>Ga0265314_10001721_pt1 | contig 23731 bp, 21 predicted proteins | sample 4126metaG_FD_203106 | JGI IMG/M metagenome (GOLD analysis project Ga0265314, IMG submission 203106) | Rhizosphere microbial communities from Carex aquatilis grown in University of Washington, Seatle, WA, United States - 4-1-26 metaG | ecosystem: Host-associated > Plants > Roots > Rhizosphere >... | reverse complement strand
TCAGCGGCACGGTCCACTTCAAGGATCTGGTCGATGGCATCACCATGACGGAGCAGGTGGACGAAATCACCGGCCGTTCGCAGTGGGTGGTGTCGGACTCGCCCGACGAAAAGCGCATTCCGGCGATCGTCGTCCGGGCTGGCTCATCCAAACACGATGAGAAGCGGTACTTGATGCCGATGCATGCTCACTTGACGGTGGCGGACGGCGACGAAGTCCACGCCGGCGACGTAGTGGCCAAGATCCCGCGCGCGACCACCAAGACTAAGGACATCACGGGCGGTCTGCCGCGCGTGGTGGAACTGTTCGAAGCCCGCAAGCCTCGTGAAACCGCGGTGATCACGGAAATCGACGGTATCGTGAAGTACGGCGAGATCTCCAAGGGCACGCGCAAGATCAACATCATCGGCGACGATGGCGAGCAGAAGGAATACGCCATCCCGCGCGGTGTGCACATCAACGTTCAGGAAGGGGAGCGCGTCAAACACGGCGATCCTCTGATGGATGGTCCGCGCAATCCGCACGACATTATGGCCGTGCTCGGCGAAAAGGAACTGCAGAAGTACCTGGTCAACGAAATCCAGGAAGTCTACCGCCTGCAAGGCGTCAATATTAACGACAAGCACCTGGAAGTGATCGCGCGTCAGATGATGCGCTGGGTGAAGGTCGAGGATATCGGCGACAGCGAATTCCTTCCGGAAGAAGTGGTCGATAAGTTCAAGTTCCGGGAAGAGAACGCTCGCGTATCGGAATCCGGCGGCCATCCAGCCACGGGCAAGACCGTGCTGCTGGGTATCACCAAGGCATCGCTTTCCACCGATTCGTTCATTTCCGCCGCGAGTTTCCAGGAGACAACGCGTGTGCTCACCGAAGCCGCTATCAATGGCAAGGTCGATCACCTGCGCGGCCTCAAGGAGAACGTCATCATGGGCCGCCTGATCCCGGCGGGTACCGGTATGGCGTACTATCGCACGGTGAAGATCGCCGGGGAGGACATCGAAGAGGAATTGGCCGCAGAGGCCGAAGCAGTGCCTCTGGATGCGATTCCCGGATACGACGAAGAGACTCGCGCGCTCTATGCGGGCGGGTTGTCGGAAGCCGAAACACCTACTGGTCCCGAGGAAACGCTGGCCGAGTAACGCGAGATCGCGAACAAAGCAGCCCCACCCGCGAGGGTGGGGCTTTCTTTTTAGGCAGCGGTGAACAACGACTGCTGCTCGGCGTACCGGGGGCCGAAATGCTCCAGTTCCACCGGATAGCGACGTCGCAGATCCTTCGGGGCGTTTCCGTGCACACCCCGGATCAGGGCTCGCGTTTGTAGCGCGTTCACGAAACTCTTGCCAGCGGCATCGTTGTTGAACACCACAAAGGTCCGGTCGGCAAACCGGCTAGTCTGCTCGATGCGGTGGGTCCACTCATCCAGCTCCGCCTGAGAGTACAAGTAGTCGTGCTGCCGCTTCCGCAAAGCCGTGGGCTCAAAAGCACCCAGTGAATTTTGCGGATTCCTCCCATGCAGCCGCACGTAACCTACATCCGAAGTGAGGATCGCCGTGGGCGGCATGGCCCGGGTGTACTGCGGCTGGTCGATGTTGCAGAACCCCACCCGGTAGTCAAGGAAGGTGCCGATGGCCTCCTCCGCCATCCAGCTGCTGTGGCGCATCTCTGCTACTAGCGGAAACTCGTGGAAGGCCCTGCGGAGGTCGATGAAGAACTCCCGATTCTCTGCCGTGAACCGGAACGACCAGGGAAACTGCATCAGCAGGGCGCCAAGTTTCTTGGCTCGCAACAGCGGCCACAACCCTTCCTTGAAAAGCGCGATACTGGCTTGGTCCAGCACCCGTTTATGCGTGAAATCCTGATGGAGCTTGGCCGTGAAGGTGAAGTCAGGATAGGCCTCGACCTTCTTAATCCACAACTTCACTACTTCCGGCTTGAGTGGTTGATAAAAAGAGCTGTTAATCTCCACGCAATCGAGCTGTTTTGCGATCAGCTCCAATGGGTGGAACCCCGGCGCATGCGCCTTGGGGTAGACTAACCCGTTCCAATGGGGATACGACCAACCTGCGGTTCCGATTCTGACGGAGGGGGACATGTGTGCATCCTAGATTCGTCTTATATTCGCCTATCGCTAGGATAGCGAAGAAGAGGCGAACATGTCAAGGGGAAGTTTTTCGTTGTATCGGTTAGGCTACTGCACGAAGGTGGTCTTCAAGTCCCGCGTCCACACGCGCGATTGTGAGGCGCGGTTATTCTTGCGGGCTCGCTTCTGCTGGTACATCAGCCGGTCGGCTTCCGCCAGGAGGCGTTCCGCATCGGCGCCGTCCGCGGGGAAATGCGCGACTCCGATGCTGGCCGAGAGAGGCTTGTCGAAGGACTGAATCCCGATGCCGGCTACTACACGCCGGAATTCCTCCACGCGCTGCTCGGCGTCGGCTTGTTTGACTCCGGAAATCAAAACCACGAACTCGTCGCCACCCATGCGCGCCACGTAATCGTATTCGCGGCAGTTCGACTTGAGTCCCGCTGCGACTTCCCGCAGCAGCCGGTTGCCTTCCAGATGTCCGTAACGATCGTTGATCGCCTTGAGCTCGTCCAGGTCCAGCACTACAACCGTCAGAGGCTGGTTGCTGCGGCGTGCCCGCGATACCTCCGCGTCCAGTTGCAGGAACAAGGAGCGCGCGTTGGGCAGCGAGGTGAGGAAATCCGTGGTTGCGGAGGATTCCGCCTGCTGGAACCTGAGCGCGTTTTCGATGGACATGCCGATTTTCGGGGCGATCGCCATGAGAAGCCGCAGGTGATCCTTGGTGAAAGCGTCGCGCTCCATATGATACAGCGTGAGCACGCCTAATACGCCGCTGGCGCCTTCGAGCGGCAACGCTACCGCCGACCGGAGCGCCGACGTCAAGGTCTTGTCGTTGAGGTAGGAAGGCTCCACGGAGGGATTTCCGTTCACGATCGGTTTGCCGTTCTCGGCCACCCATCCGGAGAGGCCTTGACCCATGGGAATCTGGAGAGAAGAGAAGAGGCGGCAGTCTTCGCCGTTGACATATTCTGGAGTCAGCTCGTCGCCGCGCACCATCCACACCGCTAGGGAATGGTGCGGAATGATGCGCCGCAGACGAACGTCGAGGACCGAGAGGGTCTCGTCCAGGCTCAGCGAGTTCCCCAGGTCCTGCGAGATTTCGAATAAAGCCTGGACTTCCTGCCGGGCCCCGGCAATCAAGTTCAGGAAGTTCACGGGCTCGGTATTGGCTGCTGCAGCCGCCGCTGCCGCTGGCGATCCGTTGGAGGCTTCGAAGCCGGCCGCCGGCGCCAAACCACGTTCGATCTTCACGTCTTTCGACAAACTGGCCGATTTGGGCGCCGGGACCTTCGCTTTGCGCTCCCACTCCACATAGCCATTCTCTAAAGCATCCACCACGCGCGGATCGAAAGCATGGCCGGCTTCCGACCGGACCACCTTCATGGCGTCTTCCAGAGGCATCGCGCGACGGTACTGCCGGTCGGATGCGAGTGCGTCCAGGCAGTCCACCGCCGCCAGAATGCGCGCCCCAATGGGAATCTCTTCGCCCCGGAGACCGTTCGGGTATCCCGTGCCGTCCCACTTTTCGTGATGCGCCCGCACGATCGGAGCCACCGGATAGGGGAAGCGTACCCGTTCCAGGATCTCGGCGCCCACGATCGGGTGAATCTTCATCTTTTCGAATTCTTCCGGCGTCAGCTTGCCGGGCTTCGAGATAATGTGCTCCGGAACCGCCAGTTTCCCGATGTCGTGCAGCAGGGCAGCCGCCTGCAGAGCGAGCAGCTCGGCCTCGGTGAGATCCAGCGTGGCAGCCAGTTCTCGCGCATATATTTGGACCCGCTGCAGGTGGTCGTGTGTGGTGTGATCCTTGGCCTCGATCGCCAGCGCCAGCGCCTCAATCGTTCTGAGGTGCAGGGAGGCGACTTCCTCGGCGTGTTTCGTTTCCGCCTCCAGGCGATTCAAGTACAGCCGGTAGGAACGGTAAATCAGATAGACTACCGGGCCAGTCAGCAGCATGGTTGGCCAGCCGACATAGCGCGCGGCCGTACTGACTGCCATGGCGATACCGGCTCCGGCCATGTAATGCGGCAATGACCAGAAGGACGTGCATAGCCAGACCGCTGCGAAGCGTTCACGCTCGGCGATTGCCGTCCACTTAGCGATCGGAGCGGTATTCAGCAGGAACAGCGCCAGGGTGGCGATCGCCAGTCGATAGGATGTGTCCACGTCGGAGAACTGGAACCACGCGGAATAGTAGACCCGCTCGGCTGCCCCGGCCGCTACGATCATCAGCCCCACCTGGAATACGGCGAACGCCGTGGGAGGCCGACTAGGCTGATTCCAGTAGCACTGGATCAGGGCTACTCCGCAAGCCAATAGGATGGTTTCCGAAGAAGTGAGCTCCACCAGGCCTAGCAGCACGAACAGGAACGAGAGAGGCAGCGGTCCGGTCACGCCGGGAACTCGGACCCGTGCTCCCGCCGAGATGAGAGAAATCGAGAGGAACGCGCCAAACTTGATCAGATCCGGGGAGTGCCAGAACACGACCGTGTTCGCTAGTACTGCGGCCGTCAGGGTAATGGTCAAGGCCAGCAAGAATCGTGCTCCGAGGGTGAGCGGACCCTGAACCGCAGCGGTCTCGGGAAGATCTGGAGTGTCAGACTCAGCCTGAGGACGTAGCTGGGACGCCTCGCGAGGCGCTTGATGGTCCTCCGGCATGGCCTGCGGTTCTATATACACGTCCGACACGCGCGGTTCTGAATGCAAGCTTGCGGCCACTGCTTTCGCCCTTCAATTGCCACAAGATAAGTTCGGCTGGATACTCCTTCCGCGACAGGATGGCACTTTCTGGACCATAGTTTTGCGACAAACTGACGCAGGCTTGCGGGCCAATTCCGGGGGTGGGTAAGGTGTTCCCCGGAGGGCCAATCGGAGCGCGATTGGGCAAGATGGAGAAGACGCGAACCTTATGATGCCGGAAGCCACACGATCGATAGCGGCCCGAGTGCCTGTAGCCGACGTTCCCTCGCAGGTGTTTCTCGGGATGACCGCGATCATCGTGAGCGAGCCGATGCTGCGGCTCATGGAACTGGTCCAGCGCGTGGCTCGTTCCAGCGCGACCACTCTGGTCACGGGTGAAAGCGGTGTGGGCAAAGAGTTGGTCGCGCGCGCGGTCCACTATCATTCGGGCCGGGCCGGCAAGCCCTGGGTCGATTTCAACTGCGCCGCGCTGCCCGAACAGCTTCTGGAGAGCGAATTATTCGGCCACGAGCGAGGCGCCTTCAGCGGAGCCGATTCCGCCAAACCGGGTTTGTTCGAGCTGGCCCATCAGGGAACCATTTTCTTGGACGAAGTGGGAGAGTTGGACGCCCGGCTTCAAGTGAAGCTGCTGCGCGTGCTGGACGGCGCGCCGTACTACCGGCTGGGCGGCATCCGCAAAGTTTCGGTCGACGTGCGTGTGGTGGCGGCCACCAATCGGGACTTGGAGCGAGCGGTGGCGCAAGGACGTTTTCGCAGCGATCTGTTTCACCGGCTGAGCCAGTTCACATTGCACGTTCCTCCGCTGCGCTCCCGCCCCGCCGACATCGAACCTCTGGCGCGGCACTTCCTGGCCGAGCATTTTCCTGGGCTGGAGCTGGGCAATTCGGCTGTAGGCGCGCTCCGCAACTATTCCTGGCCTGGGAACATCCGGGAATTGAGAAACGCCGTGATTCAGGCGGGTGTGATGAGTCAGGGTGGAGAGATCACCGCGCAGGATTTTCGCCTGCGGCCGTTGCCGTCCCCGATGAGCGATGCCAGCGACTACGAAGACGATTCCGACGGCCTCGAAGAGGACTCGGGAAACCTCGAGATAATGGAGCGCCGCATGATCGAAGAGGCGCTGGCAGCCACGGGCGGGCATCAGCAAAAGGCGGCTGCGCGTCTGGGAATCTCCCGGCGGACCCTCAGCCGTAAGCTCAAACTGTACGAATCCGAGCAGCGGGTGGCTATATGAACGTAGCGGTTCACGAAAAAAGACGTGAGGTCCGCCAGCCAGCCGAAGGACCGGTTTTGGTCAACTTCTCCAATCCCCAGCCGATGGAGATCCTGGGCGAGCTGGTGGACGTGAGCCCCAGCGGCTTCCGCATGGCCCACGCCAATCAATCCCTGCACTCCGGCCAGTTGGTCGGCTTCTCGCATGGCTTCGCCATCGGTACGGCTCGCGTAATGTGGAATCGCATCGCGGATCATCGCGTCGAAACCGGCTTCCGCATCGTCACCACAAGATAACTTCTTTACTCGAGACTGCCGTCAATTACTGAGACATATGACAATCGTCTCGGGCATCGCGGCTGTCGCCTTAGCGCAGAAGTCGCCAGGTATTGCAGGGAGAGGAACCGGAAAATTTAGCGGCGTGTAATACCGGATGTTGGATTCCGCTTGCTGCTTTGGCGTCACGCTCCTGGTGAGGAACCGTATCGACATTAACGGCACGAAAAAGGGATCGGCTGCCTCAATCGAGCCGTCGATAGCCACCACCTTCGCCTGTCCCGCCGGAAGCGCATTAATTTGCTCGGCCATCCGGGAGTCTTCCGCGTCGAACCACGCCGCGGTCTGCGGATCCTCGGCCCACTGATAAAAATAGGTGTGGGCTGTTTCGCCCACAAGCGCCCCGGCAATAGCGATCACAGCGGCGGTCAACATCGGGACGGAAATTCCGCGCGCAACGACGGCCAGACTTTCCGCGGCGCCGATCGCAGCAAGAATCGCGATGGGAGGCACCATGAGGATCGAGCGGAGGGCATGAGGAAGACGCTCATTCGATAGGACGGCGGGCACGGCTCCGCATACGATCCACAGAAGCAGAAGAGCGGAATACAGCAAAACTGCCGTGGATCTGATCACAAACATCCGCCGAATTACGATGGCCACGCCCAGCGTCATTAGCAGTGCGACCGGCCAGAAAACTTCGGGCTGCCCCGCATAGTTGTGACGCCCATTTGCGTCGCCCTGCCAATACAACATTCCTATCGTCGCCCCAATATTCCGTACGATATCGTGCACTATAGTTTGGCTTCCGAAGACAGACACTTGGTTCATGCGGGCATTGGCGGCTCCTGGATGACTCAAGAGGTAGCTGACGAGCGGGTAGGCAACGATCGCCGCCGCCACCGTGAACACGCTGGTCCCAATCCAGTAGCGCCGCGCCCACCCGCCGCGCGAAGCTTCGACGAAAAGCAAGCTCAACACAAGAATGACTAACAACGGCGTTATGCGGTAGGCAATGTATGTATGAAATCCCAGACCGTAAATCACGCCGGCGAGCGCGGCCCAGACCGCGAAATCATTTCCGTCTCGCCGCCGTCGGAACGCCAGCAATAAGAAGTACAGAGCCCAGACCAGGAAGAACGGCGCGGCGATGGCTCGAAACGCGATACGCGAGAAATTCACGTGCCAGTAGCTGGTGGCCAGGAAAAACGCGGCTGCTAATCCCACCGGCGGAGAAATGAGTTCAGCGGTCAGGGCGTAGAGCCCTGCAACCGTCAAGAATCCAAAGATCGTCGCCGGCAATCGTACAGCGACGGCGTTGGATCCCAGAAAGTGGACAAAAACCGATGCGATGTTGATATACAAGCCCTCCCGGCCGTTGTCTTCCGGATAGAAGACTTTAAAGTCGCCGGTTTCCCACGCTTGAACGCCGTTAGCTCCATCGGCCGCTTCGTCCACGTACAGCGCAGGCGGCGTTGAGGTAATTCCATAGAACCGCAAGCCTGCCGCGATCATGAGAATAACCGCTAAAATCGCCCAGATCTGTCCCGCTGATAACTTGAACGCCGCGGTTTCGGGAAGGGATTTCGCAACTAGGCTCGCCTTCTTCGACGCTCGGCGCTGCTTGGATCCGGAGGACATAGAGTCAAGGGTCACATGGCTGCGTCAGACTGGTCAACCACCAGCACCCAAAAGATCCGGCACGATCCGTTTTCGATCGGCTAAACTGAGTGCGTGCCGAATCTTGAAGTGAAATGCTCGAAGGAGCTCGAACACTTTTTCCTTGAAAACGACGGAGAACTGCTCCGGAAGCTGCATGCTCTCCTGCAAGGCCATCAATCCCTCGATCCCGTAACGGAAGAGCCGAAGAACACGATGCTGCGGAACCGCGTCGCGACTACCCTCACGCCCTGGACGTTCTGCATCGTCGGTGACGAACCCGGTCCCAGCAAACGTGTTTCCGTGAACTTTGCGTTAGGCGACAAGCCGGATCGCAAGGGGCCCCTAGGCGATCGCTTGCGAAAAGATCTGGGGCTCGATCTCGAGGGCATCATCGTCAATCATCTGTCCGAGAAATACAAGATGGAAGAGGGCAGGGAATACACGATGGTCTCCGAGACCCGCGAGGTCAACCGGCATCACTATAACGACAAGCCTCGCAAAAAAGCTCCCGCTCGCTCGAAGAATATCGAGCCGAATCCGAAGCCCGATAAACCGGCCTTTGAAATGCCTCCAGGCGCGATCAACACTCATTGCCACGTAAACAGCAACGGCATGACACCCTTTCCTTGGTCCGACGATCGCAAATACGATCCGGCGTTCGCGCCGTGGAGAAAGCTGGAAGAGCTCGATACGTTTCTGGGCTTTTCGGGCGAGGTGATTGTCGCGGCCACCTGCCACGGTACCGACAACAGTTTCATGCTCAACGCTCTCAAGAAATCGAAGGGCAGGGCATTGGGGGTTGCGTTTGTCGAAAAAACCATATCGGACCAGGAACTGACAGATCTCGATAAGGCGGGCGTTCGCGGCGTGCGCTACAGCTATGTCAAACGCCTGACGAATCCGCCTCCACCCGAGGAAATGATCGCGATGGCGATCCGGATCAAGCGTCTTAGCTGGCATATCGATCTGTACTGCGAAGGTGCCGATCTTAGAGATCTCGAGCCGCACATCAAAGCAATTCCCATCCCCGTGGTCTTCGATCACATGGCTGTGCCGAACATCGACAGAGGTGTGGGCGATCCCGAATTCCAGCGTTATCTTCAGCTTTTTCGTGACAAGAAAGATTGCTATGCGAAGGTCACGTGTCCCGAACGTCTTACCGGATCGAGCAAGCCGGAGGACTGGAGCAAGGTTCTCCCCTTCGCGCGCGCGTTGGCGGACGAATTCCCCGGCCGCGTGATCACCGGCACGGACTGGCCTCATCCCAACATGAAAGAGGGACAGATGCCCAACGACGGTGAATTGCTGAATCGCTGGATCTGGGAGGTTGCCGGTCAAGATAGCGATAAGCTAAAGCGCATTCTTGTAGACAACCCGCGGACGCTTTTCAACTTCTCCTGACCCGCAACATTCTGATCGACAAACGGCGCAGTGGTTGACACCGCCGGTGTGGCCTCCTATACTACATTCGTAATCGAATGCCGAGAACGAAAACCGATCAGGAACTCATCGACGCCGACCGGGATCTGTACTCAGGACTGATCCGGCTGCACGTAATGCATCATGCGAGCGAGGAGCCGATCTTCGGGCTCGGCATGATGGAGGAACTCGGGCGGCACGGGTATCGGATCAGCCCGGGTAGCTTGTATCCGCTGCTCCATGGTCTCGAAAAGAAGGGCTACTTGATTTCACGCGAGAAGCGAAACGGAAAGTCGCTGCGCAAGGTGTATCGGGCGACACCGTTGGGACGGAAAGCCTTAAAAGCTGCGCGGCGCAAGGTGTTGGAGCTACTTCGAGAACTGATCGAGGGTGAATGACAAGGCTGGTGGTGTTCCTCATGACGGCGCTGGGCCTGTCAGCACAGGCGCAAATGACGCTGTCGGAAGCGGTAGATAGCGCGGTGCGCAACTATCCTTCCGTGCGCGTATCGCAGGAACAGATCAACGCTGCCGCGGCCGGGATTCAGTTGGCGCGAACGGCTTACCTGCCGCGAGTGGACGTGATCGCGCAAGTGAATCGCGCCACCAGAAACAACGTCTTCGGTATGCTGCTGCCGCAAAGCGTGATCCCATCTATCTCGGGTCCGGTGCTGGGATCGAACAACTTCGGGACGGCCTGGGGCAGTGCGATCGGCGTACTGGTTACCTGGGAACCTTTCGATTTCGGTTTGCGGAAGGCGAGTGTGGACGCTACCACTGCGGCGCGTGCCGAGTCGGAAGCCGCCTTCAAGAAGACGCAGTTCGACGTGTCCGTAGCGGCCGCCGATGCTTACGTTACGTTGGTCGCGGCGCAGGAGACGGTGAAGGCCGCGCAAGCCGGAGTGGATCGAGCCGAGGCCATTTCGCGGACCATTCACGCGCTGGTGAACGCGGAGTTGCGACCCGGGGCCGATGCATCGCGAGTGGACGCTGAGGCGGCAGCCGCTCGAACGCTGATGATCCAAGCACAGCAAGCGGTGGAAATCGCGCGGGTGAACGTGTCGCAATTTGTCGGATTGCCGCCGGCGCAGATCGCAGTCGCGTCGGCGAAGCTACTTCAGTTGCCGCCGGCGGGGGCTGTGGCTCCGTTGGATACGGCTGCGAATCCCGTGGCGATGGAGCAGAACGCGGTGGTCGAACAACTGAAAGCCCAGCTCAAGATTCTGGAGCGGTCGTATTTTCCGCGCTTTTACGCCCAGGCGTCGACCTATGCGCGCGGCACCGGGGCTGAGGTTAATGGCAACAACCTGGGCGGAGTGAACGGGCTCGCGCCGACGGTTCAGAATTCCGCGCTGGGATTTACAGTGCAGTTCTCGGCCTTCGATAGGCCCGCGATTCGCGCCAAAGAAGCCGGCCAATCGGCGACGATCCGGGCACAGACGGCTCGGTATCAGCAGATCGCGACGGACCTGACGGCCGCGTGGAATCGAGCGGTCGCGACGCTGGGGGGCGCCAGGAGTGTGGCCGCCAACACGCCGGTTCAAGTTGCTGCGGCGCGCGCAGCGACGGAACAAGCGACGGCCCGGTATCAATCGGGCCTCGGCAATATTGACGAGGTCGCGGAAGCCCAGCGGCTACTCACGCAGTCGGAGATCGATGACGCGCTGGCTCGTCTAGGCGTGTGGCGCGGACTACTAGGGGTCGCGACGGCCGCGGGCGATATCGGACCATTTGTCGTCGAGGCCAGCCAGTGAGGAGGCAGATACAATGCGCCTGGTATTAGCCGCTCTCAGCCGGCCGATCACGATCGTGGTGGCCCTGGTTGCCATCGCGCTCGGGGCATTTCTCGCGCTGCAGCGGATGGCGGTGGACATTTTTCCGAAGGGCGGCGATCCGGCGATCTACGTCGCCCAGCCGTACGGTGGAATGGATCCCGCGCAGATGGAAGGATACTTGACGTACTACTACGAGTATCATTTTCTCTACATCACCGGAATCGATCACGTCGAGAGCAAGAGCATTCAAGGCGCGGCTTTGATGAAGTTGACGTTCTACGAAGGCACCGACATGAATCAGGCGATGTCGGAGACCATCGGCTATGTGAATCGCGCGCGCGCATTCATGCCGCCCGGAACCGTGCCGCCGTTTGTTACGCGTTTCGATGCGGGAAGCGTCCCCGTGGGACAACTGGTCTTCAGTAGCGAGTCGCACACGCAGGGCGAGCTGCAGGATTATGCGCTGAATCGGGTTCGTCCGCTGTTCGCGACGCTACCAGGCGTCTCCGCTCCACCGCCATTCGGAGGGAACCAGCGGACCATCGTCGTCACGCTCGATCCGGACAAGCTTCATCAGTATCAAATCTCACCGGATGAAGCGATCGCGGCGGTGAGCAAAGGCAGCCTGGTGATGCCGTCCGGCAATATGTGGACGGGAACGCTCAATCGCATCGCAAGGACGAATGCCGCGCTGGGCGGCAATCTCGCCGACTTGTTGAGCATGCCCATCCGTCCCAAAGCAGGGGTCACGGTGTATCTGCGCGATATCGGAACCATCGAGAACGGTACGGATCTGATTACGGCGTATGCGCACGTCAACGGAAAACGGACCGTCTATATTCCCGTAACCAAGCGCTCCGATGCATCGACGCTTGCGGTCATCGATGCTGTGAAAGCCGCACTCCCGAAGTTCAGAAATGCGGTGCCAGAAGACGTCGATGTGAGTTTGCAATTCGATCAGTCGCCCACGGTGACTAGTTCCATCAACAATTTAGCGACCGAGGGCCTCCTGGGCGCGATTCTCACCGGGCTGATGGTGTTGATCTTTCTGCGGGACTGGCGTAGCGCCGTGGTCGTCGTCCTGAACATTCCATTCGCGTTACTCGCGGCCGTGATTCTTTTGTGGTTCACCGGCCAGACCATCAACATGATGACGCTAGGGGGCCTGGCGCTCGCGGTCGGAATCCTGGTGGATGAGGCGACGGTTTCGATCGAGAACATCCACACGCGGATGCGCCCTGGAATTTCGAAAGCGCGAGCGGTTCTGGAGGCATCGCGCCAGACCGCCGTTGCGCGCCTACTGGCGATGCTGTGTGTTCTGGCGGTATTCGTTCCGTCCTTTTTTATGACCGGCGTGAGCCGGCAGCTATTCGTTCCGCTATCACTGGCCGTTGCGTTCTCGATGATCGCGTCGTACGTGCTGTCCAGCACTCTAGTCCCTGTATTTTCGACGTGGCTCCTGAAAGAAGCTCGCGGCGAGCCTCGCGGTGAGCAAAGACAAGGTGCGTTTGACCGCCTTCGTTCGGTCTATTCGAAATATTTGGGCTTCGTGCTGCGATTCCGGTGGCCCGTTGCGCTCGTCTATTTGGTCGGGTCCGTCGGATTCATCTACCTCGTGGGACCGCGCATGGGAACCGAGATCTTCCCGAAATCCAAGGCGTCGATTTTCAGAATCCGGCTTCGTGCTCCCTCGGGAACTCGAGTTGAAGAGACCGAACGCATTGTCCTGCGGGCGCTCAATGTGATCCAGCGTGAGGCGGGCGCGGATAAAGTCGAGATCACTAGCGATTTCGTAGGCGTCGTCCCGTCCAGCTATCCGGTCGACTTGATTCACCTGTTCACCAGCGGTCCGCAGGAAGCCGTGATCCAGGTCGCGCTCAATTCCAAGGCAGGGAAAGACGAAATCAGAGGCGACCTGCTGCCGGAGCGATTGCGAAAGAGCCTGAGAAACGAACTTCCAGCCTGTCAATTCTCATTTGAGCCGGGCGATATCGTCGGGCAGGTAATGAGCTTCGGATCCGCCACGCCTGTTGAGATCGCCGTTCTGGGAAACAGTCTGGCCGATACCAGCGCTTTTGCGCAGAAGATCCAGGCGCAGCTTGCTCCGTTGCCGTTCCTGCGGGATCTGCAGTTCGCGCAGGAACTCAACTACCCGACGCTCGATATCAATATCAGCCGTGAAAGGGCGGGGCAGTTCGGCTTGACCATGTCCGACGTGGTCCGTTCGGTGGTCCCGGCGACGTCCTCGTCGCGGTTCACGCAACCGAACTATTGGCGCGATCCAAACTCCGGCAACGCATTCCAGATTCAGGTGGAACTACCGCAGTCGCGGATGCAAGGCATCGACGAAGTGGGAGATATCCCGGTGATGCAAAACGGCCGCTCCGAGCCGAGGCTAACCGACGTCGCGACTCTGAGTCCCGGAACCATGCCGGGGTTGATCGAGCGTTATAACGGCCAGCGAGTGGTTAGTCTGACGGCGAACATCCACGGCATTACTCTTGGAGAGGCAGCTACTCGATTAAATGCGGCCGTCGCCAAAGCGGGAACGCCGCCGCGCGGCGTGTCAGTGACCTTCCGGGGGCAAAGTCCGCCGCTGGCGCAGACCATCTCCGGCCTGCGAACCGGCTTGCTGCTGGCGATTCTAGTAATCTTCCTCTTGCTGGCCGCGAATTTTCAGTCGATCCGATTGTCGCTGGCCATCATTCTAACCATCCCCGCGGCGCTCTGCGGCGTCTTGCTGATGCTGCGGCTGACGGGCACAACGTTGAACATTCAATCGTTCATGGGGGCGATCATGGCGATCGGAATTGCAGTCGCGAACTCGATTCTTCTCGTCTCATTCGCCGAGCGTTTCCGGCATGATGGCCGGCCGCTGCTTGACGCCGCCAGGGAAGGTGCGACTAGCCGCCTGCGCGCCATCCTGATGACGGCCGCGGCGATGGTGATCGGCATGGTGCCGATGGCGATCGGACTAGGTGAAGGCGTATCGCCGTCGGAGCCACTGGGCCGCGCGGTCATTGGCGGACTGATCGTGTCAACCTTCGCGACCCTGACGATCCTGCCTTCGATCTATGCGATTCTGCAAACCAGAGTATCTGTGGCATCGGCGTCGCTCAATCCTAAGGATCCCGAGAGCCGATACTATGAGCAGAATTAACTCCCTGTCGATTTCTGTCGCGGCGGCGCTCGCCCTGGCATCGCTGGCCTTCTCGCAAGTCCACGATTCTGTTCCCGTCGTTTCGAAACAGGTGTCTCGCATGGCTGATTTGCCGGGCGAGTTTCTGCCATTCCTGAGCGTTTCCTTGCACGCCAAAGTGCCGGGTTATGTCGAACGAATCATGGTCGACCGGGGAAGCAGAGTCGATGGCGGGCAACTTCTAGCGGAACTAAGCGCACCCGAAATGGCCGCCCAGATCGCCGAAGGCGAGTCCAAGGTTCAGGCGATCGAATCCGACCGGCTCCAGGCTGAAGCGCAACTCGCCGCGGCGCAAAGTACCTATGACCGGCTGAAGAAGGCCGCCGAGACGCCCGGAGCCATCGCCGGCAACGAACTTGTTCAGATGGAAAAACAGGTGGAGGCGGCGCAAGCTTTGGTCCATTCGCGCGAGCAGGCCAAACACGCCGCGGAAGCAGCGGTGAAGACTGAAAAAGAGATGCAAGCTTATCTGCGGATCACGGCTCCATTTGACGGTGTTGTAACGGAACGTCTCGTCCATCCAGGCGCGCTAGTTGGGCCGGGCGCCGATTCGGTGCTGGTCACTATCCAGCAGATCTCGCGATTGAGACTTGTGGTTGCGGTGCCGGAAGAGTATGTGAGTGGCATTACCGAGGGGGCGAAGCTGGCGTTCCAAGTCCCCGCCTATCCGGAGCGCACGTTTTCGGGAACACTCGCGCGAGTTTCCCACGCTCTGGACAAAGGAACCAGGACCATGGCCGTCGAGCTGGATGTTGCGAATCGCGACGGTTCGCTGGCGCCAGGAATGTATCCGAGCGTCAAGTGGCCGATCCGTCGGTCTCGCCCGGGGCTATTCGTTCCCAGGACCAGCGTGGTCACCACAACCGAGCGGACGTTCGTCGTGCGAAATCAGAATGGACGCGCGGAATGGGTCGATGTTCGAAAAGGCGCCGCCGAGGGCGATCTGATCGAGGTACTCGGCGATCTGAAGGCGGGCGACATGGTCGTGCGTGTCGCCACCGACGAAATCCGAGAGGGGTCCACGATTCAGAATCGCAGTAAGTGAGCTGAATCGGCTAGAAGCGTCAACGCGGAACGGCGGTTGGCTAGCTGTGATGGCTGAGTACAAACCAAGCAATCACAAGAATACCTGGAACGCCGAGCGCCCAAGCAATGATATATCGCATAAATCCTCCTTTCGTCAAAATCCAGCCGCAAACTGGTCAGGGCGTGGTTTCCTGAGCTGCCCGATAGGCTTGCTTCCCGGCTTCCACGGCCGCACCCACATTTTCAGTCTGGTGCCGAACGGCCTTCATTCCTCGCGCCGTTGCATTGGTGACTGCGTGGCTCAGATCGTCGACGTTCTGCTTGACGTTTCTGCTCCCCTCATCAACCTTTCCGCGAAGGTATTCGACCGTTTCGCGGCCTGACTTGGGAGTCAACATAAGTGCGGCTACAATTCCCGCGGCGCACCCGGTGCAAAAATACAAAAGTCCTCGATTATTGTCCATAACGCTTCCTTCCTGACGATTGTTTTCGTGAAGAACGGATAGCCTGCGGCGGCTACCCGTTCGGAGCTTTTACAGCCTTGACGCTGCCGTGGTGGCGAGATGGGCATCGGCTTCGCCGGAAGACGAAATATCTTCGGCGCCCATCTGCTTTAGAACGGCCTTCGAAAGCGTAATCTGCTCGGAGGTATCGCAGTGAGCAGATAGCAGGATCCCGCCCTCTTTGAGCCGGCCTTCATAGCGTTTCGCTTCGTACTCCGGAATGCCCATGCCTACCAGCGCGCCGATCAGGCCGCCGACTGCGCCGCCCACGCCGAGGCCGGCGAGCGCACTCATGATCGGACCCGCGGCGATGAATGGACCAACGCCGGGAACCGCAAGCATTCCGATTCCGGCGAGTAAGCCGAGAGTCCCGCCGATCACTCCGCCGGCTGTGACACCGGTGGTGGTGCCTTCGGGCGCCTTCGTGTTCTTCTCGTGGGCAAAATCCTTCGAGCTCTTGTTGTCTTGGAGCAGGACGGAAATGTCGTCGTTTGTAAAGCCTGCTGCAAGCAAGCGATCGACAGCCATTTCTGCCTGGTTGGTGGTCTTGAAAATGCCGAATACTGCGGTCTTCTTACCTGACATGATGATCTCCTTATGAGTCGTGACGTTCCTGACAGATAGGGTAGGCAGGTCTATGCCCAATGCAGGCAGAGTTAAACACACGTGATTATCAGCTTCGGCGAAGTGAGATGAGGTTCTAGTGACGCGCTGCGGTCAGGTGACCGATGATGGTCGGTGGGGACAGGAGGATATTGCCACTGACGAGACACGAGAAAGGTCGGCTATTCAGGCGCGGACCAACTAACCCACTTGGGTGCGCCCTCGAGCGTCGCACTGAAGATGTCAACGACGGCCGGTCCAGGCTGGGATCCGTTCCGAATCATTATCGCTGTGGCTCGCGGCTGATTCATCCGAACAAATACGTCGACGCGGCCATGCTCCGGCGAGATCGCCTGTTCGTTGTGAACGGTATCGTTCGCGAACAGGCTGATTCCGATCTCGCCCGACAGGACCTCGAGGTTCAGTTTTACCCAATACCAAGGCTCCGTTAACGGCTTCTGAACGGATGCGAGCGGGATGAGAGCAGAGTAGCCCCAAGGGTCCGAAGCTGTCGTGATCCGAGCTGTGACTCCATGCTCAACCTTCGCTCCACTCCACGAGGGCTCCGCGCGCATCTCTTCAAGTTTCAGAATTCCATCCACGCGCCGTGTTCGACCGTTCGGCGCCTGGGGCTGCGGCGGAGGCCTGAGCAAAAACTCGCCAGAGGGTGTAATTTCGAATGCCTCCGATATCCGAGCCAGTTCGGCAAGCCTGGGCGAGTGCGGGTCGAAGTTTGCCGCCTCACGGCAGTACTTCAAGAAGTCCGGCGAAACACCCTTCAGACGGAGCACGTTTTCGGCAGCCCAGATTAGAATTCCGGCGCTGGCGTTGGCTCTGAGTGCCGCAACCTCCCTACCTTCGCCCAGGGAATTCAAATAACGGTTCAGGATGAAAAGCTTGTCTTTCGTGAATTGCGAAAAACTCCCGGCGCGAAACGACATGCTGGTGCTGTCGGCACGCGCAGTAAGAATCGGCTCGGGCACGAGCACAAATTGCGCGGCGTCAAGCTTCGAACCGACTCGCAGCCAGAAATCATAATCAGGACACGTGAGCAGCGATTCGTCGTACTGCAGATCCGCACCAAGGCGCTTCCGATCCAGGAATGTGGCCGCCATGGGGACGACCATTTCATTGTGGATGACCTTCATCCAATCCCACGGCGGCGGGATGAAGGTTTGAAACAGCCGTCCGGCAGCATCTATTAGGCGCACGCCACCATAAATGACGGCGGCCTCTGGATGCCTCGAAAACCATTGAACACCCTTTTCCAGAGCGTCATCGTCGAGGTACTCGTCGGCCGAAATGAAGCAGACAACTGCGCCCTTGGCGCGGGCGACGCCGCGACTATAGGCTTGGCCGATCCCGCTGTCGGGTTCGGAGACGATGGCCATATTTATTAAGCCGGATACGGAGCGCAAGTAGTCGATGGTTCCATCGGTTGAGGCGCCGTCCTGAACGACGACCTCGAAATTCCGGTAGGTTTGCCGCTTCAGCCCTTCGATTGCATCCCGCACGTGAGGCATCGCGTTTTTTACGGAGAGAACCAGGGACACCAGAGGAGACTGCTCCATGGATTTAGTCGGTCAGCTGCTCGAAGTCGTCTCCGACCTTGCGACGGATCCAGGGGGCGACGTCGCCCGCGGGACCCCGCCCCAGGGGAACGTACTTCGCGACGCGCCCGATCGCGTCCGGCGAAAGACAGCGCCAGCAGTCGACTAGCGTGGTGGCCGCGCCCGCAGACCAATCGACAGCGCTGAATTCCCGCAGGGGATTCGCGATCACCGCGAGAGTCGATTCGCGAAGACATTCTTCCGCGGACCGTGCTAAGTGAATCGCATTGCCCATGGAGCGGCTGGCTTCGGGCATGGCAAGAGGGTCCCAGCCGAAAACCCGCCGGCCTTCCTGGACGAGCCAGGCGGCTAGATCCATGGCAAAGGAGCGTTCAATGGAAGGCGTACCCGGCTTGTACGCCAAACCCAGAATGCCCACGGTCTGGCCGGCGCGCGATAAAGAGAGAATCTTACGCAACACGTATCGTCCGTGCTCGCTATTGAACAAGTCGACCGATTGCGGCAAGCGGCTGGGGGTCCCGATTGCGTCCATAAAAGCACTCAAGGCCACGTTGTCGCGAGGCCAGCACGGCCCGCCGTATGGCACCGCGCCCCTGAAAAAACGCCTGCCCATACGATGCGCTAGCGCCTCCGTAATGCGATCGACGTTCGCGCCCGGCACTTCCGAGCAGATGGAAAAGAGCATATTGGCAAAGGAAACCCGCATGGTCTCATGCGTATTCGATGCGATCTTCGTGATCTCCGCTTCCACGGGAGACATGCGGGCGATCGGCGCCTGGTCACGCATCATGCTGCGGTGAGCAGAAAGCACAATTTCACCCGATCGCTGGTCCGCTTCGCCGATCAGCAGGTAATCAGGTTGTTCGATTCCCTTGACGATCTCGCCAAGCGCGATAAACGACGGATTATAGCAATATCCCAGCCGTTCTCCGATGGTCCGTCCTGAAGCTTCTTCGAGATACGGAATAATTCGGACGTCGCTCGACCCAGGCAGCACGGTGCTCACGATGGCCACGGTGTGTGCCTCTGATTTGGATCTCAGCGCAGCACCGATTTCGTCGCATGCCTTGAGTACGTATCGCAAAGAAAAGCCGCCCAGAGTGTTGCTGGGCGTGGGTACGATCACGAAGCTGAGCTCGGATTCGCAGACCGCTCTGGTAGGGTCGAGCGTCGCGGTGAAGCCTCCTGACGCAGTCCGCGCCAGGCGCTCCATCACTCCCGGCTCCTGAGTCTGGAAGCTGCGCGCATTCAAGGAATCGACGAGCGCGGCATTGACATCCACGCCGATGACGTTGTTTCCAGCAATGCTCAGGCAGGACGAAAGCGTCACCCCGACCTTCCCCAGGCCAAACACGGAAATTTGCATGAATTCAGGTTCCTTGGACGCGCGCCGCAACCAACGGCACGGCGGAATGTCCCGCCCATCGAGGATTGCGAAATACTCCGGCCGCTACGGCGTCGGCTGTTTCCATGAACGCGTCCTCTACGGTAAACCGGGTTGTGTATCCGAGGTCACGGCGAATGCGTTCACCACTGGCGCGATAATCCCGCAAGTCGGCCTGTTTGTGGGTGATCTCGATGCTGGCGCCAGGATAGTGCTTCCGGACCAGCTTGGCCAGATGCTCTTTCTGGCAGTTTTCACCAACGACGTTAAAGATCTTGCCACGAACCCGTTCGGCCGGCGCTTCCAGACAATCCCGGATGGCCCGCGCCGCATCGCGAATGTGCAGGAAGGGCCGCCAGGCGGCAGGCGCGAACACGTGGATCGGATCCCCCAGCACCGCGGAGCGCGCCATTTCGCTCACGAGTAGATCGAATCGCATGCGCGGGGAAAGTCCGCAGATGGTTCCAAATCTCAGTATCAACGCGCACACGTCTTCTGAGTTTGCGAGAACGTGCTGTTCGGCAGCCACTTTGGCGCGGGCGTATTCCGAAATCGGCCGCAAGGGATAAGTCTCGTCGGCGACTTCTCCCGGATCGGAAATGCCGTAGTTGCTGCAGGTGCTCACGAAGATCAATCGCGGCACGCCGCACACTCGGGCCGCGGCCAGTACGGATTCCGTTCCGCTGTAGTTCACCGACCATGCCGCGCTCTCGTCGAGGGCGCACGCAGCTTCGCCTACAACCGCCGCCAGATGAACGACCGCGTCCACGCCTTGCATCGCCGCGAGCAGTGTATCGCGGTGTCGTATATCTCCCGGAGCAAGTCGAAATGAGGGATGGCCATGGAAGGAAAGCAGAGATTCGCCGCCATAGACCAGTTTGTCGAAGACCACCACTTCCGCTTCCACCGTCAACAGATGGGCAGTCACCATCGATCCGATGTATCCCGCTCCGCCTGTAATAAGGATCTTCATGTTCACGCGCGGGTTGCCTGTAGGTTCAAGTTGAACTGGATCCCGCGTTGTTTCTCCATGTGCGGGAAGTAAGCCTGTGAGAAATCATCGACATCGGCATGCTCCGTATTTCGCCAGTCCCACCTCTCTGGGCGGACATAGCCCAAAGCGAGCAAAACGTCTCGGAGGGAAGCCTCGTCGAAGGTCGTGCGGTGATAAAGATGTCCGCCGTTCCCATCCGGTATCTTACCGTAGAGTGTCCCGAGCATCCACTCCAGTTTCAGTCCTGCAGTGTAAAGTTTGGTGAGGACGGCGAAGTCAGGGACAGACAGTCGCAATATTCCGCCCGAGCAGAGCACGCGGCTCCACTCCGTGAGTACCAGGGGAAGTTCTTCGCGATCAAAATACTCAATCACCTGACATGCGTAGATCAGAGATGCGGATCCACTGTCGAGGTTGCGAAGGGAGCGAATATCCTGCACATAATCCACATGGGGAAAAGGATTGCTATCGATGTGAACGAATCCTGGGATGTGGCGTTTCCCGCAGCCGAGGTGGAGCTTCAGTAATGTACTTTCAGCCATGGCTCATGACTCAGGAATGATTCGATAGGAGCGGCCTCCGGCCATCACCTTGGCGTGAAACAGTGGATGGACCGTGAGAGCCCGAATGAGCAACTGCTGAGAGTGGTCTAACTCGATGTGAGTGGGCAATTCTTCCCAGGCATAATAGGCCCCGCCACTTTGCGGAACGGAAGGCAGGTCGCGTTGCAACAGGGCCGGCACATGCTTTCGAAAAAGATGCAGGAGCAACCGGTGAGACCGCACGGCCAAATCGCCGGCGGTATGGCGGGGCTTTATCGGAAATCGCCGTACCTCTATGAGTGCGCCCGTATCCAGGCTGGCATCCATGTAATGAATGGTCGCCCCGAAGTGCGTTGCGCCCTGCATGATGGCATGGAAGGCGACATTTCTGCCTCGAAATTCCGGCAAGGGAGCGGAATGAAAGTTGATCCATCGTTTCCGGCCATCAAATTCGGAAGCGGGAATCCGGTGGCCGTAAAGAAACGCAAACCCCAGATCGTAATCCGGAAACTTCCCGACGGGACGATTTTCTGTATCGGAATACACTACTTCGCACGATTGCCCTTCCAGCCAGCGCAGCAGCGAAGGCCCCCACTTACCTCTGGACAGGAACATTACGCGTCGAGTACTCAACTCTTATGATCCTTCCCGATTAGCTGTGCCAGGCAATCAGAGAGATGCCAGTCTGACAAACAGCGGTCCCGATTCGTTCCGCGTCTTCGGGCGTGAGACTCATCCCGAACGGCAGATAGACGGCGTGATTGGTCCAATGATCCGCGTTGGGAAACGATCCGGAAAGACTCGCGTAGGCCGGATGTTGCGACAGCGTTCGATATTGCCGAACAGCGTGAATATTCCGTTGCCGTAACGCGGCCACCAACTGGTCCGGTTCCCCGGTAAACACGATGTTGTGGAGAGGGGCCTCATCCCCGGGCACTCGGTACAAATACGGTCCCAGCGCCTGGCGCAGTACCGCGAACGACACGCGTCTCCGCTTCAGACGAGTTTCCAGATCGGTGATTTGGCAGAGGCCGAGACGCGCCTGGACATCCGTGAATCGCAGGTTCGTGCCCACCTCACGATTGAGATTGGTCTTACGCCATTCCAAGTCGCCGTGATCGATGAATGCAGCAGCTTTATCAAGCAGCCCTTGGTCCTGGCTGACCAGAGCTCCTCCTTGTCCCGTGGTGATCACTTTCGGGACACTAAACGAGTAAATGCCAATCGCGCCAAATGTTCCGGCCGCCTGGCCGTTGCAACGATGCCCAAGAGCACACGCGGCGTCTTCGATCAGGGGAACATTCCGGCGGGAACACGCGCTTGCAATTTCGGCAATACGCGGGCCGGTATGGCCGGAAAAATTCACATAACAAACGGCGCGGGTTCGCGAAGAAATCGCGCGATCCATGGACTCCCTCGAAATGCAGCCGGTTTCCCGTTCCACGTCGACCAGCTTGGGATGGAGCCCAATAGACGCAAATGCATTGATGGTGGCGATGACTCCGTAGGCGGGCACCAGAATTTCATCGCCGGCTTGGAGGCCCAGCGCCTTCGCTGCGACGCTTAATGCCACCGTGCCGCTGACCGTGAGCACGCATCCAGCGGCGCCGACGAACCCGGCGAGGGCGCGACCGAAAGATTGCGTCGCAGGTCCGGGCCCAATGAATCCGGACAGCACTTGATCGCGAACTGCGTCGGCGTACTCAGGAGGAAACCACGGCTCAACCAGCGGAATAGGTCGAGGTTCGGAAGTCACGGAAGCCATCGCGTGAATCTAATCGTAACGCAGAGGAAGGTACTTGCGGGCAAGAAGATTTCCTGCCCGGCAAGGCACACCCAGAACACCCGATTTCAGAACCCGGGTTGCAAGCTACAGTTGCTCCTCTTGGAGCGAGAAATTACCAGCGGGGTTCGCGCCGGCGACCGCCGCCGCCGCCGAATCCGCCACCGCCGCCACGGTTGCCGCCGCCACCGCCACCGCCGAATCCACCGCGCTCAGGGCGGGGACGGGCTTCGTTCACGTTCAACGCGCGGCCGTTCAGTTCCTGACCGTTCAAGGCCTCGATGGCTTTCATGGCCTCGGCTTGGTTAGTCATTTCGACAAAGGCGAAACCGCGGGGCTGCCCAGTGTCGCGGTCACGCACGACGCTGGTCTTTTCAACGGCGCCATACGCGGCAAAGGCGGCCTCGAGCTCCGACTCCGTGGTCTGATAAGCAAGGTTTCCAACAAAAATATTCGTCACTGATTTCTCCAATAAGGTTCAATTGACCAGGCGGGCTCGGTTCCAATGGTAGGTAACTGGCGGGCTAGGCACGTTCAAAAGTGTATCACAACAGTTAGATGCAAGCGGTTAGAGTATATTACCTAAATTAAGGCGCGCTCCACGAACTCGCCCCGCTCATTGATCCAGCAGCAGTATCGGGTGCGGACTTGGTTCTGATTTCTGGAACATACGTCGGCTTGAAGCATTACGGAGGGGTCGGACGACTGCACTAAATGCTTGGCGGCGTCCTTGGCGCTCCCCAGTGCCGGACAGGGCAGTTCCGGGCTGAATACCCGCGTACTGGCCTTATGCTTCTCCATGGTACGAACAAAGTATTGCATGCTATTCCTATGTTACCACCTCCCTCTTTTCAACACTATGTCAACTGCTAAACTTGCCTCATGAGAGTGCTTCTCAGCCTGGTTCTCGCGATTCCGCTCTCGCCTGCGATTCATGGGGCCACGGTGGACGGGGCGAAGGTCCATTGGTCGGGCAAGGGCTCCGCGAAACAGGCGGTGA
>Ga0265314_10001719_pt1 | contig 23743 bp, 29 predicted proteins | sample 4126metaG_FD_203106 | JGI IMG/M metagenome (GOLD analysis project Ga0265314, IMG submission 203106) | Rhizosphere microbial communities from Carex aquatilis grown in University of Washington, Seatle, WA, United States - 4-1-26 metaG | ecosystem: Host-associated > Plants > Roots > Rhizosphere >... | reverse complement strand
TTCAAGAACGAATAAACAATCGGCCAAGAAAAAGCCTCGGCTGGAAAACTCCAAACGAGGCTTATCAAGAGATTCTTAATTCTTCAAATGTGCACCAAGTGGTGCATTGCTAAGTTGACTATGCGGACGCTTTGACTGGCAGTATCGTTCATGATAAGTTGCCGCCGCAATCAAGGAGGTTCTATGGATATTGCGTCAGGTTCTTTGAAAGGTGTTTTTCTCGATCGCGACGGGGTCTTGAACGATTTGGTCGATCGCGGCGAAGATTACCGCATCGACGGCCAGCTGTTCCGCTGGACGGCGCCCTTCACCCTCGCCGAGCTGAAGATCAAGCCCGACGCCGCGCCGGCCATCGCGGTCATGATCGGCAAGGGATACGTGCCGGTCATCGTGACCAACCAGCCTGACGTTTCCGGCGGGCGCATCGACCCCGTTGAGTTCGGACGGATGATGAAGATCTTTCGCATGTTGCCGTTCGCTGGTATTTACTTTTGCGCGCATCGGCCTGCTACCGGCTGCGCTTGCCGCAAGCCCGCCCCCGGCATGCTGCTCGCCGCCGCGCGCCGCCATCATCTCGACCTTTCGCGTTCATACATGGTCGGCGACAGTGAAAGCGACATTGGCGCCGGCCGCGCCGCCGGAACGCGCACGATCCTCGTGTCCTCGTTGTCCGTAGTCGTCACCCGCGCCGACTATGTCCTTTCCGACATCATGGAAGTCGCCCGGCTTCTTCCGTGATTGTTTAGTTCTCGGACGCCCAAGCTTCTTAGCTTGGGCGTTTTTAAATAGTGGGAGATTGACAAAATCGTTAAAATGTGATATGAATGTTGGTCGTACTTTGAAAGAAAAATGATCAAAACCGGGAATTTTCGGTTATTTTTTGGCCGCAAATTTCCGGTTTTGATTAACGCAACAAAGGAAAAAGGAGATGCAATGCCACTGCCTCGGAATTTGGAAAGAAAACGTCTCGGTGATCTGGCTCTTCTCGTTCTCGTCGACTTGATGAAAACGCATGAGGGAATGTTTCCGGATAACCTTGTCTTCAGACAGCTTGAAGCCACGGCCGGACGCATGGGCGTGACCGGCAGGGAACTCGAGAGGTTCGCTGATGACCTTTTCCATCTGATGTCGGATGGCGAATGGCGGGGAAAGGACGGAACGCTCGAACGCGTAACCTGATCAATACCTCCTCCACCGGCGGCCGTATAACAATTGGAGGAGACCATGCAAACGCACCGTGAATACCTGAAGACTCTTTCCCTCATGACCGATGCTCTGCCAACGATCGATCCGCATGACTTGGAACAAGCGTCGGAGCACGCCAAAGCTTGGCGATTTTGCGAAGACTGTTGCCGGGAAGCCGCGAGCGATGCTCGCCGCGCCCCGGAAGAGTCCGCATACTCCGCCGCGCATCGTCGCGCCTTTCCGATCGAGAGCCGACACATCACGCTTAGCACGCTGGCTGCACAGCCGGCCGGAAGCCTGATGCTCTCGCTCTGCTTCAAGTCATCGGATCAAGACACCAAGGAAGCCTGCGCTCTCGCCAGGGAGGTGCTCGGGATCCCCGTACCGTAGCGAACATCGCGCCCGCCGCCGACCAACTTTGGTCGGCGGCAATTTTTTATTATGAAAAAAGCCGGGCTTCTCGTGAAGCTCCGGCTTGGTGAATGTCCGTGCGGTTCGGCTAGTCGTCGTCTCCGTCGTCGTCATTGTCCTGAACCGGAGGGCCGTAGAGTTGCTCCCGCGCCGCCGCGCTGACGACCGGATCGCGGTCGTTCGCAAGCTGCTCCAACTTGGGCCTGCCGCCCGGATGATTAGTATTGGCGCCGAAAATGTATGTGGCGTCGAGTTTGCGTTGCCTTTCGCTTTTTCCGTCCGGGGGTCCGACTTCGCGCTTCCGTGCATCGAATTCGCTCATTTTGATCTCCTCTCGGTTGTTGTCTTTCGTCGGTATGACGAAGCTGCTGTTAGGCTATAACGGCGTCAGCTCCTTGTCAAAACGAAGGGGAACACAACAAAGGTGACACGCCCCTTCGTTTTTTTGAATGGGACAAGGCGGCTTGACATGGTGCTCCAAATTGCATATATTGCCCTGTCGTTTCGACTCCCGGCTTTTGGCCGGGGCAATCGCTCTTCCGACAAAGGAGAAAAGAACATCATGATGAGTCTGACTTTGAGCCACCGGGTAGAACAGCGGATCACGCAGCGCCTGACGCAGAGCCAAGGGCTGGCGATCGATATTGCCCAGCTTCAGCGTCGGCGCGACCTTACGGATACAATTCATGGTGAGGAGTACAAGCCGCGGGCGGAGTGCCTCAAGTGCGGCCACCAGCTCACCGATCTTGAGATCATGAAGGGCTTCAACGATGATCCGCGCGATTACACCACCTGTTGCCCCAAGTGCAATGATCGTTTTGAACCCGCTTTGGTCCACAAGACCGTGAGCGGCTCGGTGCAGCGGGCGTTCTACTGCCCCCTGCAGACGCTTGATCGGCTGCGTGACCTGGTTCAGACGCCGCTCGAAGAACTCATGGGCAACAAGCACGCCTCGGTCTACTACTCGGCCATCGCTCACTTTGGCGGCATCAAGCAGGCTTTCAAGCGGCTTGGCCTGACGTATGCCTTTGCGTCCGACCTCGACTGGAAAAAGGCGATCGGACCGTTCCTCGGCAAGATGGCCGATTCGGTCATTGCCGAGATCGTCGGTTCGTCGTCTTCGGCCATCCGCCGCTTGCGTCAGCGCGCCGGCGCGCCGGCCTACAACCGCCGCCGCGAGGCTGCCGAACTCGCCGCGGCCGAATAGCCGTACGCCTCGATCATCGCGTCGCAACCGCGCGCCCATAACCACCTGGGCGCGTTTTTTTAAAGCGTCAAATATCGAGAAAAAATGTCGAAATCTTGCTGACTATCTTGACAAAATGGCTAAAATGTGATATAAATATTCGTTGCTCTTTTAATGAACGGTTGTCGAAACCGGAAATTTTTGGCCGTTCCGGCCCAAGGTTTCCGGTTTTGAAAACAACGATCGCAAACAACCAAAGAATAGGGAGGGTCTCATGAGTGAAATCGACAGCGTGCAAGTTTTCAATGTGCAAAGCCCCGTGATCGCCCTGCCGGCCGACCTGGATCCGGAGCGCCGAAAAAGGCTCGAAGCCAAATTGGAGGAATACCGGAAACGGCTGAAGGGTGAATTGGAGGAAATCGCGATTTCGGCGCCGGAACTGTTTCTCGACACGCAATACAAGATCGCCGTCTTGGCGGCCGTCTTGGCTAGCGGAAGCGTCGCCACCCATGACCTTAGCCGAAAGGTTAAGAAGGATCATGGCGGCATGTACGACGCCCCTACTTTCGACAACGCTTGTGCGGTGATCGAGGACTACATCGTCACCGGCGGCCATAAGGTCCTGGATGCCAGCCGTCCCTTCGAAGAATTGTCCATCTAACAGCCATCAGCCGACGAACAACGACGGGACGCGCCAATTAACGCGTCCTGTTTTTTATTTTTAATTTATCGGGCACGTGTTTTTCCCCAAAGCGGCGTAAAACCCGCACCATGAGAAGATCGCTTCAAACACGGCAAAGCCGGAAAAGAAAATAAGGAACAGGTTCCACCCGGTGGTTATCGCCCAAAGCAGCAACGCTAAGCCGATCGCGAGCCGGATCAGCCGATCCCGGGCGCCGATGTTTTTACCGCCTCGGCGCGTTGTGCTTTTTGCAAACTGTTTTAATAGCAAACGATAGACGAGGCCGACGATGAAAGCCAGTGCGTAGAGGGTCAGGATGAGACCCCAGCCAAAGGGCGAGAGAATGAAACTGATCGGCGACTCGTTAAAGAAGCTGCTTTTTAGCTGCGGAACAACGGTAAGCGCGTTCATTATTTCTTTAAAGTCGAAATTTTCCGTCTCGCCGATCGCCAGCGAATATTTGCTGTCGTTGCTGCCGCTCGTGACCGTGATCACGTATGTTCCGGCTTCGCCTTTCGCTTTGTACTCCGGGCCGGTCCAGTAGTTGTCGTGTCCAAAAGGTTCAAACATCTTTTGCCAGGCAAAATTCATGCCATCGAGTGCGGCCAGCGGTTTGCCGTCTTTGGCAATGGTCGCGGAGACATCCTTCTTTTGACCGGCAATGTCGGGAACCAAAACATTGACGTACAAATTGAAAGGCGTGCTTGCTTGAATGGTAAAGACATCCGGCACGCCGGTTAATTGACCGTAATAGGCTTTGGAAATTTCCGGTGCAATGACAATGGTCTGCCGGCCCTCAACGATTCGCGGCTGATGGGCAAATGCAATTCCGGGCACTAAGACAAAAAGCAGCAGCAGGAGAGGAAATGTTTTTTTGAGTTTCATATGCATCAAGTGTACCACTTACCGCCTCAAGTCAATTAAAAGTGCGAATAGCCGTGCGCGGAACAACAGGGGCTATGGTGCATTGAGTATGGAACGCGGGGGGTGTTACGGTTGACAATCGTGCAAATTTCTGTTAAGTTGTTTTGAACAAAATCGCCAGTAACGATTTTGAGAAAGGGAGTAATGAATATGTTCTTTCGACATCTTGCTATCGCTATATTACTGATCGCCACTTTCGCTGATGCGGCCAAGGCCGAGAATCCGCCGAACAAGTCCGCGATTGGACGATCCGTACCGGCCAAAAAGTATGTTCCGTCGCGTTGGGATGAAATGCAAAAAGTTGCAAACATTGTGGCTTTGGAAATCGCGAAGCACAAGCAGGACGGAACCGATCCGAAATACTTCTACGCATTGGCAAGCACCAATCTTTGCTACCGCGACATCGCGATTGCGGCCTACTACAATCCCCAGACGCCAGTGGAGGCCGACAAGATCGCCAAAGCCGCTGACGCCGATGTTTTGGGGAAGGCGTTGCTTAAACGCAACATTGCCCTCGGCAATCAGTCGGGTACGGGGTGTTTCGTAAAATCATGCAAGAAACGGACGGTTGAGATAATGCTTACGCAGGAAGGCTTGGGCATCTACGACGAACCGATTAGAAAAGAAATCGATTACTCCGCGCGAATCATTCATTCTCAATGAAATGCGGCGCACCCGTTCGACAGAAGCATTCGCCGCTTCGTCGACGGGTGCTTTTTCATAACAGGTAAAGGGGACAGACCCTTTTAAAATAGCTATAAAGAAAATGCCGCTCTTTCGAATGGTATTTTTACAGCCGATAACGGGGCCAGCCCCCGTTATTTTTCCGCCACGGTCGAATAGTCGCACGTCTCGACCTCGTGTCACAACCGCGCGCCCATAACCACTTGGGCGCGTTTTTTATACGAGCGATTGATATAAAAACCGACGGGAGCGGAAGATGTACATCGAATTTAGAATGCATGGCAGTCCGCGCAAGCAGTTGCAACAATTGACAGCCAAGCGAAAAATCGTTAGGTTAAAGGCGCTCACTGACATTTAGATCAGGCCATCGGATCGAAAAGAAAGGGACAGGATCATGAATAAGACCGTAGTTGCTCTTGCAGGCATAGTTGCCTTCACTATTTTGGCCGTCGTTTTCCTCGAAAAAAAGGACGATAAAAAGGAAGTCCAACCCCCGGAAAACACCACAACCCCTGCAACCGTCGTCGCCAAAAAGCCCGTTGCGCCGACCCCTGCGAATCCCGTCATGGAACTAAGCGCGAACAAGAAGTTCGACGTGGGCGGCGCTCTGGTGCGGTCATTCTTCAAGAACTGGGAATACTCGCGCTATGATGCCATGCACGCCCAGACCGTCAACTCGCGGAATGAAGGCTTTTTTGCCCTGTGTCTCAAGCAGACGCCAATTTCCTGGCGCAACCTCAACATCATCTCCGAAAAACGCGTGGGCGATGACTGGGATGTCGACTTGTCCGTCGAAGTCACCGATCTCACGAGCGCCTTCGCCGGTATCATCGTGAACACGATGGTGCCGCCCGGCAACAACAGCGATCATATCTTCCGGTTCAGCCCGAAATCCCTGAACATCGAACACTTCATGAACGTGCGTCAGACTTGGCACGTCGTCACGCTGGAAGGCAAAAATATGATCGACATCATGGCGAAAACGGAACGGCACTCCAACATCATGAACTATGTGCTTGATACCGGCGTAATTACCAATCCGCCGCCCCGCGGAGAAAGCGGTTGGACCGAGAACCAGCAACGGGCGGTGAGCACCTACTGGTTGGCTGAAGCGATCGGCGATACTAACACGCCGCAGGAGAACGTTGAAAAGATCATGCTGGGGGCGAAACCGCTCATCAAGGTCGGGATTGATAAGGTAACTGAATTTGCCGAAAATCTGCATCGAATGCGGGCTGCGGGCCAGGCCGACGAAGCACCGGAAGGCATAACTTTCCAATAACTGTCGACTGAACCGATCGATCATTCACAAGGCGAAGGGGACACTCCCCTTCGCCTTTTCTTTTTAAAGGGGACGAAATCGCAGGTAAAGGGGACAGACCCTTTTAAAATAGCTATAAAGAAAATGCCGCTCTTTCGAATGGTGTTTTTACAGCCGATAACGGGGCCAGCCCCCGTTATTTTTTACCCGGCGCGTCTGCGACCATGTCTGAACCGTTTATTGTTGACTTTATGTTTATCTTAAGATAAACTTTATATCTATGAATAATGTCGTTACCCTTAAAGAATTGCGTAATAACGTCGGTGCGTATGCCCGGCGCGTGCAAAAGGGCGAGAGTTTTATAATCATGAAACGATCCGAGCCAATTTTTCGTATTTCGCCGGTTGATGAAGGGGAGTGGTCCGAAGTCATTGATTTTACCAAGATGCGCAAAGGCGGGATTGAAATTGAAGAACTTCTGTCCCGGCTTTAAATATGACCGATCAGATCGAAAAAGTCCTAAACAAACTGTCTGAAAAGGAAAAAGCAAAACTTAAACAGATTATTGACCTGATCCGTTTAGGGCGTCTCGACGGGTTGGATTTAAAAAAACTAAAGGGCAGAAAGGACGTGTATCGGGTGCGAAAAGGCGATATGCGAGTAATTTTTATAAAAAAAGATTTTGACACATACATTTTAGCCGTCGAACGAAGAACGGATACGACATATTAAAAAATCAACGAAATAATAAAAAAGAAAAACCTTCCGAAATAAGGGAAGGTCTCTCTATGGTAGCCCCAACCGGATTTGAACCGGTGTACCTGGAATGAAAATCCAGTGTCCTAGGCCGGACTAGACGATGGGGCCGTGTTTGGCATGTGGCACGTAGCAAATGGCACGTGGGTAATGCTAACAAACGCTATTCTCGCATGAATTAAAAGTTATTTCAAGAGGGGATATTAACCTATGTTAAGCAGCTTTGACAAAGTGATTAACATATGTTAATATACAAGAGTATGAAAGATTACTACACCACGGCCGAAGCAGCGAAAATACTGGGGGTTAGCCGCATTACGGTGTTTCAAAGGATCAAAGCGGGGAAGCTCGAGGCCAAGCAGTTCGGGCGAAATTATAGTATTCCGGCGGCGGCGTTGCCGTTTGGCGATGACAAACTTGAAACGGAAAAGAACGATGACCTGCGCGAAGCGGTAAAGCGCGTGGTGCGCGAATACGGCACGACGCTTAAGAAACTGGGTGCCGAATAGTATGATCGCCTTGCTGACGATCGACGATATTAAGACGGTGGCGCACGCGTTGGCGGAGGCGACCATGAGTTGGAGCGAGCCGATCCCGCCGTTTAGGACGCGTTACCCGGAAAGGTTGGAATCGTGCCTCGCGACCATGTCGCAAACTTTTGACGGCAAGCCGCTGTACCCGGGCGTCATTAATCATGCGGCCATTTTGTTCTATTTGATGGTTAAAAATCATCCGTTTCAGAACGGGAACAAGCGGATCGCCGTTACGGCGCTTTTGGTCTTTCTTTTTCAAAACGGCAAGTGGCTTAAGACTGACGAGCAAGGTTTGTATAATTTTGCCGTTTGGGTTGCCGAATCGCCGTCGGAGCTTAAGGACGAGACCGTGCACGCGGTCGTTAAATTTTTTGAGAAAAATATCATTGAAGCGTAGAGATAATAAAAACCGGGCAGGGGTGGGGGCTGTCCGGTTTGGCTAGGAGGTCAGTGCAATTTGTAATCGGTCGGTTTCTTTGGTTTTTCGGTCGGATTTTCCAGAGCGTGTCTTTTGCATTCGAGCTGCCAGCGTTCACGGTAGGTGTTGGCGTCGTCGCGGGCGGCGTCGTTCAAGTGTTGCAGGCGCTCCTCGCTCGTGTGGTTTCGGGCAATGATCCATGTTGCGACGGCAAAGCCCAGCGCAAAGAGCGGGCATTTTTCGTGCGCGGCAAAGATCATCAAGCCGAAGAAAGCGGCGGCTAGGATGATTCGGGGATACGCTAAAAGGTTTTTCACGGTCACCTCCTTGGTTATGCGTTGGGAACGAACGAAAACGCATTTAAGCAATAATTATGCGGTCGGTCAAGCGAATCTTGCCAAATACAGCAAAAAAAGGTAATTTGTTTGGGTATGCCAATACCCAAATTTCCGGAATTAGAAGAAAATATTCTCAAGCAATGGGACGAGAAGGATATTTTTAGCAAGTCGCTTTTAAAGGCTTCGCCCGAAGGGAATTTTATTTTCTTCGAAGGGCCGCCGACGGCGAACGGCAAGCCGGGGATGCACCACCTCATTGCCCGCTGTTTCAAGGACGTCATCAATCGCTACAAGACGATGCAGGGGTTTCATGTTTCGCGAAAGGCCGGCTGGGACACGCATGGGTTGCCGGTTGAAATTGAAGTGGAAAAAAAGCTGGGTTTCAAAAGCAAGCGCGACGTTGAGGCGTACGGGGTCGCGGCTTACAACAAAAAGTGCCGCGAATCGGTTTGGGAATACAAAGAGCTTTGGAACAAGTTCACCAAGCGCAGCGGCTATTGGGTCGATTTGGAGCACCCGTACATCACTTACGAACCCGATTACATCGAGTCGCTGTGGTGGGTCGTGAAAGAGATCGACAGCCGCAAGCTCATGTACGAGGGGTACCGGGTCGTTCCGCATTGCCCGCGCTGCGGCACCACTTTGGCCTCGCACGAATTGGCGCAAGGCTATGAGGATGTCGACGACGTTTCGGTCTATGTTCGTTTTAAGATCAAGGACGACCTGCTTAATGGCGCGAGTTTTTTGGTTTGGACCACGACGCCGTGGACCTTGCCTGCGAACGTGGCCTTGGCCGTTGGCGAAGAAATTCCTTATTCGGAAGTGGAATTGGCGGGTGGCGAGCGGCTCATTTTGGCGACAGCGCGGCTGGCGGCGCTTGATGGCGAGTACAAAGTGCTGCGCGAGCTTGCCGGCAAAGACTTGGTCGGCGTTGAATACGAAGCGCCGTACGCTTTTGTAAAATATGCCGGTTCGGTCCATCGCGTTTTGGCGGCCGACTTTGTTTCCACCGAGGACGGATCGGGGATCGTGCACATTGCGCCCATGTACGGCGTTGATGACTTTAATTTGGGTTTGGCCAACAAACTGCCGCAACAGCATTTGGTGAACACGGCCGGCGAATTCATGCCCGAGGTTAAGCCGTGGGCGGGGATGTTCGTCAAAAAAGCCGATCCGCTCATCATTGAAGACCTCGCCGCGAGCGGCAAGCTTTACAAGAAAGCGACGATCCGCCACACTTATCCGTTCTGCTGGCGTTGCAAGAGCCCGCTCATCTATTACGCCAAGCCGTCATGGTATTTCAAGACTTCGGATGTCGCCGAGACAATGATCAAGGCGAATGAAGAAATAAATTGGGAGCCAAAGCATCTTAAGGAAGGCCGGTTCGGCGAATGGCTCAAGGGGAACAAGGACTGGGCCATTTCGCGCGAACGATTTTGGGCGACGCCGCTGCCGGTCTGGAAGTGCGTGAACGACCATAAGACCGTCATCGGGTCGCTTGCCGATCTCGATAAAAAGCGCTTTTCCAAACCGGCGCGCATTTTGTTCATCCGCCACGGCGAAGCGCAGAACAACGCGGACAAAATTGCGGCTTCGGGTCCGTATGCCAACAATATTCATTTGACCGAGGCGGGGGAAGAGTCGATCAAGGCGATGGCAAAAAAATTGGGACGCGAAAGGGTGGCTGCAATTTACGCCTCGCCGCTGACGCGCACCCAGGAAACGGCCAATCTCATCGGCGCGACCCTTGAACTTGAAGTGGCGACCGACGAGCGCTTGCGCGAGATAAATTTCGGCGTCATGGACGGCAAGACCATGGACGAATTCAACGCCATGTTCTCGTTCCCGGTAAATCGCTGGACCGATGGGCCGGACAAGGGCGAAACGTTCTCCGACGTGCGCTCGCGCATGGTGGCTTTTTTGCGCGAAATCGATAAGAAGCACGCCGGCGAAACAGTGGTTGTTGTTTCGCACGGCGACCCTATTTTTGCCACCGACTGCTTCGTGAGCCGCGTGCCGGCCGAACGCCAGCGCACCTGGCGCTACCCCGATCTCGCGAGCGTCACCGAGCTCACGCTGCCCAATTGGCCGCTCTCGGACGAAAACGACCTTGATCCGCACCGGCCGTTCATCGACGAGGTGACCGTCAAGTGCGACGAGTGCAACGCCGAAATGCGCCGGGTCAAAGACGTGATGGACGTTTGGTTTGATTCGGGCTGCATGCCGTTCGCCCAATGGCATTATCCGTTCGAGAATAAGGAGCGCATCGACAAAGGCGCTTCGTTCCCGGCCGATTTTATTTCGGAAGCCATCGACCAGACCCGCGGCTGGTTCTATACGCTCCTCGCGGTCAACACGCTTTTGGGTTACAAGCATCCGCCGTACAAGAACGTCATTTCGATGAACCACATCTTGGATGCCAAAGGCTTTAAGATGTCCAAGTCCAAAGGGAACATTGTCGACCCGTGGATGCTGTTCGAGAAGTACGGCGCCGACGCGGTGCGCTTTTATCTCTATACCGTGAACCAGCCGGCCGACTATAAGCGCTTTGACGAGAAGGATGTTGATGGCGTGGTCAAGAAAGTTTTTCTCATCCTTTGGAACACGATGGAGTTTTGGAAATTGTCGCGCGGCGCGAATGATGGACAACATACGATGGACAATGGACAACTCAAAACTGACCGATTAAACATTTTGGATCGCTGGCTTGAGGCGCGGTTGAATCAGCTGATCAAGACCGTCACCGTTGAGCTTGATGCTTATCATCCGACCGATGCGGCGCGGGCGATCATGGAGTTTGTGAACGAGCTTTCCACTTGGTACGTTCGTCGTTCGCGCGATCGTTTCCGCGCCGGTGCTTCGGTCGAGCCGCTTCATGAAGCGCTCATGACCGTGACCAAGTTGCTTGCGCCGATGGTGCCGTTCGTTTCCGAAGCGCTGTACGCCGAGTTGCGCGGCGAGGGGGAGTCGGTGCATTTGGCCGATTGGCCGAAGTTCAACGAGAAAGCGATCGACGCCGAGCTTATCGGCGACATGGCCGCCGTCAGGAAGATCGTTGAAATCGGGCACGCCCTGCGCGACGAGGCCGCGGTCAAGCTGCGCCAGCCGCTCTCGGAAGTTGAAATAGAAAAAGCCGCGCTCAAGAACATCGATGACCTGTTGCCGCTCGTTGCCGAAGAGCTGAACGTGAAGCTGGCCAAGACAATTGATCATATCGACGAACGCGGCGGCTGGATCATTAAGAGCGTGAATGGCGTGACCGTCGCGTTGCGCACTGAAATAACCGCCGAGCTTAAGCGCGAAGGCACGATCCGCGAAATAACGCGCCAGATAAATGACTTGCGCAAAGAGGCCAAATTAACGCCCGCCGATCGCATCAAACTTTATCTTGATATCGACGACATTGAATTCAAGTCGATCTTAACGACGGAAAAAGAACACCTCGCCGCCGCCGCCCGTGCCGATGAAGTTATTATGGAACGCCCCGAAGCCGATGTCGCGCGCGAGTTGGACATTGAAGGGAAAAAACTTTGGATTGGGGTTAAAAAGGTGTAAAAAACCGCTTAACACAGATAAAATAAAATGGCCCATTTGGGCCATTTTATTTGTATTTTAGGCTTGACAAAATCGATTAAGTGTGTTATACTATTTCTTGTAAGTGATTGGTCTGTGCTCCCGCGTAAGAGACGGGGCTACAGAACGGTTGAAAATTAGGAGAGAGCCCGCGGTTAACGGGATATTTAACCACCTGATCGAGAAAACGATCATTGGACGCATTTGTTGTTGTCTCTCACAGACGAAACCAAATGCGTCCTTTTTTGTTCCGCTGCTGCGGAACTTGGCTCGATGCCAATATACGAATGCATGCGAATCTACAAATCTGCCAAAGTCACGCCGCGACGTAACGGCTGTCATTCGCAGATTCGCATGCATTAGCAGATTAGCATCGCGTCGCTGCCGTTCAGGCAGCCAAGAGTCTTCCTTATAAAATTCGTGGAAACAGATGAGGAGAGGGAACGCTTGGGCAAACTCACCCTTGGTGATCAGGCCCGGCGCGGCGCAAGGCTTTGAAACAGATCGGCTCACCCTGATCCGTTCCAGCCCCAGGCCATTTAACGGCTCTCGCTTCGGCGAACAGCCTCCATTCCCTTCTCATCCGTCTCCGCGAAATATCGGAGTAAGTTTTAACCGGCGAGTTACTCGTCGGAAACAAATCCAGAGGAGAAAGACCATGGCACAGTTCTTCAAAATTGTTTTGGCCGCACTCACGATCTTCGCCGCTTCCGTTGTCGCGATCGTCATCATCATAACGCCGACCGAACACGACGCGATGACAATCATCTTTACGACTTTCGTAGTCGGTCCGGCTCTCGGAAGCATCATCTGGTGTCTGCCGATCTGGAGAAAGAATGCTTCGACTTCGCTCCTGTGGCAGCTCGTCGTGATGCTGGCCGGTTATGGAAGCTTGTGCGCGACGCTCATCGCCTCCGGTTTCGCTTTTGTGGGACATGGGTGGCTCCAGAATCTCGTCGGAGCAATGCTGTTGGTCCAAAGCGTTGTCTACGCCGTACTTTTTCTAAGAAAGATGGTCAAAGAATCATTGACCCACGTCGCCGCTTGAGCGAATCAAGCAAAGGGGAGCCCGAAAACTCCCCTCGCAACTCTAGAGCACGAACCGTTCGCGCTCCGAAGATGCGATACGGTCCAATCATCATTGTCATTCCGAGGAACGAGGAACCTCAACGCCACAATGAAGCTTTGAGATCCCTCATTGCGATTCGGGATGACAAAAGCATTTCGCGGCGACGGATGAGGAATTCTCTCTCCTTGTCCGTCTCCGCGAAACAGCGGAACGAGTTTCAACCGGCGAGTTACTCGTCGGAAACAGTACGGAAGGAGAATTCAATGCGTAAGATCTTTACAATCGTTTTTCTGATGACTTTGGTCGGTTGTGCCGCCACTTCGGCGGAAAGCGGCTTGGCGGCGGGCACGATTGAGCCCGAGGGCCGTCAGCTCACGCCGGGCGTGAAGAAAGAGGGCAACACGCTGGTAAGCGTGGGTTGCGTTCCGGCATCATTCGGTATCTCGCTCGCGCGAACCGGCGGCGAATCTCGTGCTCGCGCGGCGGCGGTGCAGTCGGTGTGTCCGAATGGGCAAGCGGTAGTGCGCGGGTCGCAATGGAATGATTCGGCGGTGGTCGGCGATCAGTTCTGCGTCGAGGTGGTGACTCCGATTAGCGGCATTACTTGCGTCGAGTCCATCGGGACGACAGAACTCGCTTACTCCTCGAAGAGTCTGGAGTCTTCGGCCCCGCGCACGACGCCAAACGATGCCGACTTCACACCAACACCGCGGACCAAGGAACAGGTCTGCGCCAAGGCTCATCGGCACATCACCGGCGACACTCTTGACGACATTCGTGCGCGCGCCGAAGATGCCTTCGACGAAATGCACGACCCCAACTGCAACTAGCGCCCAACATTCGGCGGCTTCTCGCTCGAGAAGCCGCCGCCCAATCGCAGGATGCGTATCCTGCCTGATGAGTCCGAAAGGACGAAATTGGAAGCGTATTAAAACCTAAAATTGTCATTCCGTGGAACGAGGAATCTCAACGCCACAATGAAGCTTTGAGATCCCTCATTGCGATTCGGGATGACAAAAGCATTTCGCGGCGACGGATGAGGAAATCTCTCTCCTTGTCCGTCTCCGCGAAATATCGGAGCAAGTTTCAACCGGCGAGTTACTCGTCGGAAACAAATCCAGAAGGAGTAAAATCATGAAACGGAATATCGAGGTTGCTTTGGCTGTTGCGACTGTTGTCATCGGGGTCTGCGCCATCATTTTCATTCGTCCGACTGCCAATGCCGGCACGCCCCAGACAGCTGATGCGACCGCGCCAAATCCTTACGATGCAACGCAGGTCAAACTCCCGCTCTTTTCACACCCTCCTGTCCCCGGTCCGGTCGTAAGCGAGTTCGGTGCTCCGCGACCGCAGCGCTATGAGAAAGGGACACACTCTGGCGTGGATTTCGATGCCAAGGTCGGCGATCCGGTCATAGCTTTGGCCGGCGGCGCGGCTCTTAACACGGCGGGTCGCGGCGGCGCCTGCGTGCGGGTGATGCACGAAGCTCTGCCGGGTATCAGCTTCACCATATACTGCCATATTGATTCGGAAATCCCCAACGGCACGGTGCGCGCCGGGCAGCGGATCGGAACGATTGCCAAGCCGGGTGCGGCGTCTATCAAACAGCATTTGCATCTGCAGATAATCGACGACAAGGGTCAGTCGATCAATCCGTGCCAGCCGAGCATTATGCTCTGCCCGAAGTCGGTCAAGCGCTAGTTCCGATCCTATCGAATCGACTAAGTCGCTCTTTCTGATCACAACACGCCCGCCAGAGCGAATCTGGCCAATCGCGACAGAGGAAGGTCGAAGCCTTCCTCTCGCAACTCTAGAGCACGAACCGTTCGCGCTCCGAAGATGCGATACGGTCATTACAATCATCATTGTCATTCCGAGGAACGAGGAATCTCAACGCCACAATGAAGCTTTGAGATCCCTCATTGCGATTCGGGATGACAAAAGCATTTCGCGGCGACGGACGAGGAACTCTCTCTCCTTGTCCGTCTCCGCGAAACAGCGGAACGAGTTTTTACCGACGGCTTCGTCGTCGGCAACAGTTGAAAAGGAGTCAGTAATGGCACAAAATCCGGAACCCACATACGCCCTCTCGATCAGAGGATCAACGGTCGTCGTTGGTAAAGACGAGTACCAGATCGCGGCGGAGCTGATCCACATCGTCAACTATGATTGTCCGAACGGGACTTTCAAAAAGTTGTGTGCGGTGCTCGGAATCAGCCCCGATGCGCAAGACCACGCCTTTCACTCTTTGCATAACGGCTGCGACGGATTCGGACCGGGAATTGGCGGAGCGTGTCGTCGTTGTGCGACGCGCGAAGTCGAGCACCGTCTCGAACATGGTGAAGCCCTAGAATAGGGGGAGCGCCATTAAGAGGATCGTCGAAACGATCCTCTTGCAACTTTAGTGCGCGAACGGTTCGTGCTCTAAAATTGCGAAACGGTCATTACAATCATCATTGTCATTCCGAGGAACGAGGAATCTCAACGCCACAATGAAGCTTTGAGATCCCTCATTGCGATTCGGGATGACAAAAGCATTTCGCGGCGACGGATGAGGAATTCTCTCTCCTTGTCCGTCTCTGTGAAACATCGGAGCCAGTTTCAACCGGCGGCTTAGTCGTCGGAAACAAATGCAGAGGAGAATCCAATGCTTGAAAACAGGATTATAATCGTCATGTCTCATCCGTACATCAATCGCGGTCTCATCAAGGTGTGTAACATCGTCGTTGGGCCGTTCAAAAGTTGCGATGGCGCTAGGAAGTTCTTGATGATGAACGAATTCAAAAAGCAAAATACGGGTAAGCGGCGTGAAGTTTGGAGGGGGTTCTACGACGAGGCTTTCGATTGGGAGTGGGATGCGGAAATCAAAACGACCGAAATGCCTTGGGTAATCGAGGAAAAAGGGTTGTAGCAGCTCTCAACGCGGGGATCGAATAATAGATCCCGGTTCCAAAAGGCGCAAGCGAAGCGATTCGCTCGGCGCCTTTTTTCTTTTTCATAAAGGTCCGACCGGACCTTTATGAAAAAGGTTTTAAGATCGTTTTTTCAAAATATGAGGCGAGTTTTTTATGGAAGAGGCGAGCGCGCGGTAATTTTTTTCAAAGGCTGTCGTCCGCTTGTTGGTCACGATCGCGCCGAGTTTTTTTGTTTCGGCGAGGAAGCGTTTTAAGACCGGGCGGAAGGCGGGGTTTTGTATTTCGATGTCGGTGTAAAGCGACGGGTCGCCGCCGAGGATCCGCGCGGTCACCTCCGACTGCGCGCGGAAGACGGGCGTGGAAAGATCGTTGCGCGCGGCGTTTTTTGGTCCGCGCAGGACGCCGGCCACGGCTAAGTTTACGAAGTGGGTGAGTGCTTGGATGGTGGCCATTTGCCGATCGTGCTCAATAGCGGATCTTTCAATAATTTTGGCTCCGTTCTTCTTGAATAAGTTTTTTAAAAAAATTGCCCAGGCATTGCTGCGGCCGGGGGTAAAGACGATATTTTGTCCTTTGAGCGACGAAACGAGCGGTCCAAACAGGGGATGGATCCCCAAGACACCGACCGCCTTGCTGCTCTTGAGCATCTCCGGGAGCGATTCGGTTTTAAGAGAGGTAAAGTCGCAAAGCAGGGCGCCGGGCCGCACATGGCCGCGGAGCGAGCGGATCGTTTTGACGGTGGCGCGGATCGGCACCGATACGATAACGATGTCGGCTTGTTCAGCCAGCGCCTGCGGCGTGAGCGCAGTTTTGCGGCCGGCGACGAGACAAACGAAACCCTGGCTTTTAAAAAAGTTTTTGAACCATTGGCCGAACGGGCTGGTGCCGCCGATTATTCCAACGACAGGTTTTTTTGCAGTTCGACGAGTTGCTGTTTGCATGATTCGTTGATGATCGCGTAAAGGATCTGTTGCGCAAAGTTGGGGTCCATGCCGTTCGCCTTGGCCCATTGGCGCACGGCATTGATCCGCTGTTTTTCGATGTTCAATCGGACAAATTTTTGTCCGGATCTGATCTTATATTCCGCAACGCGTTTTGTCAGCGCGCTGCGCCGTTTCAAAAGCGCCATCAACGCAAGGTCAATCTTATCAATGCGCTTGCCGAACTTTTTCAGTTTAAGATCTTTTGCCATGTATTTTTTCGAGGCATTAAGTTGCGTCAACGCCGGACTTCACCCCCACTCCGCTCCGGCTACGCGGGGCAGGCCTACCCTCTCCTTGATTTCCGCCCAAGGCGGATCAGCCTCGGGCTGAAAGGAGAGGGACTGGATACGACACCTTCTCCTCATTCGAGGAGAAGGTAGGGATGAGGTCGTCCGGCGGAATTCGATATTAGACATTCGACATTCGTCATTCTAATACGTTCCTTTCTTCGAAAAGACGGCCAGCGGCGTTTTGACGAAGATGATGAGGTCGAGGTATGGCGACCAGTGTTCGATGTAAAAATTATCAAGGCGGACTTCGTCCTCGAAGGGGATGTCGGAGCGGCCGCTGATCTGCGCCAACCCGGTGATGCCGGGTTTGATCGCGAGGACGCGCTTTTGCGACGGGGAATACTTGGCCACTTCGCGCGTTTGGTGCGGGCGCGGACCGACCAGCGACATGCTGCCGGCAAGCACGTTAAAGAGCTGCGGCAGTTCGTCCAATGAGGTGGCGCGGATGAAACGGCCGACGCGAGTGATGCGCGGGTCGTTCTTAATTTTGTAGAGCGGTCCGGTCTTGATGCTGCGCTCCTTGATGAGTTCTTGCTCCAAGCGCAACGCTTCGTCCTGATTGGCGAATTGTTTGCCGATCGAAAGGGCGGCGGACATCGAGCGGAATTTAAAAGTGTTGAAAAGGCGGCCGTGCTCGCCGACGCGTTCGTTCTTAAAGATGATAGGCCCCTTTGAATCGAGCTTGACGGCGATGGCGATAATGAGGAGGACGGGGGAGAGGATGATGATGAGCAAAAGCGAAAAGAGGACGTCGATCGCGCGCTTGGCAATGGCGCCCCAGCCCTCGAGCGGCGTGCGTTTTACGTCGATGACCGGCACGGTGCCCAACATGACCGTTTCAATTGAGGCGCGCTCGGTGCCCAAGAGGTCGGCGACATAGCGGAAGACGAAATGGTGATCGTCGCAGAACGACTTGATCGAGATGATGTCCTCGCGCGCCATCGACGGATCGGCGAGCAGGACGCCGTCGAGCAGTCCGCGCTCATGCATGGAGCGCAGGTCGTTCTTTGTTTGTTCGTCCCAGCGGACGAAGCGCGCGGCAATTTTTGAGGTCCAGCGGCGCTGCGTGTCGTAGGCATGCTCAATAGCGTCGGCCGAGGTTGATTTGCCGATCATGGCGATGCGGGTGATGCCGATGCCCGAGCGCGCCAAAAAGTAGCGCACGGCGCGCACCAATGTTCGGCCGGCAAAAACATAAAGGATCGCAAAACCCCAGGCGGCAAGGACGATGAAACGCGAGGCGAAATATTCGCGCTGGAAAAAGATGGCGACAATGACGATGGCTATTCCGGTCGAGGTTGCGAGCACAATGCGCGGAAATTCGCCGGCCAAGCGGCGGCGGATGCGGGGCGCATACAGCCCGGCGGCCGCGAAGATGAACAAAAAGACGAACGAAAAAATTCCCGCGCTGGCCATGTAGTCGGAGGCCGAGATAGTTTGCGTCGTCGCCAGATATTGGGAGAACGGCCCGTAGCGCAAGGCGTACGACGAAAGCGCCGCCGCGATGAGCGCGAGGTAGTCGAGCGGCACGAGAATGCCGAGGAAGAACAGGTCAATGCGTTTCATAGATTTACTACATCGTAGTATTTTTTTACGCATAAGTCGAGACGGTCGTTGACCGCTAAGCCTGTTCGTGATAAAGCGGGGGCAAAGTTGTGAGGAAAGCAATTCTTTGAAAAGGAGAAAACAATGAGGAAAAAACAGAGAAAATGCGGCGTGGAAACATTGTACTCGTTCAACTGGGTGGGTCGTCCGAGGGCTTCGGTCGGCGTCTGGTCGGGCGACGGCTTGCCACAGGCGCGAGTCATGATCGCGCTTGAGGGAACCGACGAGTTGGCTTTGCGCTCCGGCGACGAGCCGGAAAAAACGGAAGAACCGTTGATCGGGGAATGCGCTTTGGCCGCCTGTTTGCGCGCCGCCGCGAGCTTCGTCAAACCGATCAAGCACTATTCGCCGTCCAGGACGGCCGGCGGTTTCCTGCCGTTCTTGCAGGTGGAGCGATGCGTCGCGTCATGCGTTGCGCGCCGCCGCGTCGCTTCGGAAAAGATCGAGGGCGCGTTTGAAACCGTTTATTCCGGCTGGCGTCTGGAGGCGGAGCTGAACATCGCCCACTCCCAAGGCGTGAGTGAGGAAACGATCCGCGAATTGATCGCCGTTTCCGGTTATAGGATCGGCCTGGGATTGCATAGTCCGTACTGGAAAGGTTCAAGCGGCACTTTTGTTCTTTCGTCGCTGACGCTCGTATCCGGAGCGTGGCCCCCGCCCGGCGCCGAGCTCGTCATGCTCGGCCCGATCGGCGAAAAGCTCGGACGCGGCGACAGCATCGACTTTGTTTCTGAAGGCGAATGACCGCCAAGTCCCGACCGCATTCGAACGGCATATCCATCGAGGATGTGCTGTTTTTCTTTTTTCGGTGCATAAGCGCCCTTGATTTTTTTGAAAAAATATGCTAAAATATTTTCATGAAAGGTAAAATATTCGTTCTCTTTGCGGCGAGTTTTTTAATTTTTACGGCGGCGGTTTTTCCGACCATGACGCGGGCGCAAACCAGCGATTCGTCGAGTTTGCCCGATTTTACGGTCGCGGCCGCGACCGTTAGAGCCAAGACCGGCGTCGGCGCTGGTTCGTACCTCTATATAACGATCGCCAATTTGGGCGACAGTGTTACCAGTCAGAATTATTTGTCGGCGGTCATCACCGGACTTGATCCGATCGGCCTGCCCGAAGGTTTTGTGCTTTATTTGATCGGCGACAAGACGGACGCGGGATATGCGTATGCCAAAGGCTATAAGAAAGAGTTCGTCGGGCCGCGCGTTGATCTTGCCGGCATCAAACAAATAACGCCGACGGTGACGATCGATCCGGGAAATTATTTTGCGGAAACCGACAAAAGCAATAACGTTTTCACCAGAACGGTTTCGACGGTCAGTGCTTCGTCCGCAGCCGTTGCCGACGGCCAAGCGGTATTCGCGAGCGGGAAGAATTTGACCGCCATTCTGTCGAATGCCAAAAAGACGAAGAGCGCCAAGACGCAGGCGGCGGCCATGAAAACTTACACCGAGCCGATCGCCAAAGACACGAAAATATCGACGGCTGAAAAATACGCGATCAACAATTTCATCGTCTACGGCACCGCGACGACCAAAACCAAGACCCAAGCACAGCGGGCGGCGGCGGTAAGGACCTATATCGCAAATTTCAATCGGATCCCCGTATCGGCGCTTGATTGGCAGGATGTCATTGCTTCGCTCACCGTAAAATAAAAACACAACTATGAAAACCGTAAAAAGATCGTTTCATCGCTTGGCGGCCGTCCTTGTGTCGCTCGCCAGTATTTTTCACGCCGGACATGCCATGGCGGCGACGGGAAGCGTGAAAAACGTTCCAACGCCCGCCGGAACCAATCGACAGGCGGCGCCGAAGCGGTATTTTTCAAGCAATCCGCGGCCGTCTTCGACCAATCCCAAGCCGGCTTCGGTCAACGTGCGTCCGGTTTCCGCCAGCCCGAAGCCATCAGTGAGTCCAAAGCCGGTCTCGGTCAGTCCAAAGCCCGCGTCATCGAGTTCGAAACCTTCTGTCAGCCCGAAACCCGTTTCCGTGAGTCCGAAACCGTCGGTAAATCCCAAGCCGTACGTTTCGGCGAATCCACGGCCGTCCTCGACCAATCCGCGGCCCGCCTCGGTGAATACGCGGCCCGTCTCGGTTAGTCCCAAGCCGGGTTCCGTCAGCCCCAAACATGTCTCGGTCAGCCCGAAACCTGTTTCCGCGAGCCCGAAACCGTCAGTAAGCCCCAAATCGGTTTCCGTGAATCCAAAACCAGTCTCCGCCAATCCGAAACCTTCCGTCAGTCCGAAGCCCGTCTCGGTCAATCCCAAGCCGACTTCGGCCAACCCACATCCCCAAAGCTAAATCTTGAATATGGATGACTTGGAGAAAAGACGAATCGCGGTTTTTTCAAGCTGGAAAAAGATCGCCGGCGTTCTCTCGGAACACGGGGAGCTGAATTGCTTTTTCTTGGGCGGTTTGGGGATCCGCATGCGCGCCGCCGCTTCCCGAAATGCTGATCTTAAGAAAGAGGATCTGCGCCATCATGGCGATATCGACATTACCGTTTTTGACGAGGACCTCATTCCCTTCATTAAATTGTTTTCAAAAGAAGAATACGATATTTGGCACACGCCGATCGCCGGCCTCGCTTCGCAGGCGCAAGGGGAATACCATTCGGTTTCGCTTCGCGATAAAGCGAATGACGTCGACATTGGGCTGTTCCGCGCCGTTGCTGACGGGGAGGGAAGAATGATCACGACCAACTTGCGTCGCGTTTATCACCCGGGGCCCGTCTTTGCGAGTCCGGCGGTTTCGCTTAACGGAATGCAATTGAAAGTCCTTTCTCCGGAATGGCTATACTACATGTCGGTTTTGCAGGCCGGAGAGAAAAGGCGCGACGGGCAGCTGATCGTTGACGCGGTCGATTTTGATAAGTTCAACCTGACGCAGTTGAATGCCTACGAAACAGGATCGGATCCGTATCAATATTTCAAACTGGTGACGGAATACGATGAGGCGTTGAAAAAATCGGGCGCGCTGACGCACGAGTAGAAAATTGAATGCAAAAAAGATCCCCGGCGGGGATCTTTTTTGTTGCTCGCATATCTGTAAGCCGAATTCTGTCCCCCCACATTCTTTGATATTACCTCTGAGTATTTGATGTGGCTTCTTCAATGGGATGGCATCAACAATACTGTGACGGTAACCACAAAGAATGTGGGGGGGATGATCATCTCTCTGGGATCAATATTGCTATTGACCTCAAGCGGCCGTACGGCCTTGCACTGGATAGGTGTTTGCCCCGGTTGCCGTCTCCGGCAGACCGCGTGAGCTCTTACCTCACGATTTAACCCTTACCTCTCCCTTGCGGGAGATCGGCGGTATGTTTCTGTTGCGATCTCGACCATGTTGCCACGATCGAGGTACCCCCCCACTTTCTTTGGCACCACCTTCTTAACATTGATGAACTTCAACATAAATGCAGTTTCATCAAGGTTGATCAGGTGATTTCAAAGAAAGTGGGGGGACTATCCATGGGCTTGGCAGAAAATTTCTCTCGCGAGAGGCGAAATTGTCTGTTGCTCCCCGCTGCTGTTAGCAGTTATCGCTTTCGATGCGCCTTGCGGCGCAAAGAGTGTTCGGACTTTCCTCCCCCCACATTTTATGTCTTCAAGCTCTCGGCAATCCGCTTCTTCAATAATGTATAACCTTGCTTGAATTGTTTGATCGATAGTTCTCGTTTGCGTGCATCGCTTTTCGAGCGAAACGCTTCGTAGCAAACGAGGACAAACGGACCTCTTTCACGCGTTGCTTTGCTTTTGCCGGAATTATGTTCGGCAATGCGTCTCCTGAGATCATCGGTGCATCCGATATAAAGCTTATTATCAAACAAGCTCTTAATCACATACACATAAGACATAAAATGTGGGGGGCGATCATCCGATATGCGAGCCAAGGCAATTTATCATAAAATCGGGCTTTTGTCAATCGTTATTATCTGTTAGAATTGAGGCAATTATGAAGAAATTAAAGCTCGACAAAAAACCGATTCTGATCGCGCTCTTATGCGGCTTGGTCGTTGGCGTGTTCTTGCTGTCTGGATTGTTCGCCCCCACCGACCAAATGATCCATGACCATTTGTATTTCGGCCGCCGGCCGCAGGCGGATATTGTCATTGTCGCGATCGACGACTCGTCGCTTCAGAATATCGGGCGTTGGCCGTGGGACCGGCCGACCATGGCGAAATTGGTAACCTCTCTTTCAGCGGCCAAGATCATCGGGCTGGATGTTAATTTTCCTTCGCCTTCCGCCGATCAAGCCGTTGACCAATCGTTTGCCGATACGGTGAGCGCCGCGCGAAACGTCATTCTGCCTGTCGACGTCGCTTACCTTTCCGACGGCCGCACCGTGGCCACGACCACGGCGCCCGTTCCCGCGATCGCCGATGCGGCGGCGGCGCTCGGGCATACCAGCATCACGCCGGACGCCGACGGCGTCGTGCGGCGCTTGCCGCTCACGATCAAAGCCGCGAGCGGGAATTTTTATAACGCTTTTGGCGAACAGGTGGCGCTTTCGGCGGGCGCGCGGCAAACCGACCTGCCGCTCGATTCATCCGGAAAAATGCTTTTGCCATACGCCGGACCGGCGGGAAAGTTCCGTACGGTTTCGGCGGCGGATGTTCTCTCCGGCGCCGCTCCGCCCGAATCATTCAGGAATGACATCGTTCTTATCGGCGGCACGGCCGCCTCGTTCCATGATGCGTATCATGTGCCGGTTTCGTCCGCGCTCATGAGCGGCATCGAGATCCAGGCCAATTTGGCCGACGCTTTGCTTTCCGGCGCCTCGGCGCGCGACCTGCCCGTCGGTTACGGTGCGCTCATTTGCCTCTTGTTGGCGCTTGCGGTCGGCATCGTTATTCCGCTTGTGCGCATTCGCACCGGGCTCGTTGTCGCGGGCGCGGCGGTCGTTGTTTGCGGGCTCGCGCTCA
>Ga0265314_10001718_pt1 | contig 23760 bp, 22 predicted proteins | sample 4126metaG_FD_203106 | JGI IMG/M metagenome (GOLD analysis project Ga0265314, IMG submission 203106) | Rhizosphere microbial communities from Carex aquatilis grown in University of Washington, Seatle, WA, United States - 4-1-26 metaG | ecosystem: Host-associated > Plants > Roots > Rhizosphere >... | reverse complement strand
GTGTTGTATCGCGGCGGCGCCAAAGTCTCGATGTCGACTCGCGCCGGCGAGTTCGTCACGCTGCGTGAACTGCGTCACGAAGTCGGCAACGATGCGGCGCGTTTTTTCTACGTGCTGCGCAAAAGCGACCAGCATCTGGATTTCGACCTCGATCTCGCGAAATCGCAAAGCAACGACAATCCCGTCTATTACGTGCAATACGCGCACGCCCGAGTGTGCAGCGTGCTGGAACAGTGGGGCGGCAATGCCGCCAGCCTCGCGACTGCGGATCCATCGCCGCTTGCGGCCGAGCCCGAAACGGCGTTGCTGTCGCGGATTTCGGAATACCCGGTCGTGGTCGAGAACGCGGCGCGCGAATTGTCACCGCACCTGGTGGCGTTTTATCTGCGCGAACTCGCGGCGGAATTTCACAGCTATTACAACGGCACCCGCCTGCTGGTGCCGGAAGAGCCCGTCAAACTCGCAAGGCTCGCATTGGCCGTCGCCGTCAGGCGCGTTTTGCTGAATGGACTCGCGTTATTGGGTGTGTCCGCACCGGAAAAAATGTAAAATTCCGGCATGAGCAAGGATTACAAAGGGCCCGCCAAAAAACCCAGCGGCGGCAAAAGCGGCGCGGGCTCGTTGTTGATCGGCATTCTGATCGGATTGCTGCTGGGCCTCGGCATCGCGCTGGCTGTTGCGTGGTATATCAACAAGATGCCCACGCCGTTCGTCAATCGAGCGCTGCCGCCGCCAAAAAGCGAACCGCTGAAAAATGCCGACGCGGCCAAAAGCGACGACAAAGCCGCCAAATCTGCCGACGGCAAGCCGCGGTTCGATTTTTACAAGATCCTGCCGGGCTCGGAAGAACCGGTCACCGAGCAGCAATTCAAAGATGCCCAGGACAAGCCGTCACCGGCGAAAGAAGCGTTTTACCTGCAGGCGGGAGCATTTCAGAACGCGCCCGACGCCGATAATCTGAAAGCCCGCCTGGCGCTGGTCGGTGTGGCAGCTTCCGTCCAGACGACCACCCTGCCTGACAAAGGCGTGTGGCACCGCGTGCGCGTGGGTCCGTATACGGCAATCGAGGACCTCAACCGGGCGCGCGATACGTTGAAACAAAACGGCATCGAGACCACTCTAATCAAGGTTCGCGAGACACCGGCGCAGGCAGGCAAGTAAAATTTCGAGGGAGGCATGATGAAGTTATTGAAACATGTGGGACAGGTTGCAGTGTTGCTGATGTTGTTTGCCGCAGGCAACGCATTGGCACAACAAGCGCCCGTCGTGGGCCGCGATTACACGCAGTTGAGCCCGCCCCAGCCGACCGACAGCGGCAAGAAGATCGAAGTCATGGAGTTTTTCTGGTACGGCTGCCCGCATTGCTACCACCTCGAACCGGCGCTCAAAGCGTGGCTGAAGAAGAAGCCCGCAGACGTCGAATTCCGCCCGGTGCCGGGCACGTTCGGCGCGCCCGCTTGGGAGCCGCTGACCCGCACATACTACGCGTTGGATGCGATGGGACTCGCACCCAAATATCACGACGCCATCTTCGCCGCGATCCACGAGGAAAAAGATGCCGCGAAGCAACGCGCCATGGTCAACGATTCCCGCGTCATTGCCGATTGGCTCGCGTCCAAAGGTGTCGACAAGCAAAAGTTTCTCGACGCCTACAACTCGTTTGCGGTGAACAACCGCACGAAGCGCTCGGAAGACCTGACACGCACCTATGACGTGCCGGGCACGCCCGCAATAGCGATCGACGGCAGGTATTTGACCAGTCCTTCGAATTTCCCGAATGCCGACGGCAGCGTCAACTACGACCGCTTCTTTCACGTGGTCGACCAGCTGATCGCGCAGGCGCGCAAGGAACGCGCCGGCAAGAAATAAATCATGCGCGCGCCCGCTCATTTGCTTCTGCGGCTTGCACTGTGCCTCGCCTGCGCTGGCCTCGCACTACCGGCCGTTGCGCAATCAAACAAGACCGACGCCGACTATCGGGAAATTCCCCAACAGCCGGTTGCGACCGGCGACAAAATCGAAGTCATCGATTTTTTCTTCTATGGCTGCCAGTATTGCAACGAGCTGTTGCCGCGCTTGGAACGCTGGCGGAAGAGCAAGCCCGCCGACGTCGAATTCCGCCACATTCCCGTCGTGCGCCACGATTCGTGGGTGCCGCTCGCCAAAACGTACTTCACGCTGGAAGCAATGGGCGAAGTCGAGCGCCTGCATACCGCCGTGTTTCACAGTTATCACGTCGAAGACCTCTATATGAGCCAGGAAAAAGTGATCTCCGAGTGGGCCGCGAAACACGGGCTCGACCGGGATAAATTCATGGCGATTTACCGCTCGGACGAAACGCGCCAGAAAGTCGAGCGCGCGCGCAAGCAGACGATGGAATACGATATTCAAGGCACGCCGTCGCTGGTCGTCGACGGTCATCTTCTGACCGACGGCTCGTCGGGGAAAACCATCGAAATCCTCGACCGGATGGTCCGCATCGCACGGCAGCAGCGCGAAAAAAAGACCGCTAACTAGCGCGCCGCCGGCAGCATCTTCTCAATTCTCGCTGCGCACCCCATGCGACGCGTCATCATAACAGGCGCGTCGAGCGGCATCGGTGCCGCACTCGCGCACCGCTATTCAACAGACAATGCCACTCTTGGACTGATCGCGCGGCGCGCCGCCGCGCTGGACGAACTTGCCGCGCAATTATCCGCGCCGCTTGAGATTTTCCCGGTCGACGTGCGCGACAGCGCAGCTATGCGCGCCGCTGCGAACGCTTTCATGGCGCGCCATGGCTGCCCCGACATCGTGATTGCAAATGCCGGCGTCAGCACCGGCACGCTCACCGAATTGCCCGAGGACCTGGCCGCGTTCAAGGACGTGCTCGACATCAACATGCTCGGTATGGTCAACACGTTTCAGCCGTTCATCGCGGCGATGCGCGCGGCCGGACACGGCACGCTGGTCGGTATTGCCAGTGTCGCCGGCTACCGCGGTCTGCCCGGCGCAGCCGCCTATTCGGCATCCAAGGCCGCGGCGATTTCCTATCTTGAAAGCTTGCGTGTCGAACTGCGGGCGAGCGGCATCAAAGTCGTCACCATTTGCCCCGGCTACATTGCAACCCCGATGACTGCGCAGAATCCTTACCCGATGCCTTTCATGTTGAGCGCGGATACCGCGGCGCGGATCATGTTGGAGATCATCGACAGCGGCAAAACGTTTGCCGTGATACCGTGGCAAATGGCTATCGTCGCGCGCGCGTTAAGAGTGCTGCCTAACTGGCTTTATGACCGCCTGTTCGGCAATGCACCGCGCAAACCGCGTTTGCCACGTAACTGAAACGCCGGCGAATTATTCTCGCAGCAGCGCAAGCAGATCCGCCCCGTAGCGTTCGAGTTTGCGTGCACCGACGCCCGAAATCCGGCTCAACGCATCTGTAGTGGAAGGGCACTCGCGCGCGAGCTCTGCTAGCGTCGCGTCGTGAAATACAACGTAGGCAGGCACGCCGTGCTTCTTGGCGATTGCCGCGCGCCAGTTGCGCAGCCGCTCCCAGCGTTCGCGCGCCGCGTCGTCCAGCGCGGTCGCTGCGCCGGCGCCTTTTGAAGCGCCGCGCGCACGGCGCGTTTCCTGCGCATGGCGAAGATGCACTATTTGTCCGCCGGTCAGCACGGCACGGCTGGCTTGCGTCAACTTCAGCGCGCCATAGCCGGAATGGTCGACCGCCAGCATTCCCTGGGCGATGAGCTGGCGATAGACCGCCTGCCATTGTTTCTTGTCGAGTTCCTTGCCAATACCGAACGTGCTGAGTTCACGATGACCCCATTGCAGCACGCGGTCCGTTTCGTTGCCGAGCAAAACGTCGATCAAATGGCCGGCACCAAAGCGCTGTCCGGTGCGAAACACGCACGAAAGCGCTTTCTGCGCCGCCACCGTGCCGTCCCACACTTCAGGCGGCTCGAGACACGTATCGCAGTTGCCGCACGGTGAAGAAGCCTCGCCGAAATAGGCAAGCAATCGCACCCGCCGGCAGGTGGTGGCTTCACACAGGCCGAGCAGCGCGTCGAGCTTCGCCCCTGCGACGCGCTTGAACTGGTCGTCGGCTTCCGACGCCTCGATCATGCGGCGATGGTTGACCACGTCGGCGAGCCCATACGCCATCCACGCGTCGGCAGGGGCTCCGTCACGTCCCGCCCGCCCGGTTTCCTGATAATAGCCTTCGATGCTTTTCGGCAAATCGAGATGCGCGACAAACCTTACGTCGGGCTTGTCTATGCCCATGCCGAAAGCGATCGTCGCCACCATGATGATGCCGTCTTCGCGCAGGAAGCGCGCTTGACGACGCGTGCGGGTCGCGGTCTCCATGCCGGCGTGATAGGCGAGCGCGTTGAGTCCCTGCTCGACCAACCAAGCCGCGGTTTCTTCGACCTTGCGCCGCGACAGGCAGTAAACGATGCCGGCATTCTGCGGATGCTCGGCGCGCAGAAACGCGAGCAATTGCGCTTTTGCATTGGCCTTTTCGACGATGCGATAACGGATATTCGGCCGGTCGAAACTGGCGACGAAAGTCCGCGCACCGTCGAGGCCGAGCCGGGCGATGATTTCCTCCCGCGTCTGCTGATCGGCCGTCGCGGTCAGCGCAATGCGCGGCACGTTGGGAAACCGCTCGTGCAACACGCTAAGCTGGATGTATTCCGGGCGAAAATCGTGGCCCCACTGCGCGACGCAATGCGCTTCGTCGATCGCAAACAGCGCGAGCTTGTCCGTGTGCCGTAATTTCTCGAGCAATTGCATGAAGCGCGGGGTCAGCAACCGCTCGGGGGCGACGTACAGCAAATCGAACTCGCCTGCGATCAGCCTGCGCTCGACCGCCGCAGCGTCCTCATTGGCGAGCGTAGAATTCAGAAAAGAGGCACGCACGCCGGCTTCCAGCAGTGCCGCGACCTGGTCCTGCATCAACGCGATCAACGGGGAAACGACGATACCGGTGCCGGTGCGCAGCAATGCGGGAATCTGATAGCACAGCGACTTGCCACCGCCGGTCGGCATCAGCACGAGGCAATCGCCGCCGCCCGCTACGTGATCGACGATCTCGGCCTGCGGTCCGCGAAAAGCGGGATAGCCGAAAACATCCTTGAGAATAACGCGTGCGTCAGGTTGCGCGACTGCGCTGGCGTGTTTATTCAACCGTGACCGATTTTGCGAGATTGCGCGGCTTGTCCACGTCGTTGCCGCGCGCGAGCGCCGTATGGTACGCGAGCAGTTGCAGCGGCACCACGTGCAGGATCGGCGACAGCGCGCCGTAATTTTCGGGCAGGCGGATCACATTAATGCCATCAGCCGGTGCGATATGCGTGCCGGCGTCGGCGAACACATACAACTGGCCGCCACGCGCGCGGACCTCCTGCATGTTCGATTTAAGCTTTTCCAGCAACGCATCGTTCGGCGCTACCGTCACTACGGGCATGTCGGCGGTGACCAGCGCGAGCGGACCGTGCTTGAGTTCGCCCGCCGCATACGCCTCGGCGTGGATATATGAGATCTCCTTGAGCTTCAACGCACCTTCGAGCGCGATCGGAAAATGCAGGCCGCGACCCAAAAACAGCGCGTGCTCCTTCGGCGCGAATTCCCCGGCCCATGCGATGATCTGCGGTTCCAGCGCCAGCACAGACTGCAGCGCCGCCGGTAAATGGCGCAGATTGCGCAACGCCGCGGCCTCCGCGTCCGCCGGCAAATGCCCGCGCAGCTTCGCGAGCACCAGCGTGAGCATGAAAAGCGCCGCAAGCTGGGTAGTGAACGCCTTGGTCGACGCTACCCCGATCTCGACGCCGGCACGCGTCAGATAATTGAGCTCGGTCAATCGCACAAGCGCACTCGACGCCACGTTGCAAATTGCCAGCGTCTCGGTCATGCCGAGCGCTTGTGCGTGCTTCAATGCAGCGAGCGTGTCCGCGGTTTCGCCGGACTGCGATATCACCACCACCAGCGAATGCGCGTTAGGCACGCTTTCGCGATAGCGGTATTCGCTGGCGATTTCCACTTGCGTCGGCACCTTGGCGATCGCCTCGAGCCAGTATTTTGCCGTAAGGCCCGCGTAGTAGCTCGTGCCGCAAGCCAGGATCAGCAGCGAGTCGACCCGGCCGAATACCTCTCCTGCGCCTTTGCCAAACAACAAAGGTGTTATCGCGTCGACGCCTTCGAGCGTGTCGGCGATCGCGCGCGGCTGCTCGAAGATCTCCTTTTGCATGTAGTGGCGATACGGCCCGAGTTCGGCTGCGCCGGAAACCGTTTTAACTATGCGAACCTCGCGTTCGACCTGCGCGCCGTTGCGATCGTAAATCTGCACCGACGCCTGGTGAATATCCGCGACGTCGCCTTCCTCGAGATAAATGATGCGATCGGTGGTGCCGGCAAGCGCCATCGCATCGGACGCGACAAAGTTTTCATTGTCGCCAAGCCCGACTACCAGCGGGCTGCCGAAGCGCGCCGCGACCACCCGCTGCGGCTCGTCCCGGCAGAATACCGCGATGGCGTACGCGCCGCGCAGCCGCTTGATCGCCTGTTGCACCGCTTTGAGCAGATCGCCCGCATACAAATGGTTCACGAGATGCGCGATGACTTCGGTATCGGTCTGGCTCTCGAACACGAAACCCACCGCGCGCAACTCGGTGCGGAGCTCTTCGTAATTTTCGATGATGCCGTTGTGCACCAGCGCGATGTTGTCACGCGAAAAATGCGGATGCGCGTTCATCGTCACCGGCGCACCGTGGGTGGCCCAACGCGTATGCGAAATACCGGTGGTGCCCGTAAGATGAGTTTCCTCGACTTGCGCGACAAGGTCCTGCACGCGCCGAACCGAGCGCGCGCGCTTCAGCCCGTGGTTGTTTACCGCCACGCCGCAGGAGTCATAGCCGCGGTATTCGAGCCGCTTGAGCCCTTCGAGCAGGACAGGCACGACGTTGCGCGCGGCGACCGCGCCGACGATTCCACACATGGCCTGTTACCTTTTCGCCGTCACGATGATTGCTTTCACCGCTTCTTGGTCGGCCGCTGCCAGCCGGACTTGACCACGAGTTTCCTCTCCGTATAGGTGAGATCTCCGGCCGCAACGTCCTTGGTAATCGTCGCGCCCGCACCTATGGTGGCTCCCGCGTGCACGGTGACCGGCGCCACCAGCTGCACATCGGACCCGATATGGACATTGTCCTCGATCACCGTGCGATGCTTGGTCGCGCCGTCGTAGTTGCAGGTGATGGTGCCGGCGCCGATGTTGACTTCGCGCCCTACGCTCGTGTCGCCGACGTAAGCGAGGTGATTGGCTTTCGAGCCCGCACCGATATCGGATGCTTTGACTTCGACGAAATTGCCGATATGCACATCGGCGGCCAGCTTGGTGCCGGGACGGATGCGCGCGTACGGCCCGATGCGGCAGTTCTTGCCGATTGCGGCTTCATCTATCAGCGTAAACGGCTCGATCCGGGTGCCGGCGCCGACACTCGCATTGCGTATGATGCAATTCGCGCCGATCACGGTATGATCGCCAAGCTCGACGCGCCCCTCGAATACGCAATTGACGTCGATGCGCACATCGCGCCCGCAGTTAAGATCGCCGCGCACATCGATGCGCTGTGGATCGGTCAGCGCAACACCGGCATCCAGCAACCGGCCGGCAACGCGCGAACGCAGAATGCATTCGAGTTCGGCCAGCTGGCGCATGCTGTTGACACCGAGGATCTCGCCCGGATCATCGGGTGTGCACGATTCTATCTTCACTCGATCCTTGACCGCGAGCGCCACGACATCGGTCAGGTAATATTCGCGCAGGGCGTTTTTGTTGGATAAGCGGTCGAGCCAGCCCGCAAGGCGCTTACCCGGCAGCAGCATGATCCCGGTATTGATTTCACGGATGCGGCGCTGTTTCGCGGTTGCATCCTTTTCCTCGACAATGGCGGTGATCGCGCCTTTGGTATTGCGCACGATGCGTCCATAGCCGCGCGGCTCGTCGACCTCGGCAGTCAGGATGCGCAGGCGTTCGCCACCGCTGCCGCTCAATGCCTTAAGCGTTGCCACCGCAATCAACGGCACATCACCGTAGAGCACCAGCGTGTCTTTGCGCGTGTCGAGTTGCGGCAGCGCCTGTTTCAAAGCGTGGCCGGTGCCGAGCTGCGGCTCCTGTTTGACGAAACTCAAATCGGCGGCGCGCATGGCATCCGGTACCTGCTCGCCACCGTGACCGTAAACAACGCAGATACGCGCGGGCCGCAAAGCGCGCGCGGTGGCGAGCACGTGCGCGAGCAGCGGCGAGCCGGCGAGCGGATGCAGCACCTTGGGCAGCGCCGATTGCATGCGTTTGCCCTGGCCCGCGGCGAGTATCACGACGTTAACGGACATCGGCAGATTATCTCACGGGCAATGCGCTGGTTGCGATTCGCGCCGCGAGGTAGTTTGCCAGCGCTGCGTGCCGCTCCGCGGTCAGATGCAGGCCCGTTTTAGTACGCCGATAAAGAATATCTTCCGCCGTGCGCGCCCACTCACGTTCGATCAGGTAGTCGACTTCGCGCGCGAAAAGTTCGGCGCCGAAACATGCCCCCATGTCAGCCAGCAATCGCGCGTTTTCCAGGATTTTGTGCGCGTTCGTCCCGTGGCGGCGGGCCAGCGCGCGCCGCAATTCGTCGGGCAACCACGGATAGCGGTGCGCTAATTCGACCTCGGCAAATGCTTCAAAACCCGCGGGCAGTTCGCCGCCGGGTAGCGGCGTGCCGGCAGTCCACGCTCCGCGCATAGCGGGAAACCAGGGTTGCAGCTTGTCGAGCGCGTGCTCGGCAAGTTTCCGGTAAGTGGTGATTTTGCCGCCGAACACCGACAGCACCGGGGCGACTCCGGCGTCTGCGTCCAGCCGCAACGTGTAGTCGCGCGTAATAGCCGATGGATTGACGGTGCCATCGTCATACAGGGGCCGCACGCCCGCGTAGCGCCATACCACGTCGGCAGGTGCCACCGAGCGTGCAAGGTAGCGGTTCGCGGCGCGGCACAGGTAGGCAATCTCTTCCGCGCTGGCCGTCGGAGCCGACGGACCCCCGGGCACTGCAATGTCGGTCGTGCCGATCAGCGTAAACTTTTGTTCGTACGGAATCATGAAGACCACGCGGCGGTCGTCGTTTTGCAGTATGAAAGCGTAATCGCCTTCATATTGCCTCGGCACCACGATGTGGCTGCCTTTTACGAGTTTGACGTTGTCGCGGCTTGGCTGATGTAACCGTGCGTTCAATACGTCTTTGACCCACGGGCCCGCAGCGTTTACGACCGCTTTCGCGGTTATTGTTCGGGGCGTGCCGTCGGCTTTGCGCAGGCTCGCCTGCCAGCATCCAGACACGCGTTTGGCGAATACACACTCCGTGCGGGTCAGTATTTCGGCCCCGAGTTCGCGTGCGGCCAGCGCATTCGCGATCACCAGCCGCGCATCGTCAACGCGGCAGTCGGCGTATACGAAACCTTTGGTCAGCGTTGATTTGAGACCGGCGCCGTAAGCCGACGTGCGCAAATCGACGCCATGCGAGCCCGGGAGCCGGGTGCGACGCCCCAGATGGTCATACAGATAGAGCCCTGCGCGTATCATCCAGCGCGGGCGCAGTTCCGGCACATGCGGCATTACGAAGCGCAGCGGATGCACGAGGTGAGGCGCTATGTTAAGCAGTACTTCGCGTTCGCTCAATGCTTCAGCGACCAGGCGGAATTCGTACTGCTCTAGATAGCGCAGGCCGCCGTGGATCAATTTGCTGCTGGCGGATGACGTCGCCGACGCGAGATCGTTTTTCTCGACCAGCAAAACGGACAGTCCGCGACCGGCGGCGTCCCGCGCGATGCCGGCACCGTTGATGCCACCACCGATGATCAAAAGATCAAATTGCACATCTGCGTCCACGAGCGGCTCGGGATAATCGGTTTCCGCCATTCTAATCGATCACCATACTGGAAAAAGCAAAGGCGGCCGCAGCCGCCTCTCTTTCCGTTCGCGGGCTGAACGCCCGTGTGCGATCGAACCCGCGAAAATAAACCGGCGCCGGTAAGGCGTCCGGCTTTATTATTTTTTCTGACGCAACTTGCGAATCGCGGAGAGCTGCGCTGCCAGCACTGCCAGTTCCGCTTCGACCGACGCGACTTCGAGCTTGTCCTGAGTTTTGGTCCGCGCTTCCTCGGCGCGCTTGATGGCTTCGTTCGCCTTGGCTTCGTCGAGGTCGTGCGCGCGAATCGCCGTGTCAGCCAGCACGGTAACAACCTTGGGCTGCACTTCGAGTATGCCGCCGGCGACGAAGATCAATTCTTCGCCGCCACCGCCGGCGGGCTTGATGCGAACCGAGCCCGCCTTGATCCGCGTAATGAGCGGGGTATGTTGCGGATAAATACCCAGCTCGCCCGCTTCGCCCGGCAAGACCACGAATTCCGCCTCGCCCGAGTAGATGCTCTCTTCCGCGCTGACGACGTCGATATGCAGGGTATGTGCCATGGCGGTATGTTAAGCCGTCTTCGCTTTCGCGATCGCTTCCTCGATGCCGCCCACCATGTAGAACGCCTGCTCGGGCATGTGGTCGCATTCGCCTTCCACGATCATTTTGAATCCTTTGATCGTGTCCTTCAGCGTCACGTATTTTCCCGGCGAGCCGGTGAACACTTCGGCGACGTGGAAAGGTTGCGACAGGAAGCGCTGAATCTTGCGTGCGCGACCCACCGCCAGCTTGTCTTCCGGCGACAGTTCGTCCATGCCGAGAATCGCGATAATGTCGCGCAGTTCCTTGTAACGCTGGAGCACAGCCTGCACTGCGCGCGTGGTGTTGTAATGTTCTTCGCCGATCACGTGCGGGTCGACCTGGCGCGAAGTCGAATCGAGCGGATCGACCGACGGATAAATACCGAGCGAGGCAATCTCGCGCGATAAGACAATAGTGGCGTCCAAGTGGCCGAAAGTAGTCGCCGGCGACGGGTCAGTCAAATCGTCCGCCGGAACGTAAATCGCCTGGATCGACGTGATCGAACCCGTCTTGGTGGAGGTGATGCGCTCCTGCAGGCGGCCCATTTCTTCGGCCAGCGTCGGCTGATAACCGACCGCAGACGGCATCCGGCCAAGCAGTGCGGACACTTCGGTGCCGGCGAGCGTGAAACGATAGATGTTGTCGATGAACAGCAGGATGTCGCGACCCTCGTCGCGGAAGCTCTCGGCCATCGTGAGACCGGTGAGCGCCACGCGCAGGCGGTTGCCCGGAGGCTCGTTCATCTGTCCGAATACCATCGACACCTTCGACTGCGAGAGATCTTCCTGCACGATGACTTTCGCTTCCGACATCTCATGGTAGAAGTCGTTGCCTTCGCGCGTGCGTTCGCCGACGCCCGCGAACACCGACAGCCCCGAGTGCTGGGTCGCGATGTTGTTAATGAGCTCGAGCATCGTCACGGTCTTGCCGACGCCGGCGCCGCCGAAGAGACCGATCTTGCCGCCCTTGGCGAACGGGCAGATCAGGTCGATAACTTTAATGCCCGTTTCAAGCAACTCGACCGAGGGTGAGAGTTCGTCGAATTTTGGCGCAACCTGGTGAATCGAGCGACGCTCTTCGGTCTGGATTGGTCCGCGCTCGTCGATCGGGCGACCAAGCACATCCATGACGCGGCCCAGCGTGCCCTTGCCGACGGGCACTGAAATCGGCGCTCCGGTGTTCGCAACCTTCATGCCGCGGCGCAAGCCGTCGGAAGAACCGAGCGCGATCGTACGCACGATGCCGTCGCCCAGTTGCTGTTCGACCTCGAACGTGAGCCCTTTTTCGGCCAATCGATTGGTCGGATCCTCTTCCAGAACCAGCGCGTCGTAGATCCGCGGCATTGCGTCGCGCGGAAATGCGATGTCGGTTACCGCGCCGATACACTGGACGATGGTGCCTTGTGCTTGTGCCATAGCGTTTTCCTAACCGTTCAAGTCAAATTGGTTAAACCGCCGCTGCCCCGGCGACAATCTCCGAGAGTTCCTTGGTGATCGCCGCCTGGCGCGTCTTGTTGTAGATGAGGGTCAATTCGTCGATCACGTTGTTGGCGTTGTCCGATGCCGCTTTCATGGCGACCATACGCGCCGACTGTTCCGAAGCCAGGTTTTCGCTCAATGCCTGGTAGATGATCGCTTCCACGTAGCGCATGAGCACCTGATCGAGCACTATCTTGGCTTCGGGTTCGTAGATATAGTCCCAGGCACCTTCGGGCACCCCAAGCTTCTCACCCGACAGCGGCAACAGCTGCTCGGCGACCGGTTCCTGTTTCATCGTGTTGATGAATTTCGTATAGAAAATGATTACCCGGTCGAAGCGATCCTGGGTGTAGCCGTCGAGCATGACCTTGATCGCACCGACGAGTTTTTCCAGCTTCGGGCGGTCGCCGAGCTGCGTAATCTGCGAGACGACGTTCGCTCGGAGGCGCTGCATGAAGCCCAGCCCCTTGTTGCCGATACAGCAGACTTCGAACGCTTCGCCCTGCGCCTCCCACTCTTTCATTTTGGTCAAGGCAAGCCGCTGCACGTTCGTGTTCAATCCGCCGCACAGGCCCTTATCGGTGGTGATGATGATGATGCCGATTTTCTTCACCGTGTCGCGCGCGATCAGAAACGGATGGCGGTATTCGGGGTTCGCGTGCGAAATGTGCGCGGCGACGTTACGGATCTTTTCGCCATAGGGGCGCGCCGCGCGCATGCGCTCCTGCGCCCTGCGCATCTTGGACGCGGCGACCATTTCCATCGCCTTGGTGATCTTGCGCGTGTTTTGCACGCTCTTGATCTTGGTCCGAATTTCCTTGCTGCCTGCCATGCGTCTTATCCTTGACCGGGACTGCTGCGGGTTCTTAAATTACCGCGTCGCAAATCTAGTAGGTGCCATTTTTCTTCCAGTCCTCGACGGCGGCCTTCAATGCCTTCTCGTCGTCGGCGCTGATGTCCTTTTTCTCTTCGATGCCGTTGAACAACGTCGCGTACTTGGACTTGATGTAGTCGCGCAGGCTGCGCTCGGCGGCCAGCGCTTTCTTGATTTCGATATCGTCGAAATAGCCGTTATTGACGGAAAAGAGCGTTAGCGCCATTTCGTTCACCTGCATCGGCTGGTACTGCGCCTGCTTCATGAGCTCCGTGACCATGCGTCCGCGCTCGAGTTGCTTGCGGGTCGATTCGTCGAGGTCGGACGCAAACTGCGCAAAAGCCGCGAGTTCGCGGTATTGGGCGAGCGAGAGACGCACGCCGGCGCCGACGTCTTTGCGCTTCATGGCCTTGGTTTGCGCGGCGCCGCCGACGCGCGACACCGAAATACCGGCGTTGATCGCGGGGCGGATACCGGCGTTGAACAAGTCGGTCTCGAGAAAAATCTGGCCGTCGGTGATCGAGATCACGTTGGTCGGGACAAATGCCGAAACGTCGCCGGCCTGGGTTTCGATCACCGGCAACGCGGTCAGCGAACCGGTTTTCCCTTTGACAGCGCCGTTGGTGAATTTTTCTACGTACTCTTCGTTGACACGCGCAGCGCGCTCAAGCAAACGCGAGTGCAGATAAAAAACGTCGCCGGGATAGGCTTCGCGGCCCGGCGGGCGGCGCAGCAGCAACGACACCTGGCGATAGGCCCACGCCTGCTTGGTCAGGTCGTCATAAATGATCAGCGCGTCCTGGCCGCGGTCGCGGAAATATTCGCCCATGGTGCAGCCGGAGTAGGGTGCGATGTACTGCATGGCCGCCGATTCCGACGCCGTCGCGGCCACCACTATCGTGTACGCCATTGCGCCGTGCTCTTCGAGCTTGCGCACGACGTTGGCGACGGTCGAGGCTTTTTGCCCGATCGCCACGTAAATACAGAAGAGATCCTTGCCCTTCTGATTGATGATGGTGTCGATCGCGACCGCCGTTTTGCCGGTCTGGCGATCGCCGATGATCAGTTCGCGCTGGCCGCGGCCGACCGGAACCATGGCGTCGATCGACTTGAGGCCCGTCTGCACCGGTTGCGACACGGATTTGCGCGCGATCACGCCCGGTGCGACTTTTTCAATTACGTCCGTCAGCTTCGCGTTGATCGGACCCTTGCCGTCGATCGGCTGGCCCAGCGAATTGACCACGCGCCCGATCAGTTCCGGACCGATCGGCACCGACAAAATCTGGCCGGTACACTTGACGGTGTCGCCTTCGGAAATATGCTCGTATTCGCCGAGCACGACCGCGCCGACCGAGTCGCGCTCGAGGTTCAGCGCGAGCCCGAAGGTATTTTTTGGAAACTCGAGCATCTCGCCCTGCATGACATCGGCCAGCCCGTGAATGCGGCAAATCCCGTCAGTCACCGATATGACCGTGCCCTGGGTACGCGACTCGGTGGTGGCGCCGAGGTTCTGGATCCTGCTCTTGATCAGTTCACTGATTTCTGACGGATTGAGTTGCATCTGAAGCTCCTAACGAATGAGTGCGGCCGACATCGCGTCGAGTTTGCCGCGAACGGTCGCGTCTACCACCTTATCGCCGACCACAATCTTGATTCCGCCGATCAGTGTCGAATCGACGCTGACCTGCGCGCGCACCTTGCGCTGATATTTGCTTTCAAGTTTGTTCACCAGTTGCGCGACCTGGCCGTCGTCGATCGCAAATGCCGAATATATTTCCGCCTCCAGCACGCCTTCCTGCTCCAGCCGCAATTGCTCGAACATCGCGCGAATTTCAGGCAGCAAAGCGAGCCGGTTGTTATGCACCAGCACCTGCACGAAGTTGCGTCCCGCACCGTCGAGCCGCTCGCCGCAAACGCCGAGAACCAAGCCTTCCAATTGCTGCGCGCTGACATTGGGATCGCCGATACAACGCGCAACGTCCGCGTCTGCCGTGACGGCTTCAAGCAGTCCCAACATCTGCGACCACGGTTCGAGCCGGCTCTGCTCGTGCGCGAGCTTGAATGCGGCTTCCGCATAGGGGCGCGCAATGGTGACTGTTTCCGCCATGTTTCGCTCTACAGCTCGGCCTGTACTGCCTGCAGCAAATCGGCGTGGGTTTTGGCATCGACTTCGCGCCGCAGGATTTTTTCCGCCCCCGCCACCGCCAGCGCGGCAACTTGCAGCCGCAACGCTTCGCGCGCGCGCGAAACCTCCTGTGCGATTTCCGCCTTGGCGGCCGCTTTCTCGCGGTTGCCCTCGTCGCGCGCCGCGTTCTTCGCTTCTTCGATCATTTGCGAGACGCGTTTTTCGGCCTGAGCAACGATTTCGGTAGCGCGGGACCGCGCCTTGCCGATTTCTTCTTCCGCTTTCAAAGCGGAACGCTCAAGCGACTGCTTGCCTTCTTCGGCCGCGGCCAGCCCTTCTGCAACCTGTTTCTGGCGCGCTGAAATGGCGTTGGTCAACGGCGGCCATATGAACTTCGCGCAAAAGAAAATAAACACGAAGAACGTGATGGCTTGCGCAACCATGGTGACGTTTAGGTTCATGCGTTGCCCCTGCTGAAAATTTCCCGGAAATTACTTGAGGCTGGCCAGCAGCGGATTGCCGGTCGCGAACCACAGGGCAAGGCCGACGCCGATAATGAACGAGGCGTCGATCAGGCCCAGCAGCAGGAACACTTTCGCCTGCAGTTGCGGCATCAGTTCGGGCTGGCGTGCCGCGCCTTCGAGAAAGCGGCTGCACATGATGCCCACGCCGATACACGCGCCGGCGGCCCCCAAGCCGATCATCAGGCCGATGCCGATGCCGGTGTAGGCCTGAATCATCGCTACCAATTGCAACTTGTCCATTACTATCTCCTTTCAGGGAAAATCGTTTCGACGGATTGTTTGTTCAATGACTTTCGTGCGCCATCGCCATGTAAACGGCGGTCAGCATCATGAATATGTAGGCTTGCAGAACGACGATCAGAATATGAAAGATCGCCCAGCCGAATGCCAGCACGCCGCCGAACACGGAGCCGATCAGTCCGGTCGCCGCCCACATCCACAACAGCATGAAAATAATCTCGCCCGCATAGATGTTGCCGTAGAGCCGCAGCGAATGCGACAGCGGTTTGGAGATGTATTCGACCACGTTAAACAGGAAATTAAACGCCCACAGCAGTGGGTTGGAACCGAACGGCGTGCAAAACAGTTCGTGAGTCCAGCCGCCGATACCTTTGATCTTGATATTATAGAAAATCATCAGCGCCCAAACCGACAGGGCGAGGGCGAAGGTCGTATTCACGTCGGAGGTCGGCACCGGCTTCCAGGCGTGCTGGCCAAGCGCGTGCTCGGTAACCGCGGCGGCAAGATCGACCGGAATGAAATCCATCGCGTTCATCAGCAGGACCCAGACAAACACGGTCAGCGCAAGCGGGGTCACGAAAGCGCGGCTGCCGTGAAAAATGCCTTTGACCTGCTCATCGACAAATTCGACCAGCAATTCGACGAACGCCTGACGGCGATTCGGCACGCCGGCGGTAGCGCCGCGCACAACCCACCACAGGAATCCGAATCCCACGACACCCAGCATCAGCGCAGTCAGAAACGTGTCCAGATGCAAAGTCCAGAACGGGCTGTCGCCGAGCGAAATTGTGCGGTTGGTCAGGTGGTGACCGATGTACTCGGTTGGCGTGAGTTCGCCAGCTTCACTCATTTCATATCCCTGAAATCCTGATCAATCGCGTACCAACAACGCGATCGGATAAATCAATACAGCGACGATAAACGTGCCGATAAAAACCCCCGGCACTACTGCTTCATATGCCGTCAATACCACCCACAACTGGAGCACGATTACACCGACCTTGGCAGCTTCGGCTCTAATCAGCATCCTCAGAACCGCCCCTGCGGATCGCACTTTGTTGCGTCCTGTCAAAGCGGCGTAAACGCAGCACGCAACCATCATGACTGTGCCGCCGAGGATCGCGGATATCGCGCCGGCAGCACCGAGCCACCAGCCGGCACCCAACGCAACTCCCATGGTGACTAGAAACTGCAAACGCAAAACGACGCGTAACGGCCGGCTCGGGAGAGTATCCGGTAACTTCCCAGCGACCAGATTGACCCAAGTCAACACGTTGATTGTACTTAGTTTCGTCATCTGGCGTCAAACAGTCTTGCGGTGCAGCACGGGGCGGTCACCGGTTCAAACGCGCCAAAATGGCGTCAAGTTGATCGAGGCTTGAATATTGGATCAGCAGCGATCCGCGGCCCTTGTTGCCGGCTTTTATTTGCACGTTCGTACCCAGTTTTTGCGCCAACTCTTCCTGCAGGCGTAAAACATCGCGGTCTGCTGTCTTGCGCAGTTTTTTGGCAGGCGTTCCGCGCAACAAGCGGCCGACTAATTTTTCCGTGTCGCGCACCGACATCCCGCGCCCTGCTATCAGCCGCGCAGTCTCGATTTGCTGCATGCCGGCCAAAGCCAGCAAAGCACGCGCGTGTCCCATGTCGAGCTTGCCTTGCTGCAGCAGTTCGCGCACCGGTTCGGCCAGCGCCAACAAGCGCAGCAAATTGGTAACCGCGCTGCGCGAGCGGCCGACCATTTCGGCGGCTTTATCATGCGTGATGGCGAACTCGGTGACCAAGCGTTGAATTCCGTTCGCTTCTTCCAGCGGATTCAAGTCTTCGCGCTGGATGTTTTCGATCAACGCCATGGCGAGCGCGGCGTTGTCCGGCACTTCACGCACAAGCGCAGGTACTGCGCTCAATCCAGCTATCCGCGCGGCGCGCCATCGCCGCTCGCCGGCGATGATTTCATACCGGCCGCTGCCAACCGGACGCACGAGTATCGGCTGCATAACACCCTGGACCTTGATGGAGTCCGCCAATTCCTTCAACGCCGCTTCGCTCATCTGCGTGCGCGGCTGATATTTGCCGGGCTGCAAAAGGTCGATCCTCAATTCAGCCTGTTGATCGCCACTGGCCCTCTCGGCGGCTGGCTCGTCGCCGCCGAGCAGTGCATCCAGTCCGCGTCCCAATCCTTTGATCTTTGCCATGTCCATCGCCTTTATGCGGCAGGTGCTGCGCGGTTCAGCATTTCGCCCGCGAGTGCAAGATACGCCTGCGCGCCTTTCGAACTTTGGTCAAGTCCCAGCGCCGGCACGCCGTGACTGGGCGCTTCGGCGAGACGCACGTTGCGCGGAATCACGGTGCGATACAGTTTGTCGCCGAAGTGCTGCTGCAACTGGGCCGAAACCTGCTGCGCAAGCGTGTTGCGCGGATCGAACATCGTGCGCAGCAAGCCCTCGATCTGGAGTTGCGGATTGAGATGGGTGCGCACTTTTTTGATCGTCTGCACGAGATCGCTGAGCCCTTCGAGAGCGTAGTACTCGCACTGCATCGGAATCAGCACCGCGTGCGCCGCGCACAGCCCGTTGACCGTCAGCAGGTTCAACGCCGGCGGGCAGTCGATCAAGATGAAGTCATATTCGCTTTCGATCGTGGCCAGCGCCGACTTCAGCCGCGTTTCACGGTGCTCGATATCGACCAATTCGATCTCGGCGCCGGCGAGCTCGCGATTGGCCGGTATGACATCGTAATGGCCGCTGGTTGATCTGACACGCACCGCGCCGATTTCTGCTTCGCCGAGCAACAAGTGATAGACAGTCACTTTCAGCGCACGCTTGTCCACGCCGCTGCCCATGGTCGCGTTGCCCTGCGGATCCAAATCGATCAACAGCACGCGCTGTTTGGTCGCCGCCAGACTCGCGGCCAGATTGACCCCCGTCGTGGTTTTGCCGACACCGCCTTTTTGATTCGTGATTGCAAGTATCCTGGCCATATTACGCACCCGCCGGACTCAACAAAACCAGATGCCGTTCCGCGCTGAGTCCCGGCACCTTGAGCGGGATCGCGGCACGCAGTTTGAAAGCGACGGGCAATTGGGCGATTTCTTCGTCTGGATAAACCCCCTTCATGGCGGCAACCACGCCCGCGTCGCCGCACAATCTGCCCGCCAATTTGAGGAATTCAGGCAGGTCGGAAAAAGCACGCGAAATCACGAGATCAAACTTTTGCGGCGGTTGCCACATTTCGACCCTCTCGCACACCACCTCGACATTCTTGAGCCCCAATTCGATGGCGACCTGGCGCAGGAACGCGGCTTTCTTGTGATTGCTGTCGACAAGAACCACGCGTGCGTGCGGCCACATGAGCGCGAGCGGAATTCCCGGCAAACCGGCGCCACTGCCGACATCGACTACCGACGCCGCTTGCAGATGCGGCACGATTGCGAGGGAATCGAGCGCATGCACGCTGACCATCTTCGCACTGTCGCGCACTGCAGTGAGATTGTGAACCCGGTTCCATTTCGCAATCAGCGCCAGGTGATCGTTGAGTTTGGCCTGAATGTTCGACGGGATATCGAGACCCAGCTCGGCTATGCCTTGCGCCAGCTGCTCGGCGGGACTCATGCCGTTTTTTGCGCAGCACCGAAGCCCCGCTTCAAATGCACGAGCAGCAATGAGATGGCCGCCGGCGTGATACCGGAAATTCGTGCAGCCTGGCCCAGCGTTTCGGGCCGAAATTGATTGAGCTTTTGCTGCACCTCGATCGACAACCCGTGCACGCACCGGTAATCGAGTTCGGCCGGCAGCCGCGTCGTTTCATAGGCTTCCTGACGCGTGATCTCATCTTGCTGGCGCGTAATGTAGCCCTGATATTTGCATTGAATTTCGACTTGCTCGGCGACTCGTGCATCGGTGACGGCCGGACCCGCGCCGGGCAAGGTCATCAGCGTCGCATACGTGACAGTGGGCCGCCGCAATAAATCCAGCAAAGTGTATTCGCGTTCGATCGCCTGCCCGAGCACCCGCTCGCAATCGTGCCGCGCGACGACCCCGGGATTAACCCAGCTCAATTTCAGGCGTTCGAATTCGCGCGCCACCGCTTCGCGTTTGCGGTCAAACTGTTGCCACCGCTCGTTTCCCACCACGCCCAACCGGCGCCCCATCTCTGTTAATCGCATATCCGCATTGTCTTCGCGCAGGCTCAACCGGTACTCGGCGCGGCTGGTGAACATGCGATACGGCTCTGAAACGCCGCGAGTGATCAGGTCGTCGACCAGCACGCCGAGGTAGGCCTCGTTGCGCCGCGGGCACCACGCCTCGTCGCCCGCGACAAAACGCGCGGCGTTGATGCCGGCAAGCAATCCCTGCGCCGCCGCTTCTTCGTAGCCGGTGGTGCCGTTGATTTGCCCGGCGAAAAAGAGACCTTTGATCGCCTTGGTTTCAAGCGAACTTTTCAGCCCGCGCGGATCGTAATAATCATATTCGATCGCGTAGCCCGGCCGCGTGATGTGCGCCGCTTCCAGACCTGGGATTGAGCGCACGAGCGCAAGTTGTACGTCGAACGGCAAACTCGTCGATATGCCATTGGGATAAAACTCGTTGACGGTCAAACCCTCGGGCTCAAGGAAAATCTGATGCGAAGACTTGTCGGCGAATCGCGTGATCTTGTCTTCGATCGAAGGACAGTAGCGCGGCCCGATACCCTCGATGACGCCGGTGAACATGGGCGAGCGATCCAGGCCGCCACGGATGATTTCGTGCGTGCGTGCGCTCGTGTGCGTGATCCAGCACGGCAACTGCGGCGGATGCCGGTCGCGCGAACCCAGGAACGAAAACACCGGGCGCGGATCGTCTCCGGGCTGCTCGGTCAATTGCGAAAAATTAATGCTGCGCCCGTCGAGCCGCGGTGGCGTTCCGGTCTTAAGCCTCCCGGCCGGCAGTTGCAGCTCGCGCAAACGCGCGGCCAAACTAATCGCCGGCGGATCACCGGCGCGTCCGGCCCGATAATTCTTCAGTCCGACGTGAACCAATCCCGCGAGGAACGTGCCGGTAGTCAACACTACGGCGCCTGCGGCGAAACGTAGTCCCAGTTGAGTAACTACGCCGGTTACGGTATCCCCTTCGATCGTGAGATCATCTACAGACTGTTGAAATATCAATAGATTATCTTGATTTTCCAGACGCGTACGGATGGCTTTCCGGTACAAAATGCGGTCGGCTTGGGCGCGCGTGGCACGAACCGCGTGCCCTTTGCTCGAGTTGAGTATCCGAAACTGTATCCCCGCCTCATCCGTCGCCGACGCCATCGCGCCACCCAGCGCATCGACCTCCTTGACCAAGTGGCCCTTGCCAATGCCGCCGATTGACGGGTTGCACGACATCTGACCCAGCGTTTCTACGTTATGCGTGAGCAACAACGTGCGGCGGCCGATACGCGCGCTAGCAAGCGCCGCTTCGGTGCCGGCGTGACCGCCGCCAACCACAATTACGTCAAATTTTTCAGGGAAATGCACGCGTCAAGGACCACACGATACCGGGGTCGCAATGATACCCGAAAATAACAGCGAAACGAAGACCGTTTCCCGACAGTTGTTTCACGTGGAACGTGCCATGACCGATGGTGCCGACCGCACCCGATGTTTCACGTGAAACAACGGCTATTTATTTGCCGATACAAAAACTCGAGAAAATTCGGCCCAGCAAGTCATCGGCGGTAACTTCACCGGTAATGGCACCCAGCGCGTGCTGAGCAAGTCTCAGCTCCTCAGCGAACAATTCGATTTCCGCACTTTTTTTCGCGGCTTGGGCGATATGGCTCGCGGCCAGATTTAACGCTTCGAGATGCCTTTGCCGAGCCATATAAACACCTTCATTTGTGCCACCCCAGCCCATGGCATTCAACATCGCCGATCTCAGGAGATCAAGGCCGGCGCCCGATTTAGCAGATAGGCCAACTTCGATCACCCCGCCGACTGTCCGCCGATACGGTTGAGTCCCGGCGATATCGATTTTATTGAGGGCGTGCAAACGAGGAACTCCAGCGGGCAAGCGGATCGCGTGTTCGGTGTCCGCTACGCTGGTTTCTGCGCGCATCACGTCACTCACCCACAGCACCAAATCAGCTGCTCCAATGGTTTCCCATGTTCTCTCAATGCCGATTTTTTCGACCGGATCGTGCGGTTCGCGCAAACCGGCCGTATCGATCACATGCAGAGGTACCCCGTCGAGGTTGATCGTTTCCCGGATGGCGTCGCGGGTCGTGCCCGGAATCTCGGTGACAATGGCACGCTCGGCCCCTGCGAGCGCATTCAGGAGGCTCGATTTGCCGACATTGGGATGCCCGGTTAGCACGACATGTATGCCTTCGCGTAACAACCGGCCCTGTTGCGAAGCTGCAATGATTTGTGCCACCTGTCCGCGTATGGTCTCGAGCCTCCCGCGCACATTTCCGCGATCCAGAAACTCGACATCTTCTTCCGGAAAATCAAGGGTCGCCTCGACCAACATGCGTAAGTCGGTTAACTCCTCCACCATCGCGTCGATTTGGCGCGAGAAATCGCCTTGCAACGAACGTAACGCGCAACGTGCCGCCTGCGTCGTAGCAGCGTCAATCAAATCCGCAACGCTTTCCGCTTGTGCCAAATCCAGCTTGTCGTTGAGGAAAGCGCGTTTAGTGAATTCGCCGGGCTCCGCTATGCGAGCACCGAGTTGCAGGCAGCGCTGCAACAATAAATTGAGTACCACAGGTCCGCCATGGCCTTGCAATTCGATGATGTCTTCGCCCGTGTAGGAATGCGGCGCGGGAAAATAAAGCACCAAGCCTTGATCTATGACGCTGCCGGCGGAGTCTAGGAAATCGGCGCGCGTTGCGTGCCTAGGCACTACATTGAGCGCCGTCAGAGCTTGCAACATTGGCCGCAATGCTGGGCCAGAGACGCGTACGACTCCTATGCCGCCGCGTCCAGGAGGCGTGGCAATAGCCGCTACGGCTTCATTTGCCATGCGCCGGTTTAGCGTGCTCCATGGAATGCGTAATCTGCCACTGTTGCGCGATCGAAAGAATGTTGTTGATTAGCCAGTACAACACGAGTCCGGCCGGAAAAAAGAAGAACATCACGCTGAAAGCGATCGGCATGATCTTCATAATCTTGGCTTGCACGGGATCCGGCGGTTCTGGATTCAGATAGGTTTGAAATATCATCGTCGCCCCCATCAGGATGGGCAACACGAAATACGGATCGGCCACCGACAAATCGTCTATCCACAGGATAAACGGCGCATGCCGTAACTCTACGCTAGCCAACAACACCCAATAAAGTGCAATAAAAACAGGTATTTGTACAACAACTGGCAGACAGCCTCCCAGCGGATTTATTTTTTCGGTCTTATACAATTCCATCATCGCCTGATTCATGCGCTGACGGTCGTTGCCGTATTGGTCCTTCAATTTTTGCAGCCGGGGCGCAAGCACCCGCATGCGCGCCATCGAGCGGTAGCTCGCGGCCGACAGTGGGTAAAACACCGCCTTCAGAGTCACCGTCAGGACGATGATGGCAACACCCCAGTTGGTGACCCAGTGATGCAACCATTGCAGATACCAGAATAACGGCTTGGCGATGATCGTCAGCCAGCCGTAGTCAATGGTGAGATCGAGGCCGGGTGCCAGGCTGGCGAGGTTTTCCCCTTCCTGCGGCCCTGCATACAGCGGTACGGTCAGCGTCGCGCTGGCGCCGGCATTGATGTTGCCGACGGGCAGGATGGCGCCGGCAGCGTAAAGCCCATTGTCGAGATGCCGGGTATAAAACTCGCGCGCGGTGTTGTTCGCGGGCAACCACGCGCTGAGAAAATAATGCTGCAGCATCGCGATCCAGCCATCGTTGCTCTTCTTTGGATAGCTGATCTTGCCTTTTTCGACATCCTTAAAAGTGACTTTCTGAAACTTCTCTTTGTCCGTGTAAACAGCTATGCCAGTGAATGTCGGCAACATGGACGAATCGCCAACTGGCGGCTTGTCATCGCGCACGAGT
>Ga0265314_10001716_pt1 | contig 23780 bp, 21 predicted proteins | sample 4126metaG_FD_203106 | JGI IMG/M metagenome (GOLD analysis project Ga0265314, IMG submission 203106) | Rhizosphere microbial communities from Carex aquatilis grown in University of Washington, Seatle, WA, United States - 4-1-26 metaG | ecosystem: Host-associated > Plants > Roots > Rhizosphere >... | reverse complement strand
CCCGATATGGGGTAGCGCAGCACGCTGCCGCTACCTTTGGTGATCGTGACGGCGGTCGCGCCAAAGGACGAGGCGACCGACTGCTTGTGGAGGTTGCTCCAGCCGGCCCCGAATTCGGAGGCGGCGGGCGTGAGCGAGTTGTAGAAGAGCGTGGGCTGGGCCGCGAACGGTCCGGCCTTTGTGATGGGTACTGGAACGAACAGGTTGCCGTTGGAGAGGTTGATTTGACCTGGCCCCGCCTGGGCGAGTTTCTTGAGCGTCGTTCCGAGTGCGGCGGGCACCAAGGTGGTGCCGCAGCCACAACCACAACCACAGCCGCCGCCGTTTCCCGAGGCACCGCCGTTCGAGCCGCCTTTGGGAGGGTCCATGGCGCTTTTTCCCGTGGGCGAGGGAGAACTGCCTGCCGCGCCGGCACCGCCTGAGCAGCCGCAGCCGCTGGAACATCCGCCGCATCCACAGCCACACCCGCAACCGCCTGCCGCGGAGGGGGAGGCCTTGGTGTCGAGGGCGCCGAGCCAACATCCTTGACAATCGGTGAGGCCGAGCGGATCGCCGCAGGTGGCTCCCAGGTAGGGAGGCTGCACGCCGCCCACATTAGAGCCGGGCGCGCAGCCGAGAGTCAATGCGGGGAGGCAGGCGGAGGCCGCGACCAAGTCGGTGAGGACGGGACCGATGGGCGTGATGACGATGGTCGAGGGGATGCCATTGCAAGCCGAGCTCGCGCCTCCGCCGGTGAGCGTCATGACCTGCATGGCGTCGAGCAGGTTGGTTTGCAACCATGTGATCGGGCTTCCGCTCCCCTGCAAGGTCAGGAGCGCCTCGAGGTTGCCGTGAACGTCGTCTTGGAACTGCAGTGTCCACATGGTGAAGCCACAAGCGCTAATTGGGCTGGTGGCGTTGCAGCCGAGGGACGTCAACACAATCGTCCCGTTGAGAGACGAACAAGACATGCACGCGCTATTGGTAAGGCCGCTGATAGCCATGTTGTACTGTGAGGCCATGCCATTTGAGGCGAGATTGCATCCGCAATAGGTGGACGACATTGGGAAAGTTCCTTGTTTTCAGTTGTTAGTTGTCATTTAGAAACGAACGTGAACCTCCACCGGGCAAGCCGATGGCATCTCAGTGTTTGGTCATCGGTTAGTGGTCAGTGTCGCGTCACCGGGGGGCTTACGCCCCTCGCTCGCCCCCCTCTCCTCGTGGTCCAGGCACATCAGACACTCCTGAATCGTTGTTTCAACGTGCGCCGGATGGTGGCAGGCGAAGACCTTGAGCCGCACGTTCCCCAGACAGCTTGGGCAATCACGCAGGCCGGTCTCGTCGCCCAAGTGCCGACACGACCCACGGGGTTGGGGCGGCGGGAAGGGCCGAAACGTCTCGGGCGGCGGCTGGTGCCGAAGCGTGCAGATCTCGCAAACTTCCACGTTCACCCGCTGGTCCTGGATGTGCATTTGCGGATGCGCGCAGTAAGCGACGTGGGCTTCGCCTTCGAGATCGCGTCGGGAATGGCAAGGAGGAAAGGGCATTGGTTGAACTTGGTTTCTGGATCTTGGACTTTGGATTGGAAGTCGTCAGGTAGGGCGAGGTGTTGAGTGTCACGAGGCCGGGCACTGGGAGAAAACCACGGAGTAAGGCATCCCCGTTTGGTTGCAAGGCGATCGCCGCCAAATCACCAACCGGGACCCAAAAACCATTCGCCACCGGAAGCAGAGCGATTGCCGGCGATCGGTCGCCAGCCGGCGAGGTGCAACAAGCGGCATCCAGTGGGCCGTCATTTCGTGTGTCACGTTTTGCATTGGGTGATCCTCCTTCCGGCCGCGAATTGCGGTTGGTTCATGGTCATTGGTTGGACGAGCTGTTGGGTGTTGGGCATCGACGCCGATAGTCCATGTGTTTCGGGTACGCACTCCGAATTCCGCGTTCTGTTTTAGCCCACTCTTTCCTTTCTACTTCGCCGCTCCTTACCCACCGATTTCCGCCTCCTACGCTGCTTGTTGCTCTCGCGCTAACGCCGCTTCGGCACAGGCGAGGAGCTGAGCCGTTGGAGGCGACTGCGGCCGTAACTGAAGCGAGCTGTGCAACATCAGCGTCGCTTCAACAGGCCGACCTTGCCGCAGGTAGACCACAGCCAAGTTGTGCTGGGCTGCGGCATCATCGGGCCTCTCCCGCACCAAGCGGGTCAGTGCGGCTTCGGCCTCGTCCGGCGCTCCGTGGAAGAACAGTATCCGGCAAAGCTCATCCAGCGGCCGCTCGTCCCCCTGACTCTGCTCGACCGCCTCGACGAGCAACTGCCGCGCCACTGACAAATTACCGCGGCGCTCAGCCAATTGGCCGGCGAGCACCAGTCCCGTGCTTCGTAGGAACGGGTCGCGGAATAACTGGTCGGCCAAAGCATCGGCCGCGCCAAGTTGACCCTGCTCAAGCAGATTGTCGGCGAGGCACTGCCAACCGTAGCGATAGCTCGGCACTTCCTCCACGATCTTGCGCCACTGATCTTCGGCCTTGTGCAAGGCGCCCATCTCGGCGTAGACGACAGCAAGGTTCTGGCGCGTCTTGTAGCCCGTGATTCCCCGGTCGATGCTGGCGAAGTGAGTTTCGTCGTCATTGGCCAGTGCCGCAAGGTAGGCCTGTTCCGCCTGGCGCAGCCGCTTGGCGTCGTGGTGCAGCAGGCCAGAGCGGAAGTGCAACTCGGGGTCCTTCGGGAAAAGAGCCAGCCCTTGCTGGCAGCAGCGCCTGGCCTCCTCCGCGCGACCGAGCTCTTTCAAGCTGCTGACCAGCAGGGCGTAAATCTTGCGGACGTGCGATTCGCCGGGATGCGAGGCGGCGAGGCTGCGCTCCAGCGCTCTGACCGCCTTGCGGTATTTCTTGGAATCGGCGAACGTCATGCCGAGGTTGAAAAGCGTGAACGTGTGGCCGGGCTGCTCCTTGAGTTCCAAGCGCAGGAGCTTGAAATCTCGGGCGAGCTTACGCCTACGACCGGCCGGCGTGTGGTCGGCGCCGGCATGCACCACGAAGAGCGACGTGTGGAGCACCTCTCCCCCGGCGCGGCTGATCGACCCCAAAACCTGTTCGTGGATTCGCCCTTCGAAGCGAATGTCGGGCCGGTTGCGGAACACTTTGCAGTGGTCCACCACAACGGCGTCATAGTCGCTTTCAGGATGGGCCGGCGGGCAATGCACCTGCATCGTGAAGCCGAAGATGTTGTCCGGAATGGGCCCACTGACCAATTCCCGGAGCTTGCGACCGTTTTCGGCATCGAGCACATCGTCGGAGTCAGGCCATAAGATCCACTCGCCGGTGGCGTGCTTGAGCGATTCGTTGCGGGCAACCGAAAAACTGTCGGGCCAGGGGAAATGGTAGACCTTGCAGCCGAGCTGCCGGCAGATTTCAGGCGTATTGTCTGTGGACCCTGTATCGACCACGATCACTTCATCGACCCAGGGCAGCATGCTGGTGACGGCCGGGATGATGGTGCCTTCATTGTCACGGACGATCATGCAGCAGGAGAGGCGGATCGACGAAGCATGAGTGGGCGGTGTTTTCGCGGCGATGCCCTGAGTGGTCGAGTCGCCGCCGCCGCGCTGTGAGCCTGTATTCGACGAAGTGGATTCCTCGCACACCGGCGCACGACTGAGATCCCCACGAGGTTCGCCGCAAGTTGGCGTATCAAGGTGGGAGTGCCCCATCGCATTCTCTCTTCGGCAAGCTCTCTTTCGCCTTCCGCGCTGCTTGCTCGATTCGTGGCACCCAAAGATTTCGTCGATAGCGACGGCACCGTGATTTGCGTCTCCGGATCGCGAAAAATCCAAAACGTGACGATGTAACTCGAATGGGCGGCGGTCGAGCGCGCCAAACACCGCGGCCGAAGCTTCGGAAAGTGCGACGTTGGCAAGGGCGTGGGCTGCGAAACCGAGGCTTGCATGCCGCCGACGCAGCACGGGCGACTGCTTCTCGTGATTTCTCATGGTTTCCACCTCTGAATTGGCGCGGAGTGCCTCTCAACGGCGGCCATATAGGCGCAGACCGTGAGCGCACGACGCAGTGGCGATTTTTTCGCATGCGGCTCATGGAGAAAGCCGGGCAACTTTCAGCGCGCTTGCGCGACCCGACTTTCTCCTCTATTAACTAAATGTCGGCGAGAGGGCAAAAAAACCCACGAATTCCGAAAATAATTTTCGGAGTGCTAACGCCGTCTGCTGGGGCGACAATAATCCCCCAATTTGAGTTGCAACCACGCGCGAGCATAGGCGACCCGCCGCTGGATTGTCGATTCGGAGCAACCTACTCGATTGGCGATCGCCGCGAGAGAGTCGCCGGCGCGTTGCTCCTCGAATGCAGTGCTCCATGACTTGGGCATTTGGGTCAATTCGTCGGCGAAGTCTATCTCAAGATCCGAATTGGTGACGTTCGCCACGAAGAAATCGCCGTCCGGCTGGTCAGGCGAATAGTCGGACATCAAGATCGTGTCTGGATGCACGGCACGCGCTTTCCGCGCCGCTGCCCGGCAATTATTTGCTACTACATTGGCTATCGCCGGAAGAATTTGGTACCAGTTTTCGGTAAACCAGGCAGGCGAGCCCTTTCCACGGAGGAACTGCAGCAGAAAAAGATGGCCGTTTTGCTGGGCGTCCTGGGTAACTGCGTCCTTGGAGTTGATTTTAATACCCACTGCGCGAAAGGCTTTGCACCGCATCTTGCCGACAACGGGATGCTCGGTAAGGATCAAGCACAAATCGTCGCCATTTTTGATCGCGGCACTGATCATTGCCAAAAGGTCTTCATTCTCCCGTCGGTTACGTGCTATTTTCGCCGCCGCATCGTCAAAAACCTTAGGCACTTCCGGCGGCTTGCTTTCTAACGGGTCCGGAGCAGCGGCTTCGCGAGGCTCAGCCGTGGTGCCGTCCGGCCAAGGTGTCGGCAACACTTCCACGTGCGAACGGAGGGAGGTGGAGTTGTCATGCGTGAAACTTGTCGAGCGATCAGTCGGCGACAGCACCCGGCGTTGTGTGGAGTTGTCGAACCCATAGGATGTCCCCCCGCCTGACAACACCTTTGCTAGCTGTCCGATGCCATTGTCGCTGGTGTACGTCGTCCTCTGCCCCAAAGGCACCCATAGTCCAGCGGCGCCGGAATCGAACGCAACGCTTGGCGTAACACCCGACACCAGCTGCGCGAGCCGCACCGAACGCGAACTCGAATCGTATGTGATACTGTTTCCTAAACTGAGCATTGGCTGGGCAAGCTTCGACCGACGGTCGCCGGTATCGTAGATGCTTGTTCCAGCACCAAGTGCTGGCAATACCGGGCGAATCACACGATCGCACTGATAATTAGGCCCCTTCGAGTCGGCATCGAACATGGCGGTTTCCTCCAATTCTGGGAAATGAATTCGTAACTGGAATCGTATGCGCGGCAGATCAGAAGGCAAGAAAGGCCAGGTTCGAGGAAGACGAAAAGGCAGATACCCGTGCCAACATATGAAGCACGACGCATGAAAGAATGGGATGACACGAGCAATTGCGAACTCTGGGATGTGTTTGCTCGCACCTCTTGGGGAATACTCGTGTCTCACGAGGCGCCACGCGCAAATCCGGCCGCCTTCTCGCGTCATAACAAATGTGGGCGGCCATGTAGCCATCGCGGCCCGATACTGGCCGGCAAAATTGCCTTCGAACAGCCGGCCATCCTGGCCACCAGGTCAAATTGCCCTCGCAACCATTGCGCAGCCTGCGCCAGCTGGATGCCCAAAGCGTTTAGCTATCCGCCGGCTGGCCTCGCCCACCGTGACGTCTTCCCTCGCCTTTTGATCGCCCGCTTTCGGGCGCCCTGATCGTCGCGAATTGGCTTATGTCCCGATTCGCATTCTTTTGTTCGCCCGCGCCTGCGGGCGGTTGTGTTTCTTCCCACACGGCCGCCCCGGTCGTCGGGGCGGTCACCAGACCCAGGAGATCGACCCGATGCTCGCTTTCGCCGAAACCAACTCGACCAATAAGCCCGCCTGGCACGACGGCTTCCTCGCCTTGCTGCCCGAGATTCGCAGCCAAATCAATTTTGCTTTTCGCGGCTTCGAGCCGGCGAGCCGCGAGGAGGCGGTCGCGGAGACGCTGGCCCTCGCCTTGGATGCCTACGCCAAGTTATTCAAACAGGGGCGGGCCGACATCGCATATCCCGCGCCGCTGGCCATGTTTGCGGCACGTCAATTCCGCACCGGCCGGCGGGTGATCGGTGGCCAGGTCAGCCGCGACGATGTGCTATCCAGCCGGGCCCAAAGCCATCACAACGTCGTCGTCGAGCGACTCGATCGCCGTGACCCGAGTGGAGCATGGAAAGAGCTTCTAGTTGAGGACCGTCGCTCGACGCCCGCCGAAACGGCTATTGCCCGGATCGACTTCGCCGCCTGGCTCTCTCGGTTGTGCCACCGAGATCGAGGCGTGGCCACGACGTTGGCAGCCGGCGAGTCCGGCCGTGACACGGCTCGCATGTTCGGCATCACGGCCGGCCGCGTCGCGCAGATCAGGGCCAAGCTTCGGCGGAACTGGCAGGCGTTCCAGGGCGAGCCGGCGGAGGAGGCTGGCGAGCTGGCGATGGCCGGGTGCTGATCGGCTCTGTGGACCAAGCTGCCCCGTCGCCGGAGTGGTGGCGGGGTGGCTTGGGGCCAGCCGATCACCCACCCTTGTTCCCTAGTCGGTCGATGAAACTGACGCGCGTTGGAGTACGAGCTGGCTCAGCTGCTCGCCCGGCTTTGCGGACAGCGTCAGCTGCAGCTGATGATTCGGCGTGCCTTCGCTACCGGACCACCTGCCGCCCACCGTCATAGCTTACGGCCTTGTGCCGCTCGATCACGAAGTCCCAGTCGAGCCGGTGCGGCGGCTCCAGCAGGTGCCGGTACGCGGCCGCCATCTGCCGGGCCGCCTCCCCGAACGACACCCCGCCAAACCCAGTCCCCATCGCCGGCAGCGCCACCACCTCGATCCGCTCGGTGGACGCCCGGTTGTGGGTTGCGACCGCCAGCAGCGCCGCCCACGTCGCCGAGTACACCTTGTCCGTACCCTCGATGTTGCCCGGCACGCGCATCGTTGGGGCGTGGCACAGGAATGGCAAGGAAGGGTCTTCGGTGGGGATGATGAAGGCCGTGCCGACCGGCTGCTCGCCGAAGTAGTCGTTCATGATTCGGTGCTGGACCCGGTTCATGAGCGGCTCACCGAACCGGCAGACGACCGCGGCGTCGATCCCGGCGGACATCAGCCCGAAGGCGTTACCGGCAGTCACGAAGCAGTCGTGCGGCTCCAGGTCCTCGAAACGGCCCCGGACGACGCGGACGTTCGGGAGCCCAGCAAACCGCTCACGGAACGCGGCGCACATCGCGTCGTCGGGGTGAACCAGCCACAGACCTTCGAACATCCGGTCTCGCCTCCCTCGCCGAACAGGTATTCGACCGCCGAAGTGCCGTAGAAGATTACCGCACTTTCGCGGCGTGGCATGGAGTTGTCAAGTTGATGCGTCAGACTCGGAAATGAGTTGCGACGGATCGCCGGTCAGATCGCCATGCTACGCCGGCCGGGTTGCGCAGATTAGGGCCAAGCTCCGCCGGAACTGGCAGGCGTTCCAGGGCGAGCCGGCGGAGGAGGCCGGCGAGCTGGCGATGGCGGGGTGCTGATCGGCTCCGTGGTCCAGGCTGCCCCGTCGCCGAAGGGGCGGCGGGGTAGCCGGGGCCTGCCGAACGCTCGCGTGCGTTACCTCGCGCCGATGCGTCGATCGATGTAACCGACGCGCCTTCGCGCGGCGTCCAAGCCGCCCCCCGCCCACATCGCTTGCCAGATGCAGACCGCCAGCCAGCAGCCGCCCGTTTCAGTCCTACCAATCGTTACGGCGTGTTGTGTGTTAACAGGGTGACTGCGCCAGGCTGCCATGCTCTAATTCCTGGGTGCCCGTTCGACGGAGAACTTCTTCGATGGATTTCACCCCCACATCGCCAATACGCCCACGCGCCTTGCATTTACCGTTTCATGATCTTGCTTGGGAACGGTTTGAAGGTTTCTGTCTGGACCTGATTAGCCGGCTACCAAATTTCGTGCCCGGTTCGGTTCACCGTTTCGGCCGTCAGGGGAACAAGCAGGACGGGATCGACATCATGGCCGATCATTTAGACGGCAACCATTGGGCGTTTTCAAACAAGCGGTACGCGACGTACCACGTCAGTCACGCCAAGGCCCACATCGCCGATACTACATACGCGGCCGATGAGTTCCGCATACTGCTTAGCACAGTGGCCTCCACAGAAGTCCGCAAGGAAGTTCGCCAGCATGCTCGCTGGGACGTTTGGGATGCAGACGACCTATCGCAACGCGTTCGGGAGCTGGCGAGTGCAAAGCTCGATGACGCACGCCGCCTTGTTGACGACCATTTCGGCCCTCACTGGCGAAGGGAGTTTCTTGGGCTTCCGGCCATTGCCACGTTCCGCACTCCTTTGGATCACTTCCGTCCGTGGAAGCAGCCTGGTCGTTTATTTCACCATTGCCATCCCCTTGTCGGCCGTGCGGAATGGCTTCAGTCGCTACATGCGTTTGTCAACTCCCCTCAACACCGTGTCGCGATCCTGAGCGGCTCCGGCGGGATCGGCAAGACTCGCCTGCTGTGCGGCTTTGCTGACGAATTTGAATGCGAGTACGCGGACAAGGCCCTTATTCGCTTTCTCGCCGAGGAATTTCCTATCAGCCAGGAGGGCCTGGACGAACTGCCAGCTAGGCCATGCGTTGTCGTAGCTGACGACGCCCACCGTTATCCCGACCTGGGACTTCTACTTCAATGGGTGCAGCAGCACGACCAAAGCAAAGTGCTTCTTGCCACAAGGCCGCACGGCCGAGACATGCTGTTGTCGATGCTGAACCGTACCGGCTTCGACGTTCGCCAGATCGTTGATGTGAAGCCGCTTCGGCCTCTTGAACCCGAAGATCAATTGCGGCTAGCGAGCGAAGCGCTCGGTAGTCCTAACGAATTGCTTGTAGAACAGTTGGCACAAGCGACACGCGACTGTCCCCTGGAAACTGTTATCGGAGGCTTGCTACTTCGCGACAATGCTCTTCCGCCAGAGCTTTTTGAACGGAATCCTGACTTCCAGCGGGTGTTGTTAGATCGTTTTCAGGGCGAACTCTTGGGCCAAGTCAGCTCCAAGGTGCCGGCCGATTTATGCCTTCGCCTTCTTCGTTTTTATGCCGCACTGGCGCCATTCCCTGTCGAAGACCGAAACTTCTACGCCGCCTTGTCTCGAAGGCTCGGTATCGATGTCGCAGAACTGATTTCCGTCACCGCGGAGTTGGAGCACTGCGGCATTCTCTTACGTCGCGGGCGTCAACTACGGATTACCCCGGACGTGCTCGCCGACCATATTTTGCATCAAGCCTGCGTGACAAAGCTCGGCGTGCCGACCGGATTTGCTACCGAGGTATTCGCTGCGTTTCTAAAAGTGTGCCCGCGTGAGGTGCTTCGGAACCTTGCGGAATTGGATTGGCGAGTCGAGGTTACCTCGGGGGGCAGTCTTCCTCTTCTCGCGGAGGTTTGGCATTACATTGTAACTGAATTCTTCAGCGCTTCGCACGCGGGCCGTGCCCACTGGCTGGACCTCTTCAACGGAGTTCCCTTTTTTCAGCCGCGGCCGATTGTCGCCTTGGTCGAGAGGGCAATGCGCGAGCCGGCTCCGGAGATCGCGGATGGGGCTGTCGGTGGCCTTCCTGGGGTTACCCACAGGGACGTTGTCCATCGGATCGTGAACTTGCTAGGGCAGGCCGCATACTCTCCAGATCAAACTGGAATATGCTTGGATCTGCTCTGGGAACTGGGGCGCGATGATGGTGGTGCCGATGCTTACGGGAGCCAAGCAATGCCGACGTTGACTCAGTTGGCTGGTTACGCCCCTGGCAAGTCGCTCGACATCTCACGCCAAGCTGTTAGAGCGGTCGAGCGGTGGCTTAAAGCCCCTGACGCTCATAGCCAGCACCATTCACCCCTGAACGTTCTGGCACCGGTCCTGGAGAAAAGCGGTATTGATCACATTCCGAATGGCGGTGGTTGGAAGATCGGTGCGTTTAGCGTTCCATTCGAGCTAGTTCACGATATTCAGAACGAGGCCATCCGCATCCTCGCAGAGTGCCTTGCGTCCACCGAGCTGCCCGTCGCCGTGCGCGCTGTCAACCTTTTGGGAATTGCCATAGATGACCCCAAACCCTATTTCAACATGCAGTTCGATGAGGCGGCCCTTTCCCAATGGGAGCCACAGCAACAGGCGATCCTGCGGGTATTCTCATCCTTCTTCAAGTCCGCGTCCCATCCGCTGGCACGCGCCACTGTCCTCGACTACCTGGGTAGCGAAGTTCGGCATGCCCGCCTGTCGAGCGTCCGCGAGTCGGCGAAGTTGATCGTTGAAGAAGTGGGTGACGATTACGAGGTGGGTATCACGCGTTTACTAGTACCTCGTCTTTCCACGCTCAATCCATTCGATGAAGCCGTTAGGGAGGACATACAGGACAATCTAAGCGAACGCCGCACTCGCGGGCTTCAACGCTTGCGCAGTGCGGTTCAGACCGAGTTCGTGAAACGCCACTCGACCATCGAAGAAGCACTTGCCGAGCTAGATCGGCGACTTGTCGAGTTGCTGCCGTGCGAGCCCGAGGCCAATGCCGCGCAGATGATTGACCTTTTTTTGGACGCACGTCCCGACCAAGTCGAAAAACTGGCGAACCGCATTTTGAAGTTTCCTGACTCACCGACAAATACTTGCTTTGGCATCTGCCTTTCGATTCTGGAGAGGACAGGCAGGTTTGTGGTCAACGACTGGGCGCGACGAGGCTTGGCGACGGGTCAGCAAACCATTTGTCGGATCACTGCCAACTACTGTTCGTGGCGCGCTTGGGATAAAACAGAGCCGGCTGCGGACGACCTCGATCTGCTAAACACCCTCTTAAAGCATCCAGATGAGTCGGTACGCCGCGGCGGCATTGGCTCGCTACGTCGCCTTTTAACGCACCATCCGCGGGTCGCTCTTGATGCGGCTCGCACGGTCGATGTTGGAGGAAGCAATGAACTCGCCGCGGACTTATGTGGTTTGGCAGATGAGCAGTTCGGACGACCGGACGTGATTACCGCTGACGACTACCGTGCATTGTTGACCCAACTTCAAGAGGTCGAGACGTTTGATCACCCAGTTATTGCCTTGCTTCAGCATGCGGCCGACAAGGTGCCCGATGCAGTTGTCGCATTACTGCTTTCGCGGATTAAACGAAGTGGCGCTGCGAACTTGGAGCGCTATCGGCCCGTCCCGCGGCAGGGGCTTGAATCCGTTTTCTCTTCATTAGAAGGACATCCTCTGCATCAGGAATTGCTAGTTGAGGTTCGAGACGCCTTGTTGTCGGCTGGCGACGACATGGACTCGGATTTGTCGCGACTATACCGATGGCTGTCGCTGGATTTCGCGGACACGGGCATTTCCGTCCTGACCGAATGGCTTGGTTCCGAGGATTGCGATCGCATCACAGCCATCGGCCGTCTACTGGACGAGGCTGGCCCCAACCTCGTGTTCAACAGAACCGACTTTGTGACCCATCTGTTCGAGCGCGCCGCACAATGTGGAACAAACTGCTTGGATTTTATCACATGGACGCTTTATGGCGCAACTGTTGATGGAGCAACTGCTTTGCCATCAGGCGACCAAAACGCTTGGGACGGCGACCTCGAAGAAGGGGCACAAGTTGTGCTCTTGACGCTCGCTCCAGCCAGCCCAGCACGCAAACTATATGAACAGATCCAACTTGCAGGGCAGCGCTTTGCAGGAAAGAGATAGCGGTTTTCTCGTTTGACGGTTTGACGCCGGAAAAAGCAGCGTCGGCCCTGCCGAACCCGCACCGCACGCTTTGGTTCCCTCGCGTGCTGCTTTAGAGGTCAATCTGCTTCGTCGTCGTTGCCCCCACCATCGTGACTACAAGTCGTACGCTGGCGCGAACTTCGACGGGCCTCGATCGCCTGCGGCGCGTCAATCACGGAGGGATGACGAGACGAGGCTGAAGTCGGCAGTTAATGGCAAGCCGTAACCCTCAGTGATCGGCCTGTCGTGACATGCCGACAGCCTTGCCGTAAAAGCCCAACCCAACCTGCGGCCGACCGCGGCCACATGTGCCGCTGGCCAGTCTGGCGCCCCTCGCGAGCGTCGGGGCGGACCCAGCGGTACCCTCCATCGCCCGTCCGATCGCCGCGGCTCCGCCGGCTTCCAACCCTACTAACCTCCGGCCGGCACGATCCAGAGGCAGCCAACCGCTGCCCGGTCGCCGGCCTTCCTTCACGGAGCAACCGCATGCCCACCAACCATTTCCTGAACCACCTCGGCACTCGCCTCCTCGGCCCTCCCACCCCACGGCTTGGCACCCGGCTCCGAACCGGCGTCAAGCTCCTCGTCATCGTCGAAGGCAAACATGATCTCGCTTTTCTCCGTACGATCAGCCGCATCCTCCACGCCGACGATCCCACGCTGCCCGACCTGGGCGAGCTGGAGCGCGCCGGCGCCCTCGTCGTGTTGCCGATCGGCGGCGGCGACCTCCTGGCCTGGGCCGCAAGGATGGCGGCGCTCGGACTGCCCGAATTTCATCTGCTCGACCGGGAGGTGCCGCCAGCGACGGAGCGGCGCCAGCAGGCCGTCGAGATCGTCAACCAGCGGCCCAACTGCCGTGCCTACCTGACACGAAAGCGGGCCCTCGAAAATTACTTGCACCCTCGCGCTGTGAAGGAGGTCAGCATGCTCGAACTTACCTTCGGCGATGACGATGACGTAGCCGACATGGTCGCCCGGGCCTGCTTCGAAAGGCAGGACCATGAGCTGGCCTGGGAAGAGCTGCCGGGCCGGGCCAAGAAACGGTGCCGCGAAACGGCGAAGCGATGGCTCAATAGGCAGGCCGTCGAGCGGATGACGGTGGAGATGCTCGATGAGCGTGATCCGGAAGGGGAGGTGATGGGATGGCTGGAGGCGATTGGGGAGATGGTGGCGGGCCGATGCCGGCCGTACCGGCGCCCGAATGCCATAACATGATGTCCGCATCGCTCTTTGCATCTGGACGAAGGTCGTGGGACCGCCTGATGGGGGGTCAGCCGAGGGACTGCGGCGGGCGATTATAATCGACCTTCGTGAGCAGCAACTACGGCCATCAATTCGACCTAGCGATCTGGCACTTGAACCACGAGTTTAAGCCCGACCCGCCCATTCACATCTACACTGTGCCGCTGCCGGTACTGACGAAGTACCACGGTAGCTGCACCGTCGGAGACGCGACCCTCTCTCGCGTGCGTATCGCCCGCGGCATGTCGATCGAACGCGCCGTTGACTGCCTCGTGCATGAGTACGCTCACGTGATTCACCTGCGTGAGAACCCCACTGCACGCATCGAACACAGTGATGCCTGGGGCGTGATCTACTCGCGTTGCTACCGGGCCGTGTTCGATTGAGGCGTGTTGACCGGGCTAGCCCGAATTGGTTCTCTACTTTTTCGCCCTGCGCAGCCTTCGTGAAGCACCCCTATGTGCGATATCCCACGCCAAGTGCAATTCAACCGGGCGTGTGCCGGTTTCCACTTGACGGGTGTGCGAGGTGGTTTTCGCCTGGATGAAATCGGGGATTGCGCGCAAGCAAGCATCCAGAAACACCAATTCCTCCGCGCTGGCTGAACACGGCGTGTGGTGCGGCTTGAGCCGCATCACCGCCGGCCAAGCTTCCGGCGTAGCGATCGGCCAGCCGAGACGGTCGATCAATTGCAGATCGACGGCCGACATGATCTGCGCTTCGTCGTAGCAAACTGCCAACGCACGATTCTCGTCGGGCGTGGTATACCCGCCGAGCATCGCTTGCGTTATCTCCCAGTCATCGTAGATGCACAATCCCAATTGGACGCCGGTCCGCCCCAGCACAACGGCAAATCGCGTGCCCATGGATGGATCGATGCAGCGGACTTCTATCGGCACCTCGCCCGGCACATGACTCCACGGAGCCTTCCGGAAATAATACTCAGCCGCTTCGTAGAACGATTCCATCTGCGCTCGCGTCACGTCTTGTCCGTCGGCCAGCGCACATTTCTCCGACCCTTCAAAGCCCCTCGCCATACGCAGACAGAAGTCGTTGAGCTCGCCCAACTCATCAACCAGCCTGCAGGCAACGCCGGCAGCCTCCAGCCGCGGCCGCAAGTGGTCGTAGCAGTCCGAATCGGAAACCTCGACCAGCCGGGGTCGTTGCGCCGATTCTCCGCCTGGCCGGGCCATCGTGCGGACGAGAAACTCCAGCAGCATCTCCGGTGTGGGATCGCCCGGCGTATGGTCCGTCGTTAAGGCGATCGATCGGGACTTGTCCAGTACAAGCACCGACCATGGCCGGTACGCCCCTTCCTGTTCGTTCATAACCCACGCCAGCGAGCGGATGAAGTCTGCCTGCCAGACCGCATCGGATTGGGGAAACTCGCGGATGTCGAGGCCTTCGATGGGTGGTAGTGCGCGATTTTCGAACTCCTGGCCCATCGCTTCCAGCAACTGACCAACCGGCTGGGGATCGTTTTCGTATTGGCAGCGGACCCCAATTTCCGAGAGCAATGGTTCCCATGCGTCACAGAACTCACGGCGGCACACGACCAACGTGGATGGCCGCGCCGGGTCGCCGTCAATCGGACCGAGAAAAGACTGGATCAACTGGTTCCAGACGACGGTTTCGGTCAGCGGCCGGTCGATTACGGACATCGCCCGGATCTCCTGACCGCCGACATTGACCACGCCGAACAACCATATGGGCACATGTTCGCCGTGTAGTTCTTCGTGTGGCTCGTCGGGACACGGTATCAGGCCGACTTGCCAGGTTTCGCGACGCAACGGCAATTCCCGTAGTTCGTCCCGCGGAAACCGACGCGACACATCGTCCGCATCGGCTCCGGTGGGCGGGACTTTGAGGACCCGCCGGGCCCAAGCTGCGGCGCCTGGCACCCCGCGCCATGCCGGCAAGAACAGGCGAGCACAGCCAAATGCCCGCTCGGCGTGACCCGCGTCGAACCGCACCTCGCGGCGTGCATCGACGACCTTGTCCCGTAGCAGGTAGTGTACAAATTCCGGTTCCAGGTGGTTGCCCTCGGCCAGCATGCGCTGGGCATCCTCGGTATCGCGGTGCAGGCGAAAGGCCTCAAGCGCCTGGGCAAACCGCCAGATACCGGAGTGGTCGTCCTGCTGTTGCAGCAGCTTGTCAAGTTCGTCGGACGATTCCAACAGAAACAAACATGACGCCAGCCAATAGCGGGAAAAATATGGATCGTCGTGGTCCAGGTCGAGGAGTTGGCGAAATGAGTCTGCTGCCCACTTGTATTCGCCCGATTCCCAGTACCTGCATGCCGTTTGGAGCCGCAGCAACAGACCGTTTTTCTCCGCCGCTTCGTTCGGAGCGACGGGAACTCTCTGTCGTTGAACCCGCCGTCGTTTCGGCTTCGTGGCAAGACTCGCCCGTGACTTTCTTGAATTGCGGCTTACCGGTGCCTCAAGATGTTTCGATCGCCGCAACTGGTACGCTTGAATTCGTCTGGCGAGTGGATGATCGCTGTCAATACGCAGGTGGGTAATCGACGTTACCACAACGGTCTTGTCGCCCGGCAATCCAATTGAACACGCAACACCACCCTCGTCGCCCAGATACAGCACCGAATCGATCTTCACGGTATCGTTCACTTTGATGCCGGCCCCCTGCTGGCGAATCGCCTTCACCAGCGGCAGTGTAGCGTAAGCTTGCATCGGTAAGTGTTCGTTCAACGCCTCGATCAATTCATAGGCTTCTTTTTCATTGTCGATCATGGTTCGTACTCCGTTACGCCAGGTAGGTAAGCACGGATTGTATTGCAACGACCGGATTTTGAACACGCTCTTGAGAAATGCGATGGGCCAATCGCACATGCAGGCCAAACGTCACCGCATTGGTTTCGCGGTCTAGGCCGAGCCTTGGCGGATTCTCGCCGTGTTGGCCCGCAGTTGGTGTATCGCACCGACAGCCGGACAGCCGCAGTGACACTCGAATGCCATTTGGGTCGAGCCCGGAATCATCGACGGCGGCGATCCCCTTTCCACCACAATTCCCTTTTCCAAGGAGGCTTCTATGCCCATAAAACTCAACATCGGTCTCTCGAAGAAGGTCGGCTTGCCGGACTACGGGAGTCTCGGTGCCTCCTGCCACATCGAGCTCGAACTGAATAACGGGCTGTTGGATGGCGGCCCCAGCGGCTTCCAGGCAGAGGCCCAGCGGGCTTTCGCCGCCTGCCGCCAGGCCGTGGATGACGAGTTGGCCCGCCACAGTACCCACGACGATGGCCAGGAGCCCGAGCAAACCCCTGCACCAAAAAACGGGAACGCCCGCGGCGCGGCGCACGCCAACGGCACTCAGCCCGCGGGCAGCCCCGCCCATCGTGCCTCCAGCAAGCAGCTCAGCTACATCGAGCAGCTTGCCGGCGAGATCCGCGACCTGGGCGCCAGGCGGCTGGAAGGGCTGGCCCAGCAGATGTTCAACAAACCCTTGGCCGACCTTTCGAGCCTCGACGCCAGCACACTGATCGACACGTTGAAGCAGGTCAAGCAAGGCAAGATCAACCTCGACGCCGCTACGAAGGGAGCCGCCGCATGAGCATCGCACTTTTCGACCGCGACATGGTGGGTACGCAGCCAGCCGACGTCCTCGCCTACGTTTCGTCCACCGGGTTGAACCTGTGGCTCAAATGCCCGCTGGCCTTCAGGCTGAAGTACATCGACGGCATCCGCGAGCCGACCACGCCGGCATTGTTCTTGGGTAAAGCCGTGCATGCCTCGCTGGAAGTTTATTACAGGCACAGGCACCTGGGTGTGTCGGTCACAGGCGAGAAGCTGGCCCGAAATCTGCTCGAAACCTGGGGCGAACTGGTTGATGCCGAAACCATGGTCTTCGATTCGGTCGCGGAGGAGCATGCCTGTCAGCGGCAGGCGGTCGAACTGGTGGCGGCCTATCTGTGCGCAATTCCAGCCTCGGAGCCCAAGCCGTTGGCCGTCGAAGTCTCGGTCGAAGTGCCGCTGGTCGATCCAGCCACGGGCGAGAACCTGGGCATCCCGCTGGTTGGGATCATGGACTTAGTGTTGAACGAGGAGGCCGGCCCGCTGATCGCCGACTTCAAGACTGCCGCTCGTAGCAGCGAGCCGCTGGAGATCAGCCACGAGATCCAGTTGAGCTGCTACAGCTATCTGTACCGGCATGCGTCGCCGATCCAGGAAGCGGGCCTGGAGATCCGGAGCCTGGTAAAGACCAAGGCGCCCCAGGTCCATTTTCATCGTTACCCGGCCCGCGACGAGCGGCACTTTGGGCGCCTGTTCGCCGTGATCCGGGCCTACCTCGACGACCTGGATGCGAACCGGTTCGTGTTTCGGCCGGGGATGGGCTGCTCGTGGTGCGACTTTCGCGACACGCATTGCCGGAGCTGGTCAGGCAGTTGAGATGGCCGGCTCAAAGAATTATCTCTGGAAGAAGGAGAAAAACATGAGTGCAAAACAGAAGTTGAACAGCATGAACGCGCTCGGCTCCCTGGCGCTGGCCGCCATCATCGGCGGCCTGGCCGGCTCCTGGGCCGTGTTCGTCCTTGCTGCCGTCGTGCTGATCGCGCTCGCCGTCGAGAGCGGCGAGATCCGGCTCTGACGGTCACTCGTTGGTGATTGGCCCACTCGCCAGCGGTGGGCCCGTTTTTTTTAGCTATCGTTGGGTGACGGCGGCCTGGATCTCCTTGGGGCCGCCAGACGCTTCGTTGGCGAGAGGCAATTAGGGGTCAGCCCGCCGGCGGGAGGCCCTGAGCGGGCCGCGTAGGGCCTCTGGAGGCCAAATCCTCGGGCCGATCGAGGGTGGAAATGGCGTAAATCCATGCCGCAAAAGGGCTTAACCACAATCGGTAGTGGTGCATGCTGGTAAACCGCCTAGATATAGATGTCAGTGCCGAAAAACGGGGATCGCCAAGCCATGGCCCGCCGGGATGCGCGACGGTGGCCCCGGTGCGACCCGACCGATTCCTTGGACAGAGCCCGCAGGGCGACGAAGGGCGACATGGAGATCGTCATCGGGAGCCTTCGACGTTCGGTTTTACAACGATCGTGACGTCGTCGTCCGAAATCAAGCCGTTGTCATATTCCTCGAACCTGAAGGTACGGCTCACCTGTTCACCAGGCTCCATCCAGACGTCTGTCTGCCGAGTCCATAATGCCACCGGTAATTGACGTAGCTGACGTAGCGTTGCCGTAATGTGGACCGACCCAGCGGCGCCTTGATTCTTCACTGTGCAAGAAACATCTGCGTCGATAAAAATCACACCCACCTTTTGAACTTTTTTGTAGACAACAACTGGATCAGGCTTTGCGGGCGGCGATGGTTTCGACATGGCCCAATAAAACCCAATCGCCAAACCGCCGGCGGCCATCAACAAGCCGCCCTTGAACGCGACGGGATTGCCTTGCTGCTTAACAGCGTTTTGACCCGATGTGGTGCTTTCTGCAGCCTTGTCATTAGCAAAGATCTTCTCCAGGGCCTTGGGCTCCATGACCTCTGCGATGATGACGAAGGCGAGAAACCCAATTGCCCCAAACAAGATCACACCCAAAAGCCGCAGAAATGAGAATTCGGGGACCACAGCTGTGGACCAGGGCCACCCAAACCACGCGTACGATTCCCAAGCACCTCCGATGAACGAGGCAAATGCCGACATGTACGCGGTCGCCTCGTCCTTGACCTGCGCGAACCAGATTACGCTGGCTACGATCGCTCCGATCCCAGCAAGTTTGGAAAAAATGGCTAGTACAATGGCGACAAATTGCGGCAACGCTTTCAAGATGCCCATGTTAGGCTTGGGGCCCGCAAACGCTTCCTCAGCGAACAAATTCCAAACACAGGCCGCGGCCAGCATGACAAATGCCAAACGAAAATCCGAGCTTATTGGCTTGAGTATTGGTAGACGTATACGACGGGATTGCCATAACACAGCGGTCAATAACATCGTTTGACCTTTCGGTTTCAACCGGGGTGTCAGTTCTTGGTTCCATGAATGATCCGACTCCGGCCGTTGGGCGACGTCACAAAACAAAAAGGGCGCCGGAACCAAGGCCGCTCCCTGAACCCCGACCAAGGGGCGCAATTGAACAGCGCTTGGCCGACGCCCCATTCGGGGCGCGGTCCAAGCACTGCCTCAATTGCTCAAGGGCCCGAAGGCCCAGGTTGGTCGTTTTCAGGGAAGCAGATGCAGGACGCTTTCGCGTCTTTCAAATTGTAGTTGTGGCCTTTGCGGGGCCGTTTTGGTTCTCGTGGTGTTGGTCGATCAGGCCGCCGGCACGCCGCCAACGGCACCCGCCAGCATAGCGGTGCCGATGTCGGCTTGCAAATTCTTGGCCGACAATCATGCCCACTGATTCGCGCGGGGACCGGCCATCCGTAGTTGGAGGCAGATCAGTTTTGGCCCTTGCCTGGCGGGGTGTCGTATCGGCGGGAAGCCGGCTGGCGAGGCCCGGCAGACTGTCTTCGTCTCGCTGGCTGGTGCCGCTGGCTGGCCTTGCGATCGCGGCAGCCATCGGGGCGGCGATTGCCGTTGCGGTTAAGGCGCTCTTACCACTCGAAAACCATTATGCCCAAGGTCGCCACCGCAGCGACGCGACGAGACGTCGTCATGCCGATCACAGCACCATTCATCGACGTTGCCTTGAATTCGGCATGCCTTACCCGCCCGGCAAGCGCATTCCCACTCAGCCTCTGTCGGCAACCGGTACTCTGGCCCCAGCCATTTGCTGAAGGCAAATGCGTCGAACCATGTGGCGCCGACCACCGGACTGTGAGGCCCCGCGTCCGACTCTACCGAGGATTCTTGCCGAAGTTGCCCAGCACGGACGGCGTCGAATAGTGCAAATTGTTCGTGGGTCACGGCGGCGTTCATTATTTCGAACGGCCGCATCACGACGGGGTGTCGCATGCGATCATCTCCGCCTTCCGCGGCGGGCCGGACCACTTCCAGCTCCCCGGGCTGGCAACTGACAAAGCCAGCTATCAGTTCGCGTGCAATGCGGCAGCGTTCGTGAGCGGCTTCGTCGAGCCAATCCTCGACGAATGGCTCCACGAGGTGCTTCAAGCGCCGGCGAAAACGGCGCATGACGGCAGCGGCGCCGGGCAACAGCAATTTGAGGCCGTGTTCTCGCAGCGCGTCGCCAACGATTGGTTGTCCGCCTGGCTCAGTCCAGCCGAACCTGGTCAAGACGTGCTCATCGACCTCGAAACGGTGCCACGCACGAAAGATCAGTTCCGTGGGCCACGACTTTCCGCCCTGTGCCTCGAACAATCGCCCCAGCGTCGCGCAGAGGACGTTGGGATCAAAGATTCGCTCGGAATTCTCGGGTTCGACTCGATCGGGTAATTCTGCGGCAATCCGCCAGGCCCAGTACCAGTTGGGATCGTGGATTGACTTTTGCAGGTGCTCGTCGCCGCCATAGACTTCAGCCTCCAAACCGGCGGCGAAGGTCCGTTTCCTAACCCAGCCTTGTTGAAGATTGTCGGCCAGGTGTAATGCGCAATAGAACTCCACCATCCCGCGGTGCCGGAAGCCGATGTGACGGTCGTCGGTGTGTTCGAGGATGAACTGGTCGGAGAGGGCGCTGAGGCGGCCGATCTCGTCCCACTCGGCGGGTTTGACGCGAGGGAAACAGCATAAGCGGGCCTTGTCGTGAAAGCTCGCGACAGATTTCGTACCATGGACTTGGTGATCCCGCACGTTATCAACCATCATCTGAAAGGCGGTCGCCGCCACGATCCGTCGCCAACGTGCAAATCGTTCGGGCGTCGCAGGCAGACCGAGTTTCTCCGCCGCACGCGGCCAAAAGTCGGCATCGGTCTGCAAGTAAAACTCGCCTCGCGTGCGGTAGGGTCGAAATCGTCCTTTTTCAGCCAGATGTCGCACCAAGGAAAGTACGGCTGGTGAGCTCGCGAGCTCGACTTGGCCGTCGTCGTGAGGAAATGCCCCTTCGAGCCGCTGGCGGCAGTGAACGCGGTCAATCGTTGCATCACCCGTCAACTTGACCTGTCGGTCCTCACCGTCGAGCTGCTCCAAGATGTCCACCAGGTACTGGTGCTGCTGAACCTCGTCGAAGCAGTCGATCCTTGCGAACCGCCAGCCTGGCAGATGGAACAACGAATCGCGAAGCTCATGCACTCGGTAGTTGCGGCTGGTAAGGACCACGCGGCAGCACTGGCCGACGGGGCTTTCGAGTAACATTTGCAGCCGGCGGACCTGCTGCTTCGAAGTCACTTGGTCCAGGGCGTCGAGGACCAGGACGATGCGGTCGTGTTCCAAGGCCCACTTGGCCACATCGCGCGAAGTGAGCGAGCCTAACTGCCGACAGTTCGAGTGAAGGATGGTTCCCAGGGTCGTGAAAAGTCGGTCACCGTTTCCCTCCGGCCAACTCTCGAAGCGTGCCGCCAAATGCGGCCGCCCATCGAAGAGCTTTTCCCTCGCCCATGCACTCGACACGAAGGCCTCGATCCGTCGCGTGAAGACGCTTTTCCCTGCTCCCGCATCGTCGCTTATGCAGATCAGCCGGCTCCCATTGATCAGCTTCGCCAACTCGGTGTTGGCATCGTCGCCCGGCGCGGCGACTTTCTCAAAATCGTCGGCAGGCCGAACGTCTTTCTCATCGGGTACAGTGGTACGGCGGCCACTGTCGAACACTTTAGCCGTCGAATCCCTCAGCCATGAATAGTGAGGCTCGACGTAGTGCTTGATTCGGGCGGGGTGGTCGGGGTCGTTGCAGGCCACATTCCACGCGACCACGCGTTGCCTGCAATACTCAGTCAGCACCGCGGTCGCAATTTCGAAATCGACGCTGCTTCCGTGGATATGGTCGATGTTCGTCATGGCGACGGCATCTCCTCATTCGGCGACCAGCCAGAATTACGAAATGGCAGTTTGACGTGGCGCGGCGGCTGGTCGCGACGAGCACCTTGGGCCAACAACCCCAACATACCCGAAAGCCTGTCGAAGGCAATGCAATTGCCAATCGAAGGTGGATCGAGCAGGTTCCGCGTCAATGCCGCAATGCGCGAGGGATTGTGCGATTTGAGCGGCGGCTCGTTCCTGGCCAAATTGCTCGACCAGCATCGCCGCAAGCCCCGCCGAAAAAAAAGGAGCGGGGGGCGCGAGAAACGTGGAGGGAAAACGATCGAGCCGCGTCAGCGATCCGTGCTGACGCGGCTGGTTCCTTCCCGCGGACCTCCATGATTACGGTGGTCCGGACAACGGCGTTTCGTCGTGGCGGCTCCCGGACACGGGTGCAACCATATCGTTCGACGACTGAATGTAAAATCACCATCTCGGCGGGGTCGTATCTGGCTGGGCGAGTGAATGCACAGCTAGCAGCTCGACCAGTTCGCCCGCGGCCTAGCACCGAGGGAGAGGCTTTTCCATCATTTTTTTAGGCACTCTCTAAATTTAGGGTCGTTTTCGTGGCAAATATGTGAGAGAGATCAACTCACAAGGATCGCCCCCGGCGACCGCGACATCATCGCCAAGGCGAGGAACGTGCCCGACTGCATGCTCTGGATGTGCCGGCCCACAGTCTCTGCGGCCGTAGACTTGCGGCTGTACGATGACATGGCGGGTTGTTTCGAGGTACTGGCCGACGTGTTGGCGCTGTTGAATCTGATGCACGATGAGCCAGAACTACAGGCGGGCGAGTTTCCTCGCTCATTGGAGTTGCTGGCCGAGGCCCAATCGGCGCTGCGCGCGATCGTCGCCAAGATCGACGGCCGCGCCGAAGTGGATCAGGTGCGGGTGTTCAACTGGCTCAAGGCCACGACCATGGAAAACCATATCTTCGTCGAACGGTACATGAGGGCCGACGACCCAGCCGATCCCACGGCTTGGGCCGACCTTTCATCGCGGATTGAGGCCGTCGATGCTCGCGTACAGGAGACGTTGCGACGGATCAAGAAGCGCCGCAAGCTACTGGGAAAGGTGCGGCACAAGCTGCAGCTCATTGAACGGGCGCCGGATGATGCCCGCGAGCACTGGCGGATTCTCGCCACGACGGTGGACGGCCTGGTACGGGACGGCCTGCCGCCGAGCAATCGCGAACTACGAGACCTATTGGCGCCCGCCTTCGAGGTTACGCCGACCTGGAAGATCAGCCACGGGGCTTTCAGTTGGTGCTCCGCGAGCTTGACCGTTTCCTGGCATCGTCGCCCACGACGGACTCGCCGGCAGTGCTCCGGACATCGGCCGAGGTCCAAGCAGCCTTCAATTTGCTCAAAGGTCGATCGGTGGTGCTGATCGGCGGCAACCGTCGCCCGTATGCGGAGCAGTCGCTCAAGGAGGCCTTTGGGCTGCGCGAGTTGTTTTGGATCACGACCCGGGAGCATGAGTCAAACGACGGCTTCGAGCCGTACATTGCCCGTCCCGACGTCGCCCTGGTCTTGCTGGCGATCCGCTGGTCCAGCCATTCATATGGCGACGTTCGGGTGTTTTGCGAGCGGCACGGAAGGCCCCTGGTCCGCCTGCCGGCTGGTTGTAACGCGAACCAGCTGCGACGTGGCTCGTGCGGACACAACGATGCACATCTTGGAATGCAGTCCGCGGCGGTCGCCTGCCCCGACCACCTGCCGGCCGCCGGAGCGATCTACGAGGCAGGAGATCTGACATCGCCGCGGCGGACCCAAAGTCAGGTGCCGGGCGGCGCGCCCCTGGTCCGCCTGCCGG
>Ga0265314_10001715_pt1 | contig 23790 bp, 17 predicted proteins | sample 4126metaG_FD_203106 | JGI IMG/M metagenome (GOLD analysis project Ga0265314, IMG submission 203106) | Rhizosphere microbial communities from Carex aquatilis grown in University of Washington, Seatle, WA, United States - 4-1-26 metaG | ecosystem: Host-associated > Plants > Roots > Rhizosphere >... | reverse complement strand
GAGCGAAAGATGTTTTCGAGCAGCTTGGCGGCTTCGGCGACCTGGGTGGAGTTCACAGGCACCAATTTCAAGCCCGCGTGGCCGTACAAATCGCGCGCGGCTTCGCCGCAGCCTGGCGTGAAGCCGCCGACCACCTTGGGTAGGTCAACAGTACGGTACTTGGGGTTGCCGGGATCTTCGCGCTCGGGCGAATACGCCAAGTGAAAGTCAGTGCCCGCGGCCAGCTTGGAAACAGACTCCAGGATCGGGCGCAGTTCCTGGTCCGTGGTGCCAGGATAGGTCGTTGATTCCAATACCACCAACTGCCCGCGCTTGAGGTGCGGCCCGATTTGGCGGCCGGTGTTCAGTACAAACTGGAGGTCCGGCTCGCGGTGCCGCGTCAGCGGTGTGGGTACGCAGATCACCAGCGCGTCGAGTTCCGCGCCGCGCTTAAAATCAGTGCTCGCTTCAAAACGCCCGGACTCGCGCGCCTGCTTCACTTCCGCCGCATTAATGTGGTGAATGTACGAATGCCCCGCGTTGAGCGCCTCGGCTTTTTGCGGATCGATGTCCAGGCCGAGAACCTGATTGCCTTCGCGCCAGAATTGCAACGCCAACGGCAGGCCCACATACCCCAAGCCCACGATCCCTACCGCGATTTTCTTTTTACCAGCGCCAGACCAGGCCATGTAAAGGCGTTCTCCAAGCTAAGTGCGTGCAGCATCCATAACCAAAGAACGCCAAGCGCGCCAGAGCGTTAAGTTCTTCCGCAGGTAATATGTTAGTCCGGGTGAAATGGTTTGCGAGAAGCGGAACAAAAGGTCCGGAATGTGCACCCACACACAGTAAGACTTCAACTCGTTCCGCTAAAATATTGCCTAGCATGGACCTACATAATTTCGCATTGAGACAAATGAAAGAATTGCGTTGTTTTTGGGCATGGCCTCCAGTAAAAACTCATTGTGCATTCTGAGCCAGGAGGGGAACTTGGCTCCATCGCACACCTGTTCATAACTCGGGGCAGGTGCCAGGACATCGCGGATGAACGTCTTCGAAGAAATTCCAAACCTGCTGTTCAACTATAAGACCTTCTGGGGCTGTTTTTTCGTGAGCTTGGTGGTCGCTCTGATCGCCACACCGTTGGTCATTCGCCTCGCGATTCGCTTCGGCGTACTGGATAAGCCCAATCTCCGCAAAATTCACGCGCAGCCCATGCCTCTTTTGGGCGGCATGGCCATCTTTTTAGGCATGTGGGTGCCGGTGGCGCTGCTCTCGCTGCATAACAACGTCGTCACCGAATGGCTGAATGCCGGCGGCTGGCCGAGCCTGGCCAAAGTGTTCCTGGCAGGCCTGGCGATGCTGTTGCTAGGCGTGTGCGACGACAAATACGGTTTGAGCGCGCGGGTCAAATTCGTCGTGCAAGTTCCAGTCGCCATCTGCCTGGTCTATTTCGGCGGCGAGCATTTCGACCTTGTGCGCCTGCCGTTTTTGGGCGAAGTTCAATTGGGCGTGTGGGGTCCGGTGCTTTCGATTGTCTGGATCGTGGGCATGACAAATGCTCTGAACCTGATCGACGGCATTGACGGGCTGGCTGCGGGGACAGCGTTCTTCGTCGCGGCGACAACCGGACTGATCGCGATTGTGAACAACAACCTATTCCTCGCGCTGATCATGTGGGGCATGGCTGGCGCCTGTCTTGGTTTCCTCTTCTTCAATTTCAACCCCGCGCGCATTTTCCTGGGCGATACGGGGAGCTTGTTCCTGGGCGTGACGCTCGCGGTCTCCTCCATTGAAGCGAATTCCAAAGCCACAGTCGCGACTTCGATGCTGATTCCGGTCCTCGTGCTCGGTTATCCGGCACTCGACACCCTGCTGGCGATGGCACGGCGTGCAATCCGCGGCAAACCCATGTTCAGCGGGGACAAAGGCCACATCCACCACCGCTTGCTCGCCTTGGGTTTCGGGCAGCGCACTTCCGCCCTGATCCTTTACGGCGTCTGCGGGCTCTTTTGTCTCGTCGGTATTTTCAGCGCGATGGGCAACCACCTGGGCGTGCTCTTAAGCGTGCTGGCCCTGCTGGTGCTAACGATGCTGGGCCTTTGGTTGCTGGGCTTCATGCGTTACTTCACGCCGCAGGCGATGCGCGAACGTGCGCGTTACCGTGTTGCCTACCACTATTGCGAAATGACCAAGCAGCGCATCAAGCTGACCCGTGTGCGCGAGCAGGTATATGACCTGATGCGCGACGCGGCGATGGAACTGGGCCTGTGCTCCCTGAAAATCGGCGAACCGCAGGGCCCTGTTGGCTTGCCCTACTCCAGAGAATGGCGTTTTGACGCTTGGAGCGGCCTCGATTCCGGCAAAGAAGTGCGCTTGGGCAACGATCGCCCTGAAATCACTGAACCGTTCGCCATGCCGCAGACAGGCTTGAAAGTAGAATGGAATTACCAGCCGAGCTCAACCACGGAAGAAGGCGATGCCGACCTGCGCCTGCTCTTGGGCGAGATATTCCTGACCGCCGACATGCATCTCAAAAACCTCGCCCCCGTCTCCGACAAGGCCTTGCCCGCGGTTCAACGCGGCGCCGTGGCCACCGGCCAGGCCTGAAGCGCCATGCCCAGCGAGCGCGCGCACGAGTTGGCGCAACATGCACGCCTGGCCAAGTTGCTCAACGGCGATTTCCAAATTGCAGAAGAGTCAAGCGCGGACGAACTTAGCGCGTTCGCCGTATGGGCCACCGACCACCGCCTCGCCCCGCTGCTGCACGCACAGACACCTGAACGCAGCGTCTGGAAGGAACTGTTTCACGCCGCGCGCACGGAAAGTCTGGCCGCCCATCTCTTTCGCAGCACCTGGATGAAGCACCTGTTCGAAGCCGGCGCGTCTGCTGGCGTAAGTTTCACCGCGTTCAAAGGCGCCGGCATTGCGCACCTGCGCGAGGTCTATGCCGAACCCGGGCTGCGCCCGCTGGGTGATGTCGACCTGCTGGTGCCCCGGAATGAATTGCCCGCCGCAGTCGCGGCCGCACAGAAAATTGGCTTCACGCCGCCCAACGACGATCCGGTGGTACGCGAATATCTGCTCTCGGAAAATTACCACGTCCCACTCGTCCATCCGGACTTCGGCGTGCTCGAATTACATCACGGACTGTACCGCGACCTACCCGACGGCTTCACGGAAGGCGCGCTCGTCCGTGCGGTGCCTCTCGAAATGTACGGTCAGCGCGCACGGGTGCTGGCGCGGCCGGATTTATTTTTGACGCTCTGCGTGCATTACGGAATTTACGAACGCGGTTGCCCGCCTTGGGCCTGGCTTGCGGAAATATTCATGCTGGGCCGCGCTCTCACCCCGAATGAATGGTCCGATGTCACCCAACGCGCTGAAGCCACCCACACGGCCGTCTTCGTGTGCGCGGCTTTGTCCAGCCTGGACACGCTTTGGAAACTGGTGCCCGCTGCGCCCGAATCCCTAAGCGCTGCGACCTGGGCGAAGCGCCTGCATCCCCGGGAATTGCGCGCGGTGCAAGCCCTGCTTGAACGCCTGCCGGAAGGCGCACTCAACGGCGACAAAATCTCCCTCGCGCGTCGGTTAGCTGGGCGGCCCGTACGCGGTGGACGCGTCGCGAAATCGCTCTTCTGCCACCCTGGTGCGGTATGCCTGGAACTGAACGTACGCTCGGACGCTCCGGCCTTCTGGCGCTATCGCTTACAGCACGCCGGCAAACGCCTCCTGCGTGGCGTGCGCGCCGCCTGGCGCAGCTAGGGCCGCAGCGAGTTTGACTTGCGCCCGCGTCGCCGCACGATGCCCGTATGTCCCGCCCCGTTCCACCTGCTTCTTTGCGCATCGTAAAACTGGCCGGCTATGCCGTGCACATCGACATCGAACACGCCCCACTCGCATGGCAAAAGCTGGTTAAAGGGCTGCCCCGGCGCCAAGCTACCCGTCCACAACTAACGTTGCGCCTGGGTGGCGCATCGCGAAAATCCGAAGACGTACTGACAGGCAGCGGCTTCACTCTTGATTACGGGCGGCGCGAACTCCACTACCCGTCACGGACCCTCGCGCGCTGGTTTTCAGGACCGCGTGACGCGCGCATTTGCCACCTAGCGCAGGCGGCGCTCGGCGGCATCGCCTTGCTGTACGAACGTTTTGGCGCGGCGGCGGACCGCCTGCTCTCGCTGCACTGCTCCGGCGTGGCAACGCGACGTGGCGCGCTCTTGTTTTGCGGCCCAAGCGGACGCGGCAAGTCAACCATCGCCACAAAGCTATTGCGCCACCTGCCGCAACTTCACGACGACCAAAACTTTCTGCTCGCCTCCAAGCGTGACGTGCTCCATCGCGCCAACAAGCCAATGTGCGTGCTTTGCTATCCCAGTTCAAAATACGACAACCGCACGCACTTCCTTGCCGGCCTTTTCTGGCTCAAACAGAGTCCCACCTTTGGTCTGCGCAATCTGAGCACCACCGAAGCCGCCGCCAAGCTACTCTCCCCGCTCATCGGCGCGGACCGGCACCCGCAGATAACCGCGCGACGCCTCGAACTTTTGCGTGGTCTGCTGCGCTTCACCCGCTGTCAGGAACTTTCTTTCGCCAAAGACCGTCGCGGCCTGCTGCGCTTTCTTAAAGCATCCAAGGTGCTCTAATTCTTACTCGCTCGTCTGCGCTTGGCGCGAAGCCCCGCGCGGCGTAACTTCGCTACAACCTTTTCCGGAGACTTGGCATGCCTTTGAGCCCCCTAGCCGGCAAAGTCGCCCCCTGCGAACTGTTGATCGATGTCGCGAAGCTCTGCAAAAACTATTACGAGATTCAGCCCGATCCGGCGCAGCCCACGCAGATTGTAGCCTTCGGAACGAGCGGGCACCGCGGAACTTCCAGCAATGGCAGCTTCAACGAAGCCCATATCCTGGCTGTCACGCAGGCCCTGTGCGAATACCGCGCATCGAAGGGCATCGACGGCCCGCTCTACATGGGCCAGGACACCCACGCGCTTTCCGAACCCGCGCAGCGCTCGGCCCTCGAAGTTCTCGCAGCGCATGGCGTGCACGTTTACATCCAAAAAGACGGCGGCTTCACGCCCACGCCGGTGATTTCGCACGCAATCCTGACCTATAACAAAGGAAAAACCGCGGGCTTCGCCGACGGCATCGTGATTACACCGTCGCACAACCCGCCCACCGATGGCGGCTTCAAATACAACCCGCCCAATGGCGGCCCGGCCGATGTCAGTGTCACAAATTGGATTCAGGATCGCGCAAACGCGCTGCTCATGGCGAAGCTCGCCGGAGTGCAGCGCATCCCTTACGAACGCGCGCTCAACGCGTCGACAACCCATCTTCACGACTTCGTCCCGAGCTTCGTTAATGATCTAAAGTCCGTCGTGGATCTCGACGTAATCCGATCTGCGAATCTAAAAATCGGCGCTGACCCCTTGGGCGGCTCAAGCCTTGCCTATTGGCACGCCATCGGGGCGACCTACAAGCTCAACTTGACCGTTGTGAACAAAAAGACCGACCCGACGTTCGGCTTCATGAGCGTCGATCACGACGGCAAAATCCGCATGGACTGCTCTTCGCCCTACGCGATGGCGCAGTTGGTGCGCATGAAGGACGACTATGATATCGCTTTCGGCAACGATCCCGACGCCGACCGCCACGGCATCGTGACCAAGAGCGCCGGGCTACTCAATCCCAATCACTACCTCGCCGTCGCGATCAATTATCTCTTCGCCAATCGCCCCAGGTGGCCGGTAAACGCCGCAATTGGGAAGACGTTGGTGAGCTCAAGCCTGATCGACCGCGTCGCCAAGCGCCTGAATCGCCGGCTGTATGAGGTACCCGTGGGCTTCAAGTGGTTCGTTGACGGCCTGCTCGATGGCAGCGTTGGTTTTGGCGGCGAAGAAAGCGCCGGCGCATCGTTCCTGCGCTTCGACGGCGGCCCGTGGTCCACCGATAAAGACGGCCTGATTCTCAATCTGCTCGCGGCCGAAATCACCGCGCGCACCCAAAGGGATCCGGGCCAGCATTATCAGGAACTCGCTGCGCAGCTCGGCGCGCCGAACTATACGCGTGTCGACCAAGCCGCGACGCCCGCACAGAAAAACATCCTCAAAAAACTTTCACCTGACGCCGTCAAAGCCACCTCTCTGGCCGGTGAACCCATTATCGCAAAACAAACCAAGGCACCTGGCAATAATGCCGACATTGGGGGGCTGAAGGTCAGCACGGAAAACGGCTGGTTCGCCGCTCGGCCTTCAGGCACAGAAGACGTCTACAAAATCTATGCGGAGAGCTTTAAGGGCGCTGCGCACCTGGAACGCCTGCTGACTGAAGCACGCGCAATTGTCTCCGACGCGTTTCAGGGCAAGTAAGGCTGCTCCAATAATAAAGGAGCGCAAGGTGTTTGCCTGCGGGTGACAGAACGCTTGGTCGCGCTAAGCTGCCTTACGCCATGCGCGCCACGCTCGTCAAAACCTTCGGCTTCGAAGCCGCCCACCGGTTGCCTCACGCCCCGGAAGGCAACAAGTGCCGCCGCCTGCACGGGCACAGCTTCCAGATCGACGTCAGCGTCGAAGGCCCTGTCGATCCGCATTTTGGGTGGGTCATGGACTTCGCCGAGCTCAAGAGTGTGGTCAATCCGGTAATCGACCGTCTGGACCACCACTTTTTAAACGAAATCACCGGTCTGGAAAATCCCACGAGCGAAGTTTTGGCACGCTGGCTTTGGGATGCCCTGAAGCCGCAGCTACCCCTGTTGTCCTGCATCTCGGTGCGTGAAACCTGTACCGCCCGCTGCGAGTACCGAGGCTCATGAACGTCGACTTCCCCGCCCAAAAATTGGGAATAGCCGCGCATCCCCAGGACATTCACCCGTTACGTGGAGCTTTGCGCGCAGAATCCCCGCAGGCCCAGCGGTGCGATGGCCTCTGAACGCCTCCCCCGCCCTCCATTGGCAGCCCCGGATGGCCGCGGCACGACCCGCATGCTTTCGTTGCGCCGCGCGCAATTCGAATCTCTCGCGATGCCGCTGGCGGACTCCCTTTTCGGAACTGCGGTTCGGTTGGTTCGCGACCGCACGCGCGCCGAAGACCTCGTCCAGGAAACCATGCTCACCGCATGGAAAAACTTCGGCAGATTTGAATTAGGGACAAATTTCCGGGCATGGATTTTCAAGATCCTGACATTTCTCTACATGAATTACCGGCGCACGGTGCGCACGGGTGAAGTCCCGCTTGAAGACGAGCGCGGGGAAGTCCCTCCGGCGCCGGAAATTTCTGCCGATCCGCCGCCGATTCCAGGCACAGATTGGGAAGCGCTTTACCCACAACTGGTCGAAGACGAATTGAAGCGGGCTCTCGAGCGGCTGGAAGAAGGACAACGTGAGGTGCTGCTGCTGGTAACGCTGGGTGAATTTTCGTATGCCGATTGTGCGGAAGCCTTAAAGATTCCCGTCGGCACGGTCATGTCGCGGCTGCATCGCGCGCGGCAGCGCCTCCAACAGGACCTCGCGGAATACGCGAAAGAACACGGACTGGGTAAGGAGTCGAAGTCGTGACGCGTACCGAAGGCCGCAACCTCATCCAGCCCTGGCTGGACAATGAACTCGATGCCGCGCGAGCGGCCGAGCTCAATGGCCTACTCGCGTCCGATGCGGAATTCGCTCGGGAAGTCGAGGCGCAGCGCCAGTTCCGGGGCTTTCTTTCGCGCAAGCTGGCCCAGGTAGCGCCGCCCGAAGGTTTCCGCGCGCGCCTACAAGCGGCCCTCGATGCCACACCGGAGACCGATGCGCCAGCCCCGCCGGCCGAAAAACCCGAACACGCGCCGCGCCATGCGCAGTGGTGGGCTTGGACCGTCGCCACGGGCCTGCTCGCCGCGAGCCTCTTTTTCGCCATGCGCGTGGACCGCGTGCCCGATTGTAAATTTCTAATCTCCTGCGCCAACGAACACGCCCGCATCGTCAGCAACGCCGTGCCAGAAGAACTGGAGACCAACGATCCACAGCCTGTCTCGCGTTATGTAAAACGCGTCTCAGGGCTTTCCATGCCCGAAGTCCCAGACCTGCATCAGTTCGGGCTCTCCGTCTGCGGCGCCGGCAAGGTCGACTACAGCGATCTTGGCAGCCAAGCCCCTCCCGGTGGTGCGTTCGTCGCGTACAAGTGCTCTTCCGGAGCCTCGGCTACGCTGATGGTCCACGCCTACCAGGGCGTTGAGCCCAATAACATCAACTTCCGCGAATATGAAGGCGAATATTTCTGGGCCGCGCGCCACGGAGGTAACAGCGTCGTCGCATGGATCAGTGCCGACGGTTCGATGCTTTGCACGCTCGTGACATCGCATCCGCTCGAAAAAGGCTTCGAAATGGCGCGCAACATGCGCCATACCTTGGACGGAAACCGCTAATCTGTTCCGCGCTTTTCATCGCGCGGACGCATGTTAAATGCTGGACCCATGAGCGTAATCCGGCTGACCACCGCCAACCTCGAGCACTTCAGCCGGCGCATCGCGACGCTGAAAAGCGATTCGCCGCGTAAGTGGGGCAGCATGAGCCCCGCGAAGATGCTTGCACACCTGCGCCTCACCTTGGAACTGTCTTGCGGCGACCGCCCGGTGCCCGACAACAGCTCCTGGTTTTCGCGGAAGATTTATAAATACCTTGTTTATCACGTTTTCCCTTGGCCCAAGGGTCGCATCAAAGTGCCGGACCAGTTCTCGCCCGAGCCTGAATTCTCATTCGACGAAGAACGCACCAAGATGCTCGCCGCTGCTCAACGTTTTGCGGAAACCAGCGCGAAGGAACCCACGCGCTCGACGGTGCATTTCATGTTCGGCCCCATGACGCTCGAATATTGGCAGCACGTCCACGGGCGGCACTTCGACCACCACCTCAAACAGTTTGGCGCGTGATTTCCGATTGACGTTCGCTCTGGGTCCAGAAAACTCGCCTCACGCTTTCACCCATCCCAACGAGGGCATTCCATGGTCGCCGCGCGCAAGAAATCCCTATCTAAAAAGTCCGCTGCCAAGCCAGCCAAACGTGTGGCCAAACTTAAAGGCCTTACGCCCGCGCAGGCCTACAAGGATCTGATCGCGTACTGGAAGCGCCTGGCTACTTTCGGTTCCGTCGGCAGCTTGCTGGGATGGGACCAGCGCACGTATATGCCTTCGGGCGCATCGAGCCATCGCGCGGAGCAGCTCGCGCTGATGAGTGGCATGTATCATGAAATGGCTACGAGTCCGCATGTTAAGGACCTAATTGCCGCCGCTGGTGAACTGCCCGCCGCAAAGAAGGAAGACACCGTCGAAGCGGTAAACGTGCGCGAAATCCGGCGCGAATATGGAATGGCCACAAAATTGCCTCAGACGCTCGTCGAGGAACTCTCGCGGGCGACTTCTCGCGCCTACGACGTCTGGGTTGAAGCGCGCAAGCAGAACGACTTCAACACCTTCAAGTCGCATCTCGAAACAATCGTCGGCCTTACCCGCAAGCGTGCCGACGCGCTGGGCTGGAAAGCCAGCCGCTACGACGCCCTGCTCGACGAGTACGAGCCCGGTGCGACCAAGGCGGAAATCGAGCAGATCTTCGCCCCACTACGCACGGAACTGGCCCAACTCGTCGGCGAAATCGTCTCAAGCGGCCGCCAGCCAGACCCGAAGATTCTTAACGCCGATTACCCCGCCGCGGCCCAGGAGAAATTTTGCAAGGAAGCCGCCGCGCAGATCGGCTTTGACTTCAATTGCGGACGCCTCGACACCACCACGCATCCCTTCTGTTCGGGCGTCGGAGTCGGCGACACGCGCCTGACCACGCGCTACAACCCGCACGATTTCAGCGGCGCGCTCTTCGGCACACTGCACGAAGCCGGCCACGGGATTTACGACCAGGGCTTGGAAGCGAAACATTACGGCTCGCCGATGGGCAATTCGGTATCCCTCGGCATCCACGAATCGCAGTCGCGCATGTGGGAAAATTTCGTGGGCCGCTCGCTGGCCTTCTGGAAATATTTTTACCCGAAGCTACGCGAAACGTTCCCACAGGCACTCTCCGGCGTGGGGCTCGACGCACTATATTTCGCGATCAACAAGTCTCAGCCCTCGTTCATCCGCGTGGAGTCCGACGAAGCAACCTATAACCTGCACATCATTCTGCGCTTCGAACTCGAATCCGCGCTGATCGAAGGCAGCCTAAAAGCCGCCGACGTGCCCGGAGAATGGAATGCACGCTTCAAGAAACTCTTTGGGCTCGAAGTACCGGACAATCGCCGCGGCTGTTTGCAGGACGTGCATTGGAGCGGCGGGGGGATCGGATATTTCCCGACCTACACGCTTGGCAATCTGTACGCTGCGCAGCTTTTCGAACAGGCTCGCAAAGACCTTGGCGACCTCGACGGGCAATTTTCTGCGGGCGAATTCCAACCGCTCAAAGGCTGGCTTAATCAAAAGGTCCATCACCAGGGCATGCGCTTCCGCTCGAACAAATTGTGCGAGAAGGTGACCGGCAAGCCGCTCGACCATAAATATCTGATGAGGCATTTGCGCAAGAAATTCGGCGGACTTTACGGCTTCAGCGCGTAATTAGAGGGTTACGGATCTGCGCTTACGCGCAGGTCCGCACAACCAAATTACATTTCGCCCGGCGCGGTCATCCCCAGCAGTTTTAGTGCATGGGTAAGCGTCAAACGCACCGCATCAACCAAGACCAAGCGCGCATCTTGCAGCGGCCCCGGCGACTTAAGCACGGGGCACTTGTTGTAAAAATCATTGAATGAATGGCACAGTTCAAGCACCCACGTAGTGACGAGCGAAGGCTCGTAGCTTTCCGCCGCGTCGTGAACCACTTTCGGGAAGCCTTCGAGCACCTTTGCAACCTTGGTCTCTTCAGGCTCAACGAGCAGGGTCAGATCGGCCCTTGCTGGCGCGCCGTTTTGCGAGCTGCGCAGGATGGAACACGCACGGGCATGCGTATATTGCACGTACGGCCCCGTGTCGCCCTGGGAATTTGTCGCAAGCTCCAGATCAAACACGATGTTACTGTTGCGCCGGCGCGACTGAATCCAGAACACGATCGCGCCCACGCCGACAGCTTCTGCGACGAGCTTGCGCTGCTGCTCGTTCAAGTCCGGATTCTTCTCCGCGACGATTTTCCGCACAATTTCGACCATCGTATCCAGCACCTGCATCAACGGCACCATCTGGCCGCCGCGCGTGGTCATGGGCATCGTCAGCCCGCTCTCTTTGATCTGCATCAGACCGTAGGAGACGTGCACACAATCCTTGGAAAAGTTATAGCCGGCCTTTTCCAGCGCGGTGAAGATCCCATCAAAGTGTTGCGCTTGGCGCACATCGACCACGTAAAGATTCTTGTAAAAATCGTATTCCTTTTTGCGGTAAATCGCGGCGGCCAAGTCGCGCGTGTCGTACTTTGTGCCGCCGTCGCTCTTCACCACGATGCAGGGTGGGCGTTTCTTTTTGTCGGTCTCCGCGCTTAGTGGAATAACCCACGCGCCTTCGCTCTGTTTCAGAATTCCTTTAGCTTTCCAGTCCTCAATCATGGGCTTGAGCAGCGGCGTATAGAACGCTTCGCCGGCGGTGCTCTCGAATTTAATATCGAGCCGGTCGTACGCGCGCTGCAGCACCTCCAGCGATGTTTCGCGGAACCGCTCCCACAAATCCACGATTTCGCGGTCGCCTTCTTCAAGCCGGCGGAACATCGCGCGCGCCTCTTCGTCGATCTTTACAACCTCGGGCTTGAGCTTCGCCAGTTCCGCTTCAATCTTTGCGCGCTCGTCCGGGTGCGTGGCAATGTTCTTGTCGAGCAACATCGCCTCAAGTTCGTTGAGGCGCTTGGCGGGCGTGTTAATGCCGATGTAAAGCTCGAGCAGATAGTCAATGCCGCGCCCGCGCAGTTCCTCATCGCGCTTGCCGGCGTCCGCGCGCAGCCAAGCCGAAAATAAGAATCCGCATTGCGTGCCCCAGTCGCCGAGGTGATTTACACCGACGACCTTGTAGCCGACATAGCGCAGGATGCGCACCAACGACGCGCCCAGCACCGTACTCATCAGGTGCCCGACGTGAAAAGGTTTGGCAAAATTCGGACCACTGTAGTCGACGATAATCGTCTTGCCCGCACCGGCTTCCGACGAGCCATATTGATGATGGCTGCGCACCTGGCCGAGCACCGAAGCACACAGCGCGCCAGGCAGAGCGCGAAAATTCAGGAACGGGCCCGCGGGCAACGGCGCTTCAAAGCGCTGTAGATATTCACTGTCGGCGGCGAACAAGCCGGCGAGCTCCTGTGCAGCGGCTGGCGGCGCAGCCTTGCGCGACTTGGCCCATTCAAAACAGGGAAAAGCGTAATCGCCGAGCTTGGCATCGGGCGGCGGACGCAGTTGTGAGGCCACCGATTTTTCGGCAAGCCCCGTGGCCTTGACCAGGGCGGCGACCAGGATGCGGAATAGCGGGTGTGTTTCGGTTCCGTTCATGCGGAGGGTAAATACGACAGGATTCGGCCCAGCGCAACCAAAAGGGAGTGCAGCCTGTGTCAACTTCGTGCTGGAGAACTATTTCTCAGGGCGCGGCCCGTAAAATGGCGCATCCGCGCCGAGCTCATATGCGCCCAGATCTGGCGCCTTGCCCGAGAAACCGTCGCTAAAATTGGCCAGCGCCTCGCCGGCGTCGATCGCCATCGTGCCCGGCTTCAGGCGCAGATCGAGCTTGGACGGATCGACTTCTTTCGCAACATCGGCCGGCGGCAGGAAACCCGAAGCAAAAATATTGGGCGTATCGAGCATCACAATATGTTTGTACACGCCGGACTTCGCTTTCAGGTCATCCACGGTCACGTATGGCGTATTGCTCCACTTCATGACTTTCTTGAAAGGACCGCCACCAAAGCCATCGTAGTCGAAATCGCAGCCCGCCATTTCGCCGGTGCATTCGTAGGCGTAATTCGCTTCCGTGCCTAGGAAAAGATTATTACGATACACCGAATTGCGCACTTTTTTTCCGGGATACAGCACCAGTGGCATGCCGTTCTTGATCACCGTGTTGTGCATCACCAACACGCCCGAGGGGCTGTTGTGCATCTTGAACGGCTCCATGCCCAGGTTGCAAAGCACATTGCGGAAAATATATACTGGCCCGCCGAAGACCGGCTGCACGCTCACGCCCTGGAAAATGTTTACGAAACGGTTGTTGAAGCAGCGCGTGTTGCGCTCGGAATAATCCATCTCAATGCCGTCATCCGTGCATAACGAGATGTCATTATTGTGGAAGTCGATCGCCGCACACTTCACACTGGGAAAAGTATCTAGCGCATCGCCAAAACCATGAATTCGATTGTACGCGACCACATGCCCGGAGCCCGTCACCTGAATACCGCGCGCGTTTTCGATGCCTTTGGAGCGCGGCCAGACCGACGGCCCCTCGATCACGTTGTCTGTAACAAAGTATCCATTCATGTTGCCCTTGGTGTTGCGCGTCGCAGCCAGCCCATACTCGACACCATGAATGTGACAGCGCCGCAGCACGATGCGTTCCGAATCGTGTGTCACGATCCCGTAGGCTGCGTTACAAAGTTCGAGTTTCTCAAACCAAACGTCATGAATCCCGCCCGCGGCGATGGCCTTGGGCGCTTTGCCTTTGGCGTCGATGACCGCGGCCCCTTCGCCGCGCCAGATGATCGGATGGCCAAGCTCGCCGGACTTATCGGTCTCGAAGGCGTCGTAGGTGCCGGCGTGAACGATGAAAAGGTCGCCTGGTTTGGCCACTGCATTCGCCGCCGCCAGGCCCTTATAGGGATCCTGTTCGGAGCCCGAGCCGCCGCCCGAACCTGGAGCGACGTGACGGACATGCATGTCCTTGGGGGTAATCGGTTCAACAGCCGTGCGCGTTGTAAGGGTCTTTTCGGCCGCGCCCCCGTCGGCATCAATCAGTTTGAGGTGCAGTTCGTAATCCGTGCCAGGTGTGAGATTGACTACCGAGCCCGCGAAGAGCCACGCGCCATCTGGAACTTGTACCGAGGCTTTGGAGCCTTTTCCGTCTTCATGCTTGGAAGGATCCTGGGCGCTTTGTTCCACGCGGAACAATAGATAACCCGGCTTCCATTCTTCGCTGCCGGCTTTGCGATACTCGATCTCAATCCTTGCGTTCTTGTTGGCGTCGCCGCCCACAACCCAATACACGCCTAGGCAATTCAGGGTAGACGGTTCGAGCACAGGTTCGCCCAGCGGCTTGGAAGCGTCTTCCGCACGCAATGTTTGCGCCAAAAACGAAACCGCAAGCAATACCAAAGCAGCGCGAAAGCAAAGCATCGAAGCCCCTCCGGATCCCAATAACAAGGAGGGCTAAAGCGTAACGATTCCTTCGCGGGTTGGCAGTTCTTTGGAAGACTATGGCCCGAGTCTTGATTACGATGACGGGCGAACCCGAACTTGGATCAGAACGCCCCATGCCGCGAACCATTTTTACATTAGGAGCCCTCTTCGCCGCACTGGGCGTCACGTTTGGCGCATTTGGTGCGCACGGGCTGAAAACCAGGCTTGAACCTGAGATGCTTGCAATTTTCGAAACAGGCGTGCGCTACCAGATGTATCATGCCTTTGGAATGCTGGCGGCCGCGTGGCTTTACACGCAGGCGCCGAGTACTGCGGTTAAGGCCGCTGGGTGGCTCTTTGCCGTGGGGATTCTGATCTTCTCCGGCACGCTCTACGGCCTCAGCCTGAGTTCACTGGGCCAAGCCGAACCTTTGAAATGGTTGGGCATGATTACGCCACTAGGAGGCCTAGCCATGATTGTAGGCTGGATCTGTTTGGCTGTCGGGGCTTGGAAGTTGAAGCCGCAAGAGAGCCCATCTTAAGCTTGGATTCTTCAATTTAACCCTATAATATATTTATTGTTATACGATAATCTGTGGAACATCCGTGACAAGTACGCACCTATGGCGTATATATTGGTATACAATGGTTCACACAAGGAAGCTTGAGGTTCCAAATGCTTAACGTCGAGCTGCAAATCAACAAGCCCACTCCTTCTTACGTGCAACTCGAGAAGGCCTTGCGCGATGCCATTATTGCACGGCGCCTCTCGCCCGGGAGCCGATTGCCTGAAGAACGCGAACTGGCCACTTCCCTAAAACTCAGCCGTGGCACAGTGCGCAAGGCGCTCGCGAGTCTACATAAAGACGGCCTGCTGATCCGACATCAGGGTCGCGGCACGTTTGTCGCACAAGCGGGCGAACTGCCCGCGGTGCCGCTGGCTGTAGTCATCGAAGGTGGGCCTTCGCGCGCGGGCTTCGGCTGGCTTGGTCAACTAATGCAGGCGCTTTCGGAAGCCGCCGCCAAGCTTGGCGCAGACCTCCTGCTGCGTGAAAGCGCCGACCAAAAGGGGGCGATGCTGCCCGCCGCGTGCATCTACCTGATTCCGACGCGGCAGGAAGAAGTTCGGCGCGTCGCGGCGCAAGGTATGCCCGTGATCGCGGTGGATTACCTGGTCCCCGGGCCTGGCGTTGATTCGGTGGTCTTTGACAACGTACGCGGCAGCGCAGAAGCGGTGCGCCACCTGATTTCGCTCGGACACCGGCGCATCGCTTATGTGCACGCGCAGATTACGCGCGAAGGCCAGTACGAATACGAAACGAATTCGGCTGAACGCCTGGAAGGCTACCGCCGGGCGCTGCGCGAAGCGGGCATTCAGGAAGAAGTCATCTGGCCTATTCCGCTCGAGTTGCAGGAACTTCAACGCCAGCTTCCGAATTTCCTGCGCAAGCCCAATCGCCCTACCGCGCTCTTTGCCTTCGACGAAACCGTCGCTCACGGGGCGCTGCTGGCAACCCAGGAACTCGGACTTACGATTCCGGGCGACTTGAGCATCGCGTCGTTCCGTCAGCTCGATTTGGAACCGCGCGGCGGACGCAACTGGACCGGCCTTGGCCTGACGTTGCAGGACATGGGCCGCGCAGTCGTTGAGCAGGCGCTGCAACGTGCGTGCGGCTCGACGGGCGGCAGCTTGTTCGGTCATAAGCCGAGCGAGCCCGTGCAGTCGTCCGAAGGCAAAGTGATTTACGTGCCGTACCGCTGGGTGCTGGGCGATACCTGCATCCCGCCGAAGTCTGAAAAATAGGACAATTTGATTTCAAGGAGTGCATCGATGAGCACCGCAACTCTCGGCACGGTCACGCACGCGCAAGGCAAGCAGCTCTACCCCATTTCGGCCAAGCAACTCACACAGTTCCGCGAAGAAGGCTACCTGATCACCGAACCGGCCTTCGATTCGAAGACCCTGGCCGATGCGATTAAGGAATTCACGCGCCTTCAAAAGGCAGCCATCGCCGACGCGGAAAAAACTGGCGATGCCAAACACATCGCCCTGGCCAAGCTGCGCCCCTTCATCGGTGAAGCGCACAAGCAAAGCGACCTGCTGAAAGAATTCGTAAAAGCGCCCGCATATCTTGAAGCCTGCCGCGTCCTGCTCGGCCCCGACTGCGACCTGTACTACAACCAGGCGGTAATCAAGCCGCCGGAGAGGGGCCTTTCTTTCGGCTGGCACCAGGACAATGGCTACGGGACCGTTATCCCGATGGAATACCTGACCTGTTGGACCGCCGTCGGCCGCTCGTACATAGAGAATGGCTGCATCTGGATCATTCCGGGGTCACACAAGCGGGGTCTGCTCAAGCATGTGAAGAATGAACTCTCGACCGACGCGGTGGTCGATGACGAAACGGGGGCGATTCCGGTCGAACTCGAGCCTGGCCAGATCGTGATCTTCAATTCGCTCCTGCTCCACAAAAGCGGCCCAAACATCTCGAAGGGCTACCGATATGCCTACGTGCCGCAGTACCATGTCGCACACGTGGTAGACGGCGAAGGCAAGCCGACGGGCGATCGCTTCCCCGTTTTGAGAAACGCCGCGCGCGTAGGCTAGGCTTCGTTAACTCCAACCTTGTAGACTTGCGCGAATTCGCGCGGGGACGCATAACCCGCGCATGTCTTCCGACAATTACACGCCGGGCCAGAAGACGCTTGCCGCCGGCGCGCTGGCGCTGAGCTGCGTGCTTTGGGGCTGGTCCTTCCCCACGATGCAGATCGGAGCGGATGCGCTGGGGCATGCGCTCCCCGATGTTCCTGACTTGGCACTGCGCTTTTCTTTTCTTGGCCAACGCTTTCTATTGGCGGCACTGCTTTATTTTGCGCTGACGTTTCGCGGGCAATTCGGCTATTCGCGTACGGACTGGAAGGCGGGGCTGAGTACGGGCGTTTGCTACACGCTCGGACTGCTCTGCCAACTGGTGGGCTTGCGGTACACGCTCCCATCGATCTCCGGCTTCCTAACGGCTATGTGCGTGGTGCTCGTCCCGATTGCGCAATCCTGGATCGGGAAACGTCCAGTCGGGGCCCGCATCTGGGTTGCCGTGGTGCTGGCGCTGGTCGGCGGCATCGTAATGGGCTGGCCTTCCGGCGAACAAAAAACACTAACCACCCCGCCCTTCCCAGGGTTCGGAGAATTGCTCACCGTGCTCGGGTCATTCGCCTTTACCGGACAAATTCTGTTTCTGGATCGCTTTGGTGCAAAAGCCAAACCGGTGCGCATCACACTCCTTTGTTTTGCGTGCACAGCTGTGATGTGCCTCGGTACATGTGCTGTATTTTGTCTCGCTTGGCCCAGGGCATTTGAAGCTAATAGCTCATCCGGAATTCTAGCCACCTGGAACAACCAGACATACCTTTGGACAATGTTCACGTTAGTGGTGTTCAGCTCAATCGGCGCGTTCCACCTCATGAACAAATTCCAGCCCTATCTCGCGCCGGCCGTTGCAGGCGTGATTTATTGCCTTGAACCAGTCTTCGCAGCGCTCTTCTCTCTATTGCTCGGACAGGAGTCCGAACGCCCCGAACTTTATATCGGTGGAGGATTGGTGCTGGTGGCATGCGTATTGACAACGATTAAGCCCACAGAGCCTCGCAACGAACCTGCGCAATAATTCACTGGGAGAGTAGGACCGCCCGAACTTTTTCGACCAATTGATCCGGCGTAAAGGGCTTCTCGAGGAAAGCCGCGCCAAATTGTTCGACCGTTTTCTGCGTCAAAGCGTCCGCCACATAGCCCGACATGAACATTAATTTGATGTGAGGATGTAGTGTCCGCAACTCGTGGACCAACTCCTCGCTGGATTTCCCCGGCATAATCACATCGGAAAGCAGCAGGTTCAGCGCGCCTTTATGTTCACGGGCCATGCGCAAAGCCACTTCTCCATTCCCAGCCGTCAGTACTTTGTAGCCTTGCCCACCCAGCACTTCGTTCACAACTTCGGCCAGATCCTGATTGTCTTCGGCCACCAGAATCGTCTCGTCGCCTGGAGAACGATCCAGCGTAGGAACACTATGCGAAACTGGCGTCGGAGCTTCACTCGTCGCCGGCAAATATACCCTAAAAATAGAGCCCTTTTCAGGGAAGGAGTCGAGCCCAATCGCGCCGCCGTTCTGCCGCACAATTCCGTAGACCGTTGAGAGACCCAAGCCCGTTCCAACGCCTTCCTTTTTGGTCGTAAAATAGGGTTCAAACAAATGGGGTCGAATTTCCTCCGGAATCCCCATGCCCGAATCTTCCACCGAGAGCATCACCATGTTGGTTGAGTCAGCAATCGTGCCCCAACTGGCAAACATCTGCCCCGCATTGACATTTTGGGTGCGCACAACGATTTCGCCTCCTTTGGGCATGGCGTCGCGCGCATTTACCACCAAATTCATGATCATCTGCTCCATTTGCCCTTTGTCTGCCTTGATGGACGCAAGTCCGGAGAACAGCACCGTTTTGATCTGGTAATTATCGCCAATAATTCTTTCGAGCATTTTCTGCATATCTTCGACAATGGCATTCAAGCTAAGCGCCGAGGTTCGGATTACCCGTTTGCGGCTGAAGGAAAGCAATTGCCGCGTCAATCCTCCGGCGCGCTCGGCCGCCTTATTGATTTCCATGAGCCGCGAACGCACTTTTGCGTCACTTGAGCCCTTTAAAGCCAACTCGGTGTTCCCAACGATGGCCGTGAGGATGTTATTAAAATCATGCGCCACGCCGCCGGCAACTTTCCCCAGCGCGTCGATGCGCTGGGCCTGGCTCAGTTGGTCCTCCAGGCTTCGTTGGGCAGTAATGTCGCTGGCCGTGCCCAACACGCGGTAAATCGAACCGTCCTCTTTATGCAGCGGGAAAGCGCGGTTCTGAATCCAGCGCACCGTATTGTCCGGGCGCAAAATGCGGAAGGTTTCCACAAAGCCCCCGCGGCCCTGCCGATGCAGGCGAGACCGCTTCATGGGCTCCACGTCATCGGGATGAACCGCGTCCATCCAGGATTTAGGTGAATCGTAAAGACTCTGGCATGTGCGCCCCCAAATCTTTTCGTATGCGGGGCTGATGTAAAGCACGTCCCCGGACTGAGGATCGTTCAGCCAAAAGACTTCGTCGATATTCTCTGCGAGCTGGCGAAAGCGAGCTTCACTTTCGCGCAGTGCTAGCTCGGCCTGTTTACGTTGGCCTTCCTGTTGCCGCGATTCGACGGCAAACGAAATATTTTCGGTCAATGAATTGAGCAGTTGGATCTCTTCGGTGTTAAAGAACCCGGCTTGTGCACTATAGAATGCAAAAATACCCACCGGCCGGCCATCTACCTTGATCGGAAAAGTGGCGCAACTGCGGTATCCGCGTTCAAGGGCTTCAGTTTTGGTTGTTAGTTGCCCATTATCGGCTTCGATGTCGTTGCAAACCGCAGGCGCGCCTGTGCGATAGGCCTCCCCGCCAGGCCCTTTGCTGAGGATCTCCGTTGGATTTGTGGAAATTCGCACAAAATTCAGGTAGCTATCGACGCGACCCCAGGATGCCGCTGGCTGTAGCAGTTCCTGGCTGGTCTCCGCCAAACCCACCCAAGCCATCACCAAACCACCGCGCTCCACGGCGATGCGACAAGCAGTCTCATATAATTCCTGCGTGTCTACCACGCGTACAATCGCTTCGTTGATGCCGCTTGAAACCGCATACAGGCGATTTAGGCGTCGAATTTTCGCTTCCGCCTGATCGCGCTCGGTCGTGTCCCGCCCTTCGAGGATCAGGTACGCGATTTTGCCATTCGAATCTAGAAACGGTGACAAGCTAAACTCGAACGCCCGGACTTTGCCCTGGCCATCGGTGTGATGTGCATTGAAGCGCACGCGCTGACCTGCGGCCGCACCGGCGATCGAATCCTTAATGTTGGCGCCGGGACTGGCCTCCCATTTTGAGCATGCTTCGAACGGTTTCCCGGAGATTTCGTCTAGCCGCCGGGCCATGACCTCCAGCGCGCTTTTATTCGCGCGTATAAAATTTCCATCCGGCGTAAGCAGACCCATGAGTTGATAGGTCTGATCAAAGACGGCTTCAAAGGCCATGGCCGAGGCAATTTCGGCATCTTTCGCACGCTTCAGTTCCTGCAGCTGCTGTTCACGCTCTTCGAGCAATTGATGGAGCAGCCGAATGGGGACATACGCCGTCACTGAAGCCAGGATCAAAAAGAGCGCAATCGAAATCCATAAGCTCCACGCTGGGAGTGGCGGAAGCTCGCGGATCAACCCGCGTGCGCCAAGCCACGCAAAGATGCCGCCCAGCGCAATCATCACAAAGACATAAGCTAGTGTCGTGCGCCACCCGTAAACTGTGGCCACGAGCACACCGATGGGAATCGTGGCCATGTACGCATACGCGCGCACGCCGCCATTCAGGGCCATGGCCGTGGAAATGGCTACAAGAATTCCAATACTCAGGACATGCAATGCTTGCCGCGATTTATTCAAACGATCCAGAACATGTACAGTGATCAACGCGCCCCAAACCACTACGAGCGGGAAATATCTCGTCCATTGCTCTTGGAGAAAAAATAGCAGCACGACGGCATGAACCAGCGTGAGTATCCAGAGAATAGGCAGGATCGGCCGGAGCGAGCGCTTCGCGACCAATACGGAGACTTTCTGAGCTTCAGCGTGGTCTAGCGCAACCATATTCCATATTTTCCCAAGCCTAAAAGCGGTTCCATCGTCGTGGCACTTTCTATAATGTATCCCCGGTCAAAATACACACCCACATTACCTAGGTAAGATTAAAACAAATGCAACAAACACCGGGATCTGATTCCGGTGCCGCGAATCGCATTCTTATTTTTTGGTTGAGCGTTAGCGCGGCTGCAAGTCCTGCGCCTTGGCAAGCAACGCGTTGGCTTGGTCGGTGGCGCCCTTCTCTTTCAGATAATGCGCTTCGTTGACCAGGCTTTGCGCCAGCGACTCAAAGTCCTTCTCCGTCTCGAAGCGCGCCTGCGCGCGATGCAGCCAAGGCAGGCCGTTGGTTTCATCCCCAGACAACAGGTACGCCAGGCCCAAGTCCGCAGCAGCCTGCGAGTAACCCGGCCAGTTCGTCGACCCGGAAGTTTCGACCGCTTCCTTTAAGAACGCGGCGCCCTGCGGCACGCGGCCTTCTTCAACCATAAGTACGCCCAACATAGCTTTTGCCTGCAAGGCCACTGTCGGCTCCGTGCTGCGCGCCTGAGCGCCCAGCAAGGTTACCGCGGCGCCGCGCTGATTGAGCCCTACCAATGAGCGAGCCTGCCCGATGCGCGCGCGGCCCTGCGTGGCCGGATCGAGCGCTTCCGAATCCGCTTGCTTAAAGGCCAAGAGTGCGGCTTGCGATTCCTGCCGTTCCAGATGGCACTCGCCAACCAGCGCCCACACCGGCGCGGTGCATTCTTCGGTCTGGCACGCGCGTGTCAGACTTTCAGGCCACGGCGCATTGGCCGGGCGCAGTTCCAGAACGTGATGCCAAAACCAAGGATCGTTAAGCTTGGCGGCGGCTTCAGCAGCGGCACTCCAGGCTTTTTGCGCATCCACTGTCAGGCCCGCGCGGCGGGAAGCTTCGCACTTTAGGAGCTGCAATTCCGCGGAAAGCGCGGGAATCTCGCCGGCAAAGGTCATCGCACCGTCAAACGTCTCAAGCGCTTCCTTATATTGAGCATTCAGCAGCAAGGCGGTGCCGCGCAGACGCGCGCTCTCTGCGCAGGCGATGGGCTCGCCACCCGAACCTTTTTCGCGAAGGGCGAGAAATGGTTTGAGCGGCGCAGACCAATCCAATTTGGCCGCTTCAGCAAATTGACCTTCGGCGATCAGGCGCTGCGCCTGCGCGGTCGACACATCGTACGCCGCAAAACGCGCGGGCTCTGCAACGCGGGCCGCGAGCCACGCATGCCAGAGGTTGCCGCCTTCCAGTCGGTCGTACGCATCACCAATTGCGATGATTTCAGGCTGCGCGGCTTGTTCGCGGGAAGCACCGCGCAAAAGTTCCAGCGCAGCATCTGGGTGCCGCTTAACGGCCTTGAAGACCACTGCGGTGTGCCCTTCGGCTACTACCTTCTGCACGCGCTTTTGAAATTCGGCCGCATCGGTCTTATTGGTCAGGTCGGCCGCACCTACGCGACCGCCGCACAACTGCACTTTGACTTCACGTGGTCCCGATTTGACATTCGCATCGGCTTGCGCTGTCCCCGCGTTCTTGGATTGCGGCGCGACTTGCGCGTCGTCTGTCTTGCCGGCGGGGATGGGCGTGTTGCGCGCTACGCTGGGCCCGCAGCCTGCAATGAGCAGACTCAGGCACAAGCCTGTCAGACCAGCTTGCTTCCAGCATTTCTCAAACAGGGCATCCACGCGCATCGCACAACTCCTTCGGACCGGCGTTTAGAAATCGTCTACCTTCACGCTGTGAAAGCGGAAGAGGTCCTGGTTCATGGTCTTGGGCGGATCGGCACGCGGAACTTCGTGCGGGCCAAACGTATTTAGCGTCCCTTCGCCGAACGGCGCGTTGGGATGCAAGCTCAGCTTATTCACCAGTTCGCGGCTGATGTCCTGCGATTCCGCCGGCGTACTCAGCACGTGCGGACGAATTGTAATGACCAACTCGCGACGCGTGCGACCTGTGGTCTGACGGCGGAAGAGCAACCCCAGGCCGGGGATGCGCCCCAGCACCGGCACCTGCGCGCGCGTGTCCTGAATGTGCTCTTCAATCAAGCCTCCAACCGCAAGCGTCAGATTATCCTTCGCCACAATCGTGCCGCTAACCGTGCGCGTCGCGACGACATCGACCGGCTGGTTCTGGACAAAACCGTTATTCACCACTACTGGAATGGTGGCTCCGCCCGCATTGATCGTCGAATTCTCCTGCAACAGGCGCAGCGTAACGGTGCGGTCCGAATTGATGTTGGGTGTGATCAGCAGCGTCGTGCCCACGGGGCGGAATTCAATAGTCGTGTTCGGCGAAGTCGTGGCAATGTTGTTGTTAACCACCGTCTGCGTGCTGATGTTGCGCACAATCGGGCGCTCTTCACCGACGAAGAGCCGAGAGACTTCGTTGTTGGCGGTCATCAAAAGCGGTGTGGCCAATTCGGTAACGCGGTTCTTAGATTGCAGGAGCTGCAAGCGTGCACGGAAATTATTGTTCACGAACTGAAACGTCAGGTCATTCCCCTGCACGCCGGTACCTCCCGGCGTAATCGGTTGCTGACGGCGCACACCGGACAACAAATCCGAGGCAGGCGGCTGGATACTGCCGCTGGTGAAGCCGCCCGCCGACGTCACCCCGTCGCTAAACTGATAGTCGAACATCGAACTAAAATCGTCAGAGAGTTCAATCGAGAGCACCTTCACTTCCAACAACACCAGCGGCGTGGGAACATCAAGCCGCTTGACGAGCTTTCCAATTTCCTCCATCGCTTGCAAGTCGCTGGTGCGGACTAGGAGCAGGTTGTTACGTTGATTGA
>Ga0265314_10001712_pt1 | contig 23799 bp, 16 predicted proteins | sample 4126metaG_FD_203106 | JGI IMG/M metagenome (GOLD analysis project Ga0265314, IMG submission 203106) | Rhizosphere microbial communities from Carex aquatilis grown in University of Washington, Seatle, WA, United States - 4-1-26 metaG | ecosystem: Host-associated > Plants > Roots > Rhizosphere >... | reverse complement strand
GGGTCAGTAATACACGGCGTCGGTGGCGAGCAGGACATGCGAAAGATGGGCGGACTGCGGGTTTACATGCCGTGGACGTTTATGACGATGACGGTCGCGACCTTTGCGATCGCCGGGTTTCCGCCCCTGGCCGGATTTTTCTCGAAGGACGAGATCCTATGGAGGGCCTATTCCAGCCCAAACGGTAGCTGGCTGTACTGGCTGTTGGGAGTTACCACCGCGTTTATCACTTCGTTCTATATGTTCCGGCTGTGGTTTATGACTTTCTTCGGCGACTATCGCGGGGCCAATACTGATGATAGCCACCACTCGCCGGCGGGAGCGGCCGCGCCACACGAGCACGGCCACGGCGATCCGCATGAGAGCCCGTGGGTAATGCTGGGCCCGCTGTTCATCCTCGCGATCCTGTCGTTTGTTGGTGGCTGGGTGGGGATCGGCGGACGGTTCGAGCATTTTCTTGCTCCGGTTTTCTTCCCTGGCATAGACAGAACGGGTATTCCCGGAGCAGCCGAAGAAGTCAACCACAACCTGGAACATCTGCTGATGTTCATTTCTGTAGCGGCAGCGGTCCTCGGCCTTTACTGTGCTTATCTGCTTTATCACCGTTTGCCGCGACTGCCGGCGCGCATTGCCACCAGTCTCGGCGGCCTCTATCGCGCCGTCGCCAACAAGTACTACATCGATGAACTTTACGCCGTCCTTTTCGTCAGGCCGGTCATCGATGGCTCGACCACGATTCTCTGGCATGACGTTGATCAGGGAGTGATCGACGCGTCGGTGAACGAGTCGGCCCATGCCGCGCGTGAAGTGTCCGACTCCCTGCGCCACATGCAATCTGGAAATCTGCGCTCGTACGCCGGCTGGGTGGCCGCGGGAGGAGCCGTGGTAATCGCCTACATGGTCTGGATGGGAGTGCGATGAGCATGGTTCCGCTAAACATGGATAGCCTCAGTCCCGTCATTCTTTCGCTGGTGACCTTCATTCCTGCCGCAGGCGGGCTTCTGATTCTGCTGATCCCGCGCCGCGATCGCGACATCAAGTTATTTGCTCTCGCCATCTCCCTGCTGGCATTTGTGGCGTCGCTTCATCTACCCGTGCACCTGCATCGTGAATTGGGCGCGTTCAAATTCGAGATCGACAAAGTCTGGATTACGAATCCCAACATTCATTACCACATGGGCATTGACGGAATTTCCGTCTGGCTGGTGGTGCTGACCACGTTCCTCACCCCGTTGTGCGTGCTGATTTCTTGGACTTCGATTCACGAGCGAGTGAAGGAGTTCTTCATTCTGTTGCTGATCCTGGAGACGGCTCTGATCGGGGTTTTCACTTCACTCGACTTGTTCCTGTTTTACTTTTTCTACGAAGCGACGCTGATTCCGATGGCCCTGCTGATCGGCATGTACGGCCACGGGCGCAAGGTTTATGCCGCAGTGAAGTTTTTTCTGTTCACCATGATCGGCTCGATGTTTATGCTCGCCGCGATTGTGTGGCTCTATGCCAAGACTGGCAGTTTCGATTTTGTGGTAATTCAGAACGCGATTCGCAACGGAGGCGTTCCGGCGTTCGAACATGCCTCGCTTTGGCTTTTCCTCGGCTTCTTCGTCGCCTTTGCGGTCAAGGTTCCGATCTTCCCTCTTCACACCTGGCTGCCGGACGCTCACGTGGAGGCGCCCACCGCAGGGTCGGTTTTGCTGGCGAGCGTGCTACTGAAGATGGGCACCTACGGACTGCTGCGCTTCAACGTCGGCCTCTTCCCCGAGCAGGCGCATCGCAATGCCCCTTGGATCATGGTGCTCGCGCTGATCGGAATCATCTACGGCGCCCTGGTCTCGCTGGTGCAGCCGAACATGAAGAAGCTGATCGCCTACTCCTCGGTCAGTCACCTGGGATTCGTCGTGCTCGGCATTTTCAGTTTCACAGCAGCAGGGTTGAACGGGGCCGTCTTCGTCATGCTGGCGCACGGAGTCGCCACGGGCGGGCTTTTCATGCTGGCGGGCATTCTCTACGAACGCCGCCATACCTACGAGATCACCGAGTTTGGCGGACTGGCGACACCCATGCCCAAGTACGCCACTTTCTTTTTGGTGACCGTGCTGGCCTCGGTCGGACTGCCGCTGCTGAACGGTTTCATCGGCGAGTTCCTGGTTCTGAGCGGAGCCTTCCAGGCGCGCCCGATCTATGGCATCCTCGCCGCGACCGGAGTGATCTGGAGCGCCTGCTACCTGCTGTGGATGTATCAGCGCGTTTTTTTTGGCAAGGTGACACACGAAGTCAATAATGCGCTGCCCGACCTCAGCTTGCGGGAGAAGGCTGCCCTTTGGCCGATCGCGATTGCCGCGCTGGTGATGGGCGTTGCGCCCCTGGTGTGGCTCGGCGCGATTGATCCGGCGGTGCAGGCGGCTCTCGCTCCCGTTGCGCAATTGGCCAGCAAGGTGGTGGGCCAATGATGGCGCCAATGATTGGGGCAACGATAATGACGGCGGCGTTCTTGCATGGATTGCCAAGTTTGCTGGCGCAGGCTTTCCAGCCGCCGCAACTCGCCGACTACATGCGCATCTTGCCGGAGCTGATGCTCTCGATCTTCGGCATGTTGGTGATGGTCGTCGACCCGCTGCTCGACGAAGAAAACAGCCACCGGTCGCTGGGAACGATTGCACTGATCGGAACTCTGGCCGCGCTGGCTTCGACGATCTGGATGGCGCATTATCCCGGCACTGCATTCTCGAACATGGTGCGGGTGGAAGGCTTCAGCGTCTTCTTTCACTTCCTCGTGATTGCGATTGCGGCGGTGGTGATCCTCAGTTCTTTCGAATACTTGCGGGTGCAGGGCATACGCGCTGGGGAGTATTACGGGCTCATCCTGTTCGGCACGGTGGGCATGTGTTTGATGTCGTCCGCGATCGAACTCGTGCTTATTTTTATTGCGCTGGAAATTTCGTCGATCTCGACTTACGTACTGGCGGGCTTCCGGCGGCGCGAAGCTTCAAGCAGTGAATCGTCGCTGAAATATTTTTTATTGGGATCGTTTGCCACGGCATTCTTCCTCTACGGTGTCGCGCTCATGTTTGGCGCGACGGGTTCCACCAATATCGATGCGATCAGCCACGCGCTGCGTTCCGGCAATGCACCCGTACCGCTTCTGGCGTACGTTGCGACCGCGCTCATGTTTGTGGGCCTCGGCTTCAAGGTCGCGGCTGTTCCCTTCCATGTGTGGACTCCCGATGTTTACGAAGGGGCTCCGGCTCCGGTCGTCGGACTGATGTCGACCGGCCCCAAGGCGGCCGCATTCGCGATCTTGTTGCGGGTTCTGCTCGAGGCGCGTGCACCCGGATACTTCTGGCTGATCTGGCTCTCGGCGGCGCTGACCATGACGCTGGGAAATGTTTGCGCCCTGGTGCAGAACAACGTCAAGCGCCTGCTCGCGTACTCTTCGATCGCACACGCCGGATATGTGCTGGTTGCTTTTGCGGCGCTGCCGGAGCTGGGCGCGTCCGCGGCGATGTTCTATACCGCGGCTTATGCGGCGATGAACGTGGGCGCGTTTGCCGTCGTCAGCCACTTTGCGGGCGCGGGCGAGAAGTACGTCACACTTGAAGACTACGCAGGCCTCGGCAGGAAATCCCCTGCGCTGGCCGCGACTTTCACGTTCTTCCTGATGTCACTGATTGGCATTCCGATTACCGGCGGCTTCTTCGCCAAGTTCTATGTGTTGAGTGCGGCGCTGAAATCGAATCTTGTGGTCTTGGCGATCATCCTGGTGCTGAATAGTGCCGTGGGCGCTTATTATTATCTGCGTATTATCGTCATGATGTACATGCGCGAGCCACAAAGCGAAGTTATTGTTACTCCGGTGCCCGCCTCGGCGGGGCTCGCTATTACAGTTTGCGTGCTGCTTACGCTTTACCTGGGAGTGCTGCCGGGACCCGTGCTCGATTACGCCGCCCATTCCGCTCGCCAACTTATCGGCGATGCAGAGGCGCCGACGGCATCGGCAGCTTCTCTCGCGGCAGAACAGTAGATGGTGTTTGCCAAGATCAATCATTCATTGACTTGCGACAGGTTGTGAACCTCACGCGCGGGTTGGGTTTCCGGGTTCCGGTGTGAGTACAGGCCGTGAAAAAACCAGCGCCGCGGCGATTGACAATCGCCATCCAAGTGGGCATTATTAGCTACACAAGTTTTGCCTGGAAAGTCTATTCCTGCGGTTGGAGGTTCTATGGGTAAGTTTTTCCACAATGTTTGCAAGGATGAACAAGGACAAGATATCGCGGAATATGCCGTCATGCTTGCCGTCATCCTGGTACTGGTGATCGGCACCGTGCGTCTGATCGGCGGCAACGCCAACAACGCGTTCTCCAGTGTTGCCAGTTCTCTCGGGACTCAGTAGTCTGGGTTTCTCGTTGTTTCGTTTTTTGGGAAGCATCGGCATTTCGAGCGCGCTTTAAAATTTTTATGACTCGATTTAGCATCTTTCGTCAGTTTGGCCGCTATTGGTTTTCATTCGCGGCGGAGGTGCAGGATCGGAGCCAGTCACCCGGGGAATAGAGACAGCTCAAAGATTCCGCCAAAGCCGCGATAGAATCGCGGCTTTTGTTTTTGGCGGCAAAATAGAAAGGATCATCGCCATGATTGTGAATATGTCCGATAGCGCCACCGAAGAGCAAATCGACCACATCATTCAACGCATCCGCGAAGCCGGATTCCAGCCCCACGTCACGCGTGGCACCGAGCGCACCATCGTTGCGGCAGTCGGCAGCGGCGGGCGCCGCCATGAAATCGAGGCGCTTTCGGTCGCGCCCGGCGTGGACAACGTGGTCGCCATCGCTCAGCCTTTTAAGCTCGTCAGCCGCCAAACCCGGCCGCAGGGGTCGGTGGTCAGCGTTGGTGGGGGAAAGGTCGGCGGCGTAATGATTGGCGGACCCGAAGTGGTCGTGATCGCCGGTCCCTGCTCGGTGGAGTCGCGCGAGCAAATGCTGGAGACTGCCGAAGGGGTGAAACGCGCCGGAGCAACTATGCTGCGCGGCGGAGCCTACAAACCGCGCACCTCCCCGTATGAGTTCCAGGGCCTGGGAATTGAAGCGCTGAAGATTCTGCGCGAAGCTCGTGAGCTCACCGGCCTGCCGGTGGTGACCGAGGTGATGAGCACGGAGGACGTCGACCTGATCTGCGAGTACGCCGACATGCTGCAGGTGGGCGCGCGCAACATGCAGAACTTCGCGTTGTTGCGAAGGCTCGCGACCATCAAGAAACCGATTCTCCTCAAGCGCGGGCCCTCGGCCACCGTGAAGGAGTGGCTGCTGGCGGCGGAATACCTGCTGTCCGGAGGAAACGACCAGGTCGTCCTTTGCGAGCGCGGAATCAAGACTTTCGAAACCGGCACCCGCAACACGTTCGACCTTTCTGCCGTGGCGCTCGCCAAAGAGCTGTCGCACCTGCCAGTAGTGGCCGATCCGTCGCATGGCACTGGCAAGCAGAGCCTGATTGGGCCGGTTTCCCGCGCCGCGATTGCGGTGGGAGCGGACGGCATCATCGTCGAGGTGCATCCCTGTCCGGAGCGGGCGCTTTCCGACGGACCGCAGTCGCTCGACCTCCCGCAGTTCGAGCGCGTGATGCGCGGATTGAGTGCCCCGTTACGCGCCGTGCTTGCTTCCAGCCCCGCGCACGCATAGCGAGCGTTGTCGTCTGGCTGCGGCGTGTATTTACAGCGAATCCAGAGTTGCTCTGACCAGAGGCAGCTGCCGAGCTGGCGCTCGGCTTGGGCGGGCCAGGGCGCCCGTCCCTACACGAGCGTTACGGCAAGCGGAAACTGAGAACTGGCCCCCTTAGACCGGGACACATTGTCCCATACCGGCTTGCCTGCCTGCCCGTCCTTTGTTTCAAGCGAGTTACGGCGCACAAGCGCTTCTTAGCGTGCTTATTGGGACATGTTGTCCCTTTGCTCCCCGCCAGCCAATCCTACACAAGTCGCTGTAAACACTATATTTAACCATATTCCAATTGGCCTCGCGATTGCCTGTAAGAGGCTGGGCACGGAGGACGCGCTATACGTCCTATCGAAAGCGCTCCAAAACATTTATGAACAATAACTATAAATCGCATACTACAACCGAGCATAACCAGCCGCTCAATTCCCCAGCGTTCAGCGCTGCATGGGGCCGAGTTCTCGGATTGGCGTTACTGGTGCTCTCGGCGATGCCCTCCTACGCTGGCGCCAAGCCTGTTCTGAATAACGGCGCGCACAGCGGCAAGTTTTCCGCGGATCTTCAGCAGCGGGCGGGTGCGAACGGCATGGTGACGGTCATCGTTCAACATCGCCAGATGCCCACCAGCGCCCATTTGAAGGGCATGCAGGACCGTGGCGCAACGGTTAGATCGAAGTTCCACACGATCCGTGCGGTGACCATGCGCGTGCCCGTCAGCATGCTGGCGGAATTGGAGAAGGATCCGAACGTCGCCTACATTACGCCCGACCGTGCGCAAAAAATGACTGCGAATCCTGTGACCGAAGGGTTCGCGACTGCGATCGAGGCGGATGTTGCGGCAGCACAGTATGGGTTCGATGGCACCGGCATCGGCGTGGCCGTCATTGACAGCGGAATCTCAGCTCATCCCGATCTGAACAATGCCAGCGGCATCAGCCGCGTCGTGTATAGCCAGAGCTTTGTGGCTGGCGATACCACAACTTCCGACAAATTCGGGCATGGAACGCACGTAGCCGGCTTGATCGGTGGCACGGGTGCAAGCTCAGGCACGGCCAATGGCTATGCGGCGACGTATGCGGGTGTGGCTCCTAACATCACCCTTATCAACCTGCGCGTGCTGGATCAGAACGGCAATGGAACCGACAGCCAGGTGATCGCCGCCATTGAGCAGGCGATCGCGCTGCAAAGTACCTACAATATCCGCGTCATCAATATGTCATTGGGACGTCCGGTATTCGAGAGCTACACCCTCGATCCGGTGGACCAGGCAGTGGAAGCCGCCTGGAAGGCGGGCATCGTGGTGGTAGCGGCTGCGGGCAACAATGGACGCTATGCTCCTACGTGGGGCTTCGGCACCATCGTGGTTCCAGGGAACGACCCCGCCGTAATAACGGTGGGCGCGGCCATGACGCAGCTGACGCCGACTCGGGTCGACGACCAGATTGCCAGCTACAGTTCCAAAGGTCCGACCACGCTCGACCACATTTGTAAACCTGACCTCATCGCGCCGGGAAACCGGCAGGTCTCCCTGCGGGTCGCGGGCAGCACGCTTGATACGACCTATCCGGCATATGAGACTTGGCCGACCAGCGGAACCTCAAAGTACTATGAATTGAGCGGTACCAGCATGGCAGCGCCGATCGTGAGCGGTGCGGTCGCGCTGATGCTGCAACAAACACCATCGCTGACCCCCGATCAAGTGAAAGCGCGCTTGATGAAGACCGCGTGGAAGAGCCTCGGGCAGTTTTCATATTCCCACGACAACCGCGGAAACCTCTACAACAACGAGTATGACCTCTTCACCTATGGAGCGGGGTATCTGGATATAAAGGCCGCTCTCGGCAACACGGACCTTGCGACGGGAGTAGCGCTTTCCCAAACCGCAGTCCTTAACTCGAACAATAGTGTCACAGTCACGAATACTACCCCCGACTCAATTTTTGCCGGCAGCAGCGTCGTTTGGGGCGCCAACTCGGTAGTCTGGGGAAATTCAGTGGTTTGGGGTTTGAACGTGCTTTCCGCAAATTCGGTAGTGTGGGGCTCCACCAGCGTGGTCTGGGGGTCAGGCTCCTCCGTTTCTGGCGAAAGCGTAGTCTGGGGTTCAACTTCTTCCGTCGACAGCGAGACTTCAGCGCTTAGCGATGGCGACCCAGGAGACGACTAGGCAACGCGACTGAGCCATATTCGGAGACTGCCATGACAAACACTCTGCCGATGAAAGCCAAAGTTCTGATCGGAATGGTGGCCGTTGCGAGTCTGTGCGCCCTGTCGTTCGGCGTAGTCAGATGGCAAACGCAAGCCTGGCCACAGTTGTTGCTCCTGCTGGCGGCAGCCGCACTGAGTTCCCGCTTCAAAGTGAAGCTGCCGGGGATGACGAGCTCGATGTCGGGAAATCTGCCCGTCATTCTTCTGGCAGTGACGCAACTGGGATTGTTCGCCAGCCTGCTCGTCGCGGTGACGGCGGCGATCGCGCAATCCTATACGTCCGGCGGGAATAAAACGAAACCAATCCAATTTGTATTTAACGCATGCACACTGCTGAACGCGGCCGGACTCGCCTATCTGGCGTACCATAGCCAGATCCTTGGAGCCCACGCGGCCGCGCACACGATGTCTCTGGTGCTGGCCGCCACCGCATATTTCCTGGCGAATACAGCTCCGGTGGCAAGCATCATCGGCCTGACGGAGGGCGGAAATCCTTTTGCCCTCTGGCACCAGGTTTTTCTGTGGTCGTTCCCGAACTACGTAATCGGCGCGGGATTGACTGCGATCGCATCCACCTTCACCACGATCAGCGGGCTGGCCACGCTGGCCGCTCTGATGGCCGTGTTGTTCGCCGTATACCAGTCGTACAAGTTGTACCTGGGTCGAACGGAACAGACACAGTCGCAGGCTATGGCCAAGGCTGCCGGCCGATAGCCCGGACAGTCTTTCTTCTTCCTCTCGCGCGCAGCCGACCGGCTGCGCGCCTTTGTTTTGCTGTCAGCTTCGCTCTCATCCCACCGCAATTATTTGACGTCTCCGCAGTCCGGGCCGAGGTATTTGGAGCTGAAGGCCATGTCGATGTTCATGTTCGACCCACTAGCGCTCGTGACGAGGTGCATCGTGCCCTTGGTAGTATCGGAACCAACCACCTCCACCACCAGCGTTCCATCGGACGCCCCCTGCTTCCCTTCGCAGTGAATCTTCATTTCCAGCTTGCTGCCCGTCGAACTCACGACGGTACGGGTGCATTCTGGGCGGTTGACGTTAAAAGCTGAGTGCTTTTCGAGTTTCTCTTTCGTGATGCATTCTTTCTGCACAATGGTGCCGGACCCGCCCTTCATCATGGCTTCCATGCGGGCGCGCTGCTCCGGCGGCAGCTTGGCGAGAGCGTCGGGGGGAATGGCTGGCATGTTTGGCATCCCAGTCATCGAATGAGTCACGGTAATTTCCCAGAGGCCCTCTTTAACATTGAGCGGTGTGAGTTTGTCGGCGGCTGAAAGAGTCAGTGAGCAAAAGCAAGAAATGATCAGGACAAAAATACATTTGGTTTGCATTGGTAGTCTCCCTGGATTGTTCGATCGAGTTGCGCTGAACAGGATTACACACAGCACGCCGCGGAGCAATTCAATTGTGGCAAGCGCCGGCAGCAGCCTTCCGACGGCCCACGCCGGTGGACTGGCAAGACATCGGATCACGGGCGAAGATGGGTTAAGCTAAGGATCCGGGGCAAGGAGTCCCCAGAGCAGCACTGGGGAATGCACGCGCCGCAGGTGTATCGGATTTTTATCTCAGGGAGCAGGCATGAAAATTAGAAATTGTTGCTGGCTGTTCTGCGTATTTCAAATTTGTCTTTCAATTTTTCTCTACGGCCAAACGACAAAAGAGCGTGCCGATACGATCGTCACCGGCATGGTTATCACCATGGACGGCCAGCGGAACATCTACAACGACGGGGCGGTCGTGGTGACCGGAGACGCGATTGTCGCCGTCGGCCCCCGTACCGAACTCGAAGCGCGGTACGAGACCCGGCAAATCATCAATGCAAACAATAAGCTGGTGCTTCCGGGATTTATCAACGGTCATACCCACGTTCCGATGACGCTGTTTCGCGGCCTGCACGATGATGTGACCTTGACGGACTGGCTCTATAAGTACATTTTCCCCGCGGAGAAGAAGAACGTTACGGAGACGTTCGTGCGCTGGGGAACGCGGCTGGCAGCGGCCGAACAGATCCGCTCGGGCGTGACCACATTTGCCGATATGTACTACTTCGAAGACGCGGTGGCGGAGGAAACCAAAGCGGCGGGAATGCGCGGCGTGCTCGGCGAAACGTTTATCGATTTTCCCGCGCCCGATAACAAGAACGAAGCCGCGATGCTCGAGTACACCGAGAAGTTCCTGCAGAAGTGGCAGAGCGACCCGCTGATTCACGCGGCAGCGGCGCCGCATTCGATCTACACCTGCTCCCAAAAAACGCTGCAGGATGCTTCCGCCCTGGCTCGGAAATATCATGCGCCGATCCTGATTCACGTGGCCGAAATGAAAAAGGAGTGGGAAGACAGCGAGAAGCAGAACGGTGCTTCGCCGGTGCAATACCTGGAACGCATCGGAGTGCTTGGCCCCGACGTGGTGGCCGCGCACTGCATCTTTGTCGACGAGGCGGACCGCAAGATTCTCGCGCAGCACAACGTGGGATGCGTGCATAATCCGTCGAGCAACATGATGCTGGCAAGCGGTGTTTCGCCCGTACCCGAGATGCGAACTGCCGGAGTCGCCGTCGGCCTCGGAACCGACGGACCGGCAGGCAGCAACAACGACCTCGATCTGATGGAAGAAATTGATTTGGCGGCCAAGCTGGCGAAAATTACAAAAATGAATCCGCTGGCGCTGAATGCCCAGGCTGTCGTGGAAATGTCTACCATTGACGGCGCCAAGGCGTTGCACATGGAGAAGGAGATCGGATCGCTAGAAAGCGGGAAAAAGGCGGACTTGATTGTGATCGGCCTGGACGAACCGAACGCTGTGCCGATGTACGACGTTTATGCACAGATCGCGTATGCGCTGAAAGCCAGCGACGTGGAAACGGTCATGATCGGCGGGCGAGTTGTCATGCGCGACCGCAAGTTGCTGACCGTCAACGAGCAGGAAGCAATGGCCAAGGCGCGTGAGTACCAGAGGACGGTGGCCGCGTCGCTCGGAATGCAGTAAAGCTGCGGTCTAGGGAGCCTCTGATTAAGTCGTTTGACGGAGAGCCTTGAAAGGGCATTGCTTCAGCCATGCTGTTAGAACCCGCTACACAAGCGGCTTTACGGATTGCTGAAAAACTTGAGTTTCGTATCAGGGCATCGCTTTAGCGATGCCGTAAGTCCTTTGAATTCAGATGCCCCTTTAGGGGCCGGACACAGAGAATGTAGTTTTTCAGCACTCTGTTTAGCCGCTGAGGCTCTGCTTTCGACGCATCCCGTCTCGCTAGCGGGGACTTAATCAGAGTTTCTCTAGAAGCATCGAAACGATGGAGAGTAAAATGCAATCCCGCGATACCATTCTTTGGGAAGTCGATGTCCAGGCCGATTTCATGCTGCCGGGCGGCAAGCTCTATGTTCCCGGAGCCGAAAAGCTTCTGCCCAATATCCGCAAGCTGACGGATGCGGCGCGACGCGGCGAGGTCTTCCTGGTTTCGCATGGAGACTTTCATCCCGCCAACGATCCTGAGTTCGAGCAGTTTGCGCCGCACTGCTTGAAAGGCTCGCCAGGAGCGGAACTCCTGCCAGAGGCTCTTACCGACAACTACGTCAGAATTGAAAACGACCCGGACGCGAAGTTGCCGGAAGATCTTTTCAAGTATCAACAGATCATTCTCGAGAAGCAGACGCTGGATATCTTTGAGACCCGCCATGCTGACGCGTTGGTAGAACGCCTGGGGAACGCTGCGGAATTTGTGGTATTCGGGGTCGTGACGGAATATTGCGTCAGCTGCGCGGTTAAGGGGTTGCTGAAACGCGGGCGGCGTGTTGCCGTGGTGCGCGATGCGATTGCAACGCTGGCGCCGGAGGTTGGGAACAAAACGCTTGCTGAATTGCAGAGTCTGGGAGCGAAGCTGGTTACTACCGATGAGATCCTCCGTGAATTAGAACCGACACGATACAGGGCAAAACCGATCTCCCAAGGCTAGAGAGTGTGCGCGAGCACCAAGTTTCGGCCAACCCGACGCCACGGGGCAATGGACAGTCCAGCCCCGGAGGGGCGACCGAGCTTAGCCCAGCGCCGGGGTCCCAGCGCGCCCGGTTTTGGCGTGATGGGGTGGAGCGCTTTAGCGCTGGGAAACGTGGAAGAAATGATTCAAGTCCCGGAGGGACGACCGAGTTCGTGTGGCGCAGCCGAAGTCATCCCTGACCCAAACCGATTCTCGCAGCAGAAATGCGTTCACAGTAGCATGCCGGCAATCGAAGCCGACATCAGATTGGCCATGGTTCCGGCCAGCATGGCGCGAATGCCGAGTTTTGCCAAATCTCCTCGTTTATTTGGAGCGAGAGCGCCGATGCCGCCCATTTGAATTCCGATGGAACTGAAGTTGGCAAAACCGCAAAGCGCGAAAGTCGCGATGGTGAACGAGCGCGGATCAAGGACGGCCTTTTGCGGTCCCAGCATGGAGAATGCTACCAGTTCATTCAGCACCATGCGTACGCCCAGGAGATTGCCAATCAAACGGCAGTCATGCCAGGGGACTCCAATCACCCATGCGATGGGTGCAAACAACGCGCCGAGTATGGCCTCGAGGCTCGAGGGAAACCACGCGATGTGGGTGTGAATTCCGCCCATGATTCCATCGAACAATGCGATTAACGCCAGAAACGAGATCAGCATGGCGGCGATGTTCAGCGCCATGTGCAAACCATCCGTGGTGCCGCGCGCGATGGCCCCCAGCAGGTTTTCATTTTTCTCCACCTCTACTTCTTCTTCACTCATTACCACGCGACCCGCGGTTCGGGGCACTTCGGTCTCGGGCACCAGCATCTTCGCCATCACCAGCGTGCCGGGAGCGGTCATGATGACGGCGCTCAGCAGGTGTTTAGGCTCGATCCCGAAGGCGATGTAGGCCGCCATGATGCTCCCGGAAACGTGCGCCATGCCGCTCGTCATTACCGTCATCAACTCCGAATATGTGAGGTCGGGCAGGAAAGGCCGAATCGTCTGTGGCGCCTCGGTCTGGCCCATGAAAATGCTGGCGGCCACATTCAGTGACTCCGCGCCGCTCACCCCCATCAGCCGGATCATCAGCCATGCAGCGGCCTTGATTACCAGCTGCATGACGCCGAGGTAATAGAGTACCGCGAAGAGTGCGCAAATGAAGATCACCGTCGGCAAAACCTGAAATGCAAAATAAAAACCCAAGTGCGAGCCCTGCTTACCGAGATCTCCAAAGACAAATTGCGAGCCGGCGAAGGCGTAGCCGAGGAGCCGGGACACCGCGTCTCCGGCCTTTTGAAAAAGCGTGCGGCCGAGATCAATTTTCAGAACAAAAATGGCGAAGACAACCTGCAGCCCAAGCCCCCAGGCCACCGTCTTCAGGCGAATGGCGCGCCGGTTCGTGGAGAAGGCGTAGGCCAGGCCCAGCATGGTGAGTAGACCGAGAATGCCAGTAAAACGTCCCATCTTTATCCCCTATGAATCGTGATCCCCAAAATCAATGTTCCCCTTTGTAAATCACGCGATGAACCAATGACGATTTGTGCGCGGGCGGAGCAGCTGCGATTTGATAGCTCTCTTCGAGTAATGTTTTTGCGCGCGCGGCCTGTGCATCGGAGTGGCAGTGAATAGTGCAGAGCGGCTCGCCGACGGAAACTTTGTCGCCCGTCTTTTTATGAACGACGATGCCCACGGCCGGATCGACCGAATCCTCTTTGCGTTCGCGGCCTCCGCCCAGGACGACGCAGGCCGTGCCGACCTGTTCGCACAGAATGGACGTCACGTATCCGGCTCGGGGACTCGGCACATCGACGCGGTGATCGGCGCTCGGGAGGCGCGTCGGATCGTCGATCACGCTGATATCGCCTCCCTGCAACTCGACCATATGGCGAAACCTCTCGAAAGCCTGGCCGGAGGCGATGATTTGCTCGGAGAGCCGCTTGCCATCGGCCACCGTTTTGGACGCGCCGCCGAGAAAGAACATCCATGCCGCCAAGTCGTGGCACAGATCGCGCAGATCTTCTGGGCCTCCGCCGTGTAGTACGTCGATGCATTCCCGCACTTCGAGCGCGTTGCCCACCATGCAGCCGAGCGGCTGGTTCATGTCGGTGATGAGCGCGACCATCTGTTTGCCCATGCGCTCGCCGGTTTCGACCATCAGTTCGGCGAGGAAGACGGCGTCTTCCTCCTTCTTCATGAAAGCCCCCGAGCCGGTCTTCACATCGAGCACCAGCGCGTCCGTGCCTTCGGCGAGTTTCTTGCTCATGATGGAAGCACAGATAAGATACGGACTCTCGACGGTGCCGGTCACGTCGCGCAGCGCGTACAGCTTGCGGTCCGCGGGAGCGACCTTCTCGGTCTGGCCAATCATGCAACATCCGCAGGCTTTGAGAACGCGATGGAATTCGGGCACGGTCAGGCCAACGCGAAATCCAGGAATGGATTCGAGTTTGTCGAGCGTGCCTCCGGTGTGGCCCAATCCGCGGCCGCTGATCATGGGGACGAACAGGCCGCCGGCAGCCACCAGCGGGGCAAGCACGAGCGAGGTCTTGTCGCCCACGCCGCCGGTGGAGTGCTTATCAACTTTTTTTGCGGGCAGGAAGCTGAGATCGAGGACTTCTCCGGAATGCAGCATGGCCTGCGTGAGGGCAGCGGTTTCCTCACGCGTCATTCCACGCAGCACGACGGCCATCAGCCACGCCGCCATCTGGTAGTCCGGGATGCTTCCGTCGGTGCAGCCTTTGACAAGATATCCAATTTCAGCGGCGGATAATGCGCCCCCATCGCGCTTTTTGCGGATGAGATCGATAACGCGAAACTTGGATTGCGAAACAATCGGCTGGCTCACTTGAGGCGAAAACCCTCCGGCAGAAGATCGGTGATGAGACTTTGCTTCAGTCCCTTTTTGCTCTGGTAGAAGATCACGGCACGCGGTCCAAATTCATAGATAACCTGACGACAGGCGCCGCAGGGCGAGCACGGAACTTCGTGATCGTTATCGGGAGAGCCGACAACCGCGACCGCTGCAATCTCAAGTTCAGGGCCGCTCTTGGCGATAGCCGAAAAAATCGCGGTCCGTTCGGCGCAGTTGGTCATTCCGTAAGAAGAGTTTTCGACATTGCATCCGGCGAAGACTTGGCCTTTCGCGGTGAGGATGGCCGCGCCGACTCTGAAGTTGGAAAAAGGTGCATATGCGTTCTTCATCACCTTGCGCGCGGAACGGAGCAAGCGTTCGCGCGTGGCAGCAGGGATCTTTGTCGTTTTCATAGCCAAATCAATGTCGTTGCAAACCAAGTTGGCAATTGTAACGCCTGACCGGCTTCGACCGCAGAGATTTTCGCAGCTAACGTCAGTACATGATCGTCTTCGTAAGATGATGAGGCCACCACGTGGTGTGATAGTGGGTCCAAAGACGCGCGTCGATCTGCGGGATGACGACCTGTTGATCGGAGGGACGCAGTTGGTTGATCTCCTCGGCCAACAAGGCAGTGGCATAGATGCAATGCGCTCGAATCTCAACTTCCCGCGGGCTGTCATGCGCAATCACCTGGTGGGAATTGATGGCATTTTCGAGTTCGGCGGAATAGCTGGTGATTCCGAGCAGCCGGAGCGCGACCGGAACGATATAGTCGGCAAAGGCAGACATCGTTTCCAAATCTTCTAGCGGGAACTCCTCCGTCTTCCTCAGGCTGGTGTACAGAAACCAGATCGCGAGCTGGGGCAGTTTGTAGAACTTAACGGTGTGTCCGCCGTAGAGGCTAACGTCGCGGAAGCGCGGGAAGTCGTAGATGAGCCTATCCACCAGGCCACTGCCGTCGTCGTAAAGCCTCGGTGAGCAGGATGCAACGAAGTTGTGAAAACGGCCGCTGTACTGCCGGGCGAGCACGGTTCCAACCTGATTTAAGATCTGCGTCTTTTCGTCGAGCATGGGCAGTTCGATGTTGCCGGCGAACAGCGTTTCCATTTCCGCTTGCGTAACCTTTGCCAGAAACGCACCGTCGAGGATGGGGATGCCTTTGTCCAGGGCGCGCTTCATGCACGCGAACAGCGCGTCGGAGTCCGACCAGTGGCGGCCGGCGTAATCTACCTGGAATTTAATGTGGCTGAAGAAATCGGTGAAGGCGGTGTCGATGCAGGCAGCCGTGAGAATGAAATCGATGGTCTCGTCGACGTTGCCTGCTCCGATGCCGAAGGGCAGCGCGTAGTCGGGTATAGGCAGCTCTTCGTATGCCATCCAACCGGCGACTTCGACGATTTTGGCGATGTTGGTTTGCACATCGCGAGAGCGCTCGATGACGGGATAAATACTTTCGAGCACCGGACTACCGGTCAACGTCGGCCAACGCAGGTCGTGTTTGGTCTGCATGTCTTTGTCCGCACGTCTCTATTCGTACGTCCTTATTCGTACGTCAACGACTAGCTCATTAACGACCGCATCATTATAGCCGTCGACCTTGACGGTCGCGTGGGTGGGTGTTAATTTCAGGCCACACGTGGCTAACCGGGAGACATCGTTCTGAGTCGAGTAGAGAAGATGCGGAATTCTGCCGCTCCGGGCCCCGTGGACCTTCACCGGCGCGACTTCTTGATTCGGTGCTGCCAGGGAGCTTCGGCGGCGCTGATTCCCGCAGGGTTGCGCGGCCTCGGCTGGCCGTCCCCCTACGCTTTTCAATCTGCCACCGCAGAATCATCAGGTCCTGAATACCACCTGCATCCTCATTATCGGATGCCCCGTCCCCTCGAGTCCTTGCTCCTTAAAACGCAGGCCGGCCTTGATGATTTTGTCACTGAAAAATACGCCGACCAGATCGCCGCCATCCTCGCGCAGTGGAGTTCTGCTCTGCTGCATTCTCCACAAGATGTGGAAGCGATCGAAAAGGTTCTCTCGCCGAATTTCTTGGGACCTTCTCCACGGCCGGTTGAATCGCGCTTGGTACGCCCCGGCCCCGCGATCGAAGTCCGCCGCAATACATTCAAGCGGGAGACTGCGCTTGGGCGCGACGCATTTCTGCGGGAACTGCGCTCTGCCCTGAGCGGCTTTTCGAAGATTCTTACGGCTGAATTTCAGGTGACGAGTATTGACGCCGGCTCCATGCCAGCGGCGGCCCTATCTCCGGGTCAGATACAGACGCGTATCCGATATGAACTGGTCGCCACGGGCTACGGCTTCTATCGTGAACAACGTGTCGGTTACTGGCAGCTTACTTGGGAACGGGCATTGGAGCGATCGGGGGAACCGTCAGGGTCGGGTGCGTTCCGCGTGCTGAACTGGCGGGCGCTGGATGAAACGCAGAGCCGCTCCGCTGGCCCCGGCTATATTGACATCGCGGCTGCGGCGCTCGGGGGCAATGCGTCCTATGCTTCGCAGCTCGTGCATGGAACGGACTACTGGCGCACGGTGCTCGACGGCGCTTGCGGCATCGATATCTACGGCCACAACGGCGTTTCGATTGGCGACATCGATGGCGATGGATTTGACGACTTCTATCTGTGCCAGCCCGGCGGCCTTCCCAACCGGCTCTATCGAAATCGAGGCGACGGAACCTTCGAGGACATTACGGAAACGTCGGGCGTCGGCGTCATCGAAAACACCGCATGCGCGCTTCTGGTCGACGTCGACAACGACGGACGTCAGGATTTGATCGTCGTGCGGGCAAACGGCCCGATGTTGTTCCTGAATGAAGGCGGCGGCAAGTTTCGCCAGAAGGCGAATGCGTTTCAATTCGCTACGCCTCCGCAAGGAACTTTTACCAGCGCAGCGGTGGCCGATTATGACCGCGACGGCTGGCTCGATATCTACTTCTGCCTCTACGTCTATTACCAGGGTACGGACCAATATAAGTATCCGTCTCCTTATTATGACGCCAACAACGGGCCTCCTAACTTCATGATGCGCAACCACCGCGACGGCACATTTCGCGATGTAACTGCCGAGACCGGTCTCAACCAGAACAACACGCGCTACAGCTTTGCTTGCGGTTGGGCCGATTTCAACCGTGATGGCTGGCCCGATCTTTACGTGGTAAACGATTTCGGGCGGAAAAATCTTTATCGCAACAACGGCAACGGAACTTTTACTGACATCGCTCCGCGAGCCCAGGTGGAAGACGTCGGCGCGGGCATGAGTGTCTGCTGGTTCGACTACGACAATGATGGCGCGGAAGACCTCTACGTAGCGGACATGTGGACGGCGGCGGGTGAGCGCATTTCGATGCAGGATGTCTTCAAGAAAGACGCGCCTGAAGAAACGCGAGCGTTCTATCACCGGCACGCCATGGGCAATTCGCTATTTCGAAATGAGGACGGTAAGTTCGCAGATGCAACGCGCTCTGCCGGCGTCGGAATCGGGCGCTGGGCGTGGTCGAGCCAGGCGTGGGATTTCGATCATGATGGTTTTTCCGATCTCTACATCGCCAATGGCATGGTTACCGGCCCCTCGCGCAAAAGTAAAGATAACGATAACGATGAAGACCTGAACAGTTTTTTCTGGCGTCAGGTCGTTGCCCTTTCTCCCGACGAGCCCAAGCCCTCTCACGACTATGAACAAGGATGGAGCGCGATTAACGAATTAATCCGGGCGGATGGCTCGTGGAGCGGCTACGAGCGAAATATTTTCTACGCGAACAATGGCGATGGAACATTTTCCGATATTTCAGCCGTGGTGGGACTGGACTTTTTGGAAGACGGCCGGGCGTTCGCGCTCGCCGACTTCGATCATGACGGACGTCAGGAAGTCTTTTTGAAGAACCGCAACGGTCCGCAGTTGCGGGTCTTGAAGAACGTCATGGATAACCTGCCACCGTCCATTGCCTTCCACCTGCGCGGCACAAAGAGCAACCGCGACGCCATCGGAGCGGTCGTCACGGTAGAAACTAAACTGGGCCGTCAGACCCGCTCATTACAAGCTGGATCGGGATTTCTTTCGCAGCACAGCAAAGATATTTTCTTTGGCCTGGGAGCGGTGAAAGGCCCGGTGCGCGCCTCGATTCGCTGGCCGAGCGGACTGGTACAGGAACTCCACGATCTGCCCGTCAACCACCGGGTGTGGGTTGAAGAAGGCTCCGAACCATCCCGCATCGAAGCCTTCATCGTGCCCGCGGCAAGGGACCCGATCCCGCCCGCTGACCCAAAGCCGCAGGAAATCGAACCGCTGCCCACCACGGCTGAGACCTGGTTGCTGGCGCCGGTCGATGCGCCTGATTTTTCTCTGCCCGATTTAAGTGGGCACATACGAACGCTTTCTTCACATCACGGAAAGCCGGTGCTGCTTAACTTGTGGGCCGCCGGAGCAGAACGATGTAAAGAAGATTGGGTGGTTTTCAACCAGTACTACGCGGCTTGGGCGGTTCAGGGTCTTCAACTGCTTGCGGTCAGCCTGGACGCTCCATCCGATGCGGAAAAAGTCCAGACGCTGACGCGGGAGCAGCGCTTCTCGTTTCCCATCCTGAGTGGGTCTGAGGATGTGGCCAGTATCTACAACATTCTCTATCGCTACATCTTTGACCGCCATCGTGATCTCGATCTTCCAACCTCATTCCTGATCAGCGCAAAAGGAGAGATCGTCAAGGTGTATCAGGGGCCCGTGGACCCGGAGCACGTTGCATACGACTTCCAGCACATTCCTCAAACCAGTGAGGAGCGATTGGCCAGAGCGCTTCCCTTTCCCGGCGTGACCCACACGATCGAGTTTGGACGTAACTATCTCTCCTTAGGTTCGGTGTATTTTCAGCAAGGTTACATGGATCAGGCCGGAGCCTCATTCCAGATTGCTCTGCGCGACGAACCTGAAAGCGCCGAGGCTCTTTACGGCATTGGAAGCGTGTATCTGGACCAGCAAAAAACGGCGGAGGCGCGAGAGAGTTTTGAGCGCGCACTCAAACTTCGCGCGAGTTATCCCGACACTTTGGCGAATTCATGGAACAACCTCGGCTTGCTGGCCGCACGCGAAGGACGCACCGGAGAAGCGGTCGGCTACTTCCAGAAGGCGCTCAAGCTGAGCCCCGATCATCGTATAGCTCTCGACAACCTGGGCGGCGCATATCGCCAGCTAAAGCGCTGGGATGAGGCTCGAAAAACGTATGAGCGCGCGCTCGAAGTGAACCCCAACGATGCTGAGGCGAACTACGGTGTGGGCATGGTGTTTGCGCAAAATGACGACACCGAGCAAGCGTTCAACTCTCTGCAGCGCGCGCTGCAACTGCGTCCGGTTTACCCCGAGGCGCTGAACAACCTGGGTATTCTTTATCTGCGCACGCACCGCCGCGATGAGGCCGTGTCAAGTTTTGAGGAGTGTATTCGCGTGGCCCCTGCGTTCGATCAGGCTTACTTGAACTTAGCCCGCGTGTATGCCATCGAGGACACGCCGGAAAAAGCTCGCGCCGTGTTACTCGAACTGCTCAAGCAGCATCCGGGACATGAGCAGGCATTGAAGATGATGGAGCAGTTAGGACAATAGCAACATTTGGTTTGTCATCCCGAGCGAAGCGAGGGATCTGCAGTTCGCCGCACGATGCAGATCCCGCGCTTCGCTCGGGATGACAACTCAAAAAGAAGAGTAGTGTTTCGTGTCAGTGCACGGTGGCGCTACCCGTCGCCGGCTTCCCCGCCAACGGCGTCGGTGCCGTCAATAGCTCTACAAACAACTTATAAAACCTGCCAGTATCGACGTCGACCTGCACTTCCACCGGCCGAATATCGCCCGTGGGCTTATCCTGATCTGACCAGGTGAGAGTATCTCCGTAGCCGGCGCCGCGATCCAGGTTCACATCCAGGTAGAGGTTTTCTTTCTTCGTAATCAGGCTTGGTTCAAGCCATGCCGCCGAAGTTAGTTCGTCCCATAGATAGTTATACGGGCCACGCAGACGCGCATACCTACCGATATATTGCGCCGCTGGCGAGTTACCGGCCTTGACCTTGTCGATCAGTTCATTGGTCATTCTTGTCTTCACGGAGATATCGACCGGGGTGCAAACAATCCTTTTCCACGGAGCCCGCAGCACAATGTGAGCCGCTTCCGGATCAAACCAGAGGTTGAATTCGCGGCGCGGTGTATTGGTGAACTCGGGATCATCGGTCTGCGGACTCAGGCTGGCGCCCATGAACACCAACTCCTTGGCCAGACTGGCAAATTCCGGGTCGATCGAAATGGCGAGTGCCAGGTTGGTCATGGGGCCACCCTCATAAATCGTGACCTCACCCGGATACTTATGGACCATGCGCACCAGAAAGTGGGCGGCATCTTCATCGGCGGCCTTCGTGGTCGGATTCCCTTCCGGCATCGCTCCCAATTCGCGTGGCGCGTGATACATGAGCGGAGTCCAAGCCCCCAGCCAGGCCACGTAGCCATAACGTTGTTCCCACTGCTCCGTCGATTCTTTTGTTCTGAGCAGCGGATACTCGGCTCCACGCACGACGGGGATGTCGGTTCGTCCGATGAGCTCGAGCATGCGCAGGGTGTGCGCGACTTCCTCGGTGAGCCACGCGTCGCCCGTCACCACCGTGATGCCCAGGACATCCGTCCGCGGCGACTGGATGAGCAGCAGTATCGCCTGCTGGTCAGTGCCGGCGGGTCCGGCCGCGTCCTGATCGATGATGATCTTGCGCTTGTCTTTATCCGAGCTTTGGGAGATTAGAGATGTGGTTAGAACAACGATTGCGACTGTGATGAGACTCCGGCATCGGCCCAACTTCATTCTTGCACCTCAGAATCTGTGAAACCTTCCCCTAACCATGTTACTTCCTTCCCGACAAACGGCCAATGAGCAAATCGAAACACCTCGCGGAATCCACCAATTCAGGCGCAACGCCCTGCCAACGATTGTGGAGGCACTCGATTGTAGAAGGGGTCGAGCACGATTAGAATGACGAACGTGGAAGTAACTAGCGGCAATCGCGGTCGATTCCATTTGTTGTTTTTAGAGCTGCCGCTTGTCGCGCCTTTCTCTTAGGAGCCGATTCCGCATGACCATGGTCCACTTAGGACGAACTGGAATTTTTATCGCCGCCTGCGTACTCGCGCTGGTGTCGATTTTCGCTCCCCATCGAGCTCAGTCTCAAGAGGCACCGGGCACGGCTGTGGTGCATGGCCATGTGCGCGATGCGAGCGGCAGGCCGGTGGCGAATGCGACCGTATTCCTAAAACGTGGAACTTTCGAGCAGGTCCGCCCAGAGCCGACCGAGACTACACGCACGGATTCGGAAGGACGTTATCGGTTTAAGGAGCTAGCAGTAGGCACGTACACTGTGCGCGCAGAGATGGCCGGATATGTCGAGGCAACCGTCACTCCGGTGAACGTCATACAGAACGAAACGACCAAGGTTGACCTTGTTCTCACACCCACAAAGTCTGCTGAATCTCAGGGCACTTCTCCAAAAACACCGGCGACAGGAAAGCCCGAACAAGCACCGCAGTTTTTTGACGAACCTCAGTTCACCGTGGCAGGCGTGACCCAAGCCACGAATTCCGGCGGACACGGTTCCGATATCGTTCTGCGAACCACCGAAGCGCTCGCCCGAGCAACGATTTCATTGAGCAAGGAGTCTGCCGCAGATTCCAAGGCGGCGACATCCGCCGCGGCGGAAAGCTCTTTACGCGACGCGCTGGCCCGCGATCCGGAGAACTTCGACGCCAACCGGCAGCTGGGAAAGTTACTCGTCGACAACGGAAAGGCGGCGGAGGGAGTTCCCTACCTTGAGCGGGCTTCCCGGCTCGACCCCGGCGATGACGATAATTCTTATGAGCTCGCACTTGCCTATGCTGACGCCGGTAATCCCGACCGAGCGCGCACCCAGGCTCGCAACTTGCTTCTTCGTCGGCAAGAATCGCAGAAAGACAGCGCCGACCTTCATCATCTGCTAGGCCGCGTCGAGGAGAAGCTGGGCAATCCGCTGGAGGCGGTACGCGAGTACCAGCGCGCTGCGGAGATTGATCCCAGCGAGCCGGACCTGTTCGATTGGGGGACCGAACTTCTAACGCATCGCGCGCTGGAACCGGCGACGGCGGTTTTCACAAAGGGCAATCGCCTGTTTCCAAAATCGGTGCGGATGCTGGTCGCGCTTGGCGTAACCTGGTACGCTCGCGGCTCCTGCGATCAGGCTACGCAGTACTTGGTGAGCGCGTCCGACCTCGATCCCGGCAATGCGACTCCGTATCTGTTTCTAGGGAAAATGCAAACTGTGGAAACCGCACTGCCAGAAGCATCGGTCGACAGATTGGGCCGCTTCGCGCAGTTGCAACCGGATAGCGCGCTGGCCAACTACTATTACGCGGTCGGTCTTTGGAAACAACCAGCGAGACAACCGTCAGGCGCGGCCGATAGTGACACGGAGCGCTCCGCGCGCGTGGAGTCGCTGCTGCTGAAAGCGATCCATCTCGATCCGAAACTCGGCGCCGCGTATCTGCAACTGGGGATTCTCTATTCGCAGCGCGCGGATTTTTCGCGGGCAATCTCCGCCTATGAACAGGCGATTGAAGTCAGTCCGAAAGAAGTGAGTCCGCAACTCGATTTTCGGACTGACGAGACGCTGGAAGAAGCGCACTATCGACTGGCGCAGGCTTACCAGCGAACCGGGGACAAAACTAAAGCTAAAGAACAACTTCAACTCCACGACGAACTAGCGAAGAAAACAAAGGAAGATAGAGAACGCGGGCGACGCGAGATTCAGGAGTTCGTGATCTCGCTGCAGAACCAGAATTCCGTCTCTCAGCCGCATCCTTAGAGTGCAGCTGTGCGCGGAACGTTCCTTCACGGTGCATCGACAACGCAGCGAAAGCCAACCGTTCCCGCCCGATCGTGCCCGGGAGACATCAACAGATATTTCTCATGTTCATCCAGCCGGTAAGTTTGCGGGAAGTACCAGATAGAACCGCTCGGTTGATAAGCCGCGCCGCCTCGAAGGATCGCGGCCCGCGTATGGGAGTCGC
>Ga0265314_10001711_pt1 | contig 23815 bp, 26 predicted proteins | sample 4126metaG_FD_203106 | JGI IMG/M metagenome (GOLD analysis project Ga0265314, IMG submission 203106) | Rhizosphere microbial communities from Carex aquatilis grown in University of Washington, Seatle, WA, United States - 4-1-26 metaG | ecosystem: Host-associated > Plants > Roots > Rhizosphere >... | reverse complement strand
CGCTTTGCGGAAGCTGTTTACGTTTTGCATTGCTTTCAAAAGAAGACGCAAAAGACGCGAGACGCGGATATCGAACTGGGCCGGCAACGCTATCGTGCCGCGATGGAAGGGCGAAAACATGAAGGCCACAAAGGGTAGAGGGAACGTCTTTTCCGATTTAGGTTTCTCGTCCGCGGAGGCTCGCAACCTGCAGATGCGGGCGCAACTAATGACCGCGCTGCGAAAGTTCGTCGAGAACGGAGGGCTCACGCAGGGCGAGGCAGCCAAGCGCCTAAAGGTTACTCAGCCTCGTGTGTCGGACTTGATGCGGGGTAAAATTAGCCGCTTCTCGCTCGATACCTTGGTGACCATGTCGAGCGATGCCGGCCTGGAAGTGGATCTGCGGATCACGGCAAAGCCGGTGTCGAGGAGGGTGGCGTAGAAACGTAGGCGACCTCGTCGCGCTTTACAGGTCGCAGCACTCCGATCGCGTCGCGTGATTTCGTCGACTATTTTGGACGAGCCTATAGGAATCTCGAGAACTGCTCTTCAGTTAGGCCGGCCTGCTTCAAAATGCGGTGTTTGAGGAATGAAGGCGGTAGATCCTTGTTGTGGATCGGAACCGTCACCCGAAGTTCGGGCCGACCGGGATGGAGTAGGCGAGCATGACTTCCTCGCTGGTGATGGATATAGAAACCGGCGCGTAGAAGCGCAGCAACTACCTGTTTGGGCTTAAGTGCCGGAAGCCTGGGCGGCATGCCCGGATCGGCCTATGGGATGGTAACCGCTACCCGCTCCGTCGTTATCTCAGCGACGTCGCCCGGAATGGGTTCACCGGTCTTCAGAGCGCTTTCCAGGTAGCAGCGAATGGCGTCACGCGCCATCTCGCGGGCCTCTTCCAGAGTCTCACCGAAGGTGCAGATCTCAGGGATGGCGGGGACAAGTACATTGAAGCCGCCTTTCGGCATCGGTTCGAATAGAGTTGTGTAACCGTATTCCACGAGGAGGTTCGCCTTCATTGTAGCGAAACCTTACATCTAGAATAATTTAGAAAAATCGGACGGCCGATTCGGCTCAGCTGGCTGCTGCCAGTTGGTGCTGCGCAGAATCGGCTCCCTGCCGGCGGCGTTTTCGGCCTGGATATGCGCACGGAGTCCTTCGATGTTTCTGGGATCCCGCCGGGAATCCGGGCTAACGGCAAGAGTCCTCGATACTACAAACGTGCCGCAGGTGGGACAGGTCATTTGAAAACCTGTGCCGACATAGTTCACTTCGGTGTGCTTACTCGGACATCCGGCTAACACGCAGGATTCTGACATCTAGGTCTCCTAACTACAGTCGCTCGCCTTCCGGCATCGGCTCGAACGAAGTTGGGTAGCCGTATTCCATGCGCAATTTCGCCTTATTGTAACGAAACGTGCAATTGAAGTTCGGCTGCCGTGAGCATGAAGAAGCGCTCCCGGTGGGCCTTGCACTCAGCTTGCAGACTGTCAAATGCAGCGTCTAGACTTTCGCCATTGGCGAGGCGGCCGTAGAAGGAATGCCAATTCGCGTTCACCCCGATGCCGATATTGTCCTCCGCTCCCACGATCGTATGGAAAGGTGGTTGCCCGTCGGAAAGAGCCATGACCGCCGCTGAAACTCCTTTGCAGGACGACATACACAACAGAAGTCGGTCACCGCAAGCCGCATTCAGGGCAGCTAGGCACGGTTTAAGATCAGACCAGGCGACAATCTCATTGCCGGCCTGAATGCCAATCGTGTTGCCGTGCGCCGTGACATGGAGGACTACAGGGATGCTCGGGATTACTCTAAGTGCAGCGGAAAAGCCCTTCAGAGCGTCGAACAACGTTTCTCTGTTAGTAACGTACTCCGAATGTGTTTGAGTCCCGTCAATCCAGGCGAGCGGGGACGGCGCTCCCTGAGACTCGATTAGAAATCGAAGAAGTCGCACCCGAGACAGGAGACTTGGCAATCCTTCTTTCATCGGTGGCTAGCTACACCCGCTCGTCCCGCCGCAGTTTTCGCACTTATAACAAGACCCATTGCGGGTCATCAGGCCGCCGCATTCCGAACACGATGGGGCGTCGGCGACCGCATGAGAAAACGGCAGCGCCTGCTGCGGATCGGGTTCGGTGACGCGGAGCGCGGGTGATTCGCCCGCCTCGCCGGCAGCGGCGTACTCCTCGCCGATGAAGCGCGCGCCCATCCAGCGGAAAATGTAATCCATGATGGATTTGGCGTACGGCACCGTGGGGTTGCCGGTCCAGCCGCTGGGCTCGAATCGTACGTGGCTGAACTTGTCGACGAAGAACTTCAGCGGCACGCCATACTGCAGCGCGTAGCTGATCGCGGTGGCGAAGGCGTCCATCAGGCCCGAGATGGTGGAGCCTTCCTTGGCCATGGTGACGAACAGCTCACCGGGCGAGCCGTCATCGTATAAGCCCACGGTCAGATAGCCTTCGTGGCCGCCGATCGAGAACTTGTGAGTGAGCGCGCGGCGCTCGTCGGGCAGCTTGCGGCGCACCGGCCGGTAGACGATCTTCTCTTCGATTTTGATGGTGGGCGTCGCGGCCGCGGGTCCAGTTGCCGCCTTCGCGCCCTTCGATGTTCCCGAACTCAGAGGCTGCACGCGCTTGGAGTTATCGCGATAAATCGCGACCGCCTTCAATCCGAGCTTCCAGCTCTCGGTATACGCGCTCATAACGTCTTCGACCGTGCACTCTTCCGGCATGTTTATAGTCTTGGAGATTGCCCCGGAGATAAACGGCTGCACCGCCGCCATCATGCGCACGTGGCCCATGTAGTGGATGGATCGCGAGCCGTTCTGCGGACGGAAGCTGCAATCGAAGCAGGCCAGGTGCTGGTCCTTCAAATGCGGTGCGCCTTCGATGGTGCCCGTGGAATCTATGTGCTCGACGATGGCGCTGACCTGTTCGGAGTTATAACCCAGCTTGATGAGCGCATTCGGCACGGTTTGGTTTACGATCTTGATAACGCCGCCGCCCACCAGCTTCTTGTACTTCACCAGCGCCAGATCCGGCTCGATGCCCGTAGTGTCGCAATCCATCATGAAGCCGATGGTGCCGGTGGGCGCGATCACCGTGGTCTGGGCATTGCGGAATCCCGCGACCCGGCCCAGGTCATAGGCTTCTTCCCAGCACTTGCGGGCGTTCTCGTAAAGAGCCTGCGGGACGCGCTTACTGTCGATCCTGAGGGTTGCATCGCGATGCATCCGGATCACGTCCAGGAACGGATCCTCATTGATGGCGTAGCCTTCGCACGGGCCGGTGGAATCGGCGGAGATGCCCGCGCTGGTCAGGTACGCCTGCCCGCACATGACGGCGGTGAGCGCGGCGGCCCAGTCGCGGCCCTGGTCGCTATCGTAGGGGATACCCATGGACATGAGCAGCGCGCCCAAGTTGGCATAGCCCAATCCGAGCGGGCGGAAATCGTGCGAGTTCTTGGCGATCTTCTCAGTGGGATACGCCGCGTTATCGACGATGATCTCCTGCGCCATGGTCACCGTGTCCACGGCATTGCGATACGCTTCGACATCGAACTGGCCGTCGACGCCGACAAACTTCATCAGGTTCAAGGACGCCAGATTGCAGGCGGAATCGTCCAGGAACATGTATTCCGAGCAGGGATTCGACGCGTTGATGCGCGCCGTGTTCCGCGAGGTGTGCCAGCGGTTGATGGTGGTATCGAACTGCATGCCCGGATCGCCGCACTGGTGCGTGGCTTCGGCGATCTGGCGCATCAGATCGCGGGCCTTGAAGCGGTCGATGGGTTGGCCGTTGGCGCGCGATTTGGTCCACCAGTCGCCATCGTTTTCCACGGCTTCCATGAACTCATCGGTCGCGCGGACACTGTTGTTGGCGTTCTGGAAGAAGATGGAGCTATAAGCTTCGCCGTCAAGCGAAGAATCGTAGCCGGCGTCGATCAGCGTGTGCGCTTTCTTCTCTTCCTTGGCCTTGCACCAGATGAACGCACCGATATCGGGGTGATCGGCGTTGAGGATCACCATTTTCGCGGCGCGGCGGGTCTTGCCTCCGCTCTTAATGACACCGGCGAAGGCGTCGAAACCTTTCATGAAGCTCAAAGGGCCGGACGCGCGGCCGCCGCTCGATAGCAACCCGTTCTCTTCCCGAAGAGTCGAAAGATTCGTGCCGGTGCCCGATCCCCACTTGAACAGCATTCCTTCCGTCTTCGCGAGGTCGAGGATGGATTCCAGCGTATCGCCCACCGAATTGATGAAGCACGCCGAACATTGCGGGCGCGACTCGCCCTGGTTCAGTTTCTGGATCGCGTTGGATTTTTCGTCGTAGTAGAAGCCGTAGCCGCGCGGCTCCTTCACGCCGACGTTGAACCACACCGGCGAGTTGAAACACGCCTTCTGGGTCAACATCAGGTGGGTGAGTTCGAAACGGAAATTCTCGGCGTCTTCGGGAGTCTTGAAGTAGCGCTGTTCGGCGCCCCAGCCGGCGATGGTGTCGCACACCCGGGACACCAACTGGCGGACGCTGGTTTCGCGCTCCGGCGAGCCCATTTTGCCGTAGAAATACTTGCTGACGACGATGTTGGTCGCCGTCTGGGACCAATCCACCGGGACTTCAATGTCGCGCTGCTCGAAAATGACCGAGCCCTTATCGTTGCCGATGGTGGCGTTGCGCAGTTCCCATTGCACGTCGTCGTAAGGGGTTTTCCCGGACTCTAGCTTGGCGGTGAAATACCGCGGGAAAACAACCCCGATACGGTCCTGAATGGGTATCGGCCTCCGAACGTCTTTCAACTTCATAGCAACACTCAACCCTAATTGTCCCATGGTCGACGCCTCTCTCTTACTGCGGGGAAGGGGAACCCTTCAAACTCACCCAGTCTGAAGAATTCCGCTGTCGGTCATGTTAACCCCCACATCTGGAGGTGTCAATCAGAAAACACACCAGTAGTCGTATGCCACTGACGAATCAGCAGATTTGGTGAATCATCACATTCACCATAGACAATGTACCTTTCGTGCTATACTAAGCTACGTGAGCAGGCTCAGTCACTTACAGGCTTTAGAGGCTGAAAGCATCCATATTATCCGCGAGGTGGCCTCCGAATTCCAGCGTCCGGTGATGCTGTATTCGATCGGCAAAGATTCGTCGGTCATGGTCAGGCTGGCGCAGAAGGCATTTTACCCCGGCCCCATCCCGTTTCCACTGCTGCACGTGGACACCACCTACAAGTTCAAAGAAATGATCGAATTCCGCGATAAGTTCGCGGCCGAACTGGGCCTGAACCTGATCGTGCACTCGAATACTTCGGCGCTTCAGGCGGGCGCAAACCCATTCCGTCTTGGGACAGAGCGCTGCTGTGGGCTCCTGAAGACTCAATCTTTGCTCGACGCATTGCGGGCAGGCAGCTTCGATGCGGCCTTCGGCGGGGCCCGGCGGGACGAGGAAAAATCGCGCGCCAAGGAGCGGATCTTCTCCTTCCGCGATTCGCTGGGGCAGTGGGATCCAAAGAACCAGCGTCCTGAGCTCTGGAACATCTTTAATGGCCGCGTGGAGCCTGGCGAGAGCATTCGCGTGTTTCCGCTGTCCAACTGGACCGAGATGGACGTGTGGCAGTATATCCACGTGGAGAATATCCCGATCGTGCCGCTGTACTTCGCGAAAGACCGGCAGGTGCTGGTGCGAGGAAATTCCCTCATCGTTCCCGAGCAGGACTTCGTGAAACCCCAGTTGGGCGACAAGCTGGAAACCGTCCGGTGCCGGATGCGGTCTCTGGGCTGCTCGCCGTGCACGGGAGCGGTCCGTTCCGATGCCGATACGCTGCCGAAAATCATCGCCGAACTGGTGGCCGTGCGGAATTCGGAGCGCGAGAATCGCGTGATCGATCACGACCGTGAAGGATCGATGGAGTTGAAGAAACGCGAGGGGTACTTCTAAAATTATGTCTGCGGCCTCCGTGGAACAGCCTTCCCAGCAATCGTTTAACATCGAACAATTCCTCGCGGCGGAGGAGTCCAAGGGATTGCTGCGCCTGACCACTGCCGGCAGTGTGGACGACGGCAAAAGCACGCTGATCGGCCGGCTGCTGCACGACGCCAAGGGCGCGTATGAAGACCAGCTCAAGTCGGCAGTCCGCGGCGGCCAGATCGATTTCTCGCTGCTGACCGACGGGCTGCGCGCGGAACGCGAGCAAGGCATCACCATCGACGTCGCGTACCGCTACTTCGCGACCATCAAACGCAAGTTCATCCTGGCCGATACCCCTGGCCACGAACAGTACACGCGCAATATGGCGACCGGCGCTTCGACAGCCGAGCTCGCCATCATTCTGCTGGACGCGCATCGCGGATTGACCACGCAATCGCGCCGGCACGCGTTCATCGCGACGATGCTAGGCATTCCGAATTTCGTCATCGCGGTGAACAAGATGGACCTGGTGGGATATGACCAGGAAGTTTTCAATCGCCTTCGCGCGGAGTTCGAGCCGTTCTTGGAGCGCATCGGCACGAAGAACTATTATTTCCTCCCGTTGAGCGCGCTCAAGGGCGATAACGTGGTCGACTGCGGCTCGCACATGCCGTGGTTCGATGGCCCGCCGCTGCTCGAGTATCTGGAAACGGTGGATCCCGCCGACAATATGGTCCAGGCGCCTTTCCGCATGGCCGTACAACGCGTGGTTCGCCCCGATCAGAACTTTCGCGGTTATGCGGGGCAGATCGCATCCGGGACCATCCGGCCAGGGGACGAGGTGCAGGCGCTACCGTCGGGTCGACGCTCGAAAGTAAAACGCGTCGTCACGTTCGATGGCGATCTTGAGATGGCGCACGCGCCCCAGTCGGTTACGCTCACGCTGGCAGATGAAATCGATATCAGCCGCGGCGACATGATCTCGTCCGGCACGCCGCCGCTATCGGCACGGATATTCGATGCGACCATGGTCTGGTTCGACGCGCATCCGCTGGATCCGGCGCACGACTATCTGGTCAAGCACACCTCGCACACCGTTCCAGCGAGAGTGGATGGCGTGCGTCATCTGATAAATGTCGCGACGCTCGAAAGCGAACCGGCCACGAGTCTCGCGATGAACGAGATCGGCGTGGTGCGTATCGCCACGGCGAAGCCGCTGTTCTTCGATCCGTATAAAGAGAATCGCGTCACCGGAAGCTTCATTCTGATCGACCGGAAAACGAATCATACGGCGGGCGCGGGAATGATTCTGGCCGAAGCCGAAGGGTCGCTTGAAGACGCCGCGGATCGCTTGGTGCGGCTGGTACGCGCGGCAGTTCCCGAGGGCTCACAGCTCAATCTGCCGTCCGATGACGCGCAGGCAATGGAAGTCGTCCGTGGAATACTTAAAGGCGTCCTGAAATGAGCGGCATACCGAGATGAGCACGACAGCGATTGATTCGAAGACTGAACAGGCCCAAGAGCTGATTTCCAGAATCCTGGAAGGAGCGAACGCGCCCTGTGTCACGTCCAGCTTCCAATCCGAGTGCGTAGTGTTGGTGCACATGCTGCTGGCTCAAAAGCCGCGGATCCCGGTGCTGTTCCTCGAAACCGGATATCACTTTCCCGAGACCATCGAGTATCGCGACAGACTGACCTCGGAGTGGAAACTCAACTTATTTAATCTCGAAGCCAAGCAAAGCGTGGCGGATCAAGAGTCGCAGTTCGGGATTCTGAACCAGACCGATCCATCGCGCTGCTGCAAGCTGCGAAAAGTCGAGCCGCTGTTCGCCGGGCTGGAGCCATATGACACCTGGTTTACGGCACTCAGACGCGATCAATCCCCTACGCGCGCGAATCTCCAAGAAGTCGAACCCTTCAAGCTGACAAGCGGTAAAGTGATCCAGAAGATCAGCCCGTTGGCGGACTGGACCACGCGTGACGTCTATCAGTACATGCAGGCCCACCACATCCCCGAGCTTTCGCTCTACGATCTGGGTTACACCAGCATCGGCTGCCAACCATGCACGAAACTGCCCCTCGATCCGAATGATCCGCGCTCCGGCCGCTGGCAGGGGCAGGGCAAGTTAGAGTGCGGCATCCACATCCAAGAGAAATAAGTTAATGGAGATCGCGCTCGGATTTATCATCGCGATTTTCATCGCGATCACCGGAGTTGGCGCGGGCTCGATGACCACGCCGCTGCTGATCCTTCTGATCGGCATGCCGACCAAGCAAGCCGTGGGCACCGCTCTGATCTTCGGAGCAGCGGTGAAGATCCTGACCACACCACTCTATATCGCTCGCAGGCAAGTGAACTGGCGCGCATTCGGATTCCTGATGGCGACCGGACTGCCAGGAGTACTGATCGGAACTCTACTGCTGCAAGGCGTCAAGAGCGACCTGCTGACGGCATTTGTGGGCCTCACGATTGTCGCGATCGCGACCATCAATCTCCTCCGCTTTTCAAACGTAACCCGGCATGACCGGACTCCGTGGCTGGCGGCGGTCGGGTTGCCGATCGGTATCGAAGTAGGCTTCTCATCCGCGGGAGCCGGAGCGCTGGGCGCTCTCTGCCTGATGAACATGACCATGCTCGCCCCCGCGGCCGTGGTGGGAACCGATTTGAGCTTCGGGCTGGTGATCTCGATGGTCGGCGGCGGGATTCACGCGGCGCTGGGCGATCTGAATACTCCGGTGCTAATCAAGCTGCTGATCGGCGGAACGGCAGGAGCGCTGGCAGGTGGCCTACTGGCTTCCAGGCTTCCTTCCAAGAAACTACGCTTCGTGCTGTGCGTGGCGCTCGTGATTCTGGGCGGGAACCTCGGCTGGAAGGGTTGGACGGATTACCGCAAGGCGTCCGTTCAGGAAACCGTTAAGAAATAACTTCCAGCATCACCGGCGCGAGCAGCCGCTTCCCGATGCGCACCTGAAGCTCGTGCTTGCCCGGCTTAATCTCCTCGGGCAACCGGAAATCTACTTCGAATCGTTGCGGCTTCGGATCGGTACAGAGAAATTCACGATCCCCCACCGGAATGCCGCCCACGGAAGCCTCGATTTCATGCGGGTGCGCGACCTCTTCCAGAATCACCTTCACCCGACGCGTCTCGATGCGCTTGTCGGCCACCAGATTCGTCCCGTCGGTGACAGAACGAATGCACGGCACTGAGGCACCAGGAGGAATAACGCGTAAAGTCGCCAAAGGCGCCAGAGGCTGCTCCAGCCAGCGCAATTCAACCGGGAGTAACCCGGTTGCTTCCAGTTCCGGCAGCACTACGCTCACCTGTTGCAGGCCGTCTTTCATCAGCGGACCGATGAAGGTGACGGTTCCCAGCGAATCGCCCACTTGAACGCGCAGGTGATGAAGCCCGGCTTCGGCAGGAAGATTTTCGACCCACAGAGAAATCGAGGCGTATCTACCACGAGATGGCGCACCCGGTTCCGAGCTTTGCGCGTTGGTCACACGCCGGATGCGAGAAGTGTCGGCGGGGAACTGGCGGTCATGCTGCTGCGCTTGCCAGCCCTGCGGCTGCCTGCGCCAGGTGGTCCACATGTACTGTGTTCCGGCGCCTTCCAGAGCCAGGACTTGGATGTCCTGCATCTGCGCGAACTCGAGGATCTCGCTGGTTGTAGTGCGCGCGCCCGACCAGGTGTCGAATGAAGCCTCGCGCGCAGGCATGCCGTTGAACTGAAGTCGCGCGAAGCCGCCGGCCTTCAGCACACGTTGAGTCTCCCGCATATAGGCGGCGATGACCTCGCGGCTGGGCACGTGTTGGAACACGGCATAGGAATAGACGAAATCGAACGTTTCGTCGGGGAACTCGGCCAAACTCGCGCCATCGGTTACATGAGGGTGCGCGTTGGGCGTGTCGCGAAGCCGCTCGCGTGCCAGCGCGATCATCTCATCGGAAACGTCGACGCCATGGATCTCCGCGAAGTGGCGGCTCATGGGGCGCATCAGTCGGCCGGGGCCGCAGCCAATCTCGAGAGCTTTCCATGTGCTGCGCTGGGGCAGCGGCACGCGGCGCAATTCGGATTCCAGGATGTTGATGACCTCGGTGGCAGTCGCCAGGAAATCCGCGTCGTTCTGCTGGCGGCGGCCGAAGGCGACGTAGTAGCCGGCGTCTTCGCGGGCGCGAGCGTTCCAATCGTCTCGCATGCGACCGGAAACTTCGGAATCGTCCATGGCTCTATTTCCGGCTCGAATAGCGGTTAAGCTCGGTCATCAAGCCTTCCGCTGCTTTGGGCGCTTCGACGGCGCCCTTCATGATGATCTCGCGATTCGTGATCTTCTTGCCGTACAGATCGCGGTTCCAATCCGAGTCTTCGCGTAAAGTCGCCCCGCTCAGGGAGATGCCCGCGAACAGACCTCGCTGACGCGACCAAGTGAGGATTTCAGCGGTCAAGGCAGCGTCGGTTTCCGCCTGCGTGGATCGGCCAATCGGTCCAGCCGCCACGGACGCGTCGCCACCGAGCGTGAATTTCGTCGAGAGCAGGCGGTCCATGCCTTTTTTATTCATCACCAGCATGAAGGCATCGGTTTCAGTGCCACCCCACTGGAAACCAATACTTCCGCCCTCGACGCGAATGGCCCCTGGAGCCGACCAGCCTACTCCGCCTTCGCGCCGGCAGCTGACGAAACCCTTGCCGTACTTGGCACCCACGAAGAAAGCGCCCTTCTTCAAGCCGGGAACGATCACGAGGCACTGGGCACGTTCGAGAAGGTCCTGTGGAATGGACTTATCGGGGATGCCCATCACTTCTTTTAGGGAATCGGCAGCGGCTTCCAGGCGTTCCGGCACTTCGGCGGCGGACAACAATCCCGCCCCCAGCGTCACGGCGGCGATCAACTTAAGCTTCATCAGATTCCTCCGTTTGCTCTGTGTACGCATAATCTCAATGACGCAATCAGGACTCGTCCCGTTCCACCATGCTGGACACTTCGGCCTTGCGGACGCCGTAGATTCTGCGGATGGTCCGGCAGATTTCGGCGGCCACGCGCTCGGGCTTTTCCTTCGGGTCCAAATCGAGTTCCACTTTTAAATACACATCGGTGCGCGGCACATTTCTGATCATACGACGCCGGTCATACGACGCCGGTCATTAGGATACGATGAAGGTAATCAACAAGTCGTGAACAATCCCTGCAAACTGTGTGAAAAGAGGCGTGCGAAACGGTATTGTCCTGGCGTGCAGGGCGAGATCTGCCCCGTCTGCTGCGGCACGGAACGTGAAGTTACCATCGATTGCCCGTCGGATTGCGAGTACCTGCATGAAGCGCGACTACGGGACCGGCCGGTCCCCATCAGCGAGGCCGATCTTCCCAACAAAGATATTCAGGTGACCGAGGATTTCATTCGCAAACAGGAACACGTCGTCATGTGGCTGGGAAATGCGTTGGCCCGAGTGATGGAAACGCGCCGGTCGGTGGATGGCGACGCGCGCGAAGGTCTGGAGTCACTCATCAAGACCTATCGCACCCTCGACTCCGGCTTGATCTATGAATCGCGGCCAAACAATCCCTACGCCGCCAATATCCAGGAAGCGCTGAAGCAAGCGATCGACGAGCTTCGCAAGCGGATAACTGAAACCAGCGGGATGCAGACACTGCGAGACGTGGATGTGCTCGGCTCGCTGGTGTTCCTGCAGAGGCTGGAGCTGCAGCATAATAATGGGCGGCGGCGCGGGCGGGCATTTTTCGATTTTCTGCGCGCTTATTTTCCGCTGCAGGCGGAGCCGCCCGCGGTCGTGGCGTCATGAAGACCGCGTATATAGTCTTCGCGCACGGCTCGAGCATCGAATCGGCGAACGATGCGGTTCGCGTTGTCGCTGCAGAAATGGCGCGTCGGGGCGGACTGGAAACCGTCGTGGCAGCGTTCCTGGAAGGCGGTCAGCCGGATTTGCCCGGAGCGCTGGAGGTGCTCGCAAACAAGGTTTCGCGGGTGGTCGTAGTGCCCTACTTCCTGACGCTCGGACTGCATCTGCAGCGTGATTTGCCCAGACTGATCGATAAGGTCAAGAGCGCGCATCCGGGGCTGGTGATCGAAGTGACGGCGCCGCTGGACCAGCATCCGGCGATGGTGGAGGCGCTACTGGACAGAGCGCTCGCCGCTTCTTAAATAAGAATGGAAGCAAGGTTGATCGACTCCCGAAAGATCGCGCCCGGCGTGCGGCATTTCGGATTCGAGGCGCTGGGAGTGGAGCGGCTGGATTTCGTGCCCGGACAATTCACATCGTTCACCGCCATGATCGAAGGCAAGGAAATCACGCGCGCGTATTCCATGGCGTCGGCTCCATCGGGAACCAACCGGTTTGAGTTGTGCCTGAACCGCGTGGACCACGGTCATCTGTCAACGCGTTTGTTCGATATGAAGCCCGGCGACCGCATCGCGATGCGCCAGCCGCTGGGAATGTTCGTGCTGCGGCAGCAGCAGCCACCACGCGATTCGATTTTCATTGCCACGGGTACGGGGATCGCGCCGTTTCGGTCGATGCTGCAAGCGCACCTGAAAGCCTCCTCACCCGCGTTCACTCTGTTGTTCGGCGTGCGCTACGAATCGCATCTTTTGTACCGCGAGGAGTTCGAGGAGATGGCGCTGGCCCATGGGAACTTTCGATTTTGGCCGACCTTGACTCGTCCAGATGCCGAATGGAAAGGACGCCAGGGCCGCGTGCAGGCGCACCTTGCGGAAGCCGTCACTCTCCTCGGGGAACGTCGTGATATAGACTTCTATCTGTGCGGCTTGAAGGAAATGGTGGATGACGTCCGCAGCCTGCTGAAAGCCCAGGGATTCGATCGCAAGCAAATCTTCTACGAGAAGTACGACTGATGCGGCAGGCCATCCTCATACTGAGTGGAGTCTGCGTGTTCGCCGTAGCGGCGGCCGTGATGGTCGCGATTATGCCCTCTCCGCTGAAGGATTCCGATTACCTGGTGATCGGCTCCATCGCAACTTTGGTATCGTTGCTGGTGATGTTCGTAGCGTTGCTGGCCACGCGGCTGAAGAGTCCGGATCCGTTTTTCAAGAAGCGCAAGAAAAAGCGCTAACGCGCCGGGCGAACTTCCACCTGCTTGTAGATCGCACGGGTTTGTTCGAGCGTCGGGAAACTCATCCCCGGCAGCGAAGCAGTAGCGGTTCCCGCCGCCACGGCCCAGCGGACAGCGTCAGCGAACGGCTTCTTTTTCTCAATGGCCCAAACAAAGGCGGCTGCCAGCGCGTCGCCCGCGCCGATGGGACACAGAGCTTCGACGCGCGGCGGCAGTGCCTCCAGGATTCCGTCCGGTGACGACGCCAGCGCGCCTTTGCTGCCGAGCGACAGAATCACGGCCTCCGGTCCCATGTCGTGAATGCGTTTCACGGCCTCGAGAGACTGGCTGCGGGTGATAATCGCGCGCCCCAGCAGGCGCTCCGCTTCCTGTTGGTTGGGAGAAATAATCGATGGCTTGGCTTCGAGCGCATGATTGAGCGCCTCGCCATCGGTATCGAGCAGGGTCTTGACGCCGCGGCTCTTGGCGAGCGCGATGATTTCCGAGTAGAATTGCGGCGGAACGCCGGGCTGCGTGCTGCCGCAGATCATCAGCCAAGTGGCCTTCTTGAGACGAGCCTCGACCAGATCTCCCACGGCTTTGACTTCCTTCGCCTCCAGCGGCGCGCCGATTTCGTTCAGCTTGATGGTCAGCCCTTGCTTGTCCGAAATCGTCAGGTTCGCGCGACCCTCAGCCTGCACGCGTACCACCTCGAACGGGAATCCCATCTCGCCTAGAAAGTGTTCCATGCGCTTGCCGATCTCGCCGCCGGAAGTCAGCAGCGCGAGCGTTTTTCCACCGAACGCGTGAATCACCTGCGAGGCGTTGATGCCACGGCCTCCGGCATCTTCGCCGCGGGACAAAATGTATCCCCGATCCTCAAATGCGATCCGGTCGGAAATGATAGTTCGATCGATGGCGGGATTGATGGTCAGAGTAAGAATCAAGTTAATATAGTAGCTAACCCTTGCGGGATCATCCACACTTTACGGCGTATCTGGCGCTGATTTGTGTGTGTATATTCTGGGGCACCACGTACCTGGGAATCCGCATCGCCCTGGACTCGTTTTCGCCCGCACTTCTGGTCTGCCTACGAAACCTGATATCGGGAACCATCACGTTGAGCGTGGCGGCGATGATCGGAGCGCAATTGCCGCGCGGGCGCGATCTGTGGGTCACGGCAGGCTACGGACTGATGGTGATCGGCGTGGGCAACGGCACGCTGGCCATCGTCGAGCAGTGGATTCCTACCGGGATCACCTCGCTGTTCGTTACCACCGCGCCGTTCTGGTTCGTTGGCATTGACGCGCTGCTAGCGGGTGGTGAGAAGCTTCACGGGCCGACGGTCCGGGGACTGCTTCTGGGCTTCCTAGGAGTGTTTCTCCTGATCGCACCGGATGCGTGGACCGCGTTAACTCAACACACGTTGGTCGGCAGCGGCGCCGTGGTTCTGGCGTTTCTGCTGCTGCAGGTAAGTGGCGCGAGCTGGGCACTCGGTTCGCTGCTGCAGCGCAACCGGCAACTGCGCGCGCACCCGTTTGTGATCGGCGGCGTCCAGCAGCTCAGCACTGGTCTGGCTCTGCTGGTCCCCAGCATTTTCCAAGTGCCGTCCGCGCATTGGACGGCACGCGGCATGGGCGCGATCGTATACCTGGCGATCTTCGGCGGCATCGTCGGATACAGTTGCTATGCGCTGGTGATCAGCCGGCTGCCGCTGGCGATCGCATCGATCTACACCTACATCAATCCGGTGGTGGCGGTGTTTCTGGGTTGGTGGGTTTACCGGGAAAGATTCGGTCTACGTGAGGCGGGCGCCATGGCGATCATTTTCGCGGGCGTTGCGATGGTGCGGCGGGCGACTTCCCTACCGGTTCAGAATCTTCGCGCCGACCGCGCCGCCGAGAGCGGTTAACACCGTGTAGGACACGAAAGCATCCAGCAGTCCCAGCGCCAGGCCGGACGGAGTCCGCAGAAGCTCGATGCGCTTGGTCAGTTCGTCTTGAGAAATTGACGACATCTTGGCCATCTGATCGCGCATGCTCTGCATAAAGTCCGGTTGCGAGAGCAACAGCATCACCAGCGTGAGCATCACGGTCACGATCGCGAAGACGATGATGCCGGAAATCCATCCCAGGTGGGCTCCGGCCAACACCGTTATTTTCTGACCGGTACGACGGCGATAAAGGTAGACGGCGAAGAATCCTCCGACCACGGGAACCACCAGTGCCAGCGGCCCGGCCACAGCCGAGAGCAGGAACATCGGAATTCCGGTAGCCAGCGCCACTCGAACCGCGATCGCATTGCGAAAACTGATAGGCGGAGGCTCGGCCGCTACTGGCGGCGGTGTTGGCAGGACAACGACCGGTTGTTCTTCGACCGGCACATCTTCTTCACGCTGCGGCTTGCCGCACTTATGGCAGAATCGCGCGTCCTCGGGAAGTTTCGCGCCGCAGCTGCAATACTCAGGCACGTTTCCAGTTTGACACGTTTATAAAGAGACCCGTTACTAAGAGACAGGGCACGTTATTCTGAAGAGTACGCATGTCTTTGACTCTGCTGGTGCTCGCCGATCCCTCGGCTTCGTGGCTGAAACTGCTTGGAATCCTCGGACCGGATGTCAACGTTCTGGTCAGTAACGACGCGGCGAAAGTCCGGGAATTGGCTCCGCAGGCCGACGTTATCGTGAACGGGACGTCGAATCCGCCCCTACTGAGCGCCGCGATACCGCCAGCCCAACGGGCCAAGTGGATCCACTCGCTGTGGACTGGCGTCGACAACGTACTCTGCCCGGAAATACTGGCGAGTCCCCTGCCCCTGACGAATGGGCGGGGTGTGTTCAGGAGGCCGCTGGCCGAATGGACCATAGGAGCAATGCTGTACTTCGCCTACAACCTGCGCCGCATGATCCGGCAGCAGCAGGCCGGCATATGGGAAGCGTTCACCACCGAGGAAATCCAAGGCAAGACGCTGGGGATCGTGGGATACGGCGGGATCGGCAGCACAGCAGCGGAGTTGGCACGTCCGTTTGGTGTGCGGATTGTCGCGCTGCGGCGCAGGCCGGAGTTGTTCAAACAAGACCCCTTGGTGGATGAGAGTTTCGCTCCTGCGAAACTCAATGACCTAATGGCCGCGAGCGACTACGTGCTGCTGGCCGCGCCGCTGACCGATGAGACGCGCGGCATGATCGGCGGCGCGCAGATCGCCGCCATGAAGCCCACGGGCGTGCTGATCAATGTCGGCCGCGGAGCTGTGGTCGATGAGCCGGCGCTGATACAGGCGCTCGACGCCGGGAAAATTCGCGGTGCCGCGCTGGACGTGTTCGCGGTCGAGCCGCTTCCGGCCACGCATCCTTTCTACAAAATGGAAAACGTCTTGCTTTCGCCACACACCGCGGATCACGTGCGGGATTTCATTCATCTGGCGGTGGAGTCCTTTCTCGAGAACCTGCGCCGCTATCGGGCCAATGAGCCGCTGCTGAACCTGGTGGACAAACATGCCGGCTACTGAGACCGGCTCCGACGCCGCGACCCGGGACGTCACATTTCACGATATCCGCGAAGCGTCCGTACGCATTCAATCGATCGCCAAGCTTACGCCGGTGATGCGTTCCCATGGGTTCGACGCCACAGCTAAGATTTCGGCGTTCTTCAAATGCGAAAACTTCCAAACGGGAGGCGCGTTCAAGATTCGCGGCGCGTCGAACTTCGTGTTTTCGATTCCTAAAGCCAACCTCCCGCGAGGCGTGGTGGCATTTTCCTCGGGCAATCACGCCCAGGCGGTGGCCATCGCCGCGCGCTTCATGGGAATTCCGGCGACGCTGGTGATGCCGGCCGATGCGCCTCGATCGAAGCTCGAAGCGACGCGGGCACAGGGAGCGAAAATGGTCGAGTACGATCGCTTCCGCGACGACCGCGCGGCCATCGGCGCGCGCATCGCAGCAGAAACGGGGGCCACGCTGGTCCCGCCGTTCGATCATCCCTGGATCATCGCTGGTCAGGGCACCACGGCACTGGAGTTGCTCGAAGAAGTTCCCGATTTGGACGCCTTAGTCGCGCCCATCGGGGGGGGCGGGCTGATGGCCGGCTGCTCGATCGCAGCCAAGCACCTGCGGCCTGGGATTCGGGTGATCGGCGTCGAACCAGAAAAGGGCAACGATGCGTTTTTATCGCTCCAAGCAGGAAAGCGCATCGAAATCGCGCCGCCGGACACCATCGCCGACGGGTTACGCACACCGGTTCCCGGCGCCCTCACCTTCCCGATCCTGCAGCAGAACGTCGAGCGGGTGGTCCTGGTGAGCGACTATGAGATCCGAGCCGCAGTCAAGTTCCTGCTGACGCGGCTGAAGATCCTGGTGGAGCCCAGCGGAGCCGTGGGAGCCGCGGCGGCGCTGTTCGGGAAGCTGCCGGCGGGGTTGGGGAGGGTCGGGATCGTGCTCTCCGGCGGAAACGTGGATTCTGACTTGCTGGCCGAAATCGTGTCGAGATGAGTCTCGACACTGCACGCAAAGTGCGTGCGCCACGTCTCCTTAGTCGATGAGCGCGTTGCGTTTTGCTCTCTTCGTTCTTTCCTATGTAACCGTGACATTGCCCGCAATGGCTCAAGGCGAGGCGTTGAGCGTGTGCCAGATGTTGAGTTCCACTCGGGAGCGCCAGGAAGTCACGGGGCGTGATCACGGGAGGGCGCCATGGATATTTCCTAAGGGAGGAGTTCGGGAATCTGACATGTGCGGGCTGGCCCACGCACCTTTTCACGCGTCCGTCGATGGTGAACCTCGCATTCCGTTCCTGGTTGGGCGTGCAACTCACCAAGGAACAAGAGCACCTAAACCTCGATCTTCTGGGCCGATTAGGACCACTGAGGGGCGGGAAGGAACTGAAGTATAGGGTCACACTGAGAGGAGTTCTCGAGGGGCGACCTTGGCCCCTAATGTTCCGGCACTTGGATGGAGGTTATAGCTGCTTCGGAAGACCTGACGAACGGGACTGCTTGGCGCTCTTTGTGATTCGCTGGATCGTCTCGGAAGGCAACTAAAGGCACAAAAGCGCCAGAAACCGCCTATTTCAAGGAACACCGGGCCGGGACGATCCGTTTGTTATACTAGATTCGTCTACAAACGACCCATCGAAAGAGGCGCCTGCGCTATGGGCGTTGCGCGCGCTAGATAAGCAAATATGCCGAAACGTACTTTTCAACCGAATAATCGCAAGCGCGCCAAAGTGCACGGATTTCGTGAGCGCATGAAGACCAAAAACGGCCGGGCCGTGTTGGCTCGCCGACGGGCCCGCGGCCGTCACAAGTTGACCGTCAGCGACGAGAAGGCCGTCCGCTACGCCAAAGCCAGCTGATCTGGCCGGTGGTAGCGCGCCCATTTGTTCCCCGGTGTCTTCATCGTTATCTTCGTTACCTGGGGCCCTGCGCACCGCCGACTTCCGCAAAGTGTATGACCATGGCAAGCGCGTATCCGGCCCCTTGTTCGCCGCCTTCTGTCTCGCGCGGCAAGGCGACCACGCAGGCTGCGGCGCCCGATTGGGACTCACGGTTCCCAAAGCGATCGGCGGAAGCGTGGTCCGGAACCGCATCAAGCGGCGTATGCGGGAAGCGTTCCGTATGCACCGGGCGACACTCAATCCCCAGTGGGACATCGTTATCAACCCGCGGCGCACGGCGCTCTTGGCGCCCTTCACGGACCTCGAGCGGGCACTCAGGAAGGTGATCGAACAATGCAACACCAAGTCTTAACGCGCAAAACGGACAGCGGCGCGATCAATTCTTGGTCTTCTAGAGCGGCCCGCGCCGCCGCTTTTGCGCTCCTGAATGCGTACAAATTGGTGATCTCTCCCCTGCTCCCTTCGGCGTGCCGTTTTCATCCGACTTGTTCTGAATATATGAAGGACGCCATCGAAAAGCATGGTGTGTTGAAGGGCGTCGGCATGGGCCTGCGCCGGTTGTCCCGCTGCCATCCGTTCCACCAAGGAGGTTTTGACCCGGTCCGTTAAGGACACCCGGTCTCTCCCCTAATGCCTAATAAGGAACTGACAACGGAGACACGGCTGCTGCTTGCATTCGTGCTGGTGGGGATCGTACTGGTGGGCTGGAATTACATCTATAAGCCGCCGGTGACTCCGCCCGTGACCGTTCCGGCGCCGATCACGCAAGCCCCGGTCGAAGCACCGAAGCCCGAACCGTCAACTCCGGCCATCAAGATCGAGGTGCCGGGGCAGATCCAGGAGAGCCAGGCGCAAGACTTCACCATCGAAACCGATCTTTATCGCGTACGGTTTTCGAATCAAGGCGCGACGGTTCTGAGCTGGATTCTCAAAGCCTACAAGGACGGCAACGGGAAGCCGCTGGATCTGGTAAACACCAGGGCACTGCAGAAAGTGCCGGCGCCGTTCGCGGTGGCTTTCCGTAATCAGTCGCCGCCCAACGATCCGAACAAGGGACTCTTCCGAGTGGAACGATCCGGCGATCTCGGGGTAACGTTCGAATATTCGGACGGGCGCACGGCCACTAAGAAAACCTTCCAGTTCATGCCCAAGAGCTACCTGGTGGAGATCACGTCCCAGGTGGTCGATAACGGCGTGCTGCTGCCCCATGAGCTCACATGGCGGGGCGGGTTCGGCGATCAGACGATCGCGAATCCGGCTAGCGTGGAGGACGTCCCGTACTACGACGAAGCGAACTCCAAGCTGGTCCAGAACGCCCTGAAATCGGCGGACAAGGGTCCCGTAACCACCAGCGGCCAGTACTCGTTCGGCGGGATCGAAGATAGCTATTTCGCGGCGGTGGCTCTTCCTACTTCGGGAGGACTGGGGTTGACCACCTATTCCGACCTGGTCCCTGGCGCAACCGGAACAGATGAGAAGCGGATCGGTGCCGGAGTCGGCGGTTCCGGGCTGAATTCTTTCACCGCGTTTATTGGTCCTAAGGATTCCGAGCTCCTGGGTTCGATAAACCCGAAGCTGGAGAAGTTGATCGACTGGGGAACGTGGTTCGGGTTCATTGCCAAGCCGCTGTTCTTTGTCCTGACCTGGACCGCGAAACACGTGACCGGCGAAAATTTCGGCTGGGCCATCGTCGCGGTCACAGTTGGCATCAATTTGGCGTTGTTCCCGCTGCGCTTCTCCAGCATGAAGTCGTCCAAGAAGATGCAGGCGTTGCAACCACAGATCGCCGCGATCAACGCCAAGTATAAAGATATGCCGATGCGCGATCCGCGCAAGCAGGAACAGCAGGCCGAGATGATGGACCTGTACAAGAAGCACGGCGTCAATCCCGTGGGCGGGTGCATCCCGATGGTTATCCAACTCCCGTTTCTCATCGGCTATTACACGGTGCTGAAGTTGGCGATCGAGATGCGGGGAGCGCACTGGTTGTGGGTGCACGATCTTTCGCAAGCCGAAACGCTGGCCATCCGGGTGCTTCCCGTTCTGCTGGTTGTCACGCAATTTGTTCAACAGAAGATGACGCCGAGTCCAGGCATGGATCCGGCTCAACAGAAGATGATGATGTTCATGCCGCTGGTGATGGGTTATATGTTTTACTACCAATCGGCTGGACTGGTACTATACTGGTTAACCGGCGGTGTCGTGGGCATCGCGCTGCAGTGGTTGCTCAATCGGGGCACACCCGCACCAGAGGTAATTGTTCCGAGCCCGCCCCAGAAAAAGAAGAAATAGGTAAAAAGAAGAAATAGGACCTGACAACGGTGTCAAAGAAGCTTACGCTTGCCGAGTCCGAACCGCGCATCCGGCAATTCCTGGATTTGATGATCAGCCGCGCCGGCTTTGCGCTGACATACGCGGTGAGCGCCGGCGAAACCGTTCATCCGGACTTCGAGAATCCAGATGTTCTGGTCCGTTTCGCCGGCCAAGATGTCGACCTTCTGCTGGCGAACAAGGCGGAACTTCTTCTGGCCATCGAGCAACTGACCACGGAAGCGCTCGGAATGGCTCCGGAGCAACATTCGCTGCTGTGTTTCGACGCCAACGATCATCGCATGTTGCGCATTCAGGAACTGCGTATGAGCGCGCAAGCCGCCGCCGAGCGCGTCAAGAAGACGCACATGCCGTTCCACTTCAGCCCCATGAACAGCCGTGAGCGCCGCATCCTGCACCTGTCTCTGCGCGATGAGACCGAAGTGCGCAGCGAGAGCGTGGGCGAAGGTCCTATCCGGCAAGTGGTAGTGGTTCCGGCGGACATGAAAGTGTTGCCGGAGCCGATTCGTCCGCCGCGCCCGCGTCCCGAGGATGATACGCCCCGTGGACGCCGTCCCTTTGGCGGTGGTCGGGGTGGGCCGGGCGGCTCTCGTGGTCCGCGCCGGGATGGGGACCGCGGCCGCCGTTTCTAAACTCAACCTATAAGATTTTGTGCGAACTGGTGACACCATCGCGGCGATCTCCACGCCGCTTGGCCGAGGTGGCATCGGCGTCATCCGGGTTTCCGGCCCCGAAGCGCGCGCGATGGTCGAGCGGGTTCTGCGATTCCCGGACGGATCGCCCAACTGGAAACCTTGGTCCGCTGCATTGGCGGCGTTGCCCGACACTGCAGGTCACGCCGTAGATCAAGTCGTAGTCACCTATTTCGCCGCGCCGCGATCTTACACCGCTGAAGACGTGATCGAAGTCGCCTGTCATGGATCGCCCGTGGTTCTGCGCTACGCCCTGGAGCGTCTTTGCGAGGAGGGCGCGCGATTGGCGGAACCTGGCGAATTCACGCTTCGCGCGTACCTCAGCGGCCGCATCGATCTCCCGCAAGCCGAAGCGATCCGCGATTTGATCGAATCGACTACGCTGTACCAGGCGCGGATCGCCGCGCAGCAGGCGGAAGGATCGGTCTCGCGACGGCTGAAGCCAGTGAAGGAGCAGCTGCTGGAACTGATCGCGCTGCTCGAAGCGGGAATCGATTTCGCGGAGGATGACATCAGCGTTGCTCCTTCGGAAGAGATTCTGCGCCGCTTGGAACCCATTGAATCGGCTATCGCCGATCTCGCCGCCAGCTTTGCGTTCGGCAAGCTAGTGCATGAAGGATTCACGCTCGCCATCGTGGGGCGGCCGAACGTCGGCAAGAGCAGCCTCTTCAACCGCCTGCTGGAGCAAAACCGGGCCATCGTAACCGCGATCCCGGGAACCACGCGCGACGTGGTTTCGGAAACGGCGTCACTGGGCGGGATTCCCGTGAAGCTTCTGGACACGGCGGGCATCCGGCTCGGGCAGGATGTAGTCGAGTCGCTAGGAATCGAGCGCAGCTACCAGGCGATGGCGGACGCGGATCTGACGCTGATTGTTGTCGACGCGTCGCAAGCGCCCAGCAAGGAAGATGAAGCGCTGATCGAACGGGCGCGCGGCGGCGGGAAGACCCTGATCGCTGCCAACAAGTGCGATCTAACGACGCAAGCAGAAATCCCCGAAGCACTACCGGTTTCGGCCCTGACCGGAATCGGGATAAAAGAGCTGCGTGCCGCGATTATGAGGGTGATCGCGCCACAAGGCGTACTCGAGCAGGAAAGCGGGTTCATCACTAGTCTGCGCCACGAACAACTGTTGCGCGAATCGGGCGAAGCCCTGGCGCAGGCGCGGACCGCGACCAGTATTGGCATCCCGCATGAGATGCTTTTGCTCGACCTCTACGCCGCGCTGCGCCCAATCGACGCGATTACCGGAGCGACCACGGCCGATGACATCCTGAACCGGATTTTCTCGACCTTTTGTATCGGGAAGTAACAACCTCTCGTGCGCGAAGAACTCATACAGATGATCCGCTTGGCGGGACCCTTGGTTCTCGCCGAACTGGGTTGGATGGCTATGGGCGTGGTGGACACCATGTTCGTCGGCCGGGTAGGAGCCAAAGCGATCGGGGCAGTGGGATTAGGCGCAATCGTATTTTACGGAGTTGCAGTCTGCGCGAGCGGTTTGCTGTTCGGGCTCGATACACTAGTCGCGCAAGCCTTCGGAGCGGAGGACCGCGAAGATTGTCACCGCTCACTGGTATCCGGTGTATGGATGGCTGTGCTGATGATCCCTCCGGTGATGGGCGCGATCTGGGCGCTGGAAGGAACCCTGCCAAGTTTCGGGGTGAACCAGACGGTATTGGGAGCAACGCGGCCATATCTTCACGCACTGATCTGGAGCGCCCCGCCTTTGCTGATCTACTTTGCGCTGCGGCGCTATCTGCAAGCGCTGCACATCGCGCGGCCGGTGATGATCACGCTGCTTACGGCGAACCTGGTGAATCTGGCCGGCAACTGGCTGCTGGTTCTGGGTCATCTGGGAGCCCCGCGGTTGGGCGCGGAGGGATCCGGATGGGCCACCTGTTTTTCACGCATCTACATGGCGGGTGCGCTGGCCTATGTCTTGTGGAAACGTGACCCGGAAGTCTTTCGGATTTCCTGGAAGCCGGATGTGGCGCGGATATGGGCGCTGATCAAGTTGGGAGCGCCGGCGGCCGGGCAGATGGCAGTCGAGATCGGAGTCTTCGCCACCGTGACGGTGCTGGTGAGCAAGTTAAATGCAACCGCACTCGCAGGGCACCAGATCGCGCTGACCACGGTGAGCACGACATTCATGATGCCACTCGGTATCAGCTCGGCCGCGGCGGTCCGGGTCGGATTCGCGCTGGGGCGGGGCGACCGGCATGCGGCGGCTCGCTCGGGATGGACGGCGCTGGGGCTGGGTGCGACGGTGATGTCGGCGGCCGCGATCGTGTTGCTGACGGTGCCGGAATGGATCGCGCGCTTGTTCACGCCGGAGGCTGCGGTGATCGCTACCGCTGCGACCATCCTGCGCGTGGCAGCCTTCTTTCAATTGTTCGATGGGTTGCAGATCGTAGTGACGGGTTCGCTGCGGGGCGCGGGCGATACACG
>Ga0265314_10001710_pt1 | contig 23835 bp, 16 predicted proteins | sample 4126metaG_FD_203106 | JGI IMG/M metagenome (GOLD analysis project Ga0265314, IMG submission 203106) | Rhizosphere microbial communities from Carex aquatilis grown in University of Washington, Seatle, WA, United States - 4-1-26 metaG | ecosystem: Host-associated > Plants > Roots > Rhizosphere >... | reverse complement strand
AAATTCGCCATTGGAATCAATGAGCGATTTGCGATGATTTGAACTGATCCGATGGGACAACGGCCATGGCGCTGCAACTTCGACCGAACTGCGAATATTGCGACAAGGACCTGCCGCCGAACGCAACGGACGCCCGCATCTGCAGCTACGAATGCACGTTCTGCGCGGATTGCGTCGAGAGCAAACTGCAAAACGTCTGCCCGAACTGCGGCGGCGGCCTCGCGCCGCGGCCCATCCGTCCCGCAAAGCAATGGCGGCCGGGCGTGTGCGCCGAGGCGCAACCGCCTTCCGACAAGCGCGTGCATCTCAAATACAGCCACGAGGACGTCGCGCAGCATTGCGCGAGAGTACGCGACGTTCCGCCAGCGCAGCGCTGACGCGCGGCTTCATCGTCATTGCGAGGAGCAATTGCGACGAAGCAATCCAGTCTGCGCTTATGGCTCTGGATTGCTTCGCTATCGCTCGCAATGACGGAGAAAATCACTCCGCCGGCAGGATCGTCCCCTCGACCTCGCCAAAACCGACGCGATAGCCGTCGCCCTGGCACCAGCCGCGCATGGCAAGCGAATCACCGTCTTCGAGGAACGTCCGCCTGGCGCCGCCGGGCAACTCGACCGGCTCGGTACCATTCCAGCTGATCTCCAGCAGGCTGCCGCGCGAATCCTTGTCCGGCCCGCTGATGGTGCCGGAGCCAAGCACGTCACCGACGTTCATCGCGCAGCCGGACGAAGCGTGGTGCATCAATTGCTGCACCGACGACCAATACATGTATTTGAAATTGGTGCGGCAGATCCGCATCGCTTCGTTCATCCCGGCGGCGCGCAAGGACACGTCGAGTTGCAGATCGTAATTGTTCGGCTGCGCCTGCTTCAGATACGGCAGCGGCGCCGGATCTTGTACCGGGCCGTGCAGGCGGAACGGCTCCAGCGCCTCTCGCGTGACGATCCACGGGCTGATCGAAGTGGCAAAAGCCTTGGCCTGGAACGGCCCGAGCGGCACGTATTCCCATTGCTGGATATCGCGCGCGCTCCAGTCGTTCAGGATCGTGAAGCCGAAGATCATCTCCTCGGCCTGCTTCTCGGTCAGCATCTCGCCCATGGCAGACGGCTGGCCGACGACAAATCCCATCTCGAGTTCGAAATCGAGCCGCTTGCATGGCCCAAAACTCGGCACCTCAGCGCTCGGCGGTTTCAACTGGCCGCGCGGGCGTCGCACCTTGGTGCCGCTGACGACAACCGTCGAGGCGCGGCCGTTGTATCCGATCGGCATGTGCAGCCAGTTCGGCTGCAGCGCATTGTCCTTGCCGCGAAACATGACGCCGACATTGGTGGCGTGTTCCCTGGATGAATAAAAGTCGGTGTAGCCCGCGACCGCGATCGGCATATGCAGCCTGACGTCCGCCATCGGGACCAGCGCCAGCGCGCGCAGTTCGTCATTATCGCGCAGCTCCGGATGGTCATGCCGCAGCAATTCGCCGATCCGCGCCCGCGTCCGCGACCATACTTTCGGCCCCAGCGCCATGAAGGCGTTCAGCGTCGATCCCGCGAACACCCCGAGTTCACCGACATCGAGCCGGCTGTCCTGCTCGAGCTCCCAGAGATCGAGCACATAATCGCCGATCGCGACGCCGACGCGCGGGGAGCGGCCGTCCTTGGACGAAAACACGCCGTAAGGCAGGTTCTGGATCGGGAAATCCGAGGTGGCGTCGACGTCAATAAAAGAACGCAGTCTCGGGTCGTTGGGATGGGGCATCGTCTTCCCGGTGCATGAGATGTTGTTGAAACGGCGGCTTCTCTTACCCTCCCCCTCCAGGGGAGGGTAAAAAGCTACGGCTTGTTCGGATCGAAGCGTTTTTCCAGTCCGTTCCAGCAATCCGCGTAATCGTCCTGCAACGTCGACGATTTGGCGGCGTGTTCGGTGACGCGCTGCGGATAGCGCGTCTCGAACATGAAGGCCATGGTACCGGTCAGTTTTACGGGCTTGAGATCGGAATTGCTGGCGTGATCGAAGGCTTCGCGATCGGGGCCGTGCGGCAGCATCAAATTGTGCAGCGAGATGCCGCCGGGCGTAAAGCCTTGCGGCTTGGCGTCGTAGACGCCGTAGATCAGCCCCATGAACTCCGACATGATGTTCATGTGATACCAGGGCGGCCGGAAGGTGTTTTCCGCCACCGCCCAGCGCTCGGGAAAAATGACAAAATCGATGTTGGCGGTGCCGGCGGTTTCCGACGGCGAGGTCAGCACCGTGAAGATCGAGGGATCGGGATGGTCGAACCCGATCGCCCCGACCGGCGAGAAGGCGCGCAAATCGTATTTGTACGGCGCGTAATTGCCATGCCACGCCACCACGTCGATCGGCGAATGCGGTAGCGTCGTCTTCCACAGCGTCCCGCCCCATTTGACGAACAGTTCGGTCGGCGTGTCCTTGTCTTCATAGGCGGCGACTGGCGTCAGGAAGTCGCGTGCATTGGCGAGGCAGTTGGCGCCGATCGGACCGCGTTCCGGCAGCGTGAAGGCGCCGCCGTAATTCTCGCAGAGATAGCCGCGCGCCGGGCCGGACGGAAGCTCGACGTGGAATTTGACCCCGCGCGGGATCACGGCGATCTCGCCGGGCTCGAGGTCGATGCGGCCGAACTCGGTGACAAAACGCAGGTTGCCCTGCTGCGGCACGAACATCAGCTCGCCGTCGGCATTGTAGAAATTCTGGTCGACCATCGATTTGGTGATCAGGAATACATGCGCGGCCATGCCGGCCTGGGTATTGGCATCGCCCGCCGTGGTCATGGTCTGGACGCCCTGCAGGAACGTGACGTCGCCCTTGGGCATCGGCGCCGGGTCCCAGCGCAATTGCGCGATCGGCATCTCGACTTCATGGCACGGCGCGGTGCGCCACAGCCCGGCTTCGACCTTGGTAAAGCGACCGGAGTGTTTTACGGACGGCCTGATGCGATAGAGCCAGGAGCGCTCGTTGCTGCCGCGCGGCGCGGTGAAGGGCGAGCCGGACAATTGCTCGGCGTAAAGCCCATAGGCGCAGCGCTGCGGCGAATTGCGGCCGATCGGCAGCGCGCCGGGCAGAGCTTCCGTCTCAAAGCTGTTGCCGAAGCCGGACATATAGCCCGGCGTGATGTTGACCGAACTGCGGTTGATGAGTTCGGGCGAGGTGTTGATGTTCATGGTCATCCTCCTTGCAAGGCAGCCCACATTTCCTGATCGCGCTTGTCGGTCCAGATCACGGGATCGTCGATCCCGGAGGCTTCGTCGAACGCGCGCGAGACGTTGAACGGCAGGCAGTGTTCGTAGATCGCGAATTTCGAGAATTTCGGATCCATCACTTCACGCGCCGCGGCCATGGTGTCCTTGAGATTGCGGCCCCTGGCGACCGCGCTTTCGGCAGCGCCATAGAGCGTCGTGACGAAGTCCCGCGTCATCGCGATGGCGTCGCGGCCGGTGGCAACGCCTTTCAGCGCATCGCCACGCCCCGGCGCGATCGCCTTGGGATTGAAGGCGCGGATTTCGTTCAGGGTCGACGGCCATTCGCGCAAATGCGCATCGCCGCAATAGCAGGCGGAATGATATTCGATCAAATCGCCGGAGAACATCACCTCGGCATCCGGCACCCAGGCCACGATATCGCCTGAGGTGTGTCCGGCGCCAAGCTGCATCAGCCGCACTTCGCGCTTTCCGAGATAGACCGACATCTGGCCTTCGAAGGTCAGCGTCGGCCAGGTCAGGCCGGGAATGCTCTGGGCATCCTGGAACAGGCGCGGGAAGCGGCCGTATTCCGAATCCCAATCCTGCTGGCCGCGCTCGGCGACCAGCCGACGGGTCTCCTGCGAGGCGATGATGCCTTGCGCCTTGTAGGCCGACGCGCCGAGCACGCGCACCGCATGATAATGCGACAGCACGACGTATTTGATCGGCTTGTCGGTGACCTTGCGCACCCGCTCGATCACCTTGTTGGCCATCGCCGGCGTCGACTGCGCGTCGAACACCAGGCAGCTATCTTCCCCGACGATGATCGCCGAGTTCGGATCGCCCTCGGCCGTGAAGGCATAGAGATCGGTGCCGATTTCGGAGAAAGTGATCTTCTTTTCCGCCATATCCGTGGTGGATGCAAAGCCCTTGGCCATCGTTCAAAGTCCCCTTTTATTGTTGTTGCTGCTGTTGCTGTTGCTGTTGTTGCTGCTGTTGCTGTTGCTGTTGTTGCTGCTGTTGCTGTTGCTGTTGCTGTTGCTGTTGATCGGCCGTGACGACGCGCCGCTTCGCCAGCGCGATCGCCTCGCGCAGCACATCCATATCGCCGATATGATTGGCGAGAATCAGGACCAGCGCGGCATCGAGATCGGCGCTCTGCGCGTCACTCAAGCCACGATGCGCCTCGACGACGGCGCGGAAGGCGTCATCGGGTTTGGCGAAATTGGAATCGGTCGAGAGCGGCATGATCGAGACCTTCAATTGAAACCGCTGGCGCGGGCCAAGGCGGCGTCGACCGCGGCGCGAGTCGGATGCCGGAACCGGGCGGCGATATAGCCGTCGGGCCTTAACAGATAGGCGGTGCCGGGCTCGGCATCGTAGCGCTGACCGGCTATCCCCTCAGGATCGGACAGGCCATCGCCGCCGATACGGATCCGCGCGACATCGTCGGGCACATCGATCGCCTCGCCATTGCTGAACTCGAGCAGCGCGAACCGCGCTCCCGCCTTGATAAAGGCTTCGGTTAGGAAGCCGCCCCCACCGTCGGGGGGCGCGACCGGCGCATCCGGCATCGAGGCGCCCGGCCGCGGGCCGCCGCGCCAGGCATCGCTGTCAGCCGTCGACAGCGGCGAGTCGTAAATCGAAGGCACCGAGAGCCGGCCGCCATTGATCATGCGCTTGCCGAATTCGGTTTCCTTGGCAAGCGACAGCACCGCCTTGCGCAGCCGCGCCTCCTGGTTGGAAACCGGCGCCATGAAATCGGTCGAGCGGGTTGATTCCCGGATGTTCTCGTCGGCGGCCGCACTTCGTTCGGTGTGATAGGTTTCGAGCAACGCTTCGGGCGACGTCCCGCGCAGCACGCGGTCGAGTTTCCACGCCAGATTCTCGGCGTCTTCAAGCCCGGAATTGGCGCCGCGTGCGCCGAACGGCGACACCTGATGCGCCGCATCGCCCGCGAACAGCACGCGGCCGTGCAAAAATCTTTCCATCCGCCGGCACTGGAATTTGTACAGCGAGATCCATTCGAACTCGAACTTGTCGTGCCCGAGCATGCGCGCGATACGCGGCCGCACGTTGTCCGGCCGCCGCTCGATCACCGGATCGGCATCCGGATGCAGTTGCAAATCGATCCGCCAGATGTCGTCGGGCTGCCGGTGCAGCAACGCGGAACGGCCGGCGTGGAACGGCGGGTCGAACCAGAACCAGCGCTCGGTAGGGAATTCCGCGGTCATCTTGACGTCGGCAATCAGGAACTGGTCCTCGAACACCTTGCCGGTGAATTCCGCGCCGACCATCTGCCGCAACGACGACCGCGCGCCGTCGCAGGCCACCACATAATCCGCGCGCAGCCGATAAGGTCCATCCGGCGTCTCCACCGTCAGCACCACATGGTCGTTGCGCCGCTCGAGGCCGATCACCTTGTTGCGCCAACGCAGATCGACCGCGGGCAAGGTCTCGACCCGATCGACCAGATAGGCCTCGGCGTAGAACTGCTGCAGGTTGATGAAGGCGGGCCGCTTGTGTCCCTGCTCCGGCAGCAGATTGAACTGATAAAGCTGGTTGTCGCCGTGAAAGATCTTGCCGACGCTCCACACCACGCCCTTGTCGACCATGCGCTGGCCGATGCCGAGCCGGTCCCAGAACTCCAGCGACCGCTTGGAAAAGCAGATCGCCCGCGACCCCTCGCCAATCCGATCGGCATCGTCGAGCAGCACCACGAACTGGCCACGTTGCGCGAGATCGATCGCCAGCGACAGCCCGACCGGCCCGGCGCCGACCACCACCACGGCATGATGCGCCGCATCGCCGTCAGGCCGATCCTGATCGGGATGCCTGACGTAGCCGAACTGGATTTTGGAAGACTGCGCCATGCGCTTTAATCTGCTCTGGCCAAGGAACGCCGCTGCCGCTAAGATGGTCGCATCTGCAACTATCTAAACTCCGGCCGGGTTCGTCCGTCAACTCAAATTGGAGCGATTTTGCCAAAAGCGGCGTCCAGCCAACGCATGACCCGGACGCGTGCCGGCGCGGAAGCCGCGTCGCGCCGGGAGGCCGCGGCGGCAGATCAGGGCGCAAAGCTTGATCTGTTTCGCTTCGTGCCGTTTCGCCTGAACCGGCTGGCCGCCGAGGTCAGCGCCGCGCTGTCGGGCGAATATCGCGAACGCTACGGGTTGGACATTCCGGAATGGCGGGTGCTGGCGACGCTCGGCTTCCGCAACGAGGCCTGCAGCGCGCAATACATCGCCCATTGCACCCGCACCCATAAATCCACCATCAGCCGCGCCGTCACCACGCTGATGACGCGGCAACTGATCGAGCGCGTCGAGAACGAGGACGACCGCCGCGAATACCGCCTGCGCATGACACGCAAGGGCAGCGCGCTCTACCAGGAGCTGATTCCGCGGCTGCTGCGCAAGGAAGCCGACATCCTGTCCTGCCTGTCGTCCCGCGAGCAAAGGGATTTTGCGCTCATGCTGGGCAAGATCGAGCAGAGCCTCGATCTCGTGCAGACCGCGCACGAGGCGCAGGCAGAGGAAGCGTATTGAGTCCCTCCCCGTCATTGCGATAAGCGCGCTCCCCTCCTCCTTGCGGGGAGGGGTAGGGGGTGGGGGTCTCCAAGCACAGCTCCCGTTGTCGCACCCCCACCCCGGCCCCCCCCGCAAGGGGCAGGGAGAAGAAGGCATTCGCGCGAACGCGCTCCGCTCGCAATGACGATGAAGGCCGGCTAGCCCTTATCAATATGCGTCGCGATGACAGGAAAATACGCGCCGCCCGAGCCGGCGTCGATCGTTTCCTGCAAAATTTCGCCGATCAACTCGGCGCCGCGGAGCCTGATGCCGGCGTCTTTCGCGAGCTCCAGCGCGTAGGACAAATCCTTCAGTGCGTATTCGGTCGAAAACGCCCGCTCCGGAAAATTGCCCGGCACGATTGCCTTCATGCCGTGATTGCGCAGGGCAAAGCTGTCGGCCGAACCTTTCGACAGCGTATCGAGCAGCAGTTTCGGATCGACGCCGTTGCGCTTTGCCACCGCAACCGCTTCGGACAACGCGTTGACGGTCTCGAACAGCACCATGTTGTTGAGGATTTTTGTCACCTGCCCGGCGCCGGTGCCGCCGCACAATGTCACGTCGGTTGCAAAGCAGCGGATTAACGGCTCGATCGAAGCATATAATTCCGGCACGGCGCCGACCATGACGCTGAGCGTGCCGTCCTGCGCCGCCTGCCGGGTCCGCGCGATCGGCGCGTCCGCCCATGACGCGCCCTTCTCCCGCAATTGTTTGGCGAAATCACGGGTCTGGTCGACCGAGGACGTGCCGAGATCGACCACGATCTGGCCTTTGCGGGAATTCTTCAGGATGCCGTCGCCTTCGAACACCGCACGCGCATGTTTGGCGCTGGGCAGGCACAGGAACACGATATCGCTCTTGTTGGCGACTTCCGCGACCGAGCCTGCGATCACCGCGCCCTCGGTCCGCAACCGGGCCAGCGGCTCCGGCGCGAGGTCGAAGGCGAGCACGACCGCGCCTGTTTTCCGCACGAGATTGCGGCAGATCGGCTCCCCCATCACGCCAAGCCCGATAAAGCCGATGTTCTTAAACGCTGACATGCCCTGCTCGTCTTCCAGTCGCGTTTTGATTTGCTACTTCGCGAACGAGCGCGATGGCGGCAAATGCAGCGCGAACGCATCGGTCTTGTCGCCGGCCTTCGGATAGATCTCGCTCACGATGGGGTCGTGGCCGGGAATGAAGCGGTCGGGATGACCCGCCAGGCGTTCGACGATTTCCCAACCCTGCGCCATGTCGCCGATATTGTAGACGATTGGGAACGGGCTGCGCTTGTGCAGATTGCCGTAGTAATGCGCGGCATCGGAGGCCAGCACCACCGGACCGCGCGCGGTGTCGACTTTCACCACCTGCAGCCCGTCGGAATGGCCGCCGACGCGATGCACCATGACCCCCGGCGCGATCTCGCCTTCGCCGGAGTGGAACGTGACGCGCTCGCCATAGACATGACGCACCATCAGCGTCACATGCTCGACCGAAAACGGATGCCGCAGCATGCCATTGCACATGCAGCGGCCGGTGGCGTAGCTCATCTCGCGTTCCTGCAGATGAAACCGCGCATTCGGAAAGCGATCGAGATTGCCGGCGTGGTCGTAATGCAGGTGGGTGACGATCACGTCCTTGATGCTGTCGGCCTTGACCCCGAAACGCTCCAGCGCGTCGACCGGATTGAGGTTGAGCTTTCGCCCGCGCAATTTTGCTTCCTCGGCATTGAAGCCGGTATCGACCAGGATATCGCGGCCGCCGCCGCGGATCAGCCAGACGAAATAATCGAGATCCTGCGCGGTGGTCTCGTGCGGGTCGGGCACCAGGTAATTCAAATGCGGTGTGCGCGGCGACATCGTTGCATAGCGGAGCGCGTAAATTTCGTAGACGTTTCCCATTGGTTTCACTTTTCTTGGTTGCGGACGGCCAGCAAGCCATTGTCCCTGGCAAAGGTCAAACCTCGCCGAAAGTCGAACCGGCCGCCGGCTGTCGTGTCATCGGAACGACATGACGGCCTCCCAATGTGAGGCCTATCACATTACCGGCGCAGCGCCGCTCTATGTTGCAATCCAGTTTGGAGACGCGATTTTCTCCCTTCAAGGGCGGGCGTGAAGCGGCGATGAATTGTCGCGATAAGTCCGACTCCACAAGCGGTTGACGGGTCGCGACCCCGGTTTGATAATACATGTTGCGTAGAGTAAGGTCGCCGCGGCGCGAGCTGGGATCGGCGCCGTGTTGGCTGGACCCCCGTCGCATGAGAATTTGCCTCGCATTGCTTGTGACCGCGATTTTGGCAATTGCGCCAATCAACCGACCGCTCGCCGCGGAAGGCCGCGCCGACCGTTTTGCGCTGGTGATCGGCAATTCCAAATATCCCGACGCCGACGCGCCGCTCAAGGAACCGATCAACGACGCCCGCGATGTCGCCGACGAACTCAAACGCGACGGCTTCAACGTCGATATCGGGGAAAACCTGACCGGCGACGGCATGCGGCGCGCGTTCGATCGGCTTTATAACAAGGTCAAGCCCGGCTCGGTCGTGCTGGTGTTCTTCAGCGGGTTTGGCGTGCAGGCCGCCCGCCAGAGCTACATGATCCCGGTCGACGCCCAGATCTGGACCGAACCGGATGTACGCCGCGACGGCTTCAGCCTCGAATCCGTGCTCGGCGAAATCAACAATCGCGGCGCCGGCGTCAAGATTGCGCTGATCGACGCCTCGCGACGGAACCCGTTCGAGCGCCGGTTCCGCAGCTTCTCCGCGGGACTTGCCCCGGTGATCGCGCCGAACGGTACATTGGTGATGTATTCGGCCGCACTGAGTTCCGTCGTCTCCGACAATGGCGGCGACCACAGCCTGTTCGTGCAGGAACTGCTGAAGGAAATCCGCGTCCCGGACCTGATGGCCGAAGAGACGCTGAACCGAACCCGCGTCGGCGTCACCCGCGCCTCCCGCAGCGAGCAGGTGCCGTGGATCTCATCCTCGTTGGCGGAGGATTTCGCGTTTATCCCGGGCACCGTGCCGGGCGCCAATCCACCTCCGCCGCCGCGGCCGTCCAACCCCGTGATCGCCAATACCCAGCCCGCCGCGCCGCCACCGCCGCCGCCACGGATCGAACTGCCGCCACCGCCGCCGCCGATCACCAAGCCGGTCGAGATTCCGGTCGCGCCCGCGGCCGCGCCGGAGCCTAAAAGCGACAGCCAGACCGCCTCGGCAATGGCCGACGACCCAACGATCAAGAGCCTGACGCAGAAGCTCAACGACAATCCCGACGACGCCAACGCGCTGTACCGGCGCGGCCAGGTCTATGCCAGCAAGGGCGCCTATAGTCTGGCTATCAACGATTTCTCCGACTCGCTGCGGCTGAACTCAAAGGACGTCGAAGCCTACAACAATCGCTGCTGGGCCCGCACCGTGATCGGCGACCTGCAGGCGGCGCTGAAGGATTGCAACGAGGCGCTGCGGCTGCGCCCGAGCTTCGTCGATGCGCTGGACAGCCGCGGACTTCTCAATTTGAAGAGCGGGCAAACCAAGAACGCGATCGCCGATTTCGACGCCGCCCTCAAGATCAATCCGAGATTGACCTCGTCGCTATATGGACGCGGCCTCGCCAAGCAGCGCAATGGCGCGGGCGCGGAAGGCGATCTGGATATCGCCAACGCCAAGGCCATGGATCCGAATATCGTCAAGGAATTCGCCGGCTACGGGGTAAATTGACCAAAATTTGAGTTGGTAGGACAGGCGCTTTCCTCGAACCTCGGGCTGGCGCCAAAGACATACTAAAGAGGTGGTAACCGCCGCGATCAGGTTATGATCAGTTGAGCAGCGGCTTTTGGTTGGCAATCATATTGAAAATGCGCTCATTGCGCAGGAGGGACTGGCAATGTCGAAAATCTCCGGAAGAGGAAATCTCGCCGCGATCCTCGCGACCGTCGCCGTGACGGTTTCGATCGGCGCAGGAACCGCGTTCGCCGGCGACAATAATGTTACCGAGGATCAGATCCTCAAGGCGCTCGCGCCGCCGCCGCCAAAGGCGCTGACCCGGGGCCTGTCGGTTGGACCGCAGGCGGATCCGGCGAAGGTCGCCGAAGAAGGCGCCTTCGTCCAGAAAATCCGCAACCGCGCCACCCGCTCGCTCTCAAGCGGCGAGCGCGAGGAAATCGCCACCATCGCCAAGACCAAGCCGAACATCGATCTGGAAATCAACTTCGACTACAATTCGGCTGACATCAGCGCCAAATCGATGCCGTCGGTTCAGGCGCTGGGCAAGGCGCTGACAAATCCCGACCTGAAGGGTTCGACCTTCGTCGTCGCCGGCTATACCGACGCCGCCGGTGGCGAGTCCTACAACCAGGATCTGTCCGAGCGCCGTGCGGACGCCATCAAGCGCTATCTGGTCGACAAATACGGCATCGCCGGCAGCGATCTCGTGACCGTCGGCTACGGCAAGACCAAGCTCAAGGATCCCAACCAGCCGATGGCGGAAGCGAACCGCCGCGTCCAGGTCGTCAATATGCAGAACAAGGAAACCGCCTCCAAATGAACGTAGCGTGGCGCTGAGTAAGGTTTTGCAGCACCCATGCGTCCCGCCCGCTTGCGGGACGCCGTCGTTTCGGACAATGGATGCGGGTTGACGACGGCTCGACACGAGACAGGTCTGGATTGATCCGGCGATGATGCTCACCGAATATTTCAAGCCTGCACTGGCGGTGGTCGCTATCGGCGTACTCGGCGGCGGCTATTACTGGTTCGAGCACCGGTCGCGTCCGGAAGATAAACAAGCGCCGGGCCAGGCGCTCGTCCTCGTCGCGAAATCCACCAATGCCTGCTTCTCCGATCTGGTGCGGGTTACCGGCTTTGTGGTGCCGCGCCGGGAAGCCGTGGTCGGGCCCGACCAGGAAGGCTCCAAGGTCACCGACCTCTACGTGCGCGAGGGCGACACCGTCGGCGACAACCAGGAACTGGCGCGGCTGAGTGCGCCGCCGCAGCAGCCGGGCGCGCCGGCGAGGCCCAATCAAGGACCGGTCTCGCTGCGCTCGCCGGCCGCGGGACTGGTCACCGAGGTCAAGACCATCGTCGGCGCTCCCGCCTCGCCGCAGGCCGGCCCGATGTTTCGCATCGCCGTCAACAACGAGCTCGAACTGGATGCGCAGGTCCCCGCCGTCCACATGCTGAAACTCAATCCGGGCGCCACGGTGCGGATCAGCCGCGACGACGCGCCTGACCTGGCCGGCCGCGTCCGGCTGGTTGGGCCGGAAATCAACCGCGCCAACCAGCTCGGCCATATCAGGATATCACTGACCAACAACCCTTCGCTCAAGGTCGGCATGTTCGCGCGCGCCAGCATCGACGCCAAGCGAAGTTGCGGCGTGGCAGTGCCCCGCACCGCGATCGACCATTTGACGATTCAGGTGGTCAAGGGCGATACGGTCGAAACCCGCAACGTGCGGGTCGGGCTGGTGTCCGACACCAGCACGGAAATCCTGGAAGGCCTCGATGTCGGCGAAATCGTCGTGGCCGACGCCGGCAGCTCCCTGCATGACGGCGACCGGGTCAAGACCATGTTCGCCGAGGATCTCGATCGAACGCGGGTACGCTGATGGCTCTGAATATCTCGGCATGGTCGATAAGAAATCCGCTTCCGTCCGTGGTCTTTTCGATCGTCCTGCTGGCGCTGGGCTGGATCAGCTTCACCAAGCTCGCGGTGACGCGGCTGCCGAGCGCGGATATTCCCGTGATCTCGATCGCGGTCGCGCAATTCGGCGCGGCCCCGGCCGAACTGGAATCGCAGGTCACCAAGACCATCGAAGACGGCGTGTCGGGCGTCGAGGGCGTGCGGCACATCTCGTCCTCGATCACCGACGGGCTGTCGGTGACCACGATCGAATTCGCGCTTGAGACCAACACCGACCGCGCGCTGAACGACGTCAAGGACGCCGTCACCAGCGTCCGCAGCAATTTGCCGCAGAATGTCACCGAGCCTTTGATCCAGCGCGTCGACGTCATCGGCCTGCCGATCGTCACCTACGCCGCGATCTCGCCGGGCAAGACGCCGGAGCAATTGTCCTACTTCGTCGACGATGTCGTCAAACGCGAGTTGCAGGGCGTCCGCGGCGTCTCCCAGGTCGAGCGCATCGGCGGTGTCGAGCGTGAAATCCTGGTCTCGCTCGATCCCGACCGGTTGCAGGCCGCGGGTCTCACCGCCGTCAATGTCAGCCAGAGCCTGCGCGGCACCAATGTCGATTTGGCCGGCGGCCGCGCCGAGATCGGCAAGAACGACCAGGCGATCCGGACGCTGGCCGGCGCCAAGACCCTGAACGAACTCGCCGGCACCATGATCCCGCTGTTTTCCGGCGGCGAAGTCCGGCTCGACGATCTCGGCACCGTCACCGATACCATCGCCGACCGCCGCACCTTTGCGCGCTTCAATGGCGAGCCGGTGGTCGCGCTCGGCATCAAGCGCGCCAAGGGCGCCAGCGACGTGGTGGTCGCGGGCCTGGTGCAGAAGCGGATCGACGCGCTCAAGGAGGCCTATCCCGACGTCGATCTCAAGCTGATCGACACCTCGGTCGAATTCACCAAGGGCAACTACGACGCCGCGATCGAGACCCTGTTCGAGGGCGCGATCCTCGCCGTGGTGATCGTGCTGTTGTTCCTGCGCGACATCCGCGCCACCATCATCGCGGCGATCTCGCTGCCGCTGTCGATCTTCCCGGCGTTCTGGGCGATGGACTTGTTGGGTTTCTCGCTCAACATGATCAGCTTCCTCGCGATCACGCTGTCGACCGGCATCCTGGTCGACGACGCCATTGTCGAGATCGAGAACATCGTGCGCCATATGCGGATGGGCAAGACACCCTATCGCGCGGCGCTGGAGGCTGCCGACGAAATCGGCCTCGCCGTGATTGCGATCAGCCTCACCATCATCGCGATCTTCGCGCCGGCGAGCTTCATGTCGGGTATCGCGGGGCAGTTCTTCAAGCAGTTCGGCATCACGGTTTCGGTGCAGGTGTTCTTCTCGCTGCTGGCGGCGCGGTTCGTCACGCCGGTGCTGGCGGCCTACTTCCTCAAGCACCATGAGCATGATGATCCAAAGCCGGGACGCCCGCTGGCGCTCTACACCAGGCTCGTCACCTGGTCAGTGCGGCACTATTTCATCACGGTGCTGATCGGCTTCGGCATCTTCGCCGCGTCGATCTGGAGCATCGTGCTGTTGCCGCAGGGCTATTTGCCGGCCCAGGACGCCGCGCGCTCGCTGCTGGCGATGGAGCTGCCGCCGGGATCGCAACTCGCCTACACCGAGAAGGTCACCGAGGAGATCGTCGCCCGGCTGCGCAAGCGTCCCGAGGTCGAAAGCGTCTTCGTCGATGGCGGCCGGGTGCCACCCGGCTTGCAGGAAGTCCGTCGCGCCGCGCTGATCATCAATTACACGCCGAAGAACAAGCGCAGCATCACGCAACGCCAGCTTGAGCTGGCGATCGCCAACGATCTCGAAAACGTGCCGGACATCCGTTATTGGTTCCTCGACGAAAACGGCCAGCGTGCGGTGCAGCTGGTGGTGACCGGGACCGACAGCAATATTGTTGCCAACGTCGCCAGCGAACTGGCGAACCAGATGAAGCGCATTCCGCAGATTGCCGACGTGATCTCGGAAACTTCGCTTGACCGGCCGGAGCTGCGCATCCAGCCTCGCGCCGATCTCGCCGCGCGGCTTGGCGTGTCCACCGAAAGCCTGTCGCAGACGGTCCGCGTCGCCACCATCGGCGACGTCGGCCCCGCGCTCGCCAAGTTCGATGCCGGCGACCGCCAGGTGCCGATCCGCGTCCAGCTCGAAGACTCCGCCCGCGGCGATTTGCAAACGCTGCAGGAACTGCGGGTGCCGCTCGGCGAGCATGGCGAAAAGGGTGGCGTTCCGCTGTCGGTGGTCGCCGACATCAAGCTCGATCAGGGGCCGACCAGCATCAACCGCTACGATCGCGAACGCCAGGCGACCGTGGCCGCCGATCTGGTCGGCAGCGCCGCGCTCGGCGATGTCACCAAGCGGATCAACGAACTGCCGGTCATGAAGAGCCTGCCCAAGAGCGTGAAGGTGGGACCGTCGGGCGACGCCGAAGCGCTCAAGGATCTGTCGGCAGGCTTTGCCACCGCGATGACCGCCGGCCTGATGATGGTCTATGCCGTGCTGGTGCTGCTGTTCGGCACCTTCCTGCAGCCGATCACCATCCTGTTCTCGCTGCCGCTCTCGATCGGCGGCGCCATCGCTGCGCTGCTATTGACCGGCAAGCAGCTCACGGTTCCGGTCTGGATCGGCATGCTGATGCTGATGGGCATCGTCACCAAGAACGCCATCATGCTGGTGGAATTCGCCGTCGAATCGATCCGCGAAGGCAAGCCGCGCGACGAGGCGATCATCGATGCGGGCCGCAAGCGCGCGCGCCCGATCGTGATGACCACGATCGCGATGGCCGCGGGCATGATGCCATCGGCGCTGGCGTTCGGCGCCGGCGGCGAATTCCGTTCGCCGATGGCGCTGGCCGTGATCGGCGGTCTGGTGTTCTCCACCATGCTGTCGCTGGTGTTCGTACCGGCGATGTTCATGATGATGGACGATCTGGGCGCCTTGATCTGGCACTTCGGCAAGAAGCTGGTCGCCAACCACGGCGACGATGAATCCTCGGCCGGCCAATCGTCCTCAGGTCACGGCGATCACAAGGACCCGCCGGCGCCACCTGCGATCATGCACTCGCCCGCAGCCGAGTGACGACACGGTCGTCGCGGGTTAGGGACAAGCCGGCCGTGACGAATTGAGAAGCCGTCCCTAGTCGTTGCGCGCGACCGCGGTCAGCTTGTTCATGTTCTGCAATAAAATCCGGCCGCGCTGCAAATCCAGGATGCCGTCCTTGCGCCAGAGCTGCAGTTGACGGTTGACGCTTTCGCGGGCGGCGCCGACGAAAATGCCGAGCTGTTCCTGCGAAATGTGGACCTCGGAACCGAAATCGTCCGCCAGCGCGCAGAGCCGCCGCGCCAGCCGGATCGGCAGCGGCTGCAGCACCGATTCCTCCATCCGCTCGCTCTGCCAGCGGATGCGCTGGCACAACAGCTGGATGAACTTGATCGCAACCTTCGGCTCGCGTTCGAGGAAGGCCAGGAAGTCCGCGCGACGCAGCACGAACAGTTCCGACGGCTCGCCCGCCATCGCGTCGGCGGTGCGGCTCTGGCCGTCGAGCACCGCGACCTCGCCGAACAACTCACCTGGCCCCATGAAATTCAGCGTCAACCGGCTACCGTCGGAGGCGCCGGTCTCGATCCGGATCTGGCCGCGCCGGACCCCGAACAGGGCATCGCCGGCATCGCCTTTTTGGAACAACACCTCGCCGGCGGGAAGCTGCTGGGTGTGGCAAAGGCTGGATATCCGCTGCAGTTCGTCGGCGCCCAAATCCGCGAACATCGGGTTCATCTTCAGAATAACCGCAAATTCGGCTTGTTTGCTCATTGCAATACCTTCCAGATCGTCAAAGCAGGCGTAGCAAAATATCCGTCTCTATAAGTGTGTCATAGGTCACATAAGTTCGCGGCAAATCCGGATTATTTTTGGTCTCCTTTGAGCAAGTTGTCCTTCGGGATAAGCTCTAACCCTTTCTAACCCTTGGCCACGTCCTGATACGGCGGGGCTGCCACCGACGCCGTTGGCCGGACCTGCCTGCCGACCTCCTTGCCGATTTGGAATGCCGCTGGGAATGCCGTCATGAGAGCCCTGAAAATCGCCGGCGCCGCCGTGGCCGCCATCGTCGTCGTCGCGGGCCTCGTGCTGGTGATCGGGATTCCCTCCAATTTTCTGACCTCGGCGATCCAGGCGCGGGTCGAACGCGAGACCGGCTACCGCCTGACCATCGCCGGCGCGACCCGGATCGGGGTCTGGCCGTCGCTGAATGTGAATTTACACGACGTCACGCTGCAGGATCCCAGCAACCGCGACACCAGCGACCGGCTGACCATCGGCACCCTGCAGGCCGACGTCACCTTGTCGAGCCTGTGGTCGGGCCACCCTGAAGTGACCGAGCTGGTGATCGAACGCCCGGTGCTGTCGGTGCCGCTGCTGCGCGAACGCGTCGCCGCGCCGAACGCGGGGCCGAAAGGCGTGGTCTCCTCCAGCGAGACCGGGAACGGCAGCGTTGCGATCCATCGCGTCACCGTCATCGATGGCGCCGTCGCGTTGTCCAATTTGCGCGATCGCGTCGACAACCGCATCGACGGCATCAACGCCACCGCCGTGATCTCAGCCGATCGCAACATCAGCGTCAGCGGCAACGCCCGCGCCGGCGCCCGGCCGCTCAAATTCACCCTCAAGGCGGCGATGCCGGCGCCGCCGATCGAGCGGCAGAACATTCCGCTCGAGCTGTCCTTGAACGCGCCGGGCCTGCTGCAGAACCCGCTGACGGCCAAGGCCGAAGTGCGGCTCAACGGTTCCGTGGTGATGATCAACGGCCTATCCGGCGCGCTTGGCGACGGCGCCTTCAACGGCTGGGCGTCGGTCGATCTTTCGAGCAAGCCGCTTGTAAAGCTCGACCTCGATTTCCAGCGGCTCGACATCGCAACCGCGCCGGCCGCGACCGCGTCCACCGCCTCGGCGCCGTGGAGCAACGCCTCGATCGATCTTGGCGGCCTGAATTATGTCGACCTGCAGGCAAAAATTTCCGCGGCCGAAATCAATTTCGGCCAGGCCCGTGTCGCGCCTGCGGCGATCGATGCGACGCTCGCCAGCGGCGTGCTGAAGGGCCGCTTCGCCAATCTCGGCGCCTATGACGGCCAGGCCAATGGCGATCTGACGATCGACGCCTCGGCCGGCGTGCCTTCGTACGTGCTGCAGAGCGACCTGGTCGGGGTCCGCGCGTTGCCGCTGCTGCGCAGCGCGGCCGATTTCGACAAGCTCGACGGCAAATTGCAGGCGAAAGTGTCGGTGCGCTCGTCCGGCGCCAGCCAGCGCGCGATCATGTCGAATCTCGACGGCACCGTGTTCGCGGTGTTCCGCGACGGCGCGATCCGCGGCGTCAATGTCGCCCAGATGATCCGCTCGCTGACATCGGGCACGCTGTCCGGATGGCAGGAGGACAAACAGCAGGCCACCGACCTGACCCAGCTCTCGGCTTCGTTCCGGATCGAACAGGGCAAGGCGACCACTGGCGATATCAACCTGGTCGGCCCGCTGGTGCGCGTCACCGGCGCCGGCACCATCGATCTGGCTGAGAAGTCGCTGGCGCTGCGGGTCGAGCCCAAACTGGTGATGACCACCGAAGGCCAGGGCCGCGCCACCGATCCGGTCGGGCTCGGCATCCCCGTGGTGATCGATGGCCCCTGGGCCGAGCCGCGGATCTATCCTGACATGGCCGGTGTGCTGGACAATCCGGATGCCGCCTATGCCAAGCTGCAGCAGATGGGCAAGGGCCTGTTCGGACCGAACGGCGCGCTCAGCGGATTGGGCGGCAATTTGGGCGGCAACGCACCGGGCGGGGGTGCAGCCCCCGGCGGGAGCCTGCCCGGTAGCAGCGGCAATGGCTCGGTCCCGCCGGCGAGCGGCGGCCTGTCCGATCAGCTCGGCGGCAATCTCGGGCAGGCGCTGGGTAATTTGATCCAGCAGGGCTTGAGCCAGAGCCAAGGCTTGAATCAAGGCCGCCCGGGCCAGAGCCGCGCGATTCCGACCCCGGATTCGTCCGCACCGGCAGCGCCGGCTCCGGCCACGCCGTCGGTGCCGGCCCAGAACGACGCGGTGCCGCCGGAGAGTCAGCCAATGAACGACGTGCTGCGGCAGCTGTTCAACCGCGGGGGGTGATAGCTCTTCTCCCTCCCCCTTGCGGGGGAGGGAGAAGAGACGCCGACCGGCCGAATGTCGCCTCGCCGGCTAACCATGCCGGCTACCTCACAGTCGGGGCGGCCTGAATTATGCTAGATACATCGCGGCCTGGACGGCCATCAGCGCAGGGGCCTAAGGCCGGCTGCTTCCGAGGGTCTGGATGATCGGGGTCGAGCACACATTCCGATTTTGGCGCCAGGGTGGGCGTCAGGGCCTGTTTGCCAAATACGTGCTGGCGCTGGTTGGGCTGGTGGTGTTCGTGCTCGCCGTCAACGGCGCGATGGAAACCTGGATCAGCTACCGCGCCACCCGGACCACGCTGACCGACGCGATGTCGGAGAAGGCCGAGGCGACCGCCAAACGCATCGAGCAGTCGATCGCCGACCTCGAACGCCAGGTCAGCTGGGTCACCCGCGCCTATGCGGTGACGCTGGAGCAGCACCGCGCCGACTATGCGCAACTGCTCAACGGCGTGCCTGCGGTGCGCCAGCTGTCCTGGATCTCGAGCCAGGGCCGCGAATTGCTGCGGCTGTCGCGCACCACGGTCACGGTCTCGGGCGGCGCGGATTATTCCCGCGATCTGCGCTTCACCGAGACCCAGACCAAGGGCGTCAATTACGCGCCGGCCGAATTCCGCGGCTCCGAGCCCACGATGTCGATCTCGGTGTCGCATTCCGGTTTCAACGCCGGCATCACCGTGGCCGACATCGACCTCGGTTTCCTCTCCGAATTCCTCGGCGACGCCGAAGTCGGCAAGGCCACCTTTGCCTATGTGGTGGATTCGCGCGGCCGGGTGCTGGCGAGTTCGGCGAGGGGGCCGGAGATCGGCAAGGATCTCTCCACATTGCCGCAGGTGGCCGCGCTGATGATTCCGGACGGCCAGCCGCTCGCTTCCGGCAGCGACGCCGACGGCCATTCGGTGCTGACCGCGGCGAGCGGCGTGCCGAAGCTCGGCTGGCACGTGTTGTTCGAGCAGCCGACCTCGCAGGCACTGGCGCCGATCTGGGACCAGCTGTTGCGGATCGCGCTGTTGATCGCGCTGGGGCTGGCGGTCGCGATCCTCGCCGGCACCGTCTTGGCACGTCGCATGCTGATCCCGATCACCGCGCTGCGCACCGGCGCCAACCGGCTCGGCGCCGGCGATTTTTCCCAACGCATCGACGTCCATACCGCCGACGAACTGGAAGAGCTGGCGAACACCTTCAACAGCATGGCCGGGCAGCTGGCCGAGACCTATTCGGTGCTCGAGGCCAAGGTCGAGGAGCGCACCCGCGACCTCGCGCAATCCGTCAACGAGCTCAAGGTGCTCGAGGAGGTCGGCCGCGCGGTCGCCTCCTCGCTCGATCTCAACGCGGTGCTGCCGACGGTGGCCGCCCGCGCGCTCGAAATCACCCATGCCGACGCGGTGCTGATCTATGGCTATGACGCCGCCGGCCGCACCTTCAACCTCACGGAGGCGATCGGCATCGACCGCACTGTCGAGGGCGATCATCTCGCGGTCGACGAGGCGAGTTCCGTGCTCGGCGAGGCCGCCGCCAAGGGCGAGCCGATCGCGATTCCCGATCTGGCCCATGCCGGTGATATCCTGCTGCGCGATGTCGCGATCGCCGCAGGCTTTCATTCCGTGCTGGTGGTGCCGCTGGTCGACCAGCAGGGCGTGCTGGGATCGCTGGTGGTGCTGCGCCGCGCGACCGGCGAGTTCTCGCCCAATCTGATCGGGCTGATGCGCACGTTTGCGCATCAATCGGTGCTGGCGATGCGCAACGCGCGGCTGTTCACCGAAGTGGACCAGAAGGGCCGCGAGCTCGCCACCGCGCATTCCACCGTGCAAGAGCAGGCCGGCAAGCTGCAGGAGCAGACCGACCAGCTCCGGGACTGGAACAAGTCGCTGGAAGAGCGGGTCCAGACCCAGCTCACCGAGATCGAGCGCTCGCGCCGGCTCGAACGCTTTTTGGCGCCGCAGGTGGCGCAACTGATCGCCTCCTCCGATGGGCATGAAGGCCTGCTCGACAGCCACCGCCGCGAAGTCACCGTGGTGTTTTGCGATCTGCGCGGCTTTACCGCGTTCACCGAGACCACCGAGCCCGAGGAGGCGATGAGCGTGCTGCGCGAATATCACGCGGCGCTGGGCGAGATCATCTTCCGCTACGAAGGCACGCTCGACCGCTATGCCGGCGACGGCGTGATGATCCTGTTCAACGCGCCCATACAATTCGCCGATCACACCAAGCGCGCGGTGAAGATGGCGGTCGAGATGCGCGACACCATCGGCGCGCTGACCGAGCGCTGGCGCAACCGCGGTCATAGTCTCGGCTTCGGCCTCGGCATCGCGCTCGGCTACGCCACCTTGGGCCAGATCGGTTTCGAGCAGCGGCTGGAATACGCCGCGATCGGCAGCGTCACCAACCTCGCTTCGCGGCTGTGCGACGAAGCCAAGGCCAACCAGATCGTGGTCGCGCGCCGCGTCTACGGCGCGGTCGAGCAATGGGTCGATGCCAAACCGCTCGACGACCTCGTGCTGAAGGGGTTCAATCATCCGGTGCTGGCGGTGGAGATCCTGAGCTGGCGCGAAGAAGTCGACAATGTGGTCGATGCCGCGCCGGCCGCGAAGCGGCGCAAGCGGCCGTCGTGAGTGGCAGGCGCGGGGGTTCGGGTTCGATTTTCAAACAGCCTTAGCCGCAGCCGCCATTGCGAGCCAACGGGTCGGGCGAATGCCCGCCCGATGACAGGCTCCGCGAAGCAATCCAGGGGCCACGCATGGAGCACTGGATTGCTTCGTCGCTTCGCTCCTCGCAATGACGAACAAACACACCTTCGCATTCTCGCGACAGCATTTCGCCCGAGTTTTGCAAATTGGCTCCGCCCTCCTCAAATCGAGGGCGCAGGGAAGACCGGGTGCGCGCTGCACCCGCGGTCTCGTGTGCGCTGGATAAAAAAAGAAATGCACACGAGCATACAGGTGAAGCGGAAACACTCCGGCCTTCCCTGCGCAATGGCTTTACGACTTATACGTGCTCTCCTTGGCGGCCATGCTGTGCCACCATCGCCCCCGAGAGACGTTAGCCTCTCAAGGACTTGACGCCAGCCTTGGGGCGTCAGGACCACACGACTTCGCCGTACACGGTAGGCCGTCCGTCCACGTGCCAAAGACACGTAGCGGCACTGCCGCGTCCACCGCATCCCGCGCCACGTTTCGCGACGGTCATGAAACGCCCCTCTTTGGGGCACGGGACGGCGGGGATTATACAGGTGATTTGGGAGGGGTTCAAGGATAATTCTGCAAATCCGAATAATGCGAGACGCTAAAAGGGCAAAGACCTTGATTGGATTGGCCTTTAAGAAGTCGAGCAAAAATACTCTAATGTCGCTTGGCTAGGCCTTCGAGGGTCATATTTTCAGCAATGACGTCATGGGGGATGAGAAGATAGCTCCAAATCTTTCCACCATACCCGCGAGCGTGTTCCGAGGCATGCTTGCACCATGCCAACGCCGCTTCACGTTTCGCCAGGACATCAACGTCTGTCATCTCATTCGACGCTTTTGGTTCAAGCATCAGGATTCGATCATTCGTTTCTGCCACGAAGTCTGGTTGGTACTCTAGAGAGTCAGCGCCGCTCCTGTAGTAGATTTGAAACTGTCCCCTTGCAGGCTTGAACCATTTCAACGCGTCGCGCTCCAAAATCACGGACAACTTTCGTTCCGCGTCCGATTGAAATTTTTGGACGGAATACAGACAGCGCGTGAAGCCGCTAAACAGGTACTTCGACATGTTGCTCTTATCGGTGGGCGATGTCTTGAAATTGAGTGGTTGCTCCCCTGCCACTGCCGTATAGGCGCTGGGGCGAAGGGCCGTGAACCCCCTGGTCACTACGGCTTCGTAGTCGACATCGGTATCCTGCCAGAAATGCTTCTGCATCTGCGCGTGAACAAATCGCGCCATCTCTCGTTGGTGAAGCCGGAGAACCTTTCGGACGTCATCACCAGAGAGGTAACCTCGAAGGTGCGCTACCACTTGCTCGGCCAAGTCATAGAGCAGATCGGCATGCTCATCGTACGCAACGTCATCGAAATCGATCAAGCCACTCACGACATAGTCTTCCACGCGCTGCTCGTCGATACTCCCTCGGCCAAGACCAATTACATCGACCTGCTCCGTCCGCAAATGCCTGATCCAAAGCTCATCATCGGGCGCCGGATAGTTGATTGTCGATAGATCGAGCCTGAACGGCTTAAAGCCGGACTTCACCTCTCCCTTTGGGATCACCAGAATCCGGGGAATATCGATGGTCTGCTGGACCACGATCTCAGTCGTTCTTGCGACGACCGCGGCCAAATCTGGCTTCTCTAAAATACCACCCAATTCCATTTGCACTGGACGATACTGATTGCCGACCTCGCGTAGGACCTCGGCCTGTATCGTGGGCTGTTGAAGGTAACTGACACTCGGAAGTTTCTCCGGCTGAGATTCAAATCTGCGAATTACATCGTAGGTAATCTGCGCGATTTTCTGTTCTTCTGCATTGAAAGCGGGCGCCTCGCTCGAGCCGGATACCTGCGTACTCGACGTAAGATGGTCTGGCCGCAAGCCTAGCTTATCGGCTAGTTGGGACTGCGAAACAACGGTCACCGTCTTTTGCTGGAGTTGGTCGGCACTAATCACAACCTGCTGCAAGCGTATCGTCGAATTGGGATTGTTCGCCTCGTCGACGATCTCCTGGAAGCGGTCGTGCGCCACGATGTTCAGTCGGTCGACGGCAGTTACGCCGGTCCGCTTGCCGTAGGGGAGGCGAAGACCGCGGCCGATGGACTGCTCGATCAGTGTGCGCGCATTTGCGGCACGCAGTGGCACGATGGTGTAAAGGTTAGTGACGTCCCAACCTTCTTTCAGCATATTGACGTGGATAACGATTTCGGTGGGTTCGTCGGTGTGCTCGACCTTAAGCAGCCGCTCGACCATCGCGTCTTCCTCGGTCCCTGTCTTGCTGGAATCGACCTGGATGACTTTCGCCGCGTAGCGGCCTTCGAAGAACCCATCCGACTGGATCAGCTGCATCAGCTGGCTTGCGTGTGTGGTGTCCCGGGCAATGACGAGCACGAAGGGCTTGACGATGGGTTTCATCGTTTCGCGGGCATAGGTTTCAAGTTCGACCTTGACGCTCTCATGAAGCCGGACACCATCTTCCAATTTTAAACGCTCGACCTCTTCGACCGACATGCCAGCCGGGTTGAAGTTCTTGCGCGTAACGA
>Ga0265314_10001708_pt1 | contig 23846 bp, 24 predicted proteins | sample 4126metaG_FD_203106 | JGI IMG/M metagenome (GOLD analysis project Ga0265314, IMG submission 203106) | Rhizosphere microbial communities from Carex aquatilis grown in University of Washington, Seatle, WA, United States - 4-1-26 metaG | ecosystem: Host-associated > Plants > Roots > Rhizosphere >... | reverse complement strand
GTACCACGTACCACGTACCACTCTTTCCCGCCGAAGCGGGACGGGATGGTTCATGGTCCATGGTTCATGGTTTATATATTTAAGATGTTCATCGTACCCTCTCCGCCGCCACTTGTAAAGACTTGCCATCGGTGAGCGCGGTCACGGTGCCGTTCAGGTCCGTCCGATAGCCGACGATTCCTTTGTTCTTAACAAGCTGCATGACGCGCCAGGCGGGGTTGCCGTATGAATTCTTTGCCCCGACCGAGGTGGCGGCATATTGCGGCGCCACGGCATCGATGAACTCATCGCTCGTCGAATAGTTGCTGCCATGGTGGCCGACCTTTAAAAAATCTGCTTTCAGATCGTCGCCCGCCGCCATAATTTTATTCTCAACGACCGTGGTCGCATCGCCCATGAGCAGGAAACGCTTGTTTCCGAATTTAAGCATTCCCACAATCGACGAGTCGTTCAGCCCGTCGGAGTTGCCGTCATGCTCACTGCCACGGATCCCCGCTTGGGTGCCGGCGGAGAGAACGTCATATTCCATATCGCCGACCTTCTCGATTTTTATTTTTTGCGGATCATCGACGGGTATTTTGTCTTGGGCGATCAGTTCGCGCCAGGTCCGGAACGACGCGAGCTGTGCCGTAACATCTGTAGCCATGACCCGATCGACCTTGTAGCGCGCCAGCACTTGCGCGAGCCCGTTCACATGGTCGGAATGCGGATGCGTGAGAATGACGAGGTCGATCTCGCGATCTCCCGGCGGCATGGCGTTCCCCAGCCGTTCAAGAACCGCGCCATTGGGGCCGCCGTCGATCAAAATTTGTTTGTCGCCCTCTTGCGCCAGAATTGAATCGCCTTGGCCGACGTCAAAAACCGAAAGCGACATCTGGCCAACGCTCGCGGTCGCCCTAAGTTCAACCGGCGCGGTGGCACGCTCAAGCGCCGGCACGCCAAAGATAAGCGAGCCGCCCAATAATATTGTGAATGCGAAATTTTTAATTTTCTTTTTTAACAATATCGTCATAATGGCGCACGACCATCCAGACCATGCCGGCGGCCATGAGGGCGGCAGCGAACAAGTTGAATGATATGCCGGTGATCGAAGCGCCGGGCACCCGGGCGAGCAAGGTCACGAGCGAGATATCATAACCGGTGAAGATCATTGTCACGGCGCCGCAAAAAGCCGCAAGCGAATGAACAAGCGATGAAACGGCCGCGCCGATAAAACCAACGAGCATGGTCGGGGCAACAAATGGAAGCAGCAATAAATTTGTCGGCAACGCCACAAGCGAAGTTTGCCCGAACGCGACCAAAGAAACCGGCAGCGTGGCCAGCGTCGCGCCGGCGGTGGCCGCCACCATCCCGCGAAGATCATATTGTTCGGGCAGGCGTTTGGCGAACGGCTCAAAGAACGGAGAAAGATAAATAAGCCCCAACATCGCCGCGAGCGAAAGCAGGAAACCGATGTCCGCAGTGATGATCCTGGGCGAGACCGCGAGCATTAACGCGGCGGTAAAAATAACCGTGCGACCGCCGGCCGAACGGCGACCGCTCGAAAGGGCGATGGTCGCGAAGATCGACATGACCGCCGCGCGAACGAGCGAAGCGCCGGCGCCGGTCATGATGACAAAAACAACGACGCAAACCGTTGTCAAAACAAAGGTGACATTTTTACTGCTATGGAAAAACCGAAAAGTGCGGCCCAACCATTTATTGATGAGCGAAATATTCCAGCCGGAAAGCGCCATCACGTGCGCCGTGCCGGTGGCGATGAACGCCGCTTTAAGCGCCGGCGACCCGGCGCCGCCGCCCACCAAAAGGCCATCAAGGAAACCGGCGTGCGGTTCGGGCAGCATGCGGCCGATGGCGTCAACGAGCCAGGCTTTGGTTGCTGCGAGCGTAGGAAAATATTTTAGCAAGTCGACAATGTCGGCGGTCGCCGACAAGTACCGCGCGGCGCCGGTCAATAAAAACAACCCGGCCATGATGCACAGCCGAGCTGTTTTGTTTTTGATCATGAAACCGGAAACGAGCGCGAGCGCCAAGGATCCTAAAGCGACCGGCTGAGCCCACGCCGCTTGCGCGGTCGGCGCAAAGACCGTGAGCACGACGATGCCGACAATGAAAGAACCGACCCAGGCGAGCAACGAGGCGGAAGGAGAATTTGCGATTTTATCGAACCATGAGCGCATACGGACACCTGCGGGGACCGACCACGTTTATCTACGTCATTGCGAGGACCCCGATGGCCATCGGGGGACGAAGCAATCCCCTCGGGGTATCGCCATGGTCACAATATTCACGAGATTGCCGCGTCGTTCGTTGCGACTCACTCCTCGCAATGACGGGAATTGATGGGCCGTTGATGTAAAAAATTACTCTACAACGATGTTAACCAACTTACCACCAGCAACAATAACTTTTTTAACTGTTTTCCCTTTTATCCATTCCTGCACTTTTAACGATTCAACAGCGCGAACCTCGAGTGCATCCGGAGCGAGTCCTGTAGGAACAACAATCCGGTCGCGCACCTTGCCGTTCACCTGAACGACCATTTCAATTTCATTGTCGACCGTAAGCGCTTCGTCATATGACGGCCACGGTTCAAAGGTGATCGTCTGCTTGCCGCCCAGTTGCTGCCACAGCTCTTCGCCAAGGTGCGGGGCGAACGGATAAACAAGCTTCGCAAAATCGCGCAGGACGTTGGCATTGATCTTTTCGCACTTTTCCGCCGCGTTCACAAAGATCATCATCGTGGAAATGGCGGTATTGAACTTAAAGCCTTCGATGTCGGCGCCGACCTTCTTGATCGCGCGATGCAATTCGCGCATGAGCGCGGCGTCAACGGTCTTATCATCGGCTTTTTCCAAAAGGCCGTAAACGCGATCGAGAAAACGGCGCACGCCGACCGTCGAAGCGGTCGACCATGGCTTGGCATCTTCGAACGGCCCCATGAACATGAGATACAAGCGCAAAGCATCAGCGCCAAAACGCTCAACGATCTCGTCGGGGTTCACCACATTACCTTTGGACTTGGACATTTTCGTGCCGTCCTCGGCCAAGATCAAACCTTGATTGGCTAATTTTTTGAATGGCTCTTTTCCAGGCACCAAACCTGCGTCGAAGAGGACCTTATGCCAAAAACGCGAATACAAAAGATGGAGCACGGCGTGTTCCGCGCCGCCGACGTAATAATCGACTGGCAGCCAGTGTTTTAGCGCTTGGCTCGTGGCAAATTGCTCGTGGTTCCGCGGATCGCAATAACGCAAGTAATACCAGCTTGAGCCGGCCCACTGCGGCATGGTGTTGGTTTCGCGCTTTCCCGGTCCGCCGCATTTGGGACAAGTCGTGTTCACCCAATCATGGATGTTCACAAGCGGCGATTCGCCGGTCCCTGAAGGCTCGTATTTTTCCACCGGCGGCAATTTGACCGGCAGTTCGTTTTCCGGCACGGCGACGTTGCCGCAATTCACGCAATGGATGATCGGAATGGGCTCGCCCCAATAGCGTTGGCGCGAGAAAAGCCAATCGCGCAATTTATAATTGACCGTTCGCTTGCCCTTTCCCGCCGCGATGAGCGCGTCAGTGATCTTTTTCTTGGCGTCGTCGGAAGCAAGCCCGTTCCATTCGCCGGAATTCGCCATGATCCCGGCCTCCGTATAGGCGCGCGTGTCGTCAAACGGAACGCCGGCGGGCGGCGCAATGACGAATTTAATTTGGCAGTCGTATTTATGCGCAAAAGCGAAATCGCGCGTGTCGTGCGCCGGCACGCCCATGACCGCGCCGGTGCCGTAATTCGGCAGAACGTAGTCGGCGATCCAAACCGGGACTTTCTCGTCGGTGAACGGATGCCGCACGTAAGCGCCGGTGAAAACGCCGGTCTTCTCCCCCTCTTCGCCGGTTCGGTCCAAGTCGCTTTTCTCGCTCGTCCGTTTAATGTATTTCTCGACTTCTTGGCGCTGGTCGGCCGTCACGATCTTCGCGACCAAGGGATGCTCCGGCGCCACCACAACATAAGTGACGCCCATGATCGTGTCAGGCCGCGTCGTAAAGACCGGCAAGTCGAATTCTAGCGCCGTCATGGCATCAGTCTCTTCGCATTGCCCGCGAAAACCTATTTCCGTTCCTTCCGAGCGCCCGATCCAATTGCGTTGCATCGCCTTGATCGGCTCCGGCCAATCCAAGCCGTCCAAATCGCTTTCCAAACGATCGGCGTAGGCCGTGATCCGGAGCACCCATTGGCGCAAAAACTTTTTCGTGACCTGCGTGCCGCAGCGATCACATTTGCCGTTCACGACTTCCTCGTTGGCAAGGCCGGTCTTGTCGGACGGGCACCAATTGATCGGCATCTCGGCTTCGTAAGCCAAGCCGCGTTCGAACAGTTTCAAAAAGATCCATTGCGTCCATTTGTAATATTCCGGGTCGGTCGTATCGACCTCCCGGTCCCAATCGTAACTAAAACCCAGTGCCTTGATCTGGCGGCGGAAATTGTCGACATTTTGTTTGGTGATGATCGAAGGATGAACCCCGGTCTTGATCGCGTAATTTTCCGCCGGCAAACCGAAAGCGTCCCAGCCCATCGGGTGCAGGACGTTAAACCCTTCCATGCGCCGCTTGCGCGCCAAAATGTCGGTGGCCGTATATCCTTCCGGATGCCCCACGTGCAAACCCGCCCCCGACGGATACGGGAACATGTCGAGAATGTAGAACTTCTCTTTTTTGGAATCATCCTCGGTCTTGAAGGTTTTTTCCTTCTCCCAGACCGCCTGCCACTTGGGTTCAATTTTTCTGTGATCGTAGTTCATATAGATGAAACATGAAACATAAAGCATGAAACATTCCGTCGAACACAGTTCGAAAAAAATTCTTCATGTTGTGTGTTTCATGCTTCATTCAATAAAAAGCATGAAACATTCAAATAATCACACAAAATCAAACATTTCGCAATGTTCCCCATAGCATAGCAGCAACTTCATCAATTTGTTGAGAAAGCGATGAGTATTCAACGGAATTCAAATACCCCTCCTTAAAACAAAAACCTATGAGATATTTCGATTCCTTTAACGAGCCAAACGATATTTCTAAAAAATTTTTATGCACCTTATCTTTGATCCGAGAATATCCTTCAATATAATTCAAGACAATCGATAATGACGCCCGTCGAAATTGCGATGTAACGCCATATATTTCTTCGCGAGGGAATTTTTTGGTAGCCGTGTAAACATTATGAACGTACTCGTCCATGAGACGCCTCAATCTTTGGTGATAGGCTTCTTCCATAATGTTTCATGTTGTGTGCTTCATGCTTCATTCGGCCCTACACCCCTCTAGCCAAAATTGTCTTTTCTAAACGTTTCAGAGCATGAAGGTAAGCCGCCGTCCGCAATGAAACTTTGTTGTCTGAATGAATGTTCCAGATCGCTTGGAAATTCTCGACCATGATCGGCTCGAGTTTGGCGAGGACTTCCGCTTCGCTCCAGGAGACGCGGGCGAGGTTCTGAACCCATTCGAAATACGAAACGGTGACGCCGCCGGCGTTCGCGAGGATGTCGGGGACGATGGGGATATTCTTGGTCGTAAGAATCGCTTCGGCTTCGACGGTCACGGGGCCGTTTGCGAGTTCAATGATCGCGCGAGCGCTGACGCGCGGCGCATTCTCGGCGGTGATGACGCCTTCGAGCGCGGCCGGGACCAAAATGTCGCAATTGATCTCCAAGAGTTCAGCGTTCGTGATCGGGCGTGCACCGGGGAAACCGGAAAGGGTGCTATGTTCTTCTTTCCAAGCCGCAACCTCGACCGGATCAAAACCGCCTTCGTTAACGATCCCGCCTTTGGAGTCAGACAGCGCGATTATTTTGTAACCGGCTTCTTGCGCCAAGCGCGCAAAATGATAGCCGACATTCCCGATCCCCTGCACGGCGAGGCGCGTGTCATGGGCGCGCAAATTCAATTTGGCGACCAGCTGGTCGAGCACGTAAAAACCGCCTTGCCCAGTCGCGGCTTCGCGGCCTTCCGAGCCGTAGAGCGCGAGCGGCTTCCCTGTAAAGGCGCCAAAAGCATTCTCTTTTGCGAGTCGCGAGATCTCGTCGACCATCCACGCCATTTCCTTGGGACCGGTGCCGACGTCGGGGGCGGGAACGTCGCGCGTTTCGCCGATCGCCGGATAGAGCGCGCGCACGTAACCGCGCGAGAGCGCTTCCAGTTCGCCCGGCGAAAGTTTTTTCGGATCGACCGCAATGCCGCCCTTGCCGCCGCCGAACGGAATGCCGGCGACCGCCGTCTTCATCGTCATCCAAAGCGCGAGCGCTTTAACCTCGTCGAGGTCGACTTGCGGATGAAAGCGGATGCCGCCCTTGTACGGCCCGCGCGAATTATTCCACTGCACGCGGTTGGCCTCGAATTCGCGATTACTTCCGTCATCCATGACGAGCGGAATTTTGAATTCAAAGATCTCGTCCGGCCGGCTCAAGCGTTCCAAAACGCGCGGATCAAGCTTGATCACGGCGGCGGCGTTCGTCAATTGTTCAATGGCGTTCTCAAAGGTATTCATATTTGATGGACAATGAACCATGGACCATGGACAATTCCGTCGAGTTATACTCGACAATGACGACTCATGGTGCGTGGTATGCGTTTGATGATTATTATGCAAGTCCCAACTTTAACTCTTTCCCGACAAAACCGCAACGGAAAAACAGGGTATTTTCTACAATGCTCGATTTGACGAAATATTCATAAGCCTGACTCGCAAATGATACGCATCGCCGTGGCTCAAAAGCCCCAAATACGATTTGACCGTCGCTTTGTTAGGGTGTTCGGTAATACGTTTAAACATTCGCCGTTCGGTCGTCTTTCGCAAAATGCGATAGTGAGGAAAATGCACCCAGCCTAAGAAATCAACGCCCGAGGCGAAGGTCTTGAGAATGATCTTCGCGGGGTGCATTTCCAGATTCAAATCATTTTTGAGAAAATCGGAAACGATCGGCAAAATCGCCAACAGCTCATTTTTGTACGGTGATAAAAAAACAAAATCATCGGCATAACGGATATAATTGCAAAATCTTAAATCCTGTTTCACAAATTGATCCAGTTCGTTCAAATAAACATTGGCGAAAAGCTGGGAGGTCAAATTACCGAGCGGGATGCCGACATCTGGCCGTCCAGAGTTAAAACTTCCGATAATTTCTTTAAGCAACCAGCGGATATCAGCGTCCGGTATTCGCGTAAAAAGCAACTTTAACAGTATCGCCTGATCAACGTTCGCAAAGAACTTGCGAATATCGCATTTTAAAACCCAAACCGTACGCGTGTGGTTGCAACTCGTTTTTAAAGCAAGATCGCGAAACCGATCTAACGCCGCATGAGTGCCTTTATCCAATCGGCAAGAAAACGAATCGACGACAAATATTTTATCAAAGAATGGATATAGCAAACGATGAACCGCGTGATGCACCAGACGGTCGCGTACCGACGCTTTATGAATCTGTCGCGGTTTGGGGTCGGAAATGCGAAAGGCACGGTAACCGCCGTGACGATATCTCCCCATGACAAGATCGTCGTGAAGCCGTAAAATGTTATCCATGAGGTCATCGGAAAATTCTTGCACATCGGCCTTGCCGCGTTTGCCAGCGGCAAACTCTTCCCATGCGGCGCATAAATTTTCAACGGAAATAATTTCGTCAAAACTATGGAGCAAAATATTTTTCACAATACCAGTATGCTACCCCCCCCCCCGACGGATTTCAAGCAAATTCCGATCTTGCGTAGCGCTATAGACGCATACAAACTGTGGCACGGATTTCTTAATGCCATGCCACGCATGACAAAATATACTTTGGGCGCACGGATTGACGGTCTTTTCGGCTCCTTGATCGAGAACCTGTCTGCGACCGGATTTGCAAAAAAAGAAAACAAGATGACGCATCTCGATTTCGCCAGCGTAAATCTTGACCTGATCAAATTATTCTTGCGCGTGGCGTGGGAAATAAAAGCTCTGGATCATAAAAAATACGCCGCCATATCAGTACCTATAAACGACATTGGGCGCATGCTCGGCGGTTGGCGGAAACACCTGATAACTTAACACCCCCGATTTAGTCGAGGGTGTTTGGCTGAAAAGAATTGCTGGCGGCGAGGAAGAACCAGTTGTCGTTCCACGGACTCGCAGGGTTGTCGTAGTTGAGGTTGAGGTTCCGTTCGCGGTCGTTCTCGTTCAAGTACGCGACATGGAGGTTGTCGCCGAGGCGAGCGATCGAGCCGTCGAAATATGTTCAAGACCGTCCGTGTCACCGCCCCTCGAATTCTCTCGGGGGTGAATTTTATGCCGAGCACCGGCTCGCTGGTTTTGAACACCAAGTATTTTCAGCTTCGCGCGACGATGATGCGCTGACCGGCGACTTATCGCCCGTCATTCTGATCTGTCATTCGCACGCAGACGCGGCCGTCCGAAACCGTGATCGCGGGCTGATTCGCCTTGTCCATGATCATTATACACCGGATACGAAAAAGCCCTGCACAACAATCGTGTTGTGCAGGGCCGAAGGATCCAAGGGTACTGATCAAGCGCCAAGTAACCAAGGATCCAAGCGCTTACTTGCTGGCGGCGAGGAAGAACCAGCTGACGCTCCACGGACCCGCAGGGTTGCCGCAGCGGAGGTTGAGGCTCCGATCGCGGCCGAACCCGTCCAAGCACGCGACATGGAGGTCGCCGCCGAGGCGAGCGATCGAGCCGAGAGCGGCGATGACGTGCTTCCTTTGCTCGTTGGGGTACTTGCTTGCGAAGGCAAGCAGTTCCTCATAGAGTGCGGGGCGCAGGCCAGCCGCGTCCATGGCGTCAAGAATTTGTTCGGTCGTCATCTGACGGTCGATTGTGAAGTAGCTAAATACCACATCACGGGCCGTCCGAACAATGCCCTTGCATCGCTCGATCGGCTCGAACCGCGCCTTGGCGTAGTTGGGGTTCACCCAATCGAACGCCTTGCTGAGTTCGTCGAACGATGGCTGAAGGTAGTTCACGAAAGCCGTGAACATTTCGGCGATCTTTTGACCGGCCGCGACAAGCGCTGCGATCATGATGCGGGCGAGGGAACGATCCTTCAAGATTGCTTCTCCCAGCTCCGCCGTGAGCCCCTCTTTGGCGAAAACTGATGTTAGTGCCGTTACTTTCCCGTACTCGAGACTGAATAGGTTCGCCATTGCTCCCCAATCCTTTCGAACCGTCCCGGTCCATTCAAACAAACGCACCACGCGTTGGCCAGAATTTCCCTAATAAAAAGGACGCATTTGGTTTCATCATTTTAGAGACAAAAACAAATGCGTCCATAAAGTCATTTTCCCGTGACTTTGTCGGGTCTCCCCTTTCGATTGTTAACGAAAACACCATAACATATATTCACGATTTTGTCAAGCTTCTGATATTAATAAAATGGCCTTTTAAGGCCATTTTATTTTCGCTTAACGACATTATTTGATCATACTCTTTGCGGGAACGGTTCCAATGACAGAATACTGTTGGCGTCGGCGTCAGTGATAACTTTCTTTGTTGCCAATAGCTTTGTCAGGGCCTCGAGTTTATGATCCTCTTTGCGCATGACAACCGTCAGATCGGCTTTTAAATTTATAAGTTTGTCATCCAAATATTCCTTGGTGACCATTTGCGATTCGATGCGTTTAAAACGCTCATCAACCTTTGATGAGAAATCGCCGATTGCTTCAAGTACGTCGCTGATTGTGGGTTCCTGATTCATAGCATTGTAAATTATACGCCCGAGTCGAAACGATGTCTATAACACCGTTATCCCTTTGTTTCCGCCAAATACTTTTCCGCTTCGAGGGCGGCCATGCAGCCGGTACCGGCGGCGGAAATGGCTTGGCGATAGCGCCAGTCAGCGACGTCGCCGGCGGCATAGACGCCGGGGATGTCGGTTCCGACGAAGCCGACCGGTTTGATGTAATTCTTTTCCAATGTAATCTGTCCCTCGAAGAGTTTAGTGTTCGGATCGTGACCGATCGCGATAAAGATCCCGTCGATCGGCATATCTTTTTCCTCATTGGTGGCGTTGTTCTTCACCCGCGCGCCCGTGATCTTGTCATCGCCGACATAGCCGACAATGCTGGCGTTGAACATGAATTTGATCTTCAGATTGGTCTCGGCGCGCTCCTGCATGATCTTCGAGGCGCGCAAAACGTCGGTCCGGACCAAGACCGTCACTTCGGACGCGAACTTGGTCAAAAAAGTCGCCTCTTCCAAAGCCGCGTCGCCGCCGCCGACCACGAACAATTTCTTATTCTTGAAAAAGAAACCGTCGCAGGTCGCGCACGCCGAAAGACCCTTGCCGTAATATTTCGCTTCGCCCGGCAAATTAAGGCGGCGCGCCGACGCGCCGGTCGCAATAATGACCGTCTTGGCCTCAAACGTTTCCTCGCCAACCGTCACCTTCTTGGGCGTTGATTTTAAATCGACAGCCGTCACTCTTTTCTCGACGACGCGCGTGCCGAACTTTTCCGCCTGCTTGCGCATGGCGGCCATCAGGTCGGGCCCCAAAATGCCGTCGGGGAAACCGGGAAAATTCTCAACTTCGGTGGTCGTGATGAGTTGCCCGCCGATTTCGTCGCCGCAAAACATGAGCGGCTTCAGTTCGGCCCGCGCCGCATAGATCGCCGCCGTATAGCCGGCGGGGCCGGAACCGATGATGATCAGATTTTCCATATTGAAAAATGAAGCATGAAACACGCAACATGAAACATTCTTGCGCCCGCTGGCGCGGAGTGCTTCATGTTTTATGCTTCATGTTTTATTTAAGAACTGCTTCAATCTTCTTCACCACTTCTTCTTTCGACATCGCGCCGACCCAGCTGTCGACGACCACGCCGTTCTTATAGATGAAAAACGCGGGGATCGACTGGACGCCGAGTTTTTCGGCGACCGCCGTTCCCTCTTCGACATTGTATTTGCCGACTTTGATCTTGCCGTCGTATTCCTTGGCCAGCTCCTCGAGGATCGGACCCATGATCCGGCACGGCGGACACCACGAAGCCCAGAAGTCCGTTACGACGGGCATGGCTTTCGATCCTTCGACTACTTCTTGATCAAAATTTACATCGGTTAATGTTACTTCGGACATAAGTTTGTTATTTTATGGACAATGAACCATGGACCATGGACAATTCCGTCCCGCTTCGGCGGGAAGGAATGGTACGTGGTGCGTGGTACGTGGTCCATTAGGAAAATTGTATCTTTCTCTCTTTCTTCTCCACGTGCCAGAAAACCAAACGATCGCCGACTTGAAGCACGGGTTTCACCTTGATCTTGGTGCCGAATTCGGAACCGGCGCGGACCTCTTTGACGGCGGTCTTGTTGCTTTGGAGATCAATGACCTCGCCGGCCTCGATCTCGGCATCGGCGCGGAAAACCTGAACCGTAGCGCCGAGCGCGGCATGGCCATCGGTCACCACTCCTCCGACGATCATGGCGTTCTTTTCTGTCCGGAAAATAGCAAGAATATTCGCCTGGCCCAATTCGGTGCGGATGATCTCTTCAGGAAGCAGCTCTTGGAGCGCGGCTTTGACGTCGTCGAGAATGTCGTAAATGACCTTGGCGGTTTTTATTTGCACTTTCTTTTCCCGCGCCAAATTATTGACGGCGGTTGGCACCAGCACGTTGAAACCGTAAACGCGAGCGCCCGAAGCTTCGGCGCGCAAAATGTCGGCGTCAGTCACGTTGCCGAGGCCGCGGCTTACGACCTCCACCCCGACCTCGGGGTGCTGGAATTTTTCAAACGAGCCGACGAGCGCTTCTAATGAGCCAAGCACGTCGGTCTTCAAGACGATCTTAACATTGATCTTATCGGCCTTGTTCTCGCTGCTCTGGCTGCTCGAGGAAGTGACGGTCTTGAAGGTGGCGCGCGAGGCTTCTTTAATGTCTTTCTCCAAACCTTTGGTGTCGGCCGGAACGGAAATAACGTCGCCAACGGTCGGCGCCGCTTTAAGACCGATGAGTTTGACCGGCATGCCGGGCGGCGCTTCTTTCACCAGTTTGCCGTTCCAATCGCGCATGGCCCTGACGCGTCCGTAAAGCGTTTTGTTGATCGCCAAAATGTCATTCACGCGCATCGTGCCGCCGGCAATGAGAATGGTCGCGACCGGCCCTTCATTCTTGTCGACGTGCGCTTCAACCACGGTCGCCACGGCGCGCCGCGCCGCGTTCGCCATCAGCTTATCCTTGTTGAGATCGGCGACGAGCAGGATCATTTCCAAAAGCGCGTCGATGTTCTTGCCGTCTTTCGCGGAAACCGGCACGAACGGAATTTTGCCGCCCCAATCCTCGGCCTGCACGTTGCGCTCGGCGAGTTGGCGTTTGACCTTTTCAATGTCGGCGTCGGATTTGTCGATCTTGTTGACCGCCACCACGAACGGAACCTTGGCGGCTTCAATAATGCCAAGGGCTTCCAGCGTTTGCGGCTGGACGCCGTCGTCGGCGGCCACGACCAAAATGGCCACGTCGGCGATGCGAGCGCCGCGCGAACGCATGGTCATGAACGCTTCATGGCCCGGCGTGTCGATGAAGGTGATCCGGCGGCCGCGCTTTTCCACTTGGTAAGCGCCAATGTGCTGCGTAATGCCGCCGGCTTCGCCCGCGACCACGTTGGTGGCGCGAATAGCGTCCAAAAGCTTGGTCTTGCCGTGGTCGACGTGCCCCATGACGACGACGACCGGCGGGCGCTCCGCGAGCACCGCGCCTTCCGCGCCTTCCGCAAGGAGCTCCGAAAGCTTTTCTTCCATGTTCTGGCTGCCGCTCTCGACGACGACCGATTCGGATTCCGGCTCAACCTTAAAGCCAAGGTCCTCGGCGATGATCGAGGCGGTTTCAAAATCAATGCGCTCGTTCATCGAAGCCAGAATGCCGTTCTTCATGAGCTCGCCGATGATGCGCGTAATGGGAAGATTGACGCGCGCGGCAAAGTCGCGGACATTGACCACCTTGGGCAGTTTGATCGCCCCGCCGGAGGCGGCCACGGCTTTTTCTATTTCCGACTTTTCGCGCGTGATCTTGGCGCTCAATTCGCGCTGCTGTTTCCAGCGCGACCACTCGCGGACGACATAGGCGGCCGTATGGTCGTCGATCTTGATGGCGCGTTTGCCAATGTCAATGCCGTGCTCCGGGAGCACGGTAAACAGTTCGCTGGGGTTGGTCCGCAGTTTTCGTGCTAATTCAGTTACGTTCATATTTCACACTTTATGCGGAATTTGCGGTTGTGTCAATGAAGCCTATGGACCCCATGGACCACATACCATGGACCATGAACCATTCCGTTAGATCAATGTGTGGCTTTACTGGTACGTGGTCCATGGTATGTGGTCCATAAAAACAAAAACTCCCCCGGCCTTTCAGGCGAGGAGAGTTTTTGGCTGGAAGCTGAAATTTAGCGCGTCATGCTGATCGTCTCGGACAGTTCGGCGCCCGGGGCGGCCACGGTGATGCGGCCGGAAGTGGCGTCGCGCACAACGGTGTAACCGCTGTCATAATCGGTCGCGCTGGTCCAGTGCGCGCCGGTAACGGAAGGATCGACCGGGAGGCTGGCGGCAAAAGTCGGAACCAAGCAGGGTCCGATATTGTAGTTGTTGGCGCCCGTGGTCGAGGTCATGTCGGCGGCGGTCGTCGGAATGGCGCCGGCGGCGCAGGTGAAGGTGCCTTTATTGTCGGTCGTGTTGGCGATGATCGAGCTGATGATCGTATCCATGTTGTTCCAGCGCTGGGCGTTACGAGCCTGCGAGAACTGGCGGGCCGGGTTAAGGGCGACGATGAGGACGCCGGCCAAAACGGCGATGAGGCCGATGACGATCAAGATTTCGATAAGCGTGAAGCCTTTTCTTTGTTTCAACATATTTCTTTGATTAATGAGCTTAATGATAAATTATTATTTATTCTTCGTGCCGACGCTTTATCCGCTAGATCGACCTTTGAGCGGTTTAAGGCGTGGGCGGTATCGACTTGGCCTAACGGATCATGCTGATAGGTATGGTAAGTTCGGCACCGGGAGCGGCGATGGTGATGCGGCCAGTGGTGGCGTCGCGCATGATGGTGTAATTCAAATCGTAATCGGTCCCACTGGTCCAATGCGCGCCGGCGGCCGACGGATCGAACGGCAAGGAAACGGCGTACGTCGGCGAGAGACACGGCCCGATATTGTAATTGGTCGCTCCGGCCGTCGAGGTCATCTTGGCGGCGGTCGTCGGAATGACGCCGGCGGCACAGGTGAAGGTGCCGCGATTGTCGGTCAGGTTGGCGATGACCGCGCTCATGATCGTGTCGATGTTGTTCCAGCGCTGGGCGTCACGGGCTTGCGAGAACTGGCGAGCCGGGTTAAGAGCGACGATCAAGACACCGGCCAAAACGGCGATGAGGCCGATGACGATCAGGATTTCGATAAGCGTGAAGCCTTTTCTTTGTTTCATACTAATGAACATTAATGAACGATTGATAATAAATTATTCTACATTTTAAACCGGCGGCACTTCGGTCCATGAACTCACGAACAATTGATCGACGTCGGCAATTTGAACTTGGATGCGGGCGGACATGCCGCTCACCGTCGCTTGCGCGTAAACCGTTCGCGCATTGGCGTTGGAAACAACGGCCGCGATCGAGCAAACGACTTTATCCACACTGATGTTCTCATTACCAGTATAGCTTCGATTGCGCTTTATGCGCAACATGGCGATATTGGCGCAAGCATAAGCCGAGGAGCGGGCCTGGACCGCATAGGCGCGCACCGTGGTCTCGCGCGCTTCGGTCATGTACACCCCCGCGAGCGCCGTGCTTGAGATCAAAGCCACGCCGCAAATAAGGATCACGCTGGTGATCGCGGCAAAACCAGGCCGCGAACGCGGCCGCAGTCGAGCCGAGCTCGACCGGTCCTCAATTCTGTCTTGGCACGGTTGACGACCCATATAAGGTGATCGTTGAGTAAAAATTATTTCCCGGAATAACGGTCGGCGGCGCGGACACCGTAATGCTCATCCGAATGACCGATTTGGCGGCCGTGGCTTGCAGACAGGTGCCGAGCTTGGCGCCCGAGAACAAAATGCGGAAAATGGCCGTTGCCGCATCCCAGCAATATTCCGCCCCTTTCCAGCAGCAAACGCCGTACCAAACGCTCGGGTCGCAGGCGACCGGCGGCCAGGTGTTGTCGGTTCGCAAATGCGCGGTCGGGTCGACCAAATTGGTGAAGGTCAAGTTCGACACCTTGACGCTGGCCGAAGTCAGCGGCACCGCCGCGTTAGTTCCCTGCTTCATGGTGAGCACGCCGTTCGCGACCGCAAAGACCGTGGGCGAAACGGCGGCGTCGGCCATCGTGAGCGAAAGCGACGCCGCGGTGCCGCCGCCGTCGGTCGGAACGGTCGCGTCTTTTGAATTTCGCACGGTCGCGTCCATTTTCTCAAGCGCGAACCGCGCGTTCTGATTGACTTCCATGATCGTGACGACCTTGGCTTCGCGCCCCAGGACATTAAGCAAAAAGGTCATCAGCGTGCCGGTAATGAGCGCCAAGAGCGCGACGTAGAGCATGACCTCGATCACGGTCGAGCCGCGGCGCGTCGTCATATGAAGGCCCAGTCAGTGAGCAAGACCTGTTCTTGAATGCTGGCCGTCCGGTTCGGCTCCGGATGCCAGGTAACCACCACGTCGACCTTGACCGTGTCGGCATCATACGACGAGATCGTCACGACCCTCGTAAAACCGTTGGCCGCGTCCGAGGTCCCGGAATATATCCATTCGATCGGCGCCGTGCCGCTGATCGCGAGGCCGTGCGCGCCGACCGTGAGCGCCGACCAAGCGCGGTCGGAGATCGAGATCGACGCCTGGATCCCCTCCTCGGCAATGGAGACGGCTTGCATTTCCAAGGTCATCTCGGACACGGCTTTTTCGGTCATGGTCGTCATGCCGGCCACGGCGGTCACCAAAAGGACCATGGCCGCGATCGCGAACATTATTTCGACCATTGATTGTCCGCGGCGATGTTTGGTCATTGGGAAATTGCTCCGGTCGAATAAATGGTGATGATCGCCGTGCGCACGCCGTTATTGACCGTGATCGTGCCGGTTGCGGACGGGACACCGGTCTGTTTGGCAAAAACAACCTCGGTTACCCCGGTGAAGGTGATGTAAGAAGGATAGGGCATGATCGTATCGTAAGCCGTCTGCCGCGTGGCGTAGGAAGCGCCGCGGAACATGGTCAAATTCCCGCCGGCCAACGAAACGCCGTGGCTGACATTGCCCTCGCTCGCGAGCGCGCGCTGTTCGGCGGCGCGCAAATACGACACCATCGTCTCAGTCAACACCTCCACCTCGCGATTCTTGATAAAATTGATCGAAATAATTACAACCACGCCCAACAAAATCAGCGTAACGGCGAGTGCGACCGTAACCTCGATCAAGGTAAAACCGGGGCGTCCTTTCATAAATTATCGGTGAATGCCTTCGGTCAGCTTGTAGATGGGCGTGATGACGGAAATGGCCACGAAGCCGACGATGACGCCCAAAACCAAGAGCAGCACCGGCTCGATGATCGCGGTCATGTTGCCGACGATGCCGTCGATCTCCTTGTCATAAAAATCGGAAATATACAGAAGCGACGCGTCGAGCTTGCCGGTCTTTTCGCCGACCCTGATCATGCGCTCGACGATCGAAGGAAACAATTTCGGTTTGCGCGCCAAGTATTCGGCAATGCTTTCGCCCTGCTTGCTCATGTTCTTGGCGATCGCCTCAAGCTCGTTGCGGTAAACCAAGCTCCCCATGCTGGAAGCGGTAATTTGAAGCGAACGCACAATGTCGACGCCGGAAGCAAGCAAGGTTCCGAGAATTTGCGAGAAGCGCGTCAGCTGGGCGTACTGCTCCAATTTCCCAAAAACCGGGATCGAGAGCGTGATGCGATGAACAAAAAAACGGAAACTTTTTACTGCCAAAAGCGCGCGGAAGCCGAACACCAAGCCGACCAATCCAAGGACGATGTAGAGGCCGTTCTTAACCGCGAAATGCGAAAAGTCGAAAAGGAATTGCGTGGTTGGCGGCAGCGACACCTTTAAGGAAATAAAGATCGGCAACAGCTGCGGCAAGGTGACAAAGGTAAGAAACCCCGCCACGCCCAAGGTGCCGGCCAAAACAATGGCCGGATAAATAAGCGCGCCACGCACTTTCTGCTTCAACGTGTCCGCCCGTTCGAGCTGCGCCGCCAAATATTCGAGATTTTCCGAAAGTTTGCCGCTCTCTTCCCCCACCCGCACCATGCTGGTAAAAAGGTCGTCAAAGATCTTCGGATACTGCGCCATGGCCGACGAAAGAAATTGCCCGTTCTCCACCTCTTTCACAACCACGCCAAGCACCTTGTGGAATTTCTTCATCTTGGTCTGATCCCCGATCTCTTCAAGCGAATCCCGCAGCGGCAAACCGGCATGGATCATGATCGCCAAATGCTTGGCGAAGAGCATCTTCTCCTTGGTCGGCACGCCGCCGTAAACCTTGTTGTTTACTTTTTTCGGCTTGATGGGTTTGGCTGGCATGAAAGTCTTATTCTTGAATAACGCGCAAGACCTCGGCGACCGAAGTAATGCCGGTGCCAGCCTTGGCAAAACCGTCCTCGAGCATGGTGGTCATGCCCAAGCGGATCGCGGCGACACGGATGGCGTCGGAGCTGGCCTTGCTCACGATCAGGTCGCGAATTTCGCCGCGCACTTCCAAAACTTCGTAAATGCCGACGCGCCCGCGGTAGCCGGTGTTGACGCAGGCCTTGCACCCCTTGCCGACAAAGAATTTTTTAGTCGACTTCCAAGCCTTTTCCGAAATGACCGCTTGGAGCCGATTGCCTTCCGCTTCGGTCATCTTGTACTCGACCGTGCAATCCGGACACAGTTTGCGCACCAAGCGCTGGCCGATCGCAATGTTCACGGTGGAAGCGACCAAGTACGGCTCGATGCCCATGTCGAGAAGGCGCGGCAAGGTGGTGGCGGCGTCGTTGGTGTGCAGCGTCGACAAGAGCAAGTGGCCGGTGAGCGCGGCGTTCACCGCGATCGAAGCCGTCTCGTTGTCGCGGATCTCGCCCACCATGATGATGTTGGGGTCTTGCCGCAAAATGGAGCGCAGCCCCATGGCGAAGGTGAGGCCGGTCGCCGCATTCGTTTGAATTTGCGTGATGCCGCCGATCGAATATTCGATCGGGTCCTCGACGGTGGTAATGGCGATGTTCGGCGTGTTCAGCATTTGCACGAGCGTATAGAGCGTCGTGGTTTTTCCGGAGCCGGTCGGCCCGGTCGCCAAGATCATGCCGTGCGGCCGGCGGATATAAAGCTCGACCAGCGCCTTGTCCCGGTCCGACAAGCCCAGCTCCGCAAGGGTGAGCGCCTTAAGCTGCGAGACCAAAAGCCGCAAGACGGCGTTCTCGCCGTGGTAAGCGGGAATGATGGACACGCGCAGGTCAACCGGAACTTTTTCGATCACCACCCGAAAACGCCCGTCTTGGGCGGCTTGGTGTTCGTCGGTGCGCAAGCCGCTATGAACCTTGATCGTCGTGATCACCTGGTTCAACAAAACTTTGGGAAGCACGAAGATCGTCGCCAGCACGCCGTCAATGCGAAAGCGAATGTCCATTTCATTCTCCGTCGGGTCGATGTGAATGTCGGAAGCGTGCATGAAATAGGCCTGCTCGATGATATAGTCAACGAGTTTGGTGATCGACACGTCGCCCGTCGTCATCACCTCGATCTCGCTCTGGCGCGTGCCGACCGTTTTCGGCGCATCGTCGGGCTTAACGACCTCTTCGGATTTTTTAAGTTCGCGTTTGGCCATGCGTGCTTTGATTAGTTATGGTATTTTACTACATATTAAGACGAAGCGCTAACCTATGCCCGGTTTTATTCTCATAAACAAGCCCGTCGGACCGACCTCGCACGACATTGTCGACCGCGTGCGCCATATGACGGGCGTAAAGACCGTCGGCCACGCCGGCACCCTCGACCCGTTCGCGAGCGGCTTGCTTATCGTTGGCGTCGGCCGCGAAGCGACGCGCGAATTCGTGAAGCTGGTCGGCTTGGACAAACGCTACCGCGCCACTCTCCACCTGGGGGCAACTAGCGACACTGATGATCGGACGGGGCGGATCACGAATGGACCATGGACCATGGACCATGGACCAATCCAAAAAACACTCCGCGATAGCGAGAATGGTACGTGGTCCATGGTACGTGGTCTATATCCGCCTCTTGTACAACCCACAAAGGAAACCATTGAGCAGACCCTAAAACAATTCACCGGCAAGATCCAACAGCTCCCCCCGATCTATTCGGCAAAAAAGATCAAGGGCAAGAAAATGTACGAGCTGGCGCGCGCCGGTTTGCCCGTGGCCCGTAGCCCGTCGCCCGTGGAAATATATTCGATTGAGATTGTTGACCATTTGCCACAAGCCACGAGCCATTTGCTAACACTGGATATCCATTGCTCCAGCGGCACTTACATCCGCGCGCTGGCTCGCGACATCGGCGAAACGCTGCCCGCCCAAGGCGGGTCCGCCTCGGGCGGAGGCTGCGGCGCTTATCTGGAAGAATTGGAGCGAACCGCGATCGGGCCGTTCAATCTCGATGAAGCCGTTAAGGCCGATGGGCTGAATGCGGGCAACTGGGAAAAACATCTGATTTCGCCCAACCAAGCGCTTGACCGTTGCCAGCGCCAGGGCGGCGTGCTAGGGTGGAAACAGTCATAATGATTCATCCGGACCAGACTCCCTTCGCCATGATTACTGCAATTTTATCGCAAAAAGAACTTGCAGGCGCCATAAACGCGTCGGGTTTCGCGTCCTCGAAACCCTATGTTAGCAATTGTTTATATTTTGCTCGGTGCGGCCGTCGGAGCGGTCGCCGGCTATTTAATTAGGCAGTCGATCGCCGCGAAGCGCACGGCCTCAGCCGAAGCCACGGCGGAAAAGATCGTTCAAGAAGCCAAAAACAAGGAGCAGCAGCTCCTGCTCGAGGCCAAAGAACGCTCGATAAAAATTCTCGATGACGCCAAGCGCGAAGAACAATCGCGCCGCGTTGAAATTTCCGAACTCCAGAAAAAGATGGAGAAGCGCGAGTCGCTCTTCGACCAAAAGATCCTCGAACTGCAGAACGAACAGGCCAAGATCGTCGAAAAGGAAAAGCAGATCGACGCGACCAAGGCGCGACTCGACGGAATGGCCGCCGAAGAGATCAAGAAGCTCGAAGCCGTCGCCAAGCTCTCGACCGAAGAAGCGGTCAACCGCTTGATGGCGCAGGTGCAAGAGCGCTACCACGAGGACCTCATGGGCCGCGTCCGCAAGATCGAGCAGGAAGAAACCGACGTGGTCGAAGAAAAGGTTCGCGAAATTCTCACCCCGGTCATCCAGCGCATGGGCGGCTCGGTCGTGGCCGAAACGACGACGACCAACGTCACGTTGCCTTCCGACGACCTCAAGGGCCGCATCATCGGCCGCGAGGGGCGCAACATCAAGGTGCTCGAATATTTGACCGGCTGCGAAATTGTCGTTGACGACACGCCGGGCATGATCACCGTTTCCGGCTTCTCCCCCATCCGCCGCCAAATAACCAAGCGCACGCTCGACAAGCTCTTGAAAGACGGCCGCATTCAGCCGGCGCGCATCGAGGAAGCCGTTGAAGAAAGCAAAAAGGAACTCGCCCTCGACATCAAGAAGGCCGGCGAAGACGCGCTCTTCCAGCTTGGCATCACCGGCATCGACCCCAAGCTCGTGCAAATTTTGGGCCGCCTCAAGTACCGCACGTCCTACGGCCAAAACGCGCTGGCCCACTCCATTGAGGTCGCGCAAATTTCCGCCATGCTCGCGCAAGAGCTCGGCGCCGACGTGTCGATCGCCAAAAAGGGCGGCCTCTTCCATGACATCGGCAAAGCCGTTGACCACGACGTGCAAGGCGGCCACCCCGAAATTGGCTACAACATCATGAAGAAGTTCGGCCTGCCCGAAGAGATCGCCTACATGTCGATCGGCCACCACGAAGACAAACCGAAGACTTTTGAGGCCGTGATCGCCAAGGTCGCCGACGCCATTTCCGGCGCCCGCCCCGGCGCGCGCAAGGACTCGGTCGAGCAATACATCCAGCGCCTTGAAGACCTGGAAAAGACCGCCGCCTCCTTCCCCGGCATTGAAAAAGTTTATGCCATTCAAGCCGGCCGCGAAGTGCGCGTCTTCGTTCGCCCGCAGGAGATCGACGATTTTGCCGCCGTCCGCATGGCCCAAGACGTGGCTCGAAAGATCGAAGCCGACCTGCAATACCCCGGCGAAATTAAGGTAACGATCATCCGCGAAACCAGGGTTATTGAATACGCTAAATAGGACCTTGCCCCGCACCTTAAGGACACTGTTTGCCGTAATAAAAACGATGACCGTGCAAAATCTGGTTATAAGCTAAAAACTGATCAGCGCAATGAAAAACTAAAAAGTGTCCTTTAGGTGCGGGGCTTGCACCTTTTGATAAAATTCGGTATAATACAGCTATAAAACATTTAATCCACATCTTATGAACAAAGCAGAATTAGGAGCAGCGTTGGCCGACAAGTTTAATTTGCCAAAAACACAGGGTGTTTCTATCATCGAAGCGATGACCGAGATGATCACTGAAGAGCTTAAAAAGGGCTCAGAAGTGACAATTGCCGGCTTTGGCCAGTTCATGGCCAAGGAGCGCAAGGGCCGCTCGGGAGTAAACCCGCGCACCAAGGAAAAGATCACTATCCCGCCGATCCGCGTCCCGAAGTTCAAGGCCGGCAAGAACCTGAAGGAGGCCTTGAAAGCCTCCGGCATCGCCGCTGCCGCGACACCGACGGTTTAGTGCTTAGAACTTAGAGTGTAGAACTTAGAAAAAACCCTTTCGCTTTGGCGAGAGGGTTTTTGGTTTGAAAATAAAAGCCGCCCCGACGCGCATGGCGTGGGGCGGGAAGAAGATGAAATGAAAGACTATCTGTGATTATAGATGAAGGAGCTGTAATGCGGCCACTCGCCGCTCTTCATTGGCGATACCAACCCGATCCAGCGACCGTCATCATTCGTTCCGACCGTCAGTTGACTGCCTTCCTCGTCGAGGGGTTCATGGGCGGCAACAAACCAAGTTGGGCCCATGGCCTTCAATTCCTTATTGGAAAACGATTTGCGGAAAAGAAAGACGGTCTCAAGATCGGCCGGCTGAAAACGGAATTCTTTCGCCTGATTGTCGATCATCGGCGCGGTCCATCCGTCTAGACGGTGGTCATGATCGACGATAATTGCGATCTCGCGGATCGTGCCGGCGGGCGTGACCTTGAATTTTCCGGAATGCAACGCCTGTTCTACCGAATTGAGCAGCCGATATCCGTTCTCGCGGCACCACACGCCCCATTCTTCCGCCAACCAGCCCGTCGAAACCATGCGTGCATAGATGACATTCCCGTCCCGACCCCAATGCGGCCTGAAGCCATGAATGCCTCGCGCGAACGGTTCGTTAGCAGGCGCCGCGCTCAAGCCTTGGGCAATGAAAGCGGTAACGAGTTGGCCCGCGTGTTCCGGATCGCGAATCAGCTCCTGGATCGCCCCGGAAGGAATGCGACTCCAATCGATATTCGCCGTTATTGTAGCCATGAGTTGGTGCGTCTGCCGGAGGGTAGCCAGCTTTTCTTCTCGTTCACGTTCGGTATCCATGTTCATTCTCCTGCCGCGGCTGGGCCGTTCGCGTGATTGCGAAACGGGTTTAAACGCGGCGCAACAAACCCGATAAAGATGCGTTGCGCCGCGTTCAAGCGATAAAAAGAACGACGCGGAAATTTACCACAAAAACCGCTATTTGTCAAGGGTTTCCGCTTATTCCCGCGTTTACTGTCAGCGCCCGTCATTGCGAGGAGTGAGCCGATGCGAACGACGCGGCAATCTCGTAAAGATAGCAACCGTGGTGATATTCCGACGAGATTGCCGCGCTCGGTTGCGACCTCGCTCGCAATGACGATATGCGATAAGGCAATGTAAAATTAAAATCCCAATTTCTCCTTTACCAAGATCACCGTGATCCGGCCGTCCGTCATGTCGGAAAAGGTGATGAGCATTTTCTTGAGGTCGCTCCCCGGGTTGCCCAAGCTCTTTTGGTGCTTGTCTTCCATTGGCAAGGAATATTCGCGGACGCGTTTGATGCCGTCTTCAAAGGTCGGAACGATCTTTTGGGCGCCGACAACATAGACGGCGTGCGGCGAGAGGATGGCGAAAGCGGGAATTTGCGAGCCGGAGTAAGACCCTTGGAACAAGACGCCGTCTGCGGAAAGCGCATGGGCGCTGGCCAAGTAATAACTCGCCGATGACGACTGTTTGCGCAGCTCCATTTGCTTTGCCTTGTCCGCTTCGGCAAAGATCTTTTCCTTCCAATTGACAAGACCGCTCGTTCCCGACTTTAACAGATCGGTGAACCCGATCTCGTCCAGCGTCACCGAGCCGCCGGTCATGACGTCGGCGCCGGCCGGGATCATTTCTTTAAGCTTCGCGAGCGCTTCCGCGCGGTCGGCAACGACCGCGACGTTGTATTTTTTCGCCGTCAACGCGGCCGCAGTTTTATTAATAACCTCTTCCGAGGCAAGAATGTCGTAGGGCATATATTTTGAAATTATGAATATCAAATGACTAATGTCGAATGTCGAATTCCGACGATGACTTAGAACAGCACCTTCAAAACCGTTAACTCACCCTACCCTCTCTTATAATAGGGGAAGATATAAAATCTGCCACCAATAATATGTAATTCTACATACAACCGAGCCAAAATTTGAGAAGATTTGGAGCTGATATAAAATCTGCCACCAAATATATGCCC
>Ga0265314_10001707_pt1 | contig 23848 bp, 20 predicted proteins | sample 4126metaG_FD_203106 | JGI IMG/M metagenome (GOLD analysis project Ga0265314, IMG submission 203106) | Rhizosphere microbial communities from Carex aquatilis grown in University of Washington, Seatle, WA, United States - 4-1-26 metaG | ecosystem: Host-associated > Plants > Roots > Rhizosphere >... | reverse complement strand
GAGAAACAGGAGGCCGTAGAGGTAATAGTGCGCCTTAAACTGGATCCAGGAATCGCCTTCAGGCACCACGCCGCACTCATAGGTGCGGTTCTTCTCGGTGTTTGGCTTTAGCGGCTGAAATAGCAGAAACCATAGGCGGACGGCACCGACCATGACTAGGGGCAATGCTACCGCCACAGCGACAAACAGTCCTAGGAACTCATAGGGGTGGGTTCGCATAACCGGCAGGCGCAAGCATTACCTAAATCGCGGCTTTCTGCCTATTGCTTTTTGCCACATGCTAATCATTAATTGTCATAGAAGAGGCGCGGCGCCGGTCCAATCAAAACGATCGGATTAACGATTTCACCTCCCGAGGTCTCTGGATTGCTTCGAATGGGACCCACGGTGGGCTTGTCGTCGCATATTCAGGTGCGATTTTGGGCAAAAAATGCGCAACGAAATGCTGTGTATGCGCAGAATCGGGAGGCCCGATGGATTACTCTTGGCGATATGGCAACTCTAAGTGAACGTCTCCCTGAAAACGCCTCAGGCCGCTTCTACGTCGACAACACGTGCATCGACTGTGACCAATGCCGCGTTAGCGCGCCCGAGTTCTTCTCGCGCAATCCCGACACCTGCCTCTCCTTTGTGAGCAGGCAGCCGGTCACCCCCGAGGAAATCGCCCAAGTCGAAGAGGCGATCGCCGGCTGCGCAACCGAGTCCATCGGCAGCGACGGGGCCTAGACCATGCGCAGCCTAGTGATAGGCATCGTCGGCTCGGGAGGCGACGGGGTCGCCGCGGCCGGGGAATCACTGCTGCGCGCATTTGCACAGGAGGGCTACTTCGGGATACTCAGCAAGAGCAGCGGCGCCCAGATCCGCGGGGGCGAGTCGTCGTGCCGGCTTAGGGTTTCCGTTACGCCTGTGCTCAACCCTGGTGACGGGCTCGACCTGGCCGTCGTCCACAATTGGGAGGACTACCTACGCCTGCGCACCGACTTCCCCGTCAGCGGCGACACGGTTGTCGTCTACGAGCAGAGGACGGGCCTCAAACCCGCCTCGATCCCGCTGGGAGACGTTCAGCCGATGGCCGCCGTGGCAGTTCCGATCGAAGAACTCGCAATCAAGGCCACCGGCTTGCCGGAGGCCAAGGAAGGCGTTGTCGTCGGTCTGCTTTCCGGATGGCTGGGCCTGCCCTTGAAGAGGGGCCAGGACGTGAACGGCACTCCCAGGGCGAAGACCGAGCACGCCAATTCAAGGATCAGCCGGCAAGCGTTCGCCGCGGGAGCCGCGTATGCGAGGCTTCATCCGCTGCCGCTTGACCTCAGGATGAACCGGCCCGCCTTTGGAAACGGCCCGAGGCGCGTGGCCGACGGCAATGAGATGTGCGCCCGCGGGGCGCTGTTCGCAGGCTGCAAGTTCTTTAGCGCCTACCCGATGGCTCCCGCCAGCGAGATCATGCAGTACATGCAGCAGGAGATATGGAAATACGGGGGCACATTCTTGCCCGCCGAGGACGAAATCGCCGCGGCTGCCGCGGCGGTAGGGTCCGCATTCGCGGGTGTAAAGTCCATGACGGCCACATCGGGGCCCGGCTTCTCGCTGCAGACCGAGGTGCTTGGCATGGCCAGTGCCGCTGAACTTCCGCTTGTTAGCGTCAATGTCCAGCGAGGCGGCCCGGCAACGGGCATGCCGACGCGCCAGGAGCAGGCCGACCTCTTTGCGGCGGTATTTGCCTGCCACGGCGACGTGGTCCGCCCGATCTTGGCCCCGACAAACGCGCGCGACTCATTCGATATCACGGTAGAGGCGTTTAATATCGCCGAGCACTACCAGACCCCGGTCATCGTGCTCTCCGACCAGGAGATAGCGCAGTGCAAGGCCATCATGGACCCCGTCAATCCGTCGAGGTTTGTGGTGGTGGACAGGCTGGAACCCACCCGTTCAGAGCTACGGAAGTACGCCCGCTTCCATTTGACGGAGGAGGGAATCAGCCCGATCAGCCACCCTGGGATGAGGGGAGGCAACTATCTTGCCGGCGGCCTTGAACATGACGAGCGGGGCACACCGACCGTGAGCGGAGAAATGCACGCCCGCATGAACCGGAAGCGGCTGAACAAACTCAATCCACTTAAGAAGCGACACGATCTCTTTGTCCTAGAGGGTGACCCCGACGCACGCATAGGACTCATCAGCTGGGGCAACATGGCGGGGATCGCGCTCGAGGCGGTCCAGATCGCTCAGGCCAAGGGAATCAGGGTGAAGCTCCTCATCCCCAAGCTGCTCTACCCGGTCGCGGAGGCGGTCTACGCGGATTTCTTCGCTTCTCTGAGCCGCTGCGTCGTGGTCGAGCAGTCCCACCAGGGGCAGCTCCATCGCATCCTCAGGATGTGGACCAACGTCCCGAGGGAGTTCATGTCGGTGTCCAAGAGCGGCGCAAACCGGATATCGCCGCACGAAATCGTCCAGCTGATCCGCGCCATGGAGCAGCCGGCGGGGGATCGGTTTCGTTCCCTTTACTGCGACCTCCTGAATATCATATGATCTCCACGGCCAAAGGCCAGCGCGGCAAGTCTAGGGCGGGTTGCCGCTCGGCGCGGGACTTCCGCGGCGAGGTGAAGCCATCCTGGTGCGCCGGGTGCGGCGACTTCGGGGTGATGGCCGCCCTCCACAAGGCCCTGGCCGCCGTCGGCAGGCCCCCGCACGAGATAGCCTTCGTGTCGGGAGTCGGCTGCTCGAGCCGGATTCCCGAGTACACGACCGCCTACGGCTTCAGCTCCCTGCACGGGCGTGCCCTCCCGGTCGCCCAGGGTATCAAGCTTGCACGGCCGGAGCTGCTTGTCCTCGTGGCGGGTGGCGACGGCGACGGCTTCGCGATCGGGGGAGGGCATGTTTCCCATGCCATACGCCGAAACCCGGACCTGACCTACCTGGTGTTAGACAATCACGTGCACGGGCTGACCGACGGCCAGCTCTCGCCCACGGCACCCTTCGGCGCAAAGGGGCCCGGTCTGTCCACCAGTTCCCTGGAGTCGCCGGTAAATCCCATACTCTACGCCCTCTCCTATGGAGCCAACTTCGTCGCCCAGGGAATTGCCTCGGATTTGGAAGGTCTCTCGAAGGTCATCGAGGAGGCGATTCGCTTCCCGGGCTTCGCATTTGTAAACATCGAGTCGCCTTGCGCCAGCTTCGGTGACCCGGACGCCCTTGCGGGGGTGAAGGTACGCTCGCTAGAGGATGAGGGGCACGATCCGGGCAACAAGCAGAAGGCCATGGAACTGGCCCAAGCCCGACCCGGAACACTTTATTTGGGTGTATTCTATCGAAACCCAAATCCGCCGCCCGCATATGGGACCCTAGTCCGGGGCCTTCAGCAGAAACCCGCCAGGGCGCTCGTCGAGGCGCTTGTTTAAGCACAGGTATGGGCGCCGGTCGTTGGCCCTCCTCTGTGGACGCGCGGCTGGGCAGGGCGGCCACGCTGGGATTTCGGCCGGGAGATCTTCGCGGTGATCAACGGCTCAATGCGCCATGGTGGCGCCTATTGCTCCGCGACAAGTCGATAGGCAAGGCCCTGCACCGCGCGCACAACCCAGCTCACCGAGGCGGCAACGGGCGGGGATAGCTCCAGACACATCGGCCGAATGGTTTCCACCGAGACCGTGAAAAGATGAATCTCGGGGAATTGTCCGAGGAGAGCAGCGGCCGCGAACAGGTCGCGCAGGCCAAAATCGTGGGCCGAGAGGTCCCGGGGAAGGTCCGCAACCGAGTCGGGGGTTAGCTCGGTGATGGTCCCGGCAGGACTCCCGTCCCGTGTGGCGTCTATCATGATGACCACGGGCGCGAGCGCTATGGATTCCAGCAGGTTGATGCCGCCCGTGCCGCCGTCCAGAAGCCGGACACCCGGCAGCGCGGGGCCATTCTGGAGCTCCCGCAGGACATGGATTCCCACCCCCTCGTCTCCCATGAGCAGGTTTCCGACACCGACAATGAGCAGGGCCGTCTCGGACGAGTCGGGCGGGGATGAGGTGCCACCAACTAGCGTTAGATCAGACCCGATCATTTCGTGCGGGAGCGGAATCGGCTGGCGTCTTCCTTTGCAGGAATTTCCAGCCGCCGGCCATAGAGGATAGAACGCCGTTACCCTCCACATAATCGTGGTAGAAAACAAGATACACATGTATCACCGTGAATATGATGAAGAACCAGGTCGCGAGGTGATGCCATTGGCGCAGCCCAAGGTCTCCGCCGAAGATGGGGAGCATCCACGTGAAGAGCTGCGGGAACCACGAGTGGCTCATTTTCGCATAGAGCGCGAACCCGCTGGCGACCTGGAAGAGGAATACCAGGAACATTGCGAAGTAGGTCAGATAGGCGAGGGCGTTGTGCCCCACCGACACGAGCGTCTTGTTCGAATACTGCAGGATATCCACGCGCAGCACGGCAAGCACCTCCCGGAACTGCGCAATGCGCAGCGGCAGGAAGTTCTTCCAATTCGCGTATTGGTTTCCAACGAAGCCCCAGTAGATCCGGAAGGCAAAGTTGAACACGAACACGTACGCCGCCATGAAGTGGATGAACCGGACCGTCCCAAACCAGTAGCTAAACGACGCCTCGCTTGCCGTGTTGATGGCGGGCGGGTTTGCGATGATGAATCCCGTGATTGTAAGGACGAGGATGCAGAGCGCGTTCAGCCAATGGTAGAACCTAACCGGCAGCTCCCAAACATAGATGCGCTGAAACTCGTGGGGCTGGGCAGTCGCAGAGAGGGTTTTCATAGCAGCCTTGGGTTAGACTGCGGGTGAGGTGGAGACCTGCTGGAGAGTCGCGCCCTTGTCGTCGTAGAGGTGGACGGCGCAGGCGAGGCAGGGATCGAACGAGTGGATCGTTCGCAGGATCTCGAGCGGGAGCTTTGCGTCATGCACCGGAGTGCCGACCAGCGAGGCCTCGTAAGGCGAGCGCTCGCCATTAGCGTCACGCGGCGATGCGTTCCAGGTGCTCGGCACCACGAGCTGATAGTTCTCGATTCGCTGGTTCTTGATGACGATCCAGTGGGCGAGGGCCCCGCGGGGGGCCTCGGAAAGCCCGACGCCCCTGGCGCTTGTCGGCCAGGTGGAAGGCTCCCATTTCTCCTTGGTGAAGGTGCGGGAGTCGCCGTTCTTTATGTTGGAGATCAGCTGGTCGTAGAACTCGAGGGCCCATCGGGCGACGAGCTTGGTCTCGATGCCGCGAGCCGCAGTGCGGCCCAAGGTTGAGAAGAGGGCCGGAGCAGGGGCGTTTAGAGCTGCAAGCGCCTCGGTCACGGCCTCCTTGATCTCGGGGTTGCCGCCGGCATAGCCGACGAGCATCCGGGCTAGCGGACCCACCTCCATGGCATGGCCCTTCCAGCGCGGCGTCTTGAGCCAGGAATACTGGGCGTCGACATTGAGGTGCTCGTACGGCGGCTTCGGCCCCGTGTAGTTAAGCTTCGTCTCGCCGTCCCACGGATGCTTCCCGCCAGCGGCTTCATACGTGTACCAGGAGTGGTCGATGAACTCCTGCACCCCCGACGGATCCCTTGGGTCGACCTCATGCAGACGTGAGAGGTCCCTGTCCAATATGGCCCCGCGCGCGAACTTGAAGTGCGCCACGTCGCCGAAGCCGTTGGTGGGCAGGTCCCCATAGCAGAGGTAGTTTTTCACCCCTCCGCCTATCGCCGCCCAGTCGAGGTAGGAAGGGGCGATTGCCAACAGGTCGGGCAGGTACACCTGCTCGACGAACTGCTTTGCCTGCTGCAGGAGGCTTGCGACCATCCCCAGGCGCTCGGCATTGAGCGCGTTGGCCTCGTCGATGTTGATGGCGCACGGTACGCCGCCAACGAGGTAGTTCGGATGCGGGTTCTTTCCTCCGAAGATCGTGTGCACCTTGACGATCTCCTTCTGCCATTCGAGCGCCTCGAGATAGTGCGCCACGCCGATCAGGTTCACTGCGGGCGGAAGCTTGTAGGCCGGGTGGCCCCAGTAGCCATTCGCGAATATTCCAAGCTGCCCGCTCTCGACGAACTTCGTCAGCCGCTTCTGGAGGTCGCTGAAGTAGCCAGGGGAGCTCTTGGGCCAGCTCGATATGCTCTGTGCTATCCTGGAGGCCTCCGCGGGATCCGCCTTGAGCGCGCTCACCACGTCCACCCAATCGAGGGCGTGCAGGTGATAGAAATGCACCACGTGGTCCTGCATGTATTGGGTGCAGAACATCAGGTTGCGGATGAGCTCCGCGTTGGGTGGCACCGCGACGCCGAGCGCATCCTCGACGGAGCGCACCGACGCCAGGGCATGCACCGTCGTGCAGACGCCGCAGACGCGCTCGCAAAACGCCCACGCATCGCGGGGGTCGCGGCCCTTCAGGATTATCTCCAGGCCGCGGACCATGGTTCCGGCGCTCCAGGCGTCGACGATGAAGCCGTCCTTGACTTCGGCCTCGATGCGGAGGTGCCCCTCGATGCGGGTGATGGGATCGACTACAATGCGCTCGTTCATGACTGGTTTCCTCCTTCGTCATTCGGCTCCACAGCAGGCGGCGGCGGTCCGTCCGCCGCAGATTCTCCGGGCTGCTCGCCGATCTCGTGGTGCTTGCGGACATTGGTCATGACCGCGTGGACGGCGGCTCCCGCCACGGTGACGGCGCCGACCGTGAGTCCGATCTTGTCCGCGGTGGTCTCGATCCCGAAGCCAGGGAAGCTGGGGAGCCGCTCATAGAAGGGCCCGTTGTCCCAGAAGTTCGACTCCGAGCAACCGATGCACCCATGGCCGGACTGGATCGGGAAGCTGACCCCGCCGTTCCAGCGGATGGTTCCGCAGGAGTTGTAGGTGCTCGGTCCGCGGCAGCCCATCTTGTAGAGGCAGTAGCCCTTTCGGGCGTTCTCGTCGTCGAACGTCTCGACGAACAGACCGGCGTCGTAGTTGGGCCGGCGGTAGCATGTGTCGTGAACCCGGCGCGAATAGAACGCCTTCGGGCGGCCCAGGGCATCGAGCTGCGGGATCCGGTCGAAGGTGAGCAGATGCACGAGGACTCCGGCCATGACCTCCGCGATCGGGGGACAGCCCTGGACGTGCACGATCGGCTTGCCGGTGATGATCTTGTTGATCGGCATGGCCGACGTGGGGTTCGGCTTCGCGGCCTGAACACAGCCCGAGCAGGCGCAGTTTCCCCAAGCGATGACGGCCTTGGCGCCGTCCGCCACCTCGCGAACGATATCCTCCGCGGAGCGCCCGCCAATGCAGCAGTAGGCCCCGTCCGCCGCGGTCGGCACCGAGCCCTCGCAGCAGAGCAGGTATTCACCGCGGTACTTTTTGATAGTGTCGGCGAGGCAATCCTCGGCCTGATGGCCGGAAGCCGCGAGAAGCGTCTCAGTGTAGTCGAGCGAGATCTTGTCTAATAGTATGTCGGCGACGATGGGGTGCGAGGAGCGCAGGAACGATTCGCTGCAGCATGTGCATTCCTGAAAATGCATCCAAACAACCGGGATGCGCTTCTTTGTTTCGAGCGCCTTTGCCACCTGCGCCATGCCTTCGGGACCGAGTCCCATGCAGGCGCTCATCCATCCACAGAACTTTAGGAAATCGCGGCGTGAGACGCCGCGCGAGGTCAGCTGTTCGTATATTGTCGTGCTATCCCGATTGGCTGGGGCGGCCTTTTCGGCAATGGTATCCATAATCGTTATGGGCCACCCAAGGGGGCGGCGTGTTGTTGGGGTGGTTAGAACGCGGGGACTATTCTACGTGCATGTACTCTAGGGGATTCCTCGCCGCGTAACTCCTCACATTTTGCCGACTAATGTGCAGGAATTGCGAAAACACCGTGTTGCGCTCGCGCGCCACGAGGCACGGTTTCAGACTATGATCATGCACGAACTTGGCATCATGGAATCGGCGCTCGGCCTGGTCCAGCGCTACGCCGTGGAGAAGCACGCGCGGCATGTGGAGCGCGTGGTGCTGCGCATCGGCACGCTCTCGGGTGTCGACCCTGAGTCTCTACGCTTTGCATTCGACGTCGTGTCCCGGGGGACCACCGCCGAGGGGGCGCAGCTTGAGATAGAAACGGTGCCGGCATCCGTATACTGCCAAAGCTGCAAGAGCGAATTCGCCGGAACCGACCGGGGATTCATCTTCAAGTGCCCGGACTGCGGTGATCTCTGCGGGGACCTGCGCAGGGGCCGCGAGATTGAACTAAGCCATCTTGAATTCTCCTGAAACCATGAACAACGAAGCCGCCACCCCAATTGCAGAGATCCAGGACAACTACGGAGTACATCCGCTGAGCGGCGCCGCCACCAAGCCGGCGCGGACGCTATCGGCTCCGCTTTCGGCCGAGATAAACGCTGCCCTGACGGCCAGCCCGGAGGGAGAGGTGGCTGTCCGCTCCCTCGACCTGAGGATCCCCCTTCTCGAGAAGAACGATATACTCGCCGAGCGAAACCGCGGATACTTCCTTGGCCGAGGTCTTGCGGCCCTGAACCTGGTCTCCTCGCCCGGTGCAGGGAAGACGACCCTCCTCGAGCGCACGCTTGATGATTTCGCCCTTCACACCAAGTGCGCGGTGCTTGTCGGCGACCTCGAGACCGACAATGACGGCAACCGTCTGCGGCGAACCCATGTGCCTGTGGCCCAGATAACGACCGGAACGGTATGCCATCTCGACGCCGGAATGATAGCGCGTGCGGCCCAGTCTATCGATCTCAATGGCGTGAAGATCCTGTTCATCGAGAATGTCGGCAATCTCGTCTGCCCTGCATCCTTTGATCTCGGGGAGCAGGTAAGGGTCGTTCTGCTTTCGACGACGGAGGGCGAGGACAAGCCTCTTAAGTATCCGCCGATCTTCAAATCGGCCAACCTCGTGCTTCTTACGAAGGTGGATGTAGCCGACGCACTCGGGTTCAAGCGCGAGCTCGCGGTGCATAACATCAAGCGCATCGCGCCTCAGGCCAGGATAATTGAGCTTTCGGCGCGCTCCGGCGAGGGACTCGAGGAATGGTATTCCTACCTGCGCACACTTGCGCCCCTTGGCTGACCGCGCCCTCGGTAACACCACTATGCCCTCCACAGCACCATCACTCGAGATGCTGCTCCGCGTCCGGGGCACGGTGCAGGGAGTGGGCTTCCGGCCCTTTGTCCTGCGCCTGGCAAACGAGCTCGGGATACGTGGATGGGTGCGCAATGACTCGCACGGTGTCCTGGTCCGGGCTGTCGGCGAGGTCTCGAATCTCAATCGTCTCGCCGAGCAGATCGTGAGCAGGGCACCGGCCGCGGCGCGCGTGACGGCTGTCGAGCGGGTGGAGTCGGCACCCGGCATGGAGATGGCAGGAGGCGAATTTGCGATCATTGAAAGCGGAGCTCCGGAGGGGGACGCCTTGGCGGACGTCCCCGTCGACTCCGCGCCATGCCCCGAGTGCCGGCGCGAACTGCTCGACCCATCGGACCGGCGGGCCGGGTATCCGTTCATAAACTGCACCCAATGCGGTCCGCGCTATTCGATTATCGAGAGCCTTCCGTATGACCGGCCGCGGACGACGATGAACTGCTTCCGGATGTGCCCGGCCTGCGAGCGAGAGTACCGCGATCCCACCAACCGGCGGTTTCACGCGGAACCGAACGCCTGCCCGGAATGCGGGCCTAGAATTGAGCTCGTGAGCCCCGCCGGAAAGGTGCTCGCCGATCACGAGGAAGCCCTGAAGCAGGCGGTGGCAGCGCTCCGCTCCGGAGGGATAGTGGCGGTAAAGGGAGCCGGCGGGTTTCACCTGATGGCGGACGCCACCGATGAGGTGGCAGTCGCCGAACTCAGAAGAAGGAAGCACCGGGAGGAGAAGCCCCTTGCGGTCATGTTCCGGGACGCCGATATGCTGCGCCTTTGGGCGGAGGTGACGCCGGCCGCCCTTAGGCTCCTTGAATCACCGAGCTGCCCCATTGTCCTTCTGCCCAGGCGAAGCCAGCCGGCCCTCGCGGTGAGCGTGGCCCCCGGGAATCCCTGGGTGGGGGCACTCCTGCCGTCGACCCCGCTCCACATTCGACTCACCGCGCTCGCCGATCGCCCTCTGGTGGCCACGAGCGCAAACCTGTCGGATGAGCCGTTGTGCACCGATGACGAGGAGGCGCGCACCCGCCTTGCCGGCATAGCGGACCTCTTTCTTGGGAATGACAGGAGGATCGCGAGGGCGGTCGACGACTCGGTCGTACGCTTCACGTCGAACGGGGCGCCCATGATTCTGCGCCGAGCACGGGGGTACGCTCCGACTCCCCTTGCGCTCCCAGGCCGACTTCCGGAGCCCACCCTCTGCGTGGGAGCGCAGATGAAGAACACCATCGCCATCGCATCGGGAGAGCGCGTGGTCCTGAGTCCGCATATCGGCGACCTGGGCGGCGCGGCGACCCATCGGGCATTCGTCCGCACCATCGCGATGCTGAGCGAGCTGCGCGGTGCACGGGTTGCCCGCGTCGCGTGCGACAAGCACCCGGATTATGCCTCGACTCGCTATGCGGAGGTCACGGGGCTTCCCTGCATCCCGGTCCAGCATCACCTCGCGCACGTGCTTGCGGTCTTGCTGGAGCACGGGCACCCGGCCGACGGCGTGCTCGGCGTCGCATGGGACGGCACGGGTTATGGCGAGGACGGGACGGTCTGGGGAGGTGAGTTCATCCTCATCAACGCGGGCCGGGCCACCCGGTTTGCACGTCTCAGGCCATTTCGGCTTGCAGGAGGAGAGGCGGCGGTGCGGGACGCACGCCGCGTCGCGGTAGCCCTCGCAGCCGCGACCGGTGCCGAGCAGAGCTCGCGCCTGGCTGCCAGGCTCCGATTCAACGAGAAGGACACGGCAAACCTGCTCGCGATGATCGCCATGGGCATAAATTCGCCTCTGTGCTCCAGCATGGGTCGCCTTTTCGACGGCATGGGGGCACTCCTTGGCCTTTCGAGCTGGAACTCCTTCGAGGGACAGACGCCACTAGCGGTGGAGATCGCTGCCGGGAACGCCAAGAACAGGGACGAGGGCCTTCCCTTTCGCGTTTCTCGGGCAAACGCCGGGGCGGTCTGGGAGGTCGATTGGCAACCTGCGATCGAGGCCCTGCTCGACCGGCGGCGCCTGGATCCTGCGTTCGCCGCCGCCGCATTTCACCACGGTCTGGTCCGTTCGCTTGTCGAGGTGGCCTGCCTTTCGGGTGTCAGGACGGTCGCTCTCGGCGGGGGATGCTTCCAGAACGCACTCCTTCGCGGGCTAGCCGACGAGGCGCTCGAATCGGCCGGCTTTCGCGTGCTGGCGCCGCGGGAACTGCCACCCAACGATGGAGCGGTCGCAGCGGGGCAGGCCCTGGGCGCTCTTTGGAATCTGACGACTGTCGAAATGCCATCCCATTGCCCCGTGACAAGCGGGACACCAAATAACAACTAATCCCCATGTGCCTCGCCGTTCCAGGAAAAGTGATCGATATCCAGGGTGACGACCCGCTCCTAAGGAGCGCTCGGGTGAGTTTCGCCGGGGTCATCAAGAACGTGAGCCTCGCATGCGCCCCGGAGGCGAAGCTCGGCGACTACGTCCTCGTGCACGTCGGCGTTGCCATTAGCGTCGTCGACCAGAAGGATGCCGAGGAGACGTTCGCCTACCTCAGGCAGATGGGCGAGCTCGACGGGATCGAGCCCTCGGCCGCAGGGGCGGGGGGGCCCGCGCCATGAAGTACGTTGACGAGTACCGCGACGCGGGCCTGGTGCACAAGCTTGCCGCCACGATCGCGCGGCTGACGACCCGCCCGTGGACCATAATGGAGATCTGTGGCGGCCAGACACACGCCATTGTGAAGTTCGGGCTCGATGACCTCCTGCCCAAGGAAATCACGCTCGTTCACGGGCCCGGCTGCCCGGTATGCGTGACCAGCGCCACGCTCATCGATCAGGCCGTGGAGGTCGCCCTGAGGCCAGAGGTCATCCTTTGCTCGTTCGGGGACATGCTGCGCGTGCCGGGCAACACCGTAGACCTGCTCACAGCCAAGGCGCGGGGCGCCGACGTTCGCGTGGTCTATTCGCCCTTGGACGCCGTGACAATCGCACGGGAGAATCCGGCCCGGCATGTCGTGTTCTTCGCCGTAGGCTTCGAGACCACCGCGCCGGCGAACGCCATGTCCGTGCTGCTCGCGGAGCGGGAGGGCCTAGGCAACTTCTCAATCCTCACATCCCATGTTCTCGTGCCGCCGGCGATGCGCGCGATCCTCGGCTCGCCGGACAACCTCGTGCAGGGGTTCCTTGCGGCCGGACACGTCTGCACCATAATGGGCGTCCAGGAATACGGTCCGATCGCAAGGGAGCATGGCGCACCGATCATCATCACGGGCTTCGAGCCCGTGGACATCCTCGAGGGGATCCTGCTGTGCGTTAAGCAGCTTGAGACGGGCAGGGCGGAGGTCGAAAACGCCTACTCGCGCGCGGTCCGCGCCGGAGGCAACGTGCACGCTCGAAAGGTGGTGGAGGAGGTATTTGAGGTATGCGACCGGGATTGGCGGGGCCTTGGCGTAATACCGATGAGCGGGCTCTGCGTGAGGGAGCGGTATGCCGGGTACGATGCGAACCGTCGCTTTACTCTGTCCGAGGCCGTTCAAGGGTCGGTATCTGAGTGCATAAGCGGCGAGATCATGCGCGGGGTGCGAAAGCCGCACGACTGCCCCGCCTTTGGCAGCCGGTGCAATCCCGAACACCCGTTGGGTGCGCCCATGGTGTCGAGCGAGGGGGCCTGCGCCGCATATTATCGCTACCGCAGCCGCGCAATCGAGCCCGCGGCCGTCCCCACATAGGCGAAACCCATCGGCCATGCATATCCCAGACGGATTCCTTGACGCGAAGACGGCGCTCACCACGGCAGCCCTGTCCACGGTGGGATTGGGCTACGCACTGCGGCGCGTGCGCCACGAGCTTCCTCCCAAGCGGATGCCCCTATTGGGACTGTCAGCCGCCTTCCTCTTCGCGGCGCAGATGGTCAACTTTCCGGTGGCCGGAGGGACTTCGGGGCACCTCGTGGGGGCCGCCCTGGTGGCGGCGCTGCTTGGCCCGAGCGCCGCGGTCATCGTTCTCGCCACGGTGTTGATCGTCCAGTGCTTCCTGTTTGCCGATGGCGGGATACTCGCGCTGGGCGCCAACATCTTCAACATGGGGCTGGTCGCCACGATCGGCGGCTACGCCGTCTACCGTGCCGCGCAGCGGCTCATGCCCGGGGTCCGCGGCCGTGCCGCGGCGATCGCCTTCGCGGGCTGGTGCTCCGCGGTCCTGGCCTCGGTGTCGTGCGCCGGCCAGCTCGCCTGGTCGGGGGTCGCCTCCTGGAACATTGCCCTTCCGGCGATGGCGGGTGTGCACATGCTTATCGGGGTGGGAGAGGGCCTCATCAGCGCCCTCGTTCTCGTCGCCGTCGCGCGCACCAGGCCGGACCTGCTTCCGGAGGCCTCCGTCGAATCCTCCTCGGGAAGATTGAGGGGGTTCGTGGTGCTCGGCCTTGTGGCCTCCATCGGCGTGGCACTCTTCGTGGCGCCGTTCGCCTGCTCGTGGCCCGACGGGCTCGATGCGGTTGCCGGGCGCCTCGGCTTCGCCGCGAGGGAGTCGGCGCCCCTCCTCTCGGCGCCGGTTCCCAACTACAGAATCCCAGGCATCGCCTCCCCGGGTATGGCGACCGCTGCGGCCGGGGCTGTCGGCGCCTTGGCCGCCTTCGGGCTGGCAGTCGGATTCAGCCGCCTGCTGGTTCGCGAACCGAGCGCGGCGAAACCCTCCCACTCGTGACCCTAAGCTACAAAGGACCTGCCTCCCACTGGCCGGCGGCATTGAAGACCTCCGTCTCGCTGGCGCTCATCCTTGCGATCACGCTCACCCCGGCATCGAAACCGCTGTGGTTTTCCGCCGAGGGCGGCCTGCTCGTGGTCGTCCTTGTGGCGGCGCGGATATCGGCAAGGGTTCTGCTGCGCAGGCTGTTGCTCCTTTCGCCCTTCGTGGCCGGGGCCGCGCTGGCGGCGGCCTTCAGCTCCCGCGGGGCCGACTGGAGGATCCTCGCGCTTCGCAGCGGACTTTGCCTGGCCACCGTGATCGTCCTGTCGCAGACGACGAGCTTCAGCGAGCTGCTCGGTGTCTTTCGCGCGGCCCGCGTCCCGGCGCTGCTCATCACGACACTGGCGTTGATGCACCGCTATATCTTCGTCCTTGCCGACGAGTCCACGCGTATGGCGCGTGCCAGGGCAGCCCGTTCCTTCACGGGCAACCGGCGGTTCGCGTGGCTCACCGCCGCCTCCGTGGTCGGCCAGCTCTTTGTCAGGGCGTCGGAGCGCGCCGAGCGGGTTTACGACGCGATGTGCGCAAGGGGGTGGCGGCTATGATCCCCTCGGTAGAGGTCAAGGCGCTCGGCTTCCGCTATCCCGACGGGACCGTCGCGCTCTCCGAGGTGAGCCTGACCGTGGCCCCAGGAGAGTGCGTCGGGCTCCTCGGCCCGAACGGGTCGGGCAAGTCGACCCTCCTGCACCACCTCAACGGGATCCTCCCCGAGCGGCTTCCGTCGGCAAGCGGCTCGGTGCGCGTTGAGGGGCTCGTTGTGGATGCGGGCAACGTTGCGATTGTGCGCCGCCGCGCCGGCCTCCTTTTCCAGGATCCCGATGACCAGCTGTTCTGCGCCACCGTCTTGGAGGATGTGGCCTTTGGCCCGCAGCAGCTCGGCCTTTCGGCGGCCGAGGTCGAACTGCGCGCGCGCGGAGCGCTTGCGCAGGTGGGGTTGTCGCACCTCGCCCACCGGCCACCCCACCACCTGAGCACCGGCGAGAAGCGGCGGGCCTGCCTGGCAGGGATCCTGGCCTGCACCCCGGGAATCCTCATACTCGACGAGCCTACAAGCGGCTTGGACCCGAGGGGGCGCAGGGAGCTCATCGGGCTCCTGCGAAGCATTCCTGCCAGCAAGCTCATAGCCACGCATGACCTCGAGCTCGTGGTCGAGCTTTGCCCACGCTCGCTCATCCTTGACCGGGGCAGGGTTGTCGCCGACGGGGACACCGTGACCCTCCTAAACGACGAGGCGCTGATGCTCGCGCATGGCCTCGAGCGACCGCACATCCTCCAGCACCACCACCCCCACGGCCCGTGAGGCCGTTTCAGGGCAGGGGATCCTAGCAGATTCGGGGAAGCTGTTCGCCGCTTATCCTGTCCACGATGCGTTCGGAGCCGATCACGCTGCGCTGCGTGACTTGCCCGGCCGGGCCGGCCTTTACGTGGCCGATGATCACGGCGGGGCCTCCCGGGGCCGACACGCTTATGATCTCAACGGCCCTTTGCGCCTGGGCTGCAGGAAGGACGCAGACGAAGCGTCCCTCGTTCGCAACATAGAGGGGGTCGAGGCCCAGGATCTCGCAGGCGCCGACAACGAGCTCCGACACGGGAACCCTTGCGCCGTCGATTGCGATCGCCAGTTTCGCGGACTCGGCAAGCTCGACGAGAGCGGTTGCGAGCCCGCCGCGGGTGAGGTCTCGCAGGCAGTGGACATCGAGGCCCGCTTTCAAGAGCGCATCGACGGGGACCACAAGCGGCGCACAGTCGCTCTCGATGGCGCTCTCGAAAGACAATCCCGCCCTCGTGGCCATGATCGCCATACCATGGCGTCCGACGTCGCCGCTTAGGACAATCGCATCGCCCTCGCGGATGCTCACCGGCGCCACGGTGAGCGCAGTCTCGATGACTCCGATGCCGGCGGTGGTCACGTAAAGGCCGTCGCCCTTGCCCCGCTCGACGACTTTGGTGTCTCCCGTAACGATGGCGACGTTGGCCGCCGCCGCTGCGTCCCTCATCGACGCGACTACCTTCTCCAACGTCGCCGTCGCGAAACCTTCCTCGAGGATAAATCCTGCGCTAAGCCACAGCGGGCGCGCCCCGCACATGCACAGGTCGTTGACCGTGCCGTTGACAGCAATCTTTCCGATGTCGCCCCCCGGAAAGAAAAGGGGGCTCACGACGTGCGAGTCGGTCGTGAATGCGAGGCGCCCGCCCCCGGGGATCCTTAGGAGGGCCCCGTCGTGCTGGGCCTCGAGCGCCGGATTTGCGAACGCGGGGCGGAATACCCGGTCGATGAGGTCCTGAGTGAGGCGTCCCCCCCCGCCGTGCCCGACGGTGATCTCCGATCTGTGGGAAAGCGGCACCGGGCAGGTGGAAAACGCGCCTGTGGGGATGTCTGGAGTCACCGCGCCAGAGTACCGAGCGCCAAGCGACCGCCGAGAGAAAAAGCATCCCGGTCTGGAGGGCCTGGTGGGGGTCGGTCCTCTAACCCTCCTTAGGCCAACGGCATCGCTGTGGGACGGCTGGTCCGTCGCCCGACACTCGACTTCAGCGCTCCCTCCCTCAAAAGTGGGGTTGCCTATGAAACAGATCCCCGCCTCCGCGGAGAAGATTCGCCATGCAATCAATCTGCGGCTCTCGCTCCTTGATTGCCCGCAGGTCGACAACGGCGACGCGGCCTGGATTGACCTGACCGCGCCAATTTTTGCCCGGTACCGGGAAGTGACCCGCAGGCTGGCCGACCGTCCCTGCCCGGTCGACGAGCGCATTCAGCGCTTCCTGGACGGGTACTTGAGCGCGGTGGGACCGGCACCCCGGTTGCCCGCCCGGACGTTTGTCTTGGACCAACTCGGTTTGGCTCGGCACTTGTCCCTTCCGGCCGACGCCGACGAGTTCTCGTCACCGCTGCTGCGGAGCTACCGGCTGCGAAACGGAGTCCTGCACAACCCGGCCAACGACCGCCGGACGACGCTTGGCGTGTTTCATGTCGCCGAGGGCGGGCTGCCGATCCCCGACGACAAGCTGGCCGTCCCGAACCCGGTGTTCGCCAAGATGCTGGGTTTTGCCCTTCGTCCGCCCCGCGACCTCCTGCGCCTGCCCTATACCGCGGGCCTGCCGAGCGAGGCCGAGGCGACCGCCTCGCTGCTCATCCGCCCCCTCGTGGTGCCTGCCGTGCCCGGGTTCTGCAGCGCCAAGCGTATGGAGATCCGCTTCTTCGCGCCGGGGTCGCTTGTCTCGAACCTCGACTTCATCGAGGCCATATTTGGCAATGCGGGCGACCCGTACCTGCCCGAGAACGACGCCGCGCTCGATATCGACGGATGGAGCGGGCACACGGGCTGCGTGATCCTCGCGCCACATCTGGTGACGGTTCCCAAGCACATAGCGGGGCTGCCCCACTGGGACCTTGCCACGGCTCGCCAGAGGCGCGACGGCATGTGCTGGAAGTCGGAGGATGAGGTCTACAACAACGGATCCGCCTTCAAGCTCTGCGCCCGTGACGCGAGGGGCGTCATGGTCACGATTCTCGCGGACAACTACTACGGGTATTGCAAGAAGGAGGTGAAGACGCAGATCAGCTTTGCGGCCAACCTCTACGGCCTTGCCGAGGAGGAGCATTCCGGGGGTGCGCTCGTGTTCCCGAGCTATGACCTGGGCGACGACTTCGCCGGGTACGCGCAGCCGTCCGGCTACAGCGTCGCCGATGTCCTGGCGCGCGAGCCCGAGGAGTGGACGCCCCAGCCCGAGGGGCACGCTGTCAGTCGAGACCTGCCTGACCTGGTGCTGGTTCCAGAGGCCAGCCGCTTTGAGATGAGCCGCCAGGAGATCTCCTGGTCGGCCGCGGACGGCGCCAAGCGCAAGCTCAAGCTTCTCGCAGGCAAGACCTATGTGCGGCCAAGCGGCTACCGCGTTCACATGGAGCCGGTGCGCGGCGAGCAGGGGCAGTGGAGGCTGGTTGGAACCGTTGCCGAGGGATCGCTCTGCCACAAGCCCTCCACAGTATCAGGCGGCGGCAAGTCCGAGATATCGAAGGCGATCTCCGACGCCATCCTTCCCGGACACGTCTTCATCGCGGACCTGACCAGGGACCTCAACTCGGTTGGGGAGATACTCTCCCGCGATTTCAGCGGTCGGTTCCTGGACGCTGCCCTCAACGGGAGCGACAGGCGCCCGATATTGAGCCCACAGCGCTCCCTCGGCAGCGTCATCAAGCTGCTGACCCCGTCGCGCCGCGAATTCAACGACACGCACAACGCGTGGCTGGATTCCGTGCCGCAGCACATCAAGGAGCTCGTTTTCGTGGTGAAGCGCTACTTCAAGGAGGAGTGGGGCGGGGATTGGAGAAGCCACTTCTCCGTCGACAAGGTCAACGGCCGCTCGGGATACGAGCTCAAGCTGGACGGGCGGAAACTGGTCGTGAACACCCTGAGGGTCGGATTCGAGGAGGACGGCTCCTGGAGGGTTTTCGGACTACGGCACGACTTCCATCCGGCCGCGAAGGTGCAGATGGAGGATGACATCACCGCCTCGGTCGTCGTGCCTGGGGGCCCGTCGTCCCCGTCGCGGAAGTTTGTGGAAAACTGCGAGGCGAGGCTTTTCCAGCGCCCCGACGACGCGATCCACCGGGGCTATGACCGCCAGACGGAGCGGGACATGGCCCAGCCCGGGAATTTCATCTCCAACTACGAGCCCCTAACGTCGGCCGACGCAAGGGCCCTCATGGAGGATGCGATCGGGTACTCCGCCTTCACGGAGCCGATGAGGCGCCTGATCCGCGAGTCAGCCGCGGCCGGGGAGCACGCCTCGCCGCGTTATTTCGTCTCCTCGGCCCATCCGCGCCTTGTCGACGGCAAGCCCTCGAAGAACCCGAGGTACCTGCAGAGCCGGCCTGACGTGGCCGAGCCGCGCGGGCCTGCGCTTGCGAAGCTATGCCTTCGGCTAAGACGAAAGCTCCCGCATGGGCAGGCGCCGTCGACCCCCGTCAACCTCGTCGTCCCGGGACGGCGCAACAACCCGCCCGAGGGCGCCATTCGCCCGCTGTGCGTCTTTAATCCCATCCATTACCTCGAGCTGCCCGAGCTGTTCATGGAGTTCATAAGCTCCATGACCGGCAAGTCCCCGTCGACTACGGGGGCCGGCTCGGAGGGCGCACTGACGAAGGGCCCCTTCAACGCTCTCCTGCCCATCATTGACCTGAACGCCGCCTTGGTCTCGCTGGTCCTGACGGGACACAATGTCATGATCTCCTGCGCCGGGTACCTCGGACCCAAGGTGCGGATCGACCACGACGTGAGCCTGCTCGTACCCGAGGTGCTCTCGCGCATGACCGCGGCCGAGAGGAACGCCGGGGCGCTGATCGCGGATGGCTGCCTCGAGCGGATTGCGGACTTCCAGCATGAGGGGCGGCAGATTCTCGCGAGCCGCCTCGGGTACCGGATCACCTCGCGCTTCGTCCGCATCTACTTCGGCCGGGTCTTCACCCACCCGCACACGGTCTTCAGCGACGAGATGCTTCGGCCGGAGCTTCAGGGCAGGGAGATATTCGCCGATGGAGTCGACAACATCGTCGCCACGCACCGGCGCGTGGCCGAGAGCTACTTCAACGACGGGGGGGTCGAGCTTGCCTGCCCGCCCCTGCACGCTCTGCTGCACATCATGACGCACGGAAACTATGAGGGCAGGGGGCTCGACTCCCCGGAGGTGCGCCGGCTCTTCACCCGGGAGCACCTCCTGGGCAGCGAATGGTACGCCTCGCGGCTGGATGCGAAGCAGGGCGTCGACATAGAGCTCTGGAAGCGCCACGTCCACTCCCTGGAGCAGATCCTGGATGAGCCACGCTACGGAGACGTCACGAAACACCTTAACCTGGCGGAGCGGATGGTGCGGGCGAAGGATGAATTGGCCCGGGTCTCGGCCGAGCCCTACCGGGAGTCCCTCATCGGGACGCTCGGGCGGCAGCCGCTCTGAAGCGGCCTCACCGCGCTCACTTCCTGACCGGCCTCACGCCGTTGTGGCAGTCCCCGCAGCTGACCGAGTGGATGTTGTGCTTGCTGTCCAGGGAGAGGAAGGTGGTGTCCATCTTCTCGACGTCGATGCCGCAGTGCGAGCTGGACGGATGGCATGCCGAGCATGAGGCCTTCGCCGAGTTGGAATGGCCGGAGTGGCAGTCGAGGCAGCTTAGGCCCTCGTGCACCCCGACCGGGGTGCGGTCGTCACCCGAGCCGCGCTGGCGGAAGGCGCTCGGGGCATGGCACTGCGCGCAGAGCCTTTGCCGGGCGTCCGCCGACACGCCCACCGGGCGCTCGCCCTGGACGATTGAGAGGGGTGGAAGCAGGCCGACGGGAAGGTAGTCCTGCTCATGGCGCATGTAGAGGTGGGGATACTTGGGCCCTGCCGCCGCGACGTGGACCTGGTGGCACGCGAGGCACGGGATGGCCGGCTCCGGCGATTTGGACGGGTCCTTCAGGGCCCAGGGGCCGCTTGTGGAGACCGGTGTCACGAGGTCGCCAATGTTCCCGCCATAGAACATCCCGTGGCAGCGAAGGCAGTCGGCGTTGAGCCGCTCCGATCGGTTGTGCGTGGGATCCAGGAAGAAGTGCTCGTAGGACGAGGAGTGGCCGCTGCTCTTCCAATCCGCGAACGCCTGGGGGTGGCAGTTTCTGCACGACGCGTTGACCCGAAGTACGTCGTCCTCCTTGAGGCGGATTGTCTCCACGGGGGCGCGGGTGAAGTGGCGCACCACCCGGTTGACGTGCGCCTTGAGCGCGTGGATGTCCAGGGTGAGCGATCCTCCGTGACAGTCCCTGCAGTGCAGGGTGCTGTGCGCCGAACTCGACCACAGGGAATGCGCCCCGGTCATCTCGTGGCAGGACGCGCACGTGTGCTCGGGCTTCCCGTAGTGGAAGTAGCCCATGCCCCCCACGGCGGTCGTGAGCAGGAAGACGCCGGCATAGAGGCCGCCCAACAGGCCCAATCGTGCTCCGCGGCTTAGGCTCATCGGAACTGGCTTCCTTTCCATCCGCTCGTGATGTGGTTCGAGACCAGGTACGCCAGCGCCATGATCGTCAGCACGGGGTTAAAGCCCCCGTTCGTCACATGGAGGCTCGCGTCGGCGATGAACAGGTTGTCGATGTCGTGCACCTGGCCGTTGCGGTTGGTGACCGAGGTGGCGGGGTCGTTGCCCATCCGGCAGGTGCCGGCCTGGTGCTGGCCGCCGCTAAGCGATAGGCCGAGCCCGCCGCGCCAGATGCGCGTGGCGCCCATCTCCCGGACCACCGCCTCGGCCTTGCGCGACATGTAGTCGCCGAGCTCGAGGTCGTGCGGGTGGCGGGTTCCCGAGAGGCGGACGACGGGTATACCCCAGGCATCTTTCACCGCCGGATCGGCGCTCACCCTGGCCTCGAAATTGGGCATCTCCTGGATGGGGCCGTAGAGCCGGGTCACCCGCTTGTAGTACTTGCGCTGGAAGTCCTTATGGGCCTTGCCCCAGCGCGGTTCGCCCGGCGGCCGAATCTCGCAGAAGAGATAGGGCATGGCGATGAACTCATTGGCGAGCATGCCCCCGCCGACGAGCCCCGGGTTGCCGTGGTTAAAATCGCAGAAGGCGACCGTGGCACCGGGCCCGGCCTCCTCGTAAACCTCGTCGGCGGACAGGCCAAAGGCGCCCACGTAGCCGTGCCCCTGAAGGTTCCGGCCGACCCAGTCGTTGTTGTTGCCCGCGCCGTTTGGAAAGAGCTTCGACTTCGAGTTGAGCAAGAGCCGGGCGGTCTCCGTCGCAGAGGCCGATGCGATGACCAGGTCCGCCGGCTGCTCCTGGCCCCGGCCGTTCGCGTCAAAATAGCGGACCGCCCTGGCCCGCCCGTGGTCGTCGACGACAATCTCGGCGGCGACGCATCCGGTCCTTAGCACGCAGTTGCCGGTCGCCAGGGCAATCGGGAGCACGGTGTTGTGCGACCCCGCCTTCGCGTCCACCGGGCAGGCGAAGCCGACACAGGAGCGCATGTGGATGCACGCAGGCCTGCCGTTGTACGGCATCGAGTTGCGCAGCATCGGAATCGGGAAGGGATGCAGGCCCATTCGCTTGGTCGTCTCCACGACCCTCTTTCCCTCCCTGTTGAACGGGAACGCGGGCATCGGGAACGGCCGCTTGCGGGGTGCGCCGAACGGGTTTGTCGAGTAGTCGCCGGCCACGCCGAACTCGTACTCGGCCTTCTCATAAAACGGCTCCAGGTCGTCGTAGCTTATCGGCCAGTCGTCGAGCGTGGAGCCCTTGACCTGACCATAGGTCGAGCGCATCCGGAAGTCCTGGGGCATGTAGCGCCAGGCCATGGCCCCGTAGCTCACGGTGCCGCCGCCGACGCAGCCTGCGTTGTTGCCGTACGCGCCCTCGCTTGGCAGGACGACAGTCTGCGCGCCATCGGCCCCAACCACGACGCGGCGGTAGCGGAGGTCGTCCGGGCCAAAGGGATTCCCAAGCACGGGAGTGCGCTGCGAAACGAGCTCATCGTCGTTGTGCGCGTCGTAATTGGCCCAGCCTCCACGCTCGAGGAGCACAACGCTCAGCCCGGCCTCGGCCAGCTCCTTGGCGACGATTCCGCCCCCAGCGCCTGCGCCGACAATCACCGCGTTGACCTTGGGCAATGTCATGGGAGAAGAGGGACGGGAAAGTTCATGCGCCCTTGCCGCCGGAATAGCGGTTCTGTCCGACGAAGTTGGGGTACGCTAACCCGAGCATGCGGTAGCTGGCATAGTTGCGGTTGCCTCCGTGCCTGGGGCTTCCGTAGAAGCCCTGCCGGGTGTGATCGAGGACGAGATTGAAGAAGGCCTTCTGGGACGGGTCGCCCCAATGCTCCTTGGGCGCCTCGCCGGCCTCAAGCAGAAGCAGGAGCGCCCGCTGCTCCTCGAACGAGAGTTTCTCAAAGGGGAGCCTGTGCAGGCCCAGGCTCGTCCTACCAAGGCTGTCGAGGCCCGCCCGGTAGCTGTGCTGGTGCCGCGACAGCGGGCCGACCAGCTGCCGGTCGATGTAGTCAATCACGCCGGCGTCCGTTGCGCCCAGTGTGTCGTCGCGGGGGATGAGCTGCTCACAGAGGGGGATGAGCTGAGCGGCCTCGGCGTCCGAGAAGAAGAAGCACCTGGGCGGCGTGCCCCTGTCCGCACGGGTGACAAGGGCCGTGGAACCCACGCCGACGGCGGCGCCGATGGTGCCGACGGCGATCATCTTTATAGCGGTGCGCCGCGTCAGAACGTCATCCCCCGGATCGCCGGTCTGCGCCTCGTCACTCATGGCGCGGGTGGGACCTTGGGCATCGGGCTAGTGGCTCTGGCGTGGGGGTGAGCATGGGGCCTGGGGAATCCGCTCCTCCGATTGCTCCGAGGAGTCGGCAGACATATTAGGCTTTTTTCCGCGGCTTGGCCCTGCGTATCTTGCGATCATTTCGACAAGATATGCACAGTGGGAACGTGCTTCATGGTGCCGGGTTTGGCGGCTGGTGTGGGCCCCCGGGACGTGCAAATAGCCCGCTGCGGACCTAAGATTTATACGGGACATCAAGGCTTTCTCATGGCGATGCCTCTCGCGGCCCTGCGTCGAAGGGGACACCTTCTGGACGCGCCCTCGACTCCATGGGGGCGCGAAGTAATCCCAAACTCCTACGACCATGCCCGTCTCCTCCCTTGCGCGCCGCCTCGCCCTGCCGCTTCTCCTCATCGCCGCGGCCAGCGCCTCGCTCCTTGCCGATACCCCAAAGGACTGGTCGCTCGTTAAGGCGCGTCCGACCGAGGCGTGGGTCAGGGAGTCCGTGATCTACGAGATATTCCCGAGGCAGTTCTCGGCGACCGGAGACTTCGCCGGCATAACGGCCCGCCTTGACGAGCTCAAGGCGCTCGGCGTGGACATCCTGTGGCTCATGCCGATCCACCCCGTGGGACGGCTCAAGGCGAAGGGCACGATCGGCAGCCCCTACGCGGTGAGGGACTACTATGCCATCAACCCGGACTACGGGACGAAGGACGATCTTCATCGCCTCGTCGACGGGGCGCATGCCCGGGGCCTCAAGGTCATCATAGACAT
>Ga0265314_10001705_pt1 | contig 23868 bp, 19 predicted proteins | sample 4126metaG_FD_203106 | JGI IMG/M metagenome (GOLD analysis project Ga0265314, IMG submission 203106) | Rhizosphere microbial communities from Carex aquatilis grown in University of Washington, Seatle, WA, United States - 4-1-26 metaG | ecosystem: Host-associated > Plants > Roots > Rhizosphere >... | reverse complement strand
GGAGCCGAAGGTGAGCCGGATGCTCTCGGCCTCGCGCGCGGCCACGACGGGCGTCGCGGCGCGGGACGGCGCCGCGCGGCCCGCCGCGATCGCGACGAGGGCCGCCGCGGCGCCCGCGACGGCCAGCCAGGCACGCCCCCGCCGCGCGGGACCGCGCCCGACGCCCGGCGTGGTCGCGATCGCCCCCATCGCCCCGCGCAAGGTCGAGCGCGTCGCCGACATGCGCGATCCGGCCGCCGCGACCGCCCCTCGGGCCATCGGCTGCGCGCGACGGACGCGCTCGGACAGCTCTTCGAGCGCCGCCTCGGGCACCGCGCCCGTCGCGCCCGCGGGATCGAGCAGCGCCTCGCGGAAGGCGGCCATCGTCTGGTAGCGGTCCGCCGGGTCCTTCGCGAGCGCGCGCTGGAGGATGGCGTCGATCACCTTGGGCAAGCCCGCGACCAGCGAGCGCGCCGCGGGCGGCGGCATCATCACCTGCTTGACGAGGACCTGCGTCGAGCTGTCGCCCCCGAACGGCAGCATGCCCGTCAGCAGCTCGAAGAGCATGCACCCGAGCGCGTACACGTCCGCGCGCCCGTCGATCTCGCCGCGCCCCTCGCACTGCTCGGGCGCCATGTAAAAGGGCGTGCCCATGACGTTGGCGGCGGTCGTCTGCGACGTCGTCGCGGCGTCCCGCGTGATCAGCGTGGCCAGCCCGAAGTCGAGCACCTTGACGAAATCGCGCGTCCCAGCGCGCCGCACGAGGAACACGTTCTCGGGCTTGAGGTCCCGGTGCACGACGCCGCGCGCGTGCGAGGCCTCGAGCGCGTCGGCGATCTGGGCGGCAATGGCCAGCGCGCGCGCCGGCTCCATCGCGCCGTCGCGCTGAAGCGCCTCGGCGAGCGATTCCCCGCGCAGGTGCTCCATGATGAAGTAGAAGTCGCCCGCCTCGGTGCGGCCGAAGTCGGTCACCTCGACGATGTGCTCGTGGCCGATGCCGCTGATGAGCTTCGCCTCGTTGACGAAGCGCTCGATCACCTCGGGGCTCGTCGCGACCTCGGGGTGGATGGCCTTGAGCGCGGCGCGCCGTGCGATGACGGGGTGCTCGGCCAGGAAGACCACGCCCATGCCGCCTTCGCCGAGCTTGGCGGTGATCCGATAGTTGCCGACGGTCTGGCCGAGGTCGATCATCCCGCCCGGCTCCTGACGCAATGGCCGTGCCACCCGTCTTTCCGCGGCTTCGAGGGTCCAGGGCCTCTCACATCGTGCAACTCGTCGCACGCCCCGCCGGACAACTTGCGCAACCCGGCCCGCCCGGATCGTCGTCGTGCCCGTTGGCGATCCGGAAATCCGTTTCCCAAAAGGCACATAGCCCCCGTCGTCTGACTGCTGACGCCGAACGCGCCGGCGTGGTACGAAAGAGCCGGCTCCGCGAATGCCCGAGATCGAAGTCCAGTCCACGAACGGACCCCGCCGTCGCGTCCCGATGACCGACGGCCGGATGATCATCGGTCGCGGCGAGGAGAGCCACGTCTTCCTGCCCGACTACCGGCTCTCGCGCCGCCACGCCGAGGTCGAGCAGCGCATCGACGGCTTCTACATCGTCGACCTCGGCAGCACGAACGGCACCTTCCTCAACGGCCAGCGCGTCAACGGCGAGCATCGCCTCGCCGACGGCGACCTCATCTCGCTGGGCGACAGCCGCCTCGTCTTCTCGTCGGGCGCGTCGGACGAGACCGTCGAGGGCGGCGCGCTCGACGGCGCGCAGGCCTACCGCATCAAGGATCTGCACGCGCGCATCACCGACCGCTCGATGAGCGCGGGCGATTCGGGCCGGCAGTCGCGCGTCTTCCAGCTCCTCAGCAAGGCCAGCGCCGCGCTGCTCGGGCAGAAGACCTTGCCGGAGATCTTCGAGCAGGTCCTCGACGTGATCTTCGAGGCGATCCCCGTGCAGCGCTCGGCGATCATCATGCTCGAGCCGTCGGACGGCGAGGCGGTGGTGCGCGCCTCGCGCAGCCGCGGCACGGGCCAGCCCATCGCCAAGGTCAGCCGCGCCATCGCCAAGCGCGTCGTGCAGCAGCGGCTCGCGCTGCTCGTGCCCAACATCCTCGAGGACGCGAGCCTGCGCGGACGCAAGAGCATCATGGGCGCCAGCATCCGCTCGGCCATCTGCGCGCCGCTGTGGCTGCCGCCGCGCGAGGGCGCGCACGAGCAGGTCATCGGTCTCATCTACGCCGACACGCAGGACTTCGAGCGGCGCTTCGACGAGGACGACCTGCAGATCCTCACGGCGTTCGCGAACATCGCCGCCTCGAAGATCGAGAACACGAAGCTCTTCGCCGAGAACGCGGAGAAGCAGCGGCTCGAGGGCGAGATGCGCATCGCCGCCGAGATCCAGCGCAGCGTGCTGCCGCGCGACGCCCCGCGTGTCCCGGGCTGCGAGCTCTACGGCGAGAGCCGCTCGTGCGAATCGGTGGGCGGCGACTACCACGACTTCCACTGGAACGGCCGCGCGCTCTCGTTCGCGGTGGCCGACGTCTCGGGCAAGGGGCTCGGCGCGGCCATGCTCATGGCGGCGCTGCGCGCGGCGGTGCACGCGCACTGGCAGGACCCGGCGCTCGACGAGGCGGCGACGCGCATCAACTCGACGTTCTTCGAGAACGTGCCGTCGGATCGCTACGCGACCTGCTTCCTCGGCCGCTTCGATCCGACGACGGGCAGGCTCACGTACATCAACGCGGGCCACCCGCCGCCCTTGCTCGTTCACGCCAACGGCAAGATCGACTCGCTCCACGAGGGCGGCCCCGGCATCGGCCTCTTCGCGGCCGGCGCCTTCACTCTGGGCGAGCGCACGCTCATGCGCGGCGATACGCTGCTCGCGTACTCGGACGGCATCAGCGAGTCGTGGCCCGACGCCGCGGCGGCTGAGGCGGCGCTCACCGAGCTCGCCCGCGCGTATGCCGCCGTGCCGGTCGCGGCGCTCTGCCACCAGATCCTCGCCGCCGTCGAGCGTCGCCGCGGCGGCGTGCGCACTGACGACTGCACGCTCGTCGTTCTGCGCTGGACGCCTCCGGCCTAAACGACAGTTGCGTTGTGAGCCGCGCGGGCGGCCGCTAGATTCGGTGCGTGACGGCATTCCGCATCGGACTGGTCGCGGTGGCCGCGCTCGGCATGCTCGCCTGCAACGGCGGCCACCCGTTGGGCCCTCCCAACGCCCCTCCCATGGCCCCTTCCGACGCCCCTCCCATGGGCCCGCGCATCGTCCCCTGGCAGCTCGAGACGGACGGGGCGCCGACGCTGGTCATGGGGAGCTACGACACGCGAGAGAAGGTCCATTGCGTCTTCCTCCACGACGAGAAGGGCGTCCTGCGCTGCCTGCCGCCCGTCCCGCACGCGCTCCGCGAGACGGCGGTCTTCGCCGACGCCGCCTGCCAGTCGCGCGTCTACACCGAAGTCCTCGGCGCGGCCGACGCGAACGCTCTCGGCCAGCGTGCCGTCACCGTGCCCCTGCCGCGCGCCGACTGCGAGCCGCGGCGGCACGCGATGGCGACCCTCGCGGCGCGGCCCGCCGGCGCAGCGCACTTCGGCGGCACGCCCTGCGCGCCGACCGACTTCAGGCTCGCACCCGGCGAGATCGAGCTCGTCGCCGAGCAGACCGAGCCGTCGGACCGGTGGGCCACGGGCACCGAGGTCGACGGGCCGCTGCTCCCGGGCGGCGTGCGCGTTCGTCAGTTCGAATCCGCCGAGGGCACGCGCGTCGATGCCGAGCTCCTCGACGAGACGCTCGGCCACCCGTGCCGGATCGACAGCGACTACCCGAACGGATTCGTCTGCAGTCCCCCGAATGTCGCCTTCGCGGCGGCGAATGAAGGCACCGACTGCATGGGGCCGACGGTCTGGGCCGCGCCCGCGTGCACCGACGTGGCGTACCTCGGCGGCGGCGCGAACACGTTCGCCGTGGGGCCGAGGTGGCTCGGGCCGGTGTCGCTCGGGGGTCACGGCTGCGGCCCGTACGTCCCGCAGATCTCCCCCGACGGCCCGGAGATCTACTTCGAGGCGGGTCCCCCCGAGGCCCCGTTCGTGGCGCCGCCTGTCGCGTTTCCTCCCGCGGGCACGGGGCGGCTTCAGCTGCGGGAACCGAGCAGCGTCGACGGTCAGCCCGTCGCCCTGGGCGGGGACATCGGGCCGCCGCACTGGTGGACCGGTCTTCGCTACTTCGACACCGTCGCCAACCAGGACTGCGACGCGGTGTGGACGCCCGAGGGCCTGGTTCGCTGCATCCCGACCACGCTGGTCGAGAGCCCGAGTAATTATTATCTCGCCGACGCCTTCGCGGATGCCGCGTGCATGGTTCCCGCCCGCTATTGTCCGACAGCCACGGGGTGCGGCGGTCAGCTCGTGGTCTCGGTGAACGACGACCCGGCGTACGGGGAGCTGCACGCGGTGGCCCTTCATCACGCCGTGGACCTGCCCTGGACCTATGTGATGGGGAGCGTCGGGTGCGAGCGGAACCCGTACGATTCGCCGCACTACGTGCTCGGGAGCGAAGCTCTTCCCTGGGACCCGTATCCCGCGTTCGTCGAGGACGGTGCCGTGCCCGCGTCGTAGCGGCGTGCGGCAATTTGGTTTACGCGGCCCGAAATCGCGAGGCCCTCCGATCGTCGCGGATATCATGCGGCGGCAGAGAGGGAGGTCCGGGATGACGCGATTCGGAGCGGTGACGTTGGCGATGGTGTTCGGAGCGTTGATCGGTTGCGGGAGCAGCGGCGGCGGGGGCGCCGCGGGAGCGGGTGGGGGCGCCGCCGTCGGCGGCAGCAGCGCGAGCGGCTCCGGCGTCGACGGGACGAAGCTCGTGTCGGCGCTGACCAGCGACGACAAGGTGAAGATCTGCGATTGGTTCGCGAGCCTCGTCGGCGGGTACGGCAAGTCGAACACCTGCGGCATGGGGAGCTTCCAGCCGCCGCTGTCGCAGTCGGATTGCACGCAGCAGTTCTCGGTCTGCGACGCCAAGGTGTCCGACTACGAGGCGTGCTCGAAGGCCAACGAAGAGGCGCAGAAGGCGTGCACGGACGCCGCCTTCGCCACGGCCTTCAGCACCGACGCCTGCAAGGCGGTCCTCGCCGCCGGCTGTTAGAAGAAGCGGCTGGCGCGTGCGCCAGTAATATCGAGTAGTTGCGGCCCGTGAGGAAATTGGACGGGCTCGGTCGGCGCCCCGATACTGGAAATCTCCGGGATTGCGCATGCGCCGAGAAACAAGGACATGGGCAGGGCGGGCCGCCGCCGCGGTCATGGTCATGCTCGCGCTCGGCTACATTCCGTACCACGTGTACGCGCGCTCCGGGCTCGCGCGCACGCTGGTGCTGCGGCGCGATCTGAAGTCGCTGCGCGCGCGCAACGCGCAGCTCGCCGCCGAGAACGATCGGCTGGCGCGCGAGGCCGAGGCGCTGCGCAGCGACCCCGACGCCATCGAGCGCGTCGCGCGCGCCGAGCTCGGCTGGGTGCGCCCGGGCGAGATCATCGTGGACCTCGGGCCGGCCCCCGGCGCCGAGCGGCCCAGCGTCTTCCCGTCCGCGCCGAGAGGCAGCCGATGAGGAACGCGACGTTCGGCCAGCGCGCCGCCTTCCAGGTCGGACGCACGTTTCGCGCGACCTTCGCCTTCGCGCTGTGCGCATGGTTCGTCTTGCTGCTCTGGCGCGGGTGGTTCCCCGACCTGCGCCTGCCGGGGGCCGATCTGCGGCGCGCGGGCGCGGCGGCGCTGCTCACGGCGCTGCTCGCGCTCAAGATCGCGGCGCGCGTGCGCACGAGCGAGCGTCGGCGCACGCCGCGGCGCGAGGCCGTGTCGGACGTCGAGCTCGGGCTCGTGCTGCTCACGGCGATCTACGTCCTGCTCGCGATGTCGGGCGGCGTCGCGTCTCCCGTCTACCCGCTCGTCTACGCCGTCGTCAGCTTCCTGGTGACGTTCCACCGCCTTTGGGTCGGGCTCCCCCTCGCGGGGGCGGCCATCGCGTTCGAGGCGGTGCTCGCCTTCGGGCCCACGGTGCCGGCGGAGCACGCGGGCGCCTTCGCGAGCCACGCCGGCTTCATCGCGGTGTTCGCGCTGCTCAACGTCGTGTTCCTGCACGCCGAGGTGGCGCGCCAGCGCCGCGAGCACCTGCGGCGCGTCGCGGACGAGGTGGCGTCGATGCGCCAGGACGCGCGCGACTTCCGCCTCATCTCGACGGCGCTCTCCAATGACTCGCGCGTGCGCACGCGCGAGGAGGAGGAGCAGAAGCTCTCGCAGGGATCGATCGAGACGATCCACGAGCAGCTCTTCTACAACCTCGAGCTGCTGCGCACGTCGCTGGGGCTCTACTCGTGCGCGCTCCTCTGGCTCGACGAGTCGGGCGAGCTGCTCAAGGTCAAGGAGCTCTGCACCGACTCGCCGCACGTCACCGAGGCGCCCATCCCCGCGGGCGGCGGCGTGCTGGGCGCGATCCTCAAGGAGCTGCGCCCGTTCGTGCTCGACGCGCCGAAGCTGTCGCTCCTGCCGTACTACGCGGGGCCCGCGCCCGTGACCGGGTTCGTGGGCGTGCCCGTCGTCGAGGGGCGCGTGGCGCGCGGCGTGCTCGTCGCCGACCGCGCCGACGGCCGCAAGTTCGAGGACGCCGACGTCGCGCTCATGACGAACGCCGCGCTCCAGGTCGTGCGCTGCGTGCAGTCCGAGCGCGTCTTCCACGCCGTCGAGCGCTCGAAGAACGAGCACGAGCGCTTCTACCGCGCGTCGTCGGAGCTCAACCGCGCGCTCACGCTCGAGGAGGTCTACGACGCGGCCATCGCGGCCGCGCGCAGCGTCTGCGAGTTCGAGTTCGCCGCCATCGCCACCTACGACGCGAAGAAGGGCAGCCACACGATCCGCCGGGTCGTCGGCGAGCTCGCCGAGAAGCTCGACGGCACGACCCACCGCGATCCGTCGTCGATGACGTCGATGGTCGTGAAGAACAAGCTCGCGCTCCCCGCGGGCGGCGAATGGCGCGAGCACGACGTGCCCGTCTTCTCGCACCCCATGCGCATCCGCGACTTCGAGTCGCTCTACGTGCTCCCGCTCCTCGTGAAGGACGAGGTCGTGGGCACCTTCACCGTCGCGGCCAAGCGCGCCGGCGCATTCCCCTCCGACCGCCGCGAGATGCTCGGGGTCATCGCCAACCAGGTGGCGATCTCGCTGCAGAACGGCCGCATGGTGCAGGCGCTCGAGGAGCAGGCCACCACCGACGGCCTCACGGGCCTCGTCAATCACCGGACGTTCCAGGAGCGCTTCAGCACGATGCTCGGGCGCGCCGACCGCCACAAGTTCCCGGTGTCGCTCATCCTCACGGACATCGACCACTTCAAGAAGGTCAACGACACCTACGGCCACCCGACGGGCGACGAGGTCCTGCGCCGCGTGGCCGCGATCCTCAAGGCGAGCGCGCGCAAGATCGACATCTGCGCGCGCTACGGCGGCGAGGAGTTCGCCATCGTCCTCGAGTCGACGGACCGCGAAGGGGCGCGCCAGCTGGCCGAGCGCATCCGCAACGAGGTCGCGCAGCAGCAGTTCCAGTCGAGCAAGGGCCCGTTCCAGGGGACGCTCTCCCTCGGCATCTCGACGTTCCCCGAGGACGGCCGCGAGAAGGCCGAGCTCATCGCCCACTCTGACCAGTGCCTCTACGCCGCCAAGCACGGCGGCCGCAACCGCACCGTCTGCTACGGCGACATCGCGGGCACGCCCGCGGCCGCGAAGCTCAAGGTCGCGAACGCGAAGTAGGGGAGAGCTGCCGGCGTGGCGCTCCATTATCCAAATGAGGCCGCGCGGCAGGCCGTGGCCGGGACGCTCGATTGGGTTCCGTTCATCGCCGTGCCCCGCGCGCTCCTCGTCGCGTTCATGAGCCTCTTCTCCATCATGGAGGCCGGGCCTCACGGTGTTTTCTTCCCGGCGCTCCCGTGGCCAGCGGCGGTCGCGGGGTTCGTCGCCTGCTGGTGGGTCGCCCTCGAGTCGTTGGCCACCGCCCGTCGCTCGATCCGCCTGGCGCAAAAGGTGCGCAGCGCCGAGGCCGTCTCTCCCGACGCGCTCTCGTCGAGCCGCCGCGAGCGCTATCGCTGGGGCGTCTTCTTCGAGTTCTTGGCGCTCGTCGCTGCGGTTGCCGGTCCCTTCATGCTCTTCGACGACGGGGCTTCTCGAGCGCGCGTCGCGCTCCTGATCTTCTGGCTGGTCTTCGGGCTCGGCGTGCGGCTCTGCCGTACGCGCTTGCTCGTCGCGACAGGCATCCTCCCTCCCTAGCGATGCTTACGTTCCCGAGGTGGGCCGCCTCGTCGCGATAGCCGCCGCCCTTTGCGCCCTGCTCGGCTGCGGCGGCAGCGATCAGTTCAAAGACCTGACGATGGCCTACGTCGGCACGTGGGTCATCGACTCGGGCACCGATATGGCGCTCTGCCCGGGGAGCACGACGGCTGCGCCCGTGACCGGCTCGGTGATCGTGACCCTCGGCGCCGAGCCGCTCATGCTCCAGGTGCGCGACACCAACCACGGGCAGTGCGTGTGGACGCTGGCCGTCTCCGGCGCGAGCGCGACGCTGCGCGAGGGCTCCTCGTGCCTCGCCTCGACGACGACCAGCGACGCCACGGTCGTGCCGCGGGACTACGAGATGACGGTGACGAGCTCGGGCTCCGCGGCCGCCGTGACGAGCACCTTCGACTGGACCATCCTCGACACCACCTGCCGCCACGAGCAGGAGGAGCACCTCTTGCTCATGGGCACGCCCTGATTCGGTGGTGGCGTCCGGCCGCCGGAAGATGGAAAATGGCGACGTGGACGGCAAACGGTTCGTGGCGCTTCGCGAAGTCACGGCGAAGTGCATCGTGATCCTCTCGCCGCGCGTCTCCGACACGCGCGACGTCGTCCTGCATCCGGGCGAGGTGCTCAAGGTCGTGAGCACGCACGACGACATGGTCTCGTGCCGGCCGCTCCGCTACGCGGCCCTCGAGGAGGCCCTCGTGACTGCCGAGCTCCGCGCCCACGCCGGCTACAAGGGCTACGGGCTCGTCATCGACCGCGCCGTCTTCGACGGCGATTGCGCGCCTGACACCCAGAGCACGGACGTCGGCGCGGGCCGGTGAGCTTCAGCCGCCCGGCTTGAGCTTGTAGTCGTTCGTCGCCTCGGGGACGATCTTGCCGTCCTCGGTGGGGCGGAAGCGGATCTCGGTCTTCACCTCGACGACGAGCTTCGTGAGGACCTTGGCGAGCTCCTCGTTCATGTTGAGGTGCTCGAGCCAGGTGCGCACCTCGCCCGCGGCGGCGCGCATGATGTCGTCCTTCGACTTCGCGGCGGCGCCCACGCCCGCCGAGACGGCGCGGCGCACGAAGTCCGAGAGGCTGCGCTCGCCTTTGTCGTCGGTGGCACGCGGCGAGGTGGTCTCGTCCTCGTTGACCGCCTCCGGCGTCGCCGGCTCGCCCTCGCCCGCCGCGCCCGGGGCGCCCGCCTGGTCAACCTTGCTCATGGACGGGAAGGTTACCGCGAAGATCGCCGGGCTGCGATATCCTCCGCGTCGACCCGATGGCCCGCCCAGGACGCCTGTTCACCGCCTACTTCGTGACGGCCCAGGTCGCGCTGTCGTACGTCGCGCTCGCGGCCTCGCGCCCGTTCCGGCGCGCCGACACCTTCGAGCGCGTGACGCGCGAGAAGCACCAGCGCAACGCGCGCCGCATCGAGGCCGCGATCATCAAGCTGCGAGGCCTCTTCATCAAGGTCGGACAGCTCATCAGCATCATGGCGAACTTCCTGCCCGACGCGTTTCGCGACGAGCTGCAACGCCTGCAGGATCAGGTGCCGCCGCGTCCCTACAAGGACATCGAGGCGCGCCTGCGCGAGGAGCTCGGCGGCCGCCTGCCGTCGGAGGTGTTCGCCGAGTTCTCGCCCGAGCCCGTCGCGTCCGCCTCGATCGGGCAGGTGCACCGCGCGCGCCTCGCGACGGGCGAGGCCGTCGCCGTCAAGGTGCAGTACCCCGACATCGAGGAGATCGTCCGCACCGACCTGCGCGCGCTCAAGCGCATCTTCGCCATCCTGCGCTGGTTCATGCCGGCCTACGGGTTCGACATCATCTACGCCGAGATCCGCGAGATGGTGCTGGCCGAGCTCGACTACCGCCAGGAGGCGTCGGCCATCGAGCGCATCGCGGGCCACTTCAGCGAGCGGCGCACGGATCCCGCCCACCAGCCGCCCGCGAGCGTGCGCTTCCCGCGCGTCATCGCCGCCTACTCGACGGCGCGCGTGCTCACGACGGAGTGGATGGAGGGCGTCAAGGTCGCCGACCTCGAGCGCCTCGGCGCGGCCGGCGTCGACCGCCGGCAGACGGCGCGCGTGTGCGTCGAGGCCTACTGCCAGCAGATCTTCATCGACGGCCTCTATCACGCGGATCCGCACCCCGGGAACCTGCTCGTGCAGCCGCCGGCGGCGCCGGGGGCCGCCCCCACGGTCGTGTTCCTCGACTTCGGCGCAACGGCGACGGTCTCCGAGCAGATGCGCCGCGGGATGATCTCCTTCCTGCAGGGCGCGATGACGCGCGACACGACCCGCATCGTGTCCGCCATGAAGGAGATGGGGTTCCTGTCGAGGCGCGCCGACCCCGAGGTCTTCGACCGCATCGTCCAGTACTTCCACGAGAAGATGCGCGCGCAGGTGTCGGTGCAGGGCTTCTCGCTCAAGGACCTGTCGTTCGACGCGGACGAGAGCCTCTCGAGCCTGCTGGATCTGCGCGATCTCAACGTCAGCCTCGCGGACCTCAAGGACGCGTTCAAGATCCCCAAGGAGTGGATCCTCCTCGAGCGCACGCTGCTGCTCCTCCTCGGCGTCTGCACGACGCTCGATCCCGAGATGAACCCGACGGACGTCATCAAGCCGTACCTCGAGCGGTTCCTGCTCGGCGAGAAGAAGCAGTGGTCCGAGCTCGTGCTCGAGGCCTCGCGCGAGATGGCGCTCTCGGCGCTGTCGCTGCCCGGCGAGCTGCAGCGCTTCATGGACCGCGCGGCGCGCGGCGAGCTCGAGTTCCGCATCCGCAACCTCGACGAGAACGTGCGGGTGCTCTACGGCGTCGGGCAGCAGCTCCTGTGGGGCATGCTCGCGGCGGTGTCGGCCGTCCTGGCCGTCGTGTTCGACGGCCGCGGACAGGATCACGCCAAGCTCGGCGCCGAGATCGCCACCACGACCTTCGTCGGGTTCCTGTTCTTCACGTGGCTCGGCGGTCGGCCGAAGCGGAAGTAGCGTTAGCCGTCAGCCGATTTTGGCCGTCCGCGTGATCTCGCCCATGCGCCCGCTCTGGTAGTCGCGGAACGCCGTCTCGAGCTCTTCGGGCGTGTTCATGACGAAGGGGCCGTAGCGCGCGACGGGCTCGCGCAGCGGCACGCCCGCGAGGAGCAGCAAACGGCCGCCGCCCGGGACGCCGCGCAGGCGGATGGCGTCGCCGTCCGCGAGGATCGCGAGCTGGCCGCTGCGGATCGTCTGCGCGCCGTCGCCGTCGCCGACGGTCACCTCGCCCTCGAACGCGTACACGAGCGCGCGCTGCTCGGCCGCGAGCGGCAGCGTCACGTCCGCGCCGTCGTCGAGCGACCAGTCCTGATAGACGATCGGCGTGTGCGTCTCGATGGCCGCCTTCACGCCGAGCGCCTCGCCCGCGATGACCTTGACGCGCGCGCGGCCGTCCGCGCTCGCCGCACCGGGGATGCGCGCCGCGGACAGCTCCTGGTAGCGCGGCCGCGTCATCTTGAGGCGCGCGGGCAGGTTGACCCAGATCTGGAAGCCGTGCGCGCGCCCGCCCCGCTCACGCATCGCCTTCGAAGGCTCCTCGGAGTGGATGATGCCCGCGCCGGCCGTCATCCACTGCACGTCACCCGGACGGAGCGCGCCGCGGTGACCCGCCGAGTCCTCGTGCTCCATCTCGCCCTCGAGGATGTACGTGACGGTCTCGAAGCCGCGGTGCGGGTGATCGGGCGCGCCGAGCGCTTCGCCCGGGCCGTACGTCACGGGGCCCATCTCGTCGATGAGCAGGAATGGATCAGCGTGCGTCAGGCCCGGCTTCGGCAGCGGCCGGCGGACCACGAAGCCGCCGCCCTCGGTCTGCGTGTGCGCCGTGACGACGCGTTCGACGGGGCGGATGACGGAGCTGGAAACGGCGGCGGCTTCGGCTGACATGTTCGGGACCTCTCTTTGCGAAGAGATGCCCCGACCGTCGCCGCGGTTTCAGGGCGCGCCGGTGCCCAGCGTCCGGAGCTCCGTGTTCGCCGCGTCGATCCACTTCTGCTCGGTGGGACGCCTCTCCATCGAGACGTAGGTCTCGTAGGCCTTCTTCGCCGCGTCCTTCTTGCCGAGCTTCTGCAGCGAGCGCGCGAGCCCGTAGTACGGATCGGGATCGGTGGGGCGCAGCTTGATGTACCGCTCGTAGGCGTCGACCGCCTCCGGCAGCCGGCCCCGTACGCGGAAGGCGAACGCGAGCTCGTACCAGGCGAGCGAGTAGCTCGGGTCGACGTGCACCGCCGAGCGGAAGACGTCGATGGCCTCGCTGTCGCGGCGGATCTTGAGCAGCAGCTCGCCGAGCGCCGCGCGCGCGACCATCGAGCGCGGGTCGGCCGCGATCGTCTCCTTGAAGGACGCGATCGCCTCCTCGATGTGCCCCGTGTCCCGCTGCTGCTGAGCCTTCGCGTAGAGGCCCGCCGCTGCCCCTTCCGGGGCGCCGCTCGGCGGCGCGAGCCCTGGTGCGCCGGGACTCACGGCGACCGCGGGAGCCGTGCTCGCCGGCCCGGGCGTCGCGACCGCCAGGACCTTGCCGGCCGCGGGTCGAGGCGCGTCGGTGCCGGCGCCGATCTCGTCGATGACGCTCTTCGCGTGGTCGACCCACTTCTGCGCCGAGGGCCGCGCCTTGAGATCCACGAGGTCGACGTAGCGGCGGAGCGCCTGCGCGGCGCTCGCGAGCTGGCCTTCCTCCTTGAGACAGAGGCCGAGGCCGTAGTGGGGCTCAGCCTCCGTGGGTGACATCTGCGCGTACCGCCGGTACGCCGGGATGGCGAGGTCGCACTGGCCGGCCTTTCGGCGAGCGGCCCCGAGCTCGTACCACCCGGCGGCGAACTCGGGCTCGGCCTTCGTGACCGCCTCGAACTCGACGGCGGCGTCGGCGGGCTTCTTGGCGTCCATGAGGGCCCGGCCCCGATCGAACGACTTCTGGGTGGCCGGCAGGGTTTGCGCCGCCACGGAGCCGGCGACTGACAAGCCCGCCAGGAACGCGAGCGAGCGAAAGAGCTTCACGCGCCGATCCTAACGGACGATGAGGGTCTTCAAGCTCGCTTTTTGAGGCCGTTTTTTTTGCGACGTCGGACAATGGATGATATGTAGGTGCAGGTATGATTGAAGTCATCGGCAGTCTGGTGATGGCGCTCCTCTCGGGCGCGATGTTCCTCCTCGCCGTCTCCTTCGGCGCTCCCGCCACCGAACGAAAACGACCGTAGTCTCGATGGGTTCGAGACCCGATGGCCGGGGACGCGCGACGGCGCCCCCCGTGCCCGGGGCTGGGTCTGTTTCGCTTGCCGGGTCGCGGGGCGCGACCTAGACTGGCGTGCCCTCGGCGGACTCGATGTGCCGTGGGCCCTCGCCAGAAGGCTGCCCAGTGTCGCTCCCCGAGAATGCACCGTCCCCTCCGCCCGCGCCCGAGCGCGTGACGACGGCGGAGCGGGTTCGGAAGGTCCGGTACGAGGACTTCACCCTCGCCGACCTGACGGCCATCCGGAACCTGCTGCGCGGTGGGTCGGTGATCGACTGGCACCGTTTGCACTTCACCGAACGCGACGAGGTCGATCGCTTCCTGCGCGTCAACGAGATCGATCCGACGAGCGACGACGATCTGCTGCGCCTGGCCGACCTGCGCGAGATGGCGGTCGAGTACCTCGAACGGCACCTCAACTTCCACATCCCCGAGGAGCTCTCGAGCGGCGTCGCGCCGCGCGACCTCCTGCTCATCGCCTCGCAGAAGGGCAAGCGGCGCACGTACGCCTGCATCGTCCTCAAGGTCATGCACGTCCTCCACCACCTCGCGGGCCGCGAGCTGCTCACGAAGCTGCCCGTGTCCGGCGACCAGCTCTTTCACCTCGTCGAAGAGAAGGTCCTGCGCACCGTCGAGGAGATCAAGGGCGTGGGCTGCCAGGTCGTCGAGTTCGAGTGGAGCCGCAAGCCCACGGACAGCCTCATCACCAAGCTGCTCGCGAAGAAGGAGTCGATCGCGGCGGACGTCTACGACAACCTGCGCTTCCGCATGATCACGAACTCCGAGGAGCAGCTCGTGTTCGTGCTGCGCGAGCTCTGTCAGCGCCTCGTGCCCTTCAACTACGTCATCCCCGGGCAGTCGGTGAACGACATCATCAAGATCCGCGAGACGCTGGCGCGTTCGCCCGCGCTGCAGCGCTTCCTGCCCGAGATCACCGATCTCGCCGCCGTCGCGGCCGACAAGAAGCCGGCTGTCGCCAACGAGTTCTCGGGCCCCGGCTACCGCGTCATCAACTTCGTGGCCGACCTGCCCGTGCGCATCGACAAGTATCTCTGCCGCACGCCCGACGACCCGCTCTTCGCCGAGCACGGCACGATCGTCTTCGTGCTCACCGAGTTCCAGATCATCGACGCGCGCACGGCCGAGAACAACGAGCGCGGCGACAACAGCCACGACAAGTACAAGGAGCGCCAGTTCGCGCGCGTGAAGGCGCGCCTCATGCACGGCATGAAGGACGACAACGGCGACTGACGGAGCGGAGAGGGTGACGATGCAGCCGTTTGGGGATCTCGAGGCGAGTCAGAGGGAGCTGCAGGCGATGGAGGAGGTCGGCCGCCAGCGGTCGCAGACGTTCGGGCTCGTGTTCGTCGTCTGTTGGATCGCGAGCGTGGTCCTGTCCCTCAAGTTCCTCGGGTTGATCTTGGGAGGGATCCTCGGCGGCGCCGTCGCCGGCGCGATCGCGAAGTCCTACGTCTCGTCGAAGACCGACGGCTGGATCGCGGCGGCGTGCCAGAAGTACGGCGTCGCGCCCGAGGCGCTCGACCGCAAGAAGTACATCATCGAGTGACGAGCGCGCCTCGCGCGCGGCGACCTCAGGCGCGGGACGGCGGCAGGTCGACGAAGGCGACGACGGCGTCGCGGCCGCGCGCCTTCGCTTCCTTCAAGGCGAGCGTGGCGGCCTGGAGGAGCTCATCGCCGGACTTCTCGGATTCGTGGATGCCCGCCACGCCGACGCTGATGGTGACCTTCGGGCGCGTCGTCGCGGCGCTCTTCGTGCGCGCCGCCGCCTCGGAGACGAGGCCGCGCAGGCGCTCGGCCACCTGGACGCCGTCGTTCGCGAACGTGTCGGGCAGCAGGACGGCCAGCTCGGCGCCGCCGTAGCGCGCGGGCCGGTCGACGGGCCGCAGGTTCGAGCGGAGGACGGCGGCGACGCTGCGCAGGACCTCGTCGCCCATGGGTGAGCCGTGCTCGGCGTTGATGCGCGCGAGATCGTCGACGTCGACGAGCAGCAGCGAGAGCGGGTGCTTGTACCGCCGCGCGCGCATGACCTCGTAGGCGAGGAGCCGCGTCATCTCCTTTTGATTGAGCAGGCCCGTGAGCTCGTCGCGGACGGTCAGCTCGCGCACCGCCGCGCGCTCGTTGGCCAGCTCCTCCTGGGCCGCGCGCAGCTCGCCGCGCAGCCGCTCGAGCTCGGCGTGCAGGGCGGCGACGGTCTCGGCGTCGGCAGTTTCGGATTGGTGAGCGCGGCTAGAGAGGTCGTTCGTTGGCAAGGCGGCTTCCTGTCTCGTTTTCGAGCGCGGTCGCCGCCGCCCAGCTTCTCGCGCCGGCGCCTCCCGCTCCGCGCGACTCTACAAAACTCGGCTCGGTTTGGGGAACCCCATCGACGAAGACGACGGTGTTCGCGAGCGTCGCCGGAACGCGCGGGCCTGGTGTGAGGATCCCCACCAGATTGAGCGGGTCGCAAGCCGACAGGCGCACGATCTCGCCGCGGCGCGGCTCCTTGCGCACGGCGCGCAGCGCCTCCACGGCCTCGGGCGCGGCAAATTGCTCGCCGATGAAGCCGGCGCAGAAGCGCCCGCCGCGCAGCTCGCCGCGCATCTCGAGGCGCCGGTAGACGCGCAGGAGATCGCGCCAGGGCGGCGCGTGCGTCTCGCGCGCGAGCAGGTCGCGGAACACGACGCCGTAGCGCTTGATGTACTGGCGCGCGAGCTCCTCGGTGCGCGTCTCTTCGTCCACGGTGGGCGCGCGCAGCAGCGACCAGCGGCCCGCGCCCACGGGACCGCCCGCGCGACGCGTCCAGCGCGCGTGCCAGCGGGCCCGCGCGCTGCCGCGGCTCTGCGTCGCCGAGATGAGGGCGCGCAGGCCGGCGAAGCCGTCGCCCGTGACGCGCCCCGCGGAGACCAGCTCCCAGAGCGCGTCCTCGACCTCGGCGCGCAGGCGGCCCGCGCCCGCGACGATCTCGTCGAGGAAGCTGGCGCCCGCGGCCTCGAGGAAGGCCAGCACGTCGCGCGCCGGCGCGGACAGCGCGGCGCCGTCGGCGGCCTCTCCGTCGGGCGCGTCGGGCACGCGCAGCCACGGCAGGTCGCCGCGGCGCACGAGCGCGACCGGCGCGGCGCGATTCGGCGCGCCGCCCGCCTCGCGACGCTCGAGCCGTCCCCACGTCACCTCACCGGAGAGGCAGAGCGCGTCGAGCCAGGCCGTGTCGTAGGCGGCGACGCGCGCCGGCAGGATCTCGCGCTCCCACGCGCCGGCCGCCGCCTCGAAGCCCTGGAGCTGCGCCACGACCTGCATGGCGCCGCCGCGCCCGTGCAGCTGCTGGCCCGGCCGCACGTGCTGCCAGGACAGAAGAAAGCGGATGAGGTCGGCCGTGCTGACCGGCTCGATCTCGCGGCGGAGCCCGTCGAGCATCCGACGGTTGATGCGCGCGAGCAGCCGACGATCGCACCAGTGGATTGCGTCGCCCAGCTCGGGTGACCACTTGCCGCGAAGGACGGCGCCCTCCATCTCGACGGCCGCGAGCGCGGCCTCGACGTCGGACGCGGGCACGGCGAGCCGCGCAGCGAGCAGCTCGGCCGTCGTCGGCCCGGCGGTCGTGAGGTGCGCGCGCACGATCTCGACGAGCGCGCCTTCGCGCTCCGACCACGCCGGAGCGCGGCGCGCGGGCGGCTCGACGACGTCGGGAACGAAGCGGGCGTCCGGCCACACGGCGGCCGCCAGCGATCGCCGCTCGGCCGCGACCCAGTGTGCGCCCTCCGAGAGCTCGAGCCGTGCCGCGCGCTTGGTCTCGACGAGCTTCGCGAAGAGATCGTCCCACCCGCGCGCCTCGCCGACCGCCGCCGGGAACGCGCCCATCTCGAGCAAGAGATCGTGCAGCTCGTCGGCGTCGCGCGCGTCGGGCTGCGCCTCGGCGACGACCTCGGCGATGACGGCCGGGTCGAGGCCGCCGATGCGCTCCGTGACCTCGGCGGGCAGGCCGCGGCGCACGGCGACGGCGCGCGTGCGCCGCTCCTCCAGCGGGGCGTCGTCGAGGAACGCGTACGGGTTGGCGTTGAGGATCTCGTGCGAGAACACCGACGGCTCGGGCAGGTCGCGCGCGACCGTCTCGATCTCGCCGGCCCGCAGCGCGCGGATGACCGCCTCGAGCCCGGCGGCGTCCATGGCCTCGACGAGGCAGTCGCGGATCGTCTCGCGCACGAGCGGGTGGTCGGGGATCTCGATGGCCCCGCCGCCGTGGTTGTCCTGGCAGGCCGTCTGCGCCGGGAAGACCGCCGTCACCAGATCCTGCGCGCGCATGCGCTGGAGCTGCGGCGGCACGCGCTTGCCGCCCTGCGTGCGCATGAGCGCGAGCGAGCGCATCGCGTTCCACCGCCAGCGCGTCTCGAACATGGGCGCCTGGATGGCCGCCTGCGTGAGCAGCTCGGACAGGTCGTCTGGCCGCAGCATCTCGAAGACCATCTCGAGCGGGAAGCTGTGCTGCGCCCCGAGCGACAGCACGATGCCGTCGTCGGTCGCGGCCGCCTGCAGCTCGAAGTCGAACGAGCGGCAGAAGCGCTTGCGCAGCGCCATGCCCCACGCCCGGTTGATGCGCCCGCCGAACGGCGCATGAATCACGAGCTGCATGCCGCCGCCCTCGTCGAAGAACCGCTCGGCGATGACGCGCGTCTGCGTGGGCACGCCGCCGAGCGCCGCCCACCCCGCGCGCAGGTAGTCGCGCACCAGCTCGGCGCCGCGCTGGGGCAGCGCCGACTTGTCCATGAGCGCCGGCAGGGGATCCTCACCGCGCGTCACGGTCTCGTAGATCTCCTCGCGCAGGGCCGAGACCTCGGCGGACAGCTCGCGCGTGCGCGCCGGCCCCTCGCCGAACCAGAACGGGATCGTGGGCGGCGCGCCGCCCGCGTCCTCGACCCGGACGCGCCCCATCTCGACGCGCCGAATTTTCCACGACGAGTTCCCGAGCAGGAAGATGTCGCCGGCCATCGACTCGATGGCGAAGTCCTCGTCGAGCGTGCCGATCAGCGTGCCCTCGGGCTCGAGCACGACGTCGTAGGTGGCGAGGTCGGGGATCGCGCCGCCCGAGGTGATGGCGGCGAGGCGCGCGCCGCGCCGGCCGCGCAGCCGCCTGTTGACGGCGTCGCGGTGGAGCAGGGCGCCCGCGCGCCCACGCCTCGTCGCGATGCCCTCCGACAGCACGTCGACGACGGTGTCGTACTCGGCGCGCGCCAGTCCCGCGTAGGGCCCCGCCTGCGTGAGCTGCGCGTAGAGCGCGTCCTCGTCCCACTCGTCGGTCGAGCACGTTGCGACGATCTGCTGCGCCAGGATGTCGAGCGGCGCGTCGCGCAGGCTCACGCGGTCGATCTCGGCCCGTCGCGCGGCCCGCACGAGCGCGGCGCACTCGACGAGCTGGTCGCGCGTGAGCGGGAAGAAGCGCCCCTTGGGCGTGGCCCCGATGGCGTGCCCCGAGCGCCCGATGCGCTGCAGGCCCGTGGCGATCGAGCGCGGCGAGCCGATGAGGCACACGAGATCGATCGCGCCCACGTCGATGCCGAGCTCGAGGGACGCGGTCGCGACGACGAGCTTGAGGTCGCCCGCTTTGAGGCGCGTCTCGGCCTTGTGGCGCCGCTCGCGCGACATGCTGCCGTGGTGCGCGGCGACCTGCTCGGCGCCGAGGCGCTCGCCCAGGTGCATCGACATGCGCTCGACGAGCCGCCGCGTGTTGACGAAGACGATCGTCGACCGGTGCGCGCGCGCGAGGTCCGCCACGCGGTCGTAGACCTCGGCCCACTGTTCGTTGGTGCACACGGCGCCGAGCTCGTCGTCGAGCACCTCGATCTTCAGATCCGAATCGCGCCGCTGGCCGACGTCGACGATCGACGGCGCTGGCCGCGTCCCGCACAGCATCCTCGAGGCGACGTCCAGCGGCCGCACCGTGGCCGACAGTCCGATGCGCTGGACCTTCGCGGCCGGCTCGGTCTTCTGCACGAGCGCCTCGAGCCGCTCGAGCGAGAGCGCCAGGTGCGCGCCGCGCTTGTCCGCCGCCATGGCGTGGATCTCGTCGACGATCACGGTGCGCACGTCGCGGAGCGCGCGCCGCCCCGAGTCCGACGTCAGCAAGATGTAGAGCGACTCGGGCGTCGTGACGAGCACGTGCGGCGGCTTGCGCACCGCCTCGCGCCGCTCGGCCTGAGACGTGTCGCCCGTGCGCACGGCCGTGCGGATCCCGGGCGCCGCGTACCCGAGCTCGGGCGCCAGCGCGCGTAGCTCGGCGAGCGGCTCCTCGAGGTTGCGCCGGATGTCGTTCGACAGCGCCTTGAGCGGCGACACGTAGACGACCGACGTGCGCGCCGGCAGCTCGCCCCCGTTCGCGATCGCCTCAGCGACCAGCCGGTCGAGCGCGCCCAGGAACGCCGCGAGCGTCTTGCCCGACCCGGTGGGCGCCGTGACCAGCACGTCCTTCCCCTCGCCGATGAGCGGCCACGCGCGCGCCTGAGCCGGCGTCGGCGCCCCGAAGCGCCGCGCGAGCCAGGTGGCGACCAGGGGGTGAAACATCCGTTCAGTATATGCCTCGCGACCGGCGCTTGATCAATGAAGGCGTGGTCCGTGTTAGAAGCTTTCCCGTGCCGCTCCGGAAGGAGTCCAAGCGGGGCCTTCTCGCGCTCGCTGTCCTCTGCATCGTCGGGCTCGCGACGTTCGCGTCGGTCGCCTCGTCCGGTGCTTCGTCCGGCGCTCTGTGGGGCGGCGGCCGGGGCAAGGACTCGGTCGCGGCGCGGCTCCTCCACGCGCGCTGAGCATCGCTCGCGGCAACACCGAGGGTGGGGCGGGCCGGTCATTTGCTTGACGGCCCGGCTCAGGTGCTTACGTTGACGGGCGTAAGCGAAGTCACGGTAACGAAAAGCAAAAACGGCGCTCGCGAAAAATTCACCGGACGCAGGGAGAAGACGCGCACATGGGCAAGATCATCGGAATCGACCTCGGAACCACGAACTCGGTCGTCGCGATCATGGAGGGCAAGGACCCGCAGGTCATCGCGAACGAGGAGGGCGGGCGGCTCACCCCGTCGGTCGTCGCGTGGGATGAGAAGGGCGAGGTGCTCGTCGGCCAGATCGCGCGCCGCCAGGCCATCACGAACCCCGAGAACACGGTCTACTCCGTGAAGCGGTTCATGGGCCGCCGCTACGACGAGGTCACGGAAGAGACGAAGCGCGTCCCCTACAAGGTCCAGCGCGGCGGCAACGGCGAGGCGGTCCTCGAGGTCCGCGGCAAGAAGGTCACGCCGCCCGAAGTGTCGGCGCGCGTGCTCATGAAGCTCAAGAAGGCGGCCGAGGACTACCTCGGCGAGAAGGTCACGGAGGCGGTCATCACCGTCCCGGCCTACTTCAACGACGCCCAGCGCCAGGCGACGAAGGACGCGGGCAAGATCGCGGGCCTCGACGTCAAGCGCATCGTCAACGAGCCCACGGCGGCCGCGCTCGCCTACGGCCTCGACAAGGGCAAGGACCACCTCATCGCCGTGTACGACTTCGGCGGCGGCACGTTCGACATCTCGGTGCTCGAGGTCGGCGAGAAGGTCGTCGAGGTCATCTCGACCAACGGCGACACGCACCTCGGCGGCGACGACATCGACCAGAAGGTCATGGACTGGCTGATCGCCGAGTTCAAGAAGGACCAGGGCATCGATGTCTCGAAGGACAAGATGGTCATCCAGCGCCTCCGCGAGGCGGCGGAGAAGGCCAAGATCGAGCTGTCGACGGTCGCAGAGACGGAGATCAACCTCCCGTTCCTCACGGCCGACGCGAGCGGCCCCAAGCACATGCAGGTCAAGCTCTCGCGCGCGAAGCTCGAGCAGCTCATGGGCGACCTCGTGCAGCGCACGATCGAGCCCACGAAGAAGGCGCTCGCCGACGCGGGCAAGAACCCGTCGGACATCGCCGAGGTCGTGCTCGTCGGCGGCTCGACGCGCATCCCGATGGTGCAGAAGCTGGTGAAGGAGTACTTCGGCAAGGAGCCCCACAAGGGCGTGAACCCGGACGAGGTCGTCGCGCTCGGCGCGGCCGTCCAGGCCGGCGTGCTCTCGGGCGACGTCAAGGACATGCTGCTCCTCGACGTCACGCCGCTCTCCCTCGGCATCGAGACGCTCGGCGGCGTCATGACGACGCTCATCCCGCGCAACACGACCATCCCGACCAAGAAGTCGGAGGTCTTCTCGACGGCGGCCGACAACCAGAGCTCGGTCGAGGTGAAGGTGTTCCAGGGCGAGCGGCCCATGGCGGGCGACAACCGCCTGCTCGGGAAGTTCGGACTGGACAGCATCCCGCCCGCGCCGCGCGGCGTGCCGCAGATCGAGGTCACCTTCGACATCGACGCGAACGGCATCGTCAACGTGTCGGCGAAGGACAAGGGCACGAACAAGGCCCAGCACATCACCATCACGGCGTCGTCCGGCCTGTCCGAGGCGGACATCCAGAAGATGGTGAAGGACGCCGCCGACCACGAGGCGGAGGACAAGAAGCGCAAGGAGGCCATCGAGGCCCGCAACAAGCTCGAGTCGCTGACGTTCCAGGTGCAGAAGCACCTCGACGACAACCGCGACAAGATCGCGGAGGGCGACAAGGTGGAGCTCGAGGCGGCGCTCAAGGACGCCAAGGACACGGTGGAGAACAACCGTGAGCCCAAGGAGGCGGCGGCCTTCGAGGCGGCCTTCGAGCGGCTGCAGAAGGCCTCGCACAAGATGGCCGAGGCGCTCTACCGCGCCGCGGGCGCGGCCTCGGCGGGCCCCGACGTGCCCCCCGGCGCCGAGCCCGGCGCGCCGCCCCCGAGCGGCGGCAAGGACGACGTCATCGACGCCGAGTTCACCGAGGGCCCCAAGTCCACGTGAGCCCGAGCTGACCTCCGGCGTCTCTGATTGACGCCGGAGGATCGGCGGAATATCTAGTGGGGGCGTCTCGTTAGCCCCCCATGCGCCCGATCCTCGTCCAGATCCCGTCGAAGCTGCTGTTCATCGCGGCGCTCGTGCTCGCCGCGGCGGCGTTCGCGCGGGATCTGTGGAAGCGCCGGAGCGACCCCGCGCACCAGCTGTCGTCGACGCCGCTCTACCTGCTGGCCGGCGCGGAGCTCCTCATCGGGCTGAAGTCGGGCTCGTGGACGCCGAGCGGCGAGGGGTTCTCGCACCCGTGGACGCCCGTCCCCATCTACGCCTACGGCGTCATGCTCGGGTCGTCGCTCATCGCGGGGTGGTTCATCGCGATGCGCCTCGCGAAGCAGGACGGCATCCCCGAGCAGGAGGCCGGCACGATCTACATGTGGACGGCCGTGTGGTCGATCATCGGCTCGCGGGTCCTCTACGTCCTGACGAACCTCTCCGAGTTCGACGGCATCGGCGAGATGCTCATGGTCAACCGCGGCGGGCTCGTCGCCTACGGCGGCATGATCGGCGGCTTCCTCGCGAGCTGGTACGGCTGCCGCAAGCGCGGCATCGAGCTCCTGCGCTGGGCCGACGTGAGCGCGCCCTCGGTCGTGCTCGGCACGGCCATCACGCGCATGGGCTGCCTGCTGTTCGGGTGCGACTTCGGCGCGCGCTCGAGCCTCCCGTGGGCCATCCGCTTCCCGGGGCCGAACGCGCTCGCGCCGCAGGGCAGCCCGGCCTGGCAGCACCACGTGCGCGACTTCGGCCTCTCGCAGTCGGCGCCGTGGTCGTACTCCGTGCACCCGACGCAGATCTACGAGTCGCTCGTGGGCCTGTCGCTGTTCGCGCTGCTCATGTGGATCCGCAAGAAGCGGACGTTCTCCGGGCAGGTGTTCCTCGCCTGGGTGCTGGGTTACGGCATCATGCGTCCCCTCATCGAGATCGTGCGCGACGACGACCAGCGCGGGAACGTCGGCGCGCTCTCGACGTCGCAGTTCATCGGCATCGTCTCGGTCGTGCTGGGGATCGGCCTGCTGGTCGCGCTCGTGCGCAAGTCCCGTCGCGACCCCGCGGGGTCGCGGCTGTGGGAGCTGCCGCTGCGGATGCCCGAGAGCGCCTCGGGCGCGCCCGCCTCCGCGGCCGGCGCCTCGGGCGCCAAGCGTCGAAAGCGGCGTTGATGCTGGGCCGCGCGGCGCTCGCGACACTGGTCGTGCTGCTCCCGCGCGTGCTCGCGGCGCAGACGGCCGACGCGGGGGCGCCGCCGCCCGCTCCGGCGGAGGGCGCGCGCGAGGAAGCCGCCGGGGAGGCCGCGCAGCGGGCGACGCAGGAGCTCGAGGTCCGCGTCATCGAGCTCCAGCGCGCGCTCGACGCCATGGAGCGCGAGCGGGCCTCGTTCGACGATCTGCGCCGGCGTCTCGACGAGCTCGAGGCGCGCGACGCGGCGTCTCGCCGGG
>Ga0265314_10001704_pt1 | contig 23875 bp, 4 predicted proteins | sample 4126metaG_FD_203106 | JGI IMG/M metagenome (GOLD analysis project Ga0265314, IMG submission 203106) | Rhizosphere microbial communities from Carex aquatilis grown in University of Washington, Seatle, WA, United States - 4-1-26 metaG | ecosystem: Host-associated > Plants > Roots > Rhizosphere >... | reverse complement strand
ACGTTCCCAGGAGCGACATGATCGCGCCGACCAGCAGGAACAACGCAACCGCGCTCACGTCGCCGATGTAGTATTTGAAATAGAAAATGATGGCGGCACCGCGGATGGACACGAAACACACCTGGGCGATGCCCAAGGCGCACAACAGCAGCCAGGGGCCGTTTTTCACCAGATCGAGCAGATCCCTGGTTGTCGATGTCTTCTGTTGCGGCACAGGCTGAACGCGCTCGCGGGTCGTGGCGAAGGTCACCAAGAACATCGCAACCGCCAAAACGGCGTACAGCCCGATCGTGAGTTCGTAGCCGAGTTGCTGGTTGCCGTGGCCGAAATATTCCACGAGCTTCAACGTGTAGTATTGCACGAACAGGCCGGCACCGAACGCAAAGCTGAAGCGCCAGGACGACAGGCTGGTGCGTTGCTGGGAGTCCGGCGAGATCACGCCCATCAGCGCGCCGTACGGAACGTTGATCGCCGAGTACACCACCATCATCAGAGACAGCGTCACGTAAGCGTAAAGCAACTTGCCGAACGGAGCGAAGTGGGGCGTGGTGAACGTGAGAACGGCCAGGACGCCGAACGGCAGTGCCATCCACAAGAGGTAGGGGCGGAATTTGCCCCAACGCGTCTTGGTGCGGTCGGCAGTCATGCCGATGAAGATGTCGATAAACATGTCCCAGGAACGGGTGACCAGCAGCATGGTCGCGATCGCACTGGCCGCAAGCCCATAGACGTCCGTGTAGAAATTAAGCTGGAAGTAGATGAACGTCATCCAAATCAGATTGGAGGCGCCGTCGCCGAAGCCGTATCCGATTTTTTCGAAAATCGAGAGTTTGTGTACTTGCTGAGTCATGGCGAGCCTCGGAGGAGAGGTGGGAGGCGGCGGGGGCGCCGCCCGAAAGAGAGGCGGTCCACGTGTTTAGACAGTTTATCCGGATTTATAAATGGGGCGCCCTCCGGCTCAACGGTCGCATGAGCCCGTCTGCCGTCGCGAAAGCCGGTCGCGACCGAGCGCCGCACGTGCTTCGCCGGCAAGCTAGGTGTTCGGTCCCAGCGGCAAACGGCAGGGTGGCGTCATCCCGAGCTTTCGGCCGACTGGGCTGCCCAGCCCAGTGCTTAGAACGACTGACCGAACTTGATCCCGATGGTTCGCGGCTGAGCGGCCAGAATATAGCTCTCGTGTCCGCATACGCCCGGCGTACATTCCGCATAGCGGCCAAGTTGGGCGCGTTCGTCGAACGCGTTCTGGAGGAACAGTTCGATCGACCAGCTTCCTCTCTGCACGCCTGTCGTGAAATCGAACATCGTATAGGCGGGCGACTGCCCGATCAGCGAGCGCTCCACAACACGCAAATCCGACCAGATCGCGCTCTGATGAACGACGGCGCCCTGAACATGCGCCTGGAAATCGCCGAGCGTGAATTCGTATCGCGCCACCGCGTTGAGTTTCCATTTCGGCGTGATCGGCAACTGCGTCCCCGTGGGGGCCTGCGCCGTGCCCGGGCACGATGTGACCACGACGCCACCCGCAAAGGTACCGCAATAATCCGCCGTCAACTGGGCGTCGTTGTAGGCGCCCGAGCCGGTCAACGTCAGCCGGTCCACCGGAAGCCAGGACAGTTCGAACTCCGCGCCCTTGACGTTTGCCTGTCCGCCGTTCGCGATGATGGTGAGCGAATTGGGGCCGAGGAACGGGAACTGGAAGTTGTTCCAGTCTTCCCAATAGAGCGCGCCGTTGAAGCGCACACTATTGTCGGCCCAGCTCGTTTTCCAACCGATTTCATAGTTCGTCAGACTGTCGGCCGAATAGGCCGCAAACTCGCTGCGCCGGTTGACACCACCGGGACGGAAGCCCGTGGAATAGGTGGCATAGACCATCCGGTCGTCATCGATGTGCCAGGTGACATTGACCTTATGCGTTTCACCGCTTTGACTGACCCTGGCGCTCAGATTCTGGCAAGGCAGGCTATGGAACGGCGCCGTCGCGACGGTCGGATGCGGCAGCGGACATTGCGACACGCCGGTGTGGGAGCTGTAGCCCTCGGCCAGACCGAAGAAACCGCTGAGCGAATTGTTGGCCTCGAAGAACCGGATGCCGCCCGTCACAGTGACGCTCGGCAGAATATCGTAGGCCACTTCGCCGAAAATCGCGTAGTCGCGGTCGACGCGCACCTGGTTCGTCAGCCACAGCGTGTCGGGCCAGCCCGGAATCGTGATGTTGTCGGATATGCCGTTGATCTTGTAATCCTGCAGGATGTCATGCGTCTGACGTTCGTAGAACAGCCCGCCGATGGCGCGAAGCCGGCTGTCCTTAGAGGTGGAAACGCGTATCTCGTGGCTTTCCTTCGTGAATTTGTCGGCGCCGAGGATGTACTGCGACGGATCGATTACATGGCCGGAATTGTCGGTGATGTACGCGCCATAGCCATGTAGCGTGTCGTACCAAAAGGAATAATCCGTGTAGTCCGCCGCCGTGTGGGTCGAGCGGTTCATGTAGCCGCCGGAATACACCAGATCGAGATCGCTGATCTTGCCCTGAATCGTCAGCGCGGCCTGCGCCCACTTGTCCCTGGTGTATTCAGGGAAGTAATGCGCGACTTCGAGGTCCCCGACGGACGGGTCGAAGGCAAACAGACCTTTGGTGTTTTCCTCCTGCGCCGTAATGGAGGGCGTGATCGTCCAGTTCTCGTCGAGATTGATTTGGAGCGCCGCGCGCGCGCCGATCTTGTCGACTGTGTTGTAGTTCTTTTTGACCGCAGACGCGTTGTCGATGGTCACGCCCGAAGTCGGGTAGGTGCGCGTGCCGTGAACGTTGTCGATGTAGCCGGCATCCTGCTCGTCCCAACCTACGATACGAATGGCGATCTTGTCCGTGACCGGAATGTTGACCATGCCGTTCAGCAAAAAGCCCGTTGCGCCGTGGTCGACAGAGTTCGCTTCAACATCGTAATTCGCCGCAAACGCGGTGGGATCCGGCTTGTTGGTGATGATGCGGATGGTTCCCGATTCCGAGCTTGCGCCGTAGAGCGTGCCTTGCGGTCCCGAAAGAGCCTCGACGCGCTCGACATCGTAGGTCGGCACATCGAGCGTGCCGCCGATCGTGGTGATCGGCTGTTCGTCGAGATAAACCCCGACGGTCGGCAGCGGGCCCGAGTGGTTGCCGTTCTGATCACTCGCAATGCCGCGCATCGTGATGCTCGCGAAGCCGGGGCCACCGTTGCTGCCCTGACCGCTGACCGCGTAAGTCACGCTCGGCATATAGCGCGCGAAGTCGGTGAAATCCGTGAGATGCAGATCGGAGAGTTTTTCGGTGGTGAACGCTTGGACGTTCATCGGAACGTCCTGCACGTCCTCTTTGCGCTTTTGGGACGTGACCGTGATCGTCTCAAGACCGCCGCCCGAACCAGTGCCGGCATAGTCTGCTGCCCGGACCTCCGACACACTTGTCAGCATCGTTGTCGCCAACAACACCGGAAGTAGAATTGGCGCCCGGCGCCGCACAACGCTCGACGAAATCTCCCGCATGCTCAACCCCCGCTGACTAGACTGCCTGTCCGCCTTCTGCCGACGCTTCCCCGTGAGTCATCTATTTTGATTGAGATTAAGGAGCACATTTGGCCGTCACGTCAATGCCACAATGCCCAATGATGACGCACGGTCAATTCGTGCTCAAAAAGGCGGCATGACTGGATAACTCTCAAGCACTTGGCCCAGCGCTGACTTCAGCGGCCCAAGCCACGGCTCGTAGTTGCGCCAGTGATCCACGCCGTCGCGGGAGATCGGCTGGCGCACCTGCTCCGAACTGGCCGTGCGTACCGCGCGGTCGTTTTCATAGAAGCGCAAACAGCCATCCTCGAAGGGCAGGCCGCAATAATCGAGAAGACGGCGAACCTCTCGCTCGGGATCGGCAACCATCTGCTCATAGATCACGCGATGAACCCGTCCCGGGAGCACAGCGTCGTAATGCGCCATCAGGTCGACATACCCGGCATAGTACCGGCCGATGTCTTCGAGGCTGTAGGTGAACCCCTGACCGCGTGCGAAATGCTGCTTGAAACAGGAGAAACAGCAGCCGAGCGGATGGCGGCGCGCATCGACAATTTTGGCGTTGGGAAGGACGAGATGGATGAGCCCCACATGCACGAAGTTGTTGGGCATCTTGTCGATGAAGAACGGGCGACCAAGCTTGCGGTGGATGCGCGTGCGCTCGAGATACTCTTCGCCAAGCGCAGCAAACGCCGTGCGGTCGAGCGAGCCGAGGATGGACGGGTAAGCCGATTCTTCGCCGGGCCGCTTCTTGCCGCCGAGGCGGCGCGCAATCGCGATGATGTCGGGCAACTCCATCGTCCCCTCGATCGCGGAGTGGCTGGACAAGATCTGTTCGAGCAACGTGGAGCCCGAGCGCGGCAAACCGACAATGAAGATCGGATCTGGCGACGTGCAGCCGGCATCGGCTCGCGCCCGCAGGAACTCCGGCGTAAATTGCGCCTTGAGCCTTTGGACGTGATCGGCGAACTCGCTTGCATCGTAGCCCGTGCCCGCCCGCCGCAACGCATTTCCCGAATCATAGTGCCGGAACGAACCCGCGAATTGGCCCGCATCCTCGAGCGCCTTGCCCAGTGCAAAATCGAGATGGTAGCGGTCTTCGTCCGCGAGATCGGCGCGCGCCAAATGGGTGCGCATGTCCGCGATATCGCCGTCCGCGAAGCGGAACGTCTTAAGGTTCGCCAAGCTCCAATAGGCTTCGCCAAGATTGGGGAGCAATGCGATGCTCTTGCGATACGCCGCGATCGCTTGTTCCGTTCGCCCGATGGCCTTGAGCGCATGGCCGTAGCTCATCCACGCCTTGGGCTGGCCAGGATGGCTTTTTAACAGGGCTTCGTAGATCTCTATCGCCCGCGCATATTCGCCGATCTGACCCAGTGCCGCCGCCTTCAGCGCCCGATTGCCCGGGTTGTGCGGCTCACGTTCCAGCAGGATGTCGGCCTGCACGATGGCCTCCTGCGGCTTATTCTGGCGATACAGCACGGAGGCGTAGTTGTGGCGCGCGGCCGTGAAGGTCGGCGCCAGTTCGATGCAGCGCTCCAGCAGATGTTCGGCGTCCTCGTAGCGGCCGAGCCGCGATCCCGTCTCCGCCAGCATGCGAATGGCCGTGACGTCGGTCGGGTTTTCTTTCAGAAAAGCCCGCAATAGACGCTCGGCGACGCCAAGCTTATTTTCGGCAAGCGCCGCAGCGGCGGCCAGCAATTTCGGATCGTTCACCGAGGCAAGAATATGCCGGGCGTAGGCCTCGTCAGCACCGCGATCATCGCCCGCGAGCATCCGCTGATCGCCCAGCGCCCGCCATGCGCTTGCATGACTGGGATCGAGCATCACGACGCGCGACAGGACATCGATCGCCTTGCGAACATCGCCGGTACCGGCCAGCGTGAGGCCATATTCGAATTGTACCGCGGGCGATTTGGCTTGTGCCGCCGCTAGAGGCGCCAATATCTTCAAGGCGGGAACAAATTCGTCCTGCGCGCGCAACGCGGCGCCCAGCAACAGCAACGCCTGACCGTTTCCGGGAACCGCCTTCAGGATTTCGCGCGCCTGCTTCTCGGCAAGGACGGGCTTGGCCGCAAGCAGCTTGGCGGCATTGGCCAACGCCGAGGATAGCGTGCCGACCTGCTCGGAAGCTTGACGGGGCAAGGTGCCGTTCCTTTCGATCCACTGCCGATCAAAGGTTCCAGCGCGGCCGCTGTCAACCGACGCGCGATCCTCAGGAGAAGTTTTTCTCTTACAAATCAACTACTTAGTATATGCGACAGCTACGCTCTCGATGTCCCGCGGAAATTCTCCCAGGGTCAGTTCGTCGCGCTACAGGTTTCCGAGCTGGAGTCGGAGTTCGACACATCGCAGATCAAAGTGCCTGACGCGCCCGTGATGCCCGAATCGTCGTTTGTCGTGCCGTCGGGATTGTGTCCGCCTTGGCTCTGGCCGTTGTAATTGGTTTTCGACGCGGGCAGTGCGTTGTTGAGCCCCGGCACTTCGCCGGCTGGCGTGATGGTCAGCGTGCCATCCTCGCGCACCGTGATGACATAGTTTGTCGCCACACCACCCGACGAGATGAGTTCGTAGGTCCCCGCGGGCGATGCGAGGTCGGCTGTCGTGGAGACCGTCAGCCCGCTCAGCACCGATGCCGTATCGCCGCCCACCAGCCCCAGAACAGTTACGCTGAAGGCCGGGTTCGCAAAACCTACTCCGCGGCTTGCGTCGTTGACGGAGACGGTCAGTGAGGCCTGATTGATCGTGCCGATGGCGCCGCTGATCGATGTCGATGCCAGCGTGTAGTTGCCCGCCGATTCACCGGAGAGCGAAAGACTGCCGACGCTGACCGTCTTGTCCGTCCCGGCATTCTTGGTGTCGTAGCTGCCGGACGAGGGGTCGTTGAGCGCGACCGCGTCGCCGGAAACGATGCCCGTGAGACTGTAGTTGCCATTCGCTAGCGTAGCCGCCGTCGTCCCGTCGTAGGTCTTGCTCACCGTTCCCGTCAGCGAGACGGTCAACGTCTTCGGGTCGATGGTGCCGATGGCGCCGCTGATCGATGTCGATGCCAGCGTGTAGTTGCCAGACGATTCACCGGAGAGCGAAAGGCCGCCGACGCTGACCGTCTTGTCCGTCCCGGCATTCTTGGTGTCGTAGCTGCCGGACGTCGGATCGTTGAGCACGACCGTGTCGCCGGAAACGATGCCGGAGAGGCTGTAATTTCCGTCGGCCAGCGTGGCAGCCGTCGTCCCGTCGTAGGTCTTGCTCAACGTTCCCGTCAGCGAGACGGTCAACGTCTTTGGGTCGATGGTGCCGATGGCACCGCTGATCGAGGTCGATGCCAGCGTGTAGTTGCCTGACGATTCACCGGAGAGCGAAAGACCGCCGACGCTCACCGTCTTGTCCGTCCCGGCATTCTTGGTGTCGTAGCTGCCGGATGAGGGATCGTTGAGCACGACCGTGTCGCCGGAAACGATACCGGAGAGGCTATAGTTGCCGTTCGCCAGCGTAGCTGCCGTCGTGCCGTCGTAAGTCTTGCTCACAGTTCCCGTCAGCGAGACCGTCAACGTCTTGGGGTTGATCGTCAGCGTGCCGTTGGTATTGCCGGTTTCGGCGATCACGTAATTGCTTGCGGCCGAACCGGTGAGGCTGGTGACCATTTCCACATAGCTGCCGGCGTTCAGCGTGGCCGAAAGCGTCACTCCGTGATCACTTCCGTCGAATAGCGAGACCACACCGGCGAGATTGCCGACATCGGCGTTCTGCACACCGGTCAAGGTGACAGCACCGAGCGTCGCCAGCGTGCCGTAGGTGCTCGAGGCATTAGCGACGCCGTAGGTAACAGTCAGTGTCGCCGGATTGACCGTCAGCTTACCGGTGCTTGCGAAACTGAAGGCATAGCCGTTCAGAGCCGCCAGTGTGCCGTCTGTAATATCGATCGCATAGGGACCGCCCGCGACGGTCGCAATCGCCGCCGCGCCCGCCGAAGACAGCGACGGACCGCCGCTGAACACCGACGTTGCAGTGTCTGCGAGATAGGCATGTGCGACACCCGGGTCGTAGCCCGTCACGGTATAGGCCGTCGCAACGGCGGCGGCGTCGTCCGTACCATATACCTTGGAGAGATTGGTCGTCGTGAAGGTCAGGGTCGGCTGGTTTGCGAAGATGTAGCGATTGCCCGAATTCAGGTCGGCGCCCGCAACCCTGTTTGCCACATACTGCCTGTAGGTTGTGTTCCACGTCGCGTAATTTGCGCTGTCGAGATTGCCGAAAGTGTCGCCGGTGGGGTTGGCAGAGTAGATCAGCCAGTATCCGTGGGTCGAACTTACGGCATCCGCGCCCTCGTTGTTCACGAACCTGCCGGTGGTCGACAAGGTGACGAGCCCGGCGCTCGAGATCGTGGCTCCCGACGCAATCGTCAAATCGCCCGCCGCGATAAGCGTCGTTTGGTTTAGCGAACTGACTGAAGCATTGACCGTCAGGTTGCCACCAGCCGTGATTCTCACACTGGTGAATCCAGCAATACCCGAATCGGAACCCACGGTGCCGATTGTCAACGAGCCGCTGTCCACAAAATTCAGCGCGTGATTGTTGTTGAAATCGGCGAGCGTGCCAACGGCGTTCGCGGCGTTCGTCAGAATGTAACCAGCGTGGGCGCCGTCGAGAGCCAGCGAGCCCGCCGTGATGGGCGCGGATTGGCTGGTAGTGCCCCCCATGTTCAAGATCACTGTTCCTGTCGTGCTTATCGCTTGGTCGATAACGAAAGCGAAGTTGTCGTCCGAGATTTCCAGGTTTGCTGCGCTCTTCAGCGAGATCGTGTTGCCGGAAAGCGTGAAAAGGAAATCGGAGCCGCTGTTGCTGCCAAGTGCCATCGAAAGTGCCGTGCCGAATGAAGACAGCGATGTCGCCGCGCCGACCAGGCGCAGATAGCCACCGTAAAGATCGGCGTTGCTTACGGTGCCCGTGGGCGACTGGATATAGGTATTGGCCTTGGTCGTGTTGCCGTTCAGATAGGTCAGCACCTGCTGGGTGCCCGAGAGCGTGCCAGGTGCCGCGAGAATGTAATAATAGCCGTTGGCGCCCGTTGTGACGCTGGCAAAGCTCGCTCCGTCGATCACCGCGGAGACAGTCGCCGAAGCCAGGGCCGTCACGCCGGCATCGCTGTAGGCGATGCCGGAGATCGCCTGCGGTGCGGTCGGATATTGCCACAGCAGATAAGGATAGAGACCGCTGCCAGTGCCCCACACCGTGTCGCTGAAGCCCGAGGGCAGCACGCCTTGCAACTGCGCCGTCGTCTTGCCCGTGACATTGCCCGACTGGCTGTTGTTGTCGGCGCCGATGCCGATCGTGAGCTGCCCGCTGGTCTGCTTGTCCCAATAGGTGTGGCTCAGCGTGCCGCCGGAATTTTGTCCTACCAGCCCGCCGACATCGGAATCACCGCCCCAACCGTTAACCACGCCCGTGGAATAAGCGTTGCTGATCGAACCGGAATTCTTCCCCACCAGGCCGCCGAGTAAGTCACCACCGACCCCGTCGCGGACCGCGCCCGTCGCATAGGCGTTGCTGATCGTGCCGCCGGTGTCGTTTATCCCCACCAGCCCGCCGACCCAAGATTGGCCGCTAACCGCGCCTGTGGCATTGGCATTGGTGATCAGGCCGCCATTGTTCTCGCCGACCAGCCCGCCGACCCAAGCCCAGCCGCTGACCGCGCCAGTGGCATAGGCATTGCTGATTGTGCCTTCGTTGTATTCCTCTCCCACCAGCCCGCCGACAATACTGCCGCCGCTGACCGCGCCAGCGGCATAGGCATTCGTGATCGCGCCATTATTGGAGCCCACCAGCCCGCCGATAGAAGTGTCGGTACCGCTGACCGCGCCTGTGGCGTAGGCGTTGCTGATCGCGCCCACGCTGCTTCCCACCAAGCCGCCGACATTATTGCGGCCATGGAAGGAACCGCCGGCTATGCCAATGTCGCGGAGCGTCCCGCTCGAAACGCCGAACAGGCCGGCAATATTGTTAGACCCAATATTGACGGTCAGGTTCGAGATCGTGTGGCCAAGGCCGGTGAAAATCCCGGAGAAGCCGTTGCCGCTATTGCCGACGCCACCCGTGCCGTCGGTGCCGATCGGTACCCAGCCCGACGTCGCCGTCGCATCGAGCGACATGGCGAGCGCATACTTGCCCTCGCGCGTTCCGTTACTCGTATTGATGTTCTGCACGCCAACCATGCTGTGGAGCAGTGTGTAGGCCGTGCCGTTGATAGAGAGGCTGCCGCCCGAGCCTGCCGTGAAGCTGAGGCTGCCGGCAAAACCGTTGCTCTGCAAGTCGAAGGAATAATCCCCGCCCGTGCCGCCGTCATTGGTCTTGAGCGCGGCCGAGCCGCTCGAACCGGAGATAGTGATCGGGGCATTGTCCCAGATCGATTGATAGGAATCCAGCGTCAGCGTGCCGTTCGCGAGGCTGATCGGATTGGAGATCGTGATGTCGCCGGCGCCCGTCTTGACGGCAAGACCGTTGCCGCCGGTGAAGGTCAGCGCCTGATCGACCGTGAAGGCGCCCGTCGAACTGACGGCGAGACCCGCGCCCGTCGCCAGCGTGACGTTTGAACCGGAAACGCCGAACAGGAAGTCGTTCGCGGAATAGCCGCCTGTCGGTGCCGCAAAGCTCGACAGACTGGACAGCACCGACGAGACCGACACTGCCGAGGTGTTGATAAAGTCCAGATAGCCCGCATAAAGATTCACGCCGGTCAGGTTCGAGCCGGTATAGCTCACTATAGTGTCGGCGAACTTGCCGTTGGAGTTGTCCAGAAACAGCAGCAGCGTGCCGTTGGATTCCGGCGCAGCGACCGAATAGGCGCCAGTAGACGCGTTGCTCGTCCCCGTCGAGATCACCGCGCCGCCGTTTAAGAAAGCTTCGACGACGTGCGCATTGCCGAGCGCCGTTACGCCGTAATCGGAATAGACGGTTCCGGTTATGGTATGTGACGGCGGCGTCTGGAAGTTCAGATAAGGAAAAAACCCTGTCTTCAGCAGCCACGGCGTGGCGTTCAAGCCAGCCGGCCCGGCTTGCAAGGCCGATGTGTTGACGCCCGTGGGTGCGCCATTGCCGGTGTTCGAACCGATCCCCGTGCCGGTGACGGTGTTGTCCCAATAAACTTTTGACAGGTTGCCGGCATTCTTGCCGATGACGCCGCCGACATTGCTCGTGCCGGTGACCGTGCCGATCGCATAACTGTTGAAGATGTAGGGCCCGAAAGTGATCGGGCCGTCGTTGAATCCGATCAATCCTCCGACACTGTCGACACCGCTCACGTTCCCGGTGGCGTAAGCATTGACGACGCTGGAGGCCAGGTTGGTGTTCAAGCCGACGAGACCGCCGATGTTGTTGCCGGTCCCGGTTACGCCGCCCGTCGCATATACGCTGTAAACAAGGCCGTTGTTGATGCCGACCAGCCCGCCGACATCCAACGAGCCGCTGACGGCGCTCGTGGCATAATCATTCCTGAGAGTGCCGAAGTTGGAGCCGACCAACGCGCCTGTGGCGCTGCTCCCGCCGCGCACGCTGCCACCGACCAGGCCGAAGTCGCGGATTGTGCCGGACTCGTCCGACACGCCAAACAATCCCACATACGCCGTGGATGCAGGATTAATCGTCAGGTTCGAAATTGCATTGCCCAGGCCTTCGAATGTCCCGGTAAACCTCATGCCATCGGTGCCGATTGGAGTCCAACTTGAAGTTGACGTCGCATCGAGCGGCTTCGCCAGCGCATAGGTCCCGGCCAATGTTGTGCCGTTTGCGTTGATGTCTTGCACCTCGGCCATCGTGTAGAGCAGCGTGTATGAAGTGCCGTCGATCGTCAGCGCCTGACCCGAGCCTTCCGTGCCGGTGAATTGCAGGCTATGGCCGCCGAGGAAGGTATAGTTGTTGCCTTCGCCGGTCTTGAGCGCGACCGCACCCTTGCCCAACACCGTCAGATTCGCGCCGATGTTGATATCAGCCAGCGCCTGGAGCAAAAGGCCCCCGTCGACCAAGCTGATTGCCTTGGATACCGTGATGTCGCCCAACGTCGTCATCACATACAGGCCGTTGCTGCCCGTCAGCGACAACGGTTGGTCGATGGTGAAGCCGCTGGCTCCTGTCGCGATGTAGCCATATTGCGAAAGCGCAGAGACCGCGTTGGTCGAGGCTGCATCGTGATTGGTTGCAGCCAAGATGAGCTCGGAGTCCTGCGTCTGGAGCGTGGTGGCGCTGGCGGTCGAATAAGTCGTATCGCTGGTCGGCGCGATCAGCGTACTGCCCCAGATGTTGAAGCCCGTGGTCGTGCCGGTGAGGGTGTAAGCCCGAGCGCCCGTTCCGCCGCTGCTGACATAGGCCAGGGCCGCCGAACCGCTGCCTGAGATCGCCACGGATGGGAACAGCAAGTAATAAGACCCGTTCGCGCCGGTCGAAGACGCGACCACATTCGTTCCGGCGATTAGTGCGGTGACCGCACCGCCTCGCAGCGCCGTCACGCCAGAGTCGCTGTAGGCGGTGCCCGAGACCACGGCGACGCCGTTGGGAAAGAAACTCTTCAGATAAGGGTAACTGGCGTTCGGCGCGATAGCCCAGGATCCCGCGCTCCAGGCCAGAGAAAATCCTCCCGTGCTCCAGGCGCTCGGCACCACAGCCTGCAGTGTGGACGTGGTCTTGCCACCACCGCCACCGCTGGTGCTGCCGATGTCCAGTGTTGCGCCGCTGGTGTTGGAATCCCAGTAGACATTGTTGATGAAGCCGCCGGTGGCCCGCCCCGCCACTCCGCCGACGTCTTGCGAGCCGGACACATAGGCCGAAGAGAAAGAGTTTTCGACAACTCCGCCCTGATTGCCGACAAGCCCACCGACCGCGCTGCCGTTGCTGGCGGCGCCGGTCGAGTAGACGTTGGTGATCTGCCCGAGATTCTTTCCGACCAACCCGCCGACGTCGCCGGTGCCGCTGACAAGGCCGCTGCCGAAGACGTTTATGATCTGGCCCGCAGCACCGCTGAGACCTACCAGACCCCCGACTTCGCCGTCACCGGCGCTGACGTTGGCCGAAGAGAAGACATTGTAGACGTACCCTTCATTGTCTCCGACCAGCGCTCCGCTGTTGTTGTTCGTTCCGCCGGCCGCAGTGATAGAGCCGCCCGATAGAATCAAATTGCGGAGCACGCCACTCGAATAGCCAAACAAACCGGCATTGACGACGGAGCCCGCGAACGTCCAGTTGATTTGGGAAATCGAGTTACCAAGCCCGTCGAACTTGCCGCTAAAGTGCTGCGCACTGGTTCCGATCGGCGTCCAGCTCGCCGTGTTCAATGCGCTGAGCGAGGTTGCAAGCGCAAAATTTCCGCTGAGATTGCCGCTGACGTTCTGCAGGTCGCTCATGCTGTATAGCAGCGTGTAGGCTGTGCCGCCGATGCTTAGGCTGGCACCATTGTTGGTGTCGCCAAAATCAATGCTCTTGCCAAGCTCGAATGTTAATTTTAAAACTCCGGTCGTGGTATTGTTGCCGGGCCTCAACAATACAGCGCCTGCGCCAGTGACGCTGACATCGTCGTTGACGGCAATGGAGTCCGCATCGATCGCGAGACCACCAGTTCCCGTGAAGTTCAATGGCGTGTCGATTGCCACCGCTCCAGTGGAACTGATGGCAAGACTTGCCGTCGGCGTGACCCGAGACCCGGAAACACCGAAGAGAAAGTCGCTCGTCGAATAGCCGCCAGTGGGCGCAGCGAAACCCGAAAGACTTGACAGCATCGCCGCGACGGACACCTGGGAGGTGTTGACGAAATTCAGGTAACCGGCATAGAGGTTCACGCCGGTCATGGTCGAGCCGGTGTAGCTCACCACTGTCGTGGCGAACTTGCCGTTGGAATTGTCAAGGAACAGCAACAACGAGCCGTTGGTTAGCGGCGCATTGACCGAATAGCCGCCGGTTAGAACGCCATTCGTGGCACTCGTTCCCGTCGCGATCACCGTACCTCCGGTGACGAACGCTTCGACGACGTGCGCGCCGCCGAGTGCCGTCACATCGTAGTCGGAGTACACGGTGCCGGATATGGTGGGGGCGTTTGGCGAATTTGGTCCCGCCTGAAACGCCAGATAGGGATAAAACCCAGACCTAAGCACCCATGGCGACGCGTTCAGACCTGTCGGACCCGCCTGCAGTTGGGCCGTGGTTTGCGACGTGCCTCCGGCGCTGGCCGCTTGGCCGGAAAGATTCTGGTCCCAATAGGTGTTCGTTTGGGCGTGATTGTGATCTCCGCCGTTGAAGCCCCCTGTCGTGTTCAAGGCCGGCAAGCGGTTGTTCGCGGTGACGGCACCGGTGGCATAGGCATTCGAGATCGTGCCGGCGTTGTTGCCGGCAAACCCGCCACTGTATCTGCTGATCGGAAAATTGACCGCACCCGTCGCGTAAGCGTTGGTGATCGTGCCGCCATTGGTGCCGACAAAACCGCCATCGTAAAATATCGAACTCGATGAACCAGGCCTCGCGCTGACGGAACCGCTGGCGTAGGCACTTGTGATGGTTCCAGTGTTTAATCCGACCAACCCGCCGGTATAATTGTCGCCGTAAACAGCTGCGGTGGAATAGACGTTGAGCAGTGTGCCGTAGTTCTCGCCGATCAATCCTCCGGTGCTGTCGTTGCTGCCCGTTACGGAGCCGCCAACGACACCGAAGTCGCGAATGGTGCCGCTGGCGGCAGAAAACACGCCGGTCGGCGATTTGACGTTGAGGACGTGGACGATTGTCAGGTTCGAAATCGTGTTGCCGAGACCTTCAAAGGTGCCGCTGTACCCATTAGTACCGTTCAAAGCATTTCCTGATCCGTCAACGCCGATCGGTATCCAATTCGCCGGCGTCGTGATGTCAGTCGCGGCGTCGAGTGGCTTCGCTAGGGCGTAATTGGCGGTCAGGTTGCTGCTGATGGCCTGCACTTCGGCCATCGTGTAGAGCAATGTGTAGCTTGAGCCGTTGATCGTCAGCGCTTGGCCCGAGCCTTCCGTGCCGGTGAATTGCAGGCTGGTGCCGCCGAGGAACTCATAGTCACCACCCTCACCGCCGTCGTTGGTCGTAAGCACAACATTGCCGGCGCCGGCAACGGTTATACCGGCCGCGATATTGATACCGTGATAGGCATCCAGCGTCAGGGTGTTGGCGCTCGACCAGCTGATGGCCGAATTGATATTGATGTCGCCGGTGCCGCTGGCGTTCGGCGTTCCCGGCCCGCTGGCGCTCGAGGACGTCGTCTGCAGCGTGACGTCGGTGGTTGTTAGATCGGTCGCTATGGTCGACGCGGCCGTGTTGTCGACCGTCAAGTCATAGGGATCGAGAGTCCAGATTCCGGTCGCGCCGTGCGCGGCAGATGTGTCAACAAGGGCACCGTCGAAATTGAGCACGTGACCGGACGTTTCGACCTTGCCGCCGTCGCCGGATGTCGCGCCGCCTTTGGCATTCGCCGTGCCGTGGAACGCCGTGCTGACGGAATTGACATAAATCGAACCGCCGTTGCCCGATTGCGTCGCCGATGCGTCGAGCACGGTCGCCTTGTCGGCCGTGACGGACGCGGCGTTAGCGTTGCCGACCGTGATCGAGCCGCCGCCATTTTTGCCCGAAGCATCGAGCTTAGCGCCGGCCAGCGCGACACTGCCCTCGCCCGCATCAAGGACGATGTGGCCGCCCTTCTCGTTGACCGACTTGGCGACGATCTCGCCTTTGACGGAAATGACGTTGGTGACAAGCGCGGCTGCGGCGCGGGCCGATAAGAGAACGGTGGCACCTTCAATCTTGCCGTTGTTCGCGACCAGTGCCTTGACCGGCCGGCCGTTCGCATCGATGGCGCCCGCCACGATGTTGGGATCGACTGGGAACGTGACGAGGCCGTCGCCGGTGAAGTCTACGGTGAACACGTTGGAGGCGCCCAGCGCCACCTGCCCCAACCGTGCACGGACCACACCATTGTTGGTCACGGCGGGTGCGACGAGGCCGACCATGCCGCTGGTCGCGGTAATGTTGCCGTTGTTTATGATCTGGGCGTTTGGGTTGCCCGCCTTGTCGAACGTCGCCTTGCCCGAAATTATGTCCGCATTGCTGGCATCCGAGGTGGTGGCGAGCAGCGCGCCGACATTCACCTTGGCGCTCGGTCCGAACAGAATTCCATTGCCGTCGATCAGTATCACTTTGCCGTTGGCCAGCAGATTGCCGAGGATCTTCGCCGGGTCTGCGCCACCGATGCGGTTGACGGCCAACGCGTCCGAACCGGGCTGCGAGAACTTCGTCGTCTCGCCGGCTGCAATGTTGAAGCTCTTCCAGTCGATGATGACGATCTTGGTCGTCTGATCGACGTTAAGCTGCGTGGACGACGGTGCGGTGATCGTCGCCTGACCGCTCGCGATGCTGGCGCCTGTCGGATTGGCCAAAGCGGTCTGCGGGACTGCGATCCCCAACGACGCCACAAGCGTGGCGCTCGCCAGCGAAAGAGTAATCGCGCGATGTGAGGTGCCGACCATCAGATTTTTCATAATTCTGCGGTGCATTATCAACTATCCTCTAGACTCCTCCCCGTTCTGGAGAGGCGAAATCCCTAGTTCGAAATTCCGATTTGGACGAAGAAGCGGCCTGAGCGATTGGCTTCGAGCGCCACGACATGGCCAAGCGGCTGGTCGTATTCCAGCGAGCCGTTGATGCGCTCCAGCAGACCGAAGCGTACGCCGACCCCGACGCTCGCAGCGCCTTCGCTGGCCTTGTCACCGAGCCCGAGATGGCCGGTGCTCCATACTTGGCCCGCATCGGCGACGGCATAAAGCTGAACGCCGCTGACCACTCCGCCGGACCAGGCATCGCCCAACGCCGGCGTCAGGCGAAGTTCCGCCGTGCCCAACAGGCAGTGATCGCCGACCAATTCGTTGGCGTCGAAGCCGCGCCCGAAGGTGGCCCCGCCATAGCCGCATTGCTCCGCCGACAGAAGCCCGCGCGACGCGACTTGGCCCATCGCCGCCCCGTAGAGATCGAGGTCACCTTGCGAGGTCTGCGCCAGCGGTTGAAGCCGCGTGACGGTGGCAGTCAGCGACGTGAACTGACCGCTGCCCGCAGCCCGGCTGCGCAGAAGCGAAGCCGATGTCGTGGCGTCGAAAACATCAAGGCCCTGCGTCAGCGTAGCGTCGGCCATGGTGAGACCGTAGCTGTCGCGTTCGTTCCAGGTTGCGCCGGCCTGAAGCTCATAGATATGGTCGCGCGAATTGGGCGTCGCCGCGAGTGCGGATTTGAGCCATTTGCCGCTCACCCCGCCCCACACCCAGAGGCTCTCTGCGCGGCCCCGCAGCAATGGGTAGTTCAACTGCAACGCGGACGTCCAGCCGTTGGACGCGAAGTGCAGCGCCGAGAGCGCCGCAGAGCCCGGATGTCCGTCGGAATAAGTCGTATTGAGCGATAAGGTGAGACCGTCGTCGTTGACCGGAAGCGCAACCCGGCCCACGACCGCGGAGAGCTGGTTCGCGTTCAGCGCGCGTAGTCCATGGATCATCACCGACTCGCCCTGCCCCAGAAGCGAGTTCACCGTGGCCGTGACGCCGGCTTGCCAGGGCCCGAACGCCTTCGACCCGCGATTGTCCACATTGGCCGACAGATCGACGGGCCGGTACGCCACTTTGACGATCAGCCTTGTGGCACCCTTGGGAGAATTCGGTATGCGGTCGAACACGCCGCTGACCTTGTAACCCGGCAAGTCGTTCATCAGCAGCAGGTAGCGTTCCAGCGTCGCCGTCTTCAGCGGCTTCGACAGCGTGATGTTCTCGCCGTACTCGCCGACGATCCTGGCAAGGCCTTCGGTGTCGCCGTCGTAGCGAACTTCGCCGACATAACCTTCCACCACGTCGATCTGCACATCGCCAGTCGCTTTGTCGATGTCTTGCGCGGGAACCAGCGCGAAGCTCAGCGCATAGCCGGCCTTCGAATAAAGATCGGTGATCTGGCGCGCGACATCATAGATCTGCGCCAAGGTTACGTCATGCCCGATCAGCGAGGTGTAGGTCGCCGCGACCGCATCGGCAGGCAGCGCGGTTGCGCCGTCGACCGCGACGTGATGCAGCGTGAAATGGAAAGTCTCCGCACCCTGGGGCGTGCCGAAGCCTTCCGGCGCCGGAATCTGAATGCGGTCTTCATGCGCCACGGGAAGCTTCTGTTGCAGCGTGCGTTCCACAGCGCCGGGCTGCGCCGTGCCGGGAATGGCGGGCGCCGCTTGAGCCGGACCGGTAACAAAAAGAACGCCTGCTGTGATGAGCGCAAGACAACAGGACGCGCGCGCCAGAAATGGCTCGTCATTTCGAAACATCATCGTAAAACGCCCCACGCGCGGTCAGCCCAAACCAAAAAAAACTTCCCTCTGCCGGTGATCACGAAAACTCGCTATTACCCAGATCGAGTATCGGCCGGAGCACGGATATTTGGCAGAAATCCGCAGAACGGCAAGGGCCTTTACACACTTATTCCCCAGATTTCCTGTCGGTGCGTTTTTTGCGACCCGCCGTAGCGGCACTTGCGCCCCTCAATGGCGGCTGACTGCAACTTGTCCGCAAGTCAACGCAGTGCGCTCGCCCGCGAGCGCCACCGATTTGGAGCGGCGCTCCGCCCAACGGCTATCCGACTCGGTGAATGGCGGTCGCTCACAGATGGATGTTGTTCGGACCTGATACCGTCGTGTGGGTTCCGAGCACTGTGATGTTGTTGGACGGCGACATCAGCGTGATGCCAGTCTTGGCCGTGACGTTGAGTTTGTGGGTGATGATGGCGCCAGCGGTCGTCTCCGTCACGTTGCCGGCCGATGTCAGCGTCACCACGCCGGCCGAGCCGGTCGTGGTCAGATGGCTGTTGATGGCGATGCCGTGACTCGTTGCGCCCGTTGTCGTGAGTGTGATGGTATGCGTGCCTGCGTTCACGGTGCCATTGGTCGTCAGGGCGTGGGCATCGGTCAGCACAAAATTACCGTTGTTGGTGGTGAAGGCCCCGAGGTTCGAAATGATATTCGCGGCGTTCAGCGTCGCCGCGCCGTTGGAGGAGCCGGTCAACGTGATGGCGGTGATCTTGCCCGAGGTGTTCGACAAGATCGTCGCGGCCGAGATCAGCTTCACCGTACTGCCTTGCAGCGTGTTGTTGACGAAGATGTCGTGACCGGCGCCATTCGTCTTCAGGCTCAGCGTCGCCGTGCCTGTGTTCACCGCGCCGTTGATCGTCAGATCGCGGGAATCGGCCAACGCAAAGGCGTTGTTGCCGCCCGTCGTGAAAGCTCCAAGGTTGGTGATGACATTCGCACCGTTCAATGTCACAGCCCCGTTCGAGGAGCCCGTCAACGTGGTGGCGGTGATCTTGCCCGAGGTGTTCGACAAGATTGTCGCGGCCGATATCAGATTCACCGTACTGCCTTGCAGCGTGTTGTTGACAAAGATGTCGTGACCGGTGCCGCTTGTCTTCAGGTTCAGCGTCGCTGTGCCCGCATTCACCGCGCCGTTGATCGTCAGGTCGCTGGAATCGGACAATGCAAAGGCGTTGTTGCCGCCCGTCGTGAAAGCTCCCAGGTTGGTGATCACGTTCGCACCGTTCAGCGTCGTCACGCCATGCGTAGAACCTGTCAGCGTGCCGGCCGTGATCTTGCCGGCGCCACTCTCGGCGACCGTGCCCACGGATTTCAGGATGAGCGTGCCGGTGCCGAGGTTGAGTGCGTTGTCGATCGTGAGACCGGCACTGCGATACGATTCGATGTCGAGGGATCTTCCACTGACAAGGCTGCCGCCTGCATAGAGGAAGGTGCTGCCCGTATTGCTGCCGAGCGCAGTAGAAAGGCCGCTAAGCATCGCCGAGGTCGTACCTGCACTGGAAATCAAGCGAAGATAGCCGACATAGAGATTGGCGTTCGTCACGCTCCCCGTCGGCGACTGGACATAGGTATTGGCCTTGACGGTTGCACCGTTCAAATACGTCAGCAATTGCTGCGACCCAGAGAACGTACCGTGAGGCACAAGCAGATAGTAATAGCCGTTGGCGCCCGTCGTGGCGCTGCCGCGTTTTGTGCCATTGACCAACGCGGAGACGGTGATCGCACCTGACGCGGTCGAGGCCAGTGGCGTCACTCCGGCGTCGCTATACGCAAAGCCGGAGATTGCCTGTGGTGCCGTCGGATATTGCCATTTGAAATACGGGAACAACCCGCTGCCAGTGCCCCAAACCGAGGAACTAAACCCGGACGGCAGCGTTCCCTGTAACTGCGCCGTGGTTTTGCCCTTAACATTACCCGACTGGCTGTTGTCATCGGTGCCGATACCGGTACTCTGGCCGCTGGTCTGCGTATCCCAATAGCCGTTCGTGATCGTGCCGCTGCCGTTGAGCCCTACGAGCCCGCCGACTTGAGTGCCGCCGCTGACCGCGCCTGTCGCATAGGTGTTGCTGATCGTGCCTTGATTATCACCCACCAGCCCGCCGATTGCGTAGCTGCTGCTTCCGCCACTGACCGCGCCGGTGGCGTAAGAGTCGTTGATTGTGCCGGAATTAGAAAACCCAACCAGTCCTCCGACATAATAACTGTCACTCCCGCCGCTGCTCACAGCTCCGGTGGCATAAGAATCGCTGATCGTTCCGTTATAGAACCACCCCACCAGACCGCCGACTTCATTGCTGCCACTGACCTCTCCTGTGGCATAAGCTTTTGTGATTATGCCAAACACATCATTTGCCCCCACAAGACCACCTACCTCGGTGCCGTATGCATCCTGTGAAGCAATTACGGAGCCTGTGGCGAAAACTTCAACAAGCGTTCCTGAATTTTCTCCAACGAGTCCTCCCGAATTTCGGCCATCGCTATTGACGTTGCCCGTGGCATGAGCGCCGGTGATCGTGCCGCTGTTAAAACCTGCTAAACCGCCAATATCGCCATCGTGGCCGGATTCAACGACGTTCCCAGTTGCGTAGGCATCGCTGATGGAACCTTCGTAATTGGCACCGACTAGTCCGCCGACAGATGCAGGCGAGCCACCATTACTATTGCTGGTAATTGCTCCCGTTGCATAGACATCGACAATCGCGCCCGTATTCCATCCCACAAGGCCGCCCAAATTACTCATACCTGTGACAGCACCGGTGGCATGGGTATTGGTAATTGTCCCTTCGTTGTCTCCTACTAACCCACCGGCATTGACGCTGCCATTTACCGCGCTTGTTGTGTAGGTGTCGGTGACCGTTCCGTAATTCGACCCCACCAACCCGCCGACATAAGCACCGCCGGTTATGGATCCTCCGACCATTCCGATATTGCGGATTGTTCCGCTCGAATATCCGAACAAGCCGGCATAACCATAACTTGCTATATTGACAGTCAGATTTGAAATCGTGTTGCCGAGTCCTGTGAACGTGCCGGAGAAGCCGTTACCGGAATTACCAACTGTCCACATGCCGTCGGTACCGATTGGCACCCAGCCGGAGGTGCTTGCGGCATTGAGCGAGGTCACCAGCGCATAGCGACCCTGAAGAGCCGCGCTGCTCGCGTTGATGGCCTGCACATTGGCCATGCTGTAGAGCAGTGTATAGGGTGTGCCGTTGATCGAAAGGTTGGCCCCGGCGCCAGAGCCTCCGGTGAACGAAATGCTTTTGCCCGCCGCGATGACGTAGTCGCCGGTCGTGCCCGTGCCGGTGGTCAGCGACAGCGCACCGCCGCCCGATGCCGTAATGTTCGCGTTGATGTCGATGTCGCGATAGGCACTGAGCGTGAACGCAGCCGCAGTGCTCCAGCTGATGGCGCTGTTGACGATGAGGTCGCTGCCAGTTCCGGTGGTCGTCAGCGTCAGACCCGCCGTGCCGACATTCACTGCGCCGGCGACCGTCAGGCTCTGTGCATCCGTCAACTGAAAGCCGCCCGACGAGGTGAATGCCCCCAGGCTTCCGATCTTGTTGGCGGCGTTCAGCGTGGTGCTGCCTGCCGAACTGCCGGTCAGTGCTGCCGCGGTAATCAGGCCGGAACCGCTCTCGCTGATAGTGCCTGCAGCGTCTAGAATAACGCTACCGGTTCCGAGATTGAGCGCGGAATTAACAGAAAAACCACCGCTGTTGCTGGATTCGACATCGAGCGATGTGCCAGACACAAGATTGCCACCAGCATAGAGAAAGTTGCTGCCGGTATAACTGCCGAGCGCGGTCGAAAGCCCGGCGAACATCGAGGAGGTCGTACCCGCACCGGAAATTAGGCGCAGATAGCCGCCATAGAGATTGGCGTTCGTTACGTTCCCCGTCGGCGACTGAACAAAAGTGTTGGCCTTGACGGTCGCACCGTTCAGATAGGTCAGCAACTGCTGCGTACCCGAGAATGTGCCGTGAGGTACCAGCAGATAGTAATAGCCGTTGGCGCCTGTCGTGGAATTGCCGAGGCTCGCACCGTTCACCAACGCAGAGACCGTGACCACGCCCGATGCGCTCGAGGCCAGCAGTGTATGTCCGGCATCGCTATAGGCATAGCCGGAGATCGCTTGCGGCGTCGTCGGATATTGCCACAGGAAATACGGGAACAGGCCCGAACCCGTGCCCCACACCGAGGAGCTGAACCCGCTCGGTAGCGCACCCTGTAACTGAGCCGTGGTCAGGCCGGTGACAGTCTGGACGGGTGGGGTCTGGAAGCCCACCCAAGCCGACGTTCCATTGGTGTCGGTGTCCCAGTAGCCGTTTGTGATCGAGCCGAGATCGTTGGTCCCCACCAGCCCGCCGAGGTACATAGCGTCCATAGGGACGCTGACCGCGCCAGTGGCATAAACGTTGCTGATCGTTCCTCGAAAATTATCGCCCACCAGCCCGCCGACGTCGACCGTGCCGCTAACCACGCCCGTGGCGTAGGCATTCGTAATCGTGCCGAAGTAATTAAATCCCACCAGCCCGCCGGCATATGTGTTGCCGCTGACGGCGCCTGCGGCATAGACGTTGGCAATCGAGCCGGAAATCTGACCCACCAGGCCACCGACATATCCGCTGCCGGTGACGGTGCCCGTGGCATAGGCATTCGTGATCGTGCCTTCGCTCACATAGCCAACCAGCCCACCGACATAGGAGACAGAACTATTGACCGCGCCCGTGGCATAGGCATTGCTTATCGCGCCGGCAAATTGCCAGCCCACCAAGCCGCCGACCGCGTTCCCGCCGCTGACCGAACCTCCTACCATGCCGACATCCTGGATCGTTCCGGTGGAGACGCCGAACAGTCCCGCATAATTGTGGGAATTGAGATTAACCCTCAGGTTTGAGATCGTGTGGCCAAGACCGTCAAAGACTCCGGAGAACCCGTTGCTGGAGTTGCTTACATTGCCGGCGCCATCTGTGCCGATGGGCACCCAGTTTGAAGTGGAGGTCGCATCGAGCGATTGCGCGAGTGCGTAGTGACCTTGCAACGCGACGCTGGATACGTTGATCGCCTGCACATCGGCCATGCTGTAGAGCAGGGTGTAGCTGCTGCCGTTGATCGAAAGGCTGGCCCCGGCGCCAGAGCCTCCGGTGAACGAAATGCTTTTGCCCGCCGCGATGACGTAGTCGCCGGTCGTGCCCGTGCCGGTGGTCAGCGACAGCGCACCGCCGCCTGATGCCGTAATGTTCGCGTTGATGTCGATGTCGCGATAGGCGCTGAGCGTGAACGCGGCAGCAGTGCTCCAGCTGATGGCGCTGTTGATGATGATGTCGCCCTGGCCCGACGCGTTCTGTGTTCCTGGACCGCTGGCCGAAGATGCTCCCGTCGTCAGGGTGACGCCGGTGCCGGCGCCCAGCGTGGAGTTGATTGTACTCGCGGCGCTGGCATCGACGGTGAGGTCGTAGGGATCGAGCAGCCAATTGCCGCCCTGGCCGGCATAGATCTTGGCGCCGCCGATGGAAAGATTGTGGCCGGATGTTTCGATCTTGCCGCCCTTGCCGGTGCTGTTCTTGGCGGTGATGGTGCCGGAGATCGAGGTTATCCCCTGCGAGACGACGCTGATGCTGCCGCCTGAGGTGCCGGAGGCGTCGAGACTGCCCGCGACGGCGATGTCGCCGCTTTGGCCGCCGTCGAGCACGATCTTGCCGCCGGCATCATGGGCCGCCGTCGCTGCGATCTCGCCCTTCATGGAGATCACGTTGGTGACCAGGTTCGCCGCGGCTCTTGCAGTGAGCATAACTGTGCCACCGCTGATCTTACCGTCGTTGACGACAAGGGCTTCAACCGGCTTGCCGTTCTTGCCGATAGCGGCAGCTACCACATTGCCGTCCACCGGGAAGGAGACCAACCCATCGCCGGTGAAGTCCACTGTGAACACATTGGAGGCACCCAGCGTTACGCTGC
>Ga0265314_10001702_pt1 | contig 23888 bp, 21 predicted proteins | sample 4126metaG_FD_203106 | JGI IMG/M metagenome (GOLD analysis project Ga0265314, IMG submission 203106) | Rhizosphere microbial communities from Carex aquatilis grown in University of Washington, Seatle, WA, United States - 4-1-26 metaG | ecosystem: Host-associated > Plants > Roots > Rhizosphere >... | reverse complement strand
TCGAAATCGGCGTCGTCGGTGGCCGCCCAGAACAGCGGCGCGCAGGGGATGCCGATCTCGCGCTCGAGGCGGTCGGCGAGCGCGAGCGCCGAGATCGCCTTGAGCCAGGTGTAGCCCGGTCCGCCGAAGAGTCCCGGCTGCTGCCCCGTCGTGACGAGGATGCCATGTCCCGACGCCACGCGCTCGAGGCGTTCGGCCGCGGCGCCCGACGGCGTGATTGCCGGCCGGAGCGACTCGAGCCAGCGCGCGCCGGGAAAGGCGCTGCGCACGGCCTCGGCGTGACTGCGCCAGGCGTCGGCGCCGCGCGGTTGCGGCAGGAACCAGCCCGGCGGCGTGGAGCCCGCGACCGCGGCGCGCGCGAGCGCGCTGCCGCCCATCGGTTCGGTCAATACGCGCGGGGTGCTCACGCCTGCGACTCCACAGCCATCCGTCCGGCCTCGTCGGTCACTTGTGATAGGGCTCGCGACGCTGGATCGTCCCGGCCCGGTAGAGCTGTTCCGCCAGCACGAGCCGCGCCAACTCGTGCGGCATCGTCCACGGCGCGAGCGAGAGCCGCGACTGCGCCCGGTCGCGCAGCGCCGGCGACAGGCCGTACGCTCCGCCGATCACGAACGCCACGTCGCGCCCGCGTTCGCGCTCCTGCTGCAACCACGCACTGAATGCCTCGGAGGTCCGCGCCGTTCCCCCGACGTCGCACGCGACGACGTGCGCGCCGGGCGGGAGCACGGCCCCGAGCCGTTCGCCTTCCTTCTCACGCACGAGGTCCGCGGAAACCGACTTCGCCGGCTCCTCACGGACCTCTCGTACGTCCAGCGGCCAGTAGCGCGCCGCCCGCTCCTCGTAGTCGTCGATCGCCGCGGCCAATGCCGGATTGCGCGGCTTGCCGACCGCGGCGACCACCAGCTTCATCGACAGCCGGTCACGTTACGCGTAGATGCCGCGAAGGCGGTGGACCGTGGCGACGCGGCTGATCGAGAGCATGTACGCCGCGGTGCGCATGTTCACCTTGTGCTGCTTCGAGAGGTCGAGCACGGCAGCGAACGAGTGCTTCATGATCTCTTCGAGACGGTCGTTCACGGTCTTCTCCGTCCAGAAGTAGCCGCCGCGGTCCTGCACCCATTCGAAGTACGAGACCGTGACGCCGCCGGCGTTCGCGAGGATGTCGGGGATCACGAAGATCCCCTTCTCGTCGAGGATCGCGTCGGCGGCGGCCGTCGTCGGGCCGTTGGCGCCTTCGCAGATGATCTTCGCCCGGATGTTCGCGGCGTTCTTGGTCGTGATCACGTTCTCGAGCGCCGCCGGGAGGAGCACGTCGACTTCGAGCGTGAGGAGTTCGTCGTTCGTGATCGCCGTGCCCTTGCCGTAGCCGTCGAGCGTCTTGTTCTTCTTGACGTACTCGACCGCGTCGTTCACGTCGATGCCCTTCGGGTTGTGCCAGCCGCCGGTGCGGTCGCTGATCGCGACGATCTTGCACCCTTCGGCCTGCAGGAGTTGCGCGCCGATCGAGCCGACGTTGCCGAAGCCCTGCACCGCCACCGTCGCGCCCTTCACTTCCATGCCAAGATGCGTGAGCGCGTCGCGCGTCACGATCATGCAGCCGCGGCCGGTCGCCTCGCGGCGTCCGAGCGAACCGCCCATCTCCACCGGCTTGCCGGTGACGACGGCCGTCACGGTGTGCCCGACGCGCATCGAGTACGTGTCCATGATCCACGCCATCACGCGCTCGTTCGTGTTCACGTCCGGCGCGGGGACGTCGGAGTCGGGGCCGAGCGTGGCGATGATGCCGGCCGTGTAGCGGCGCGTGAGGCGCTCGAGTTCATTGGCGCTCATCTTGAGCGGGTCGCACACCACGCCGCCCTTCGCGCCGCCGAAGGGGATGTTCACCACGGCGCACTTCCACGTCATCCACGCGGCGAGGGCCGTCACTTCGTCCATCGTCACGTTCATGTCGAAACGGATGCCGCCCTTGGCCGGCCCGCGCGACGTGTTGTACAGCACGCGGATGCCCTGGAACACCTCGACTTCGCCGTTGTCCATCATCACCGGGATCGACACGGTGATCTGCTTCTCGGGGTGCCGCAGGACCTTGTACAGGCCGGGCTCGAGGTCGAGCAGCTCGGCGGCGCGGTCGAAGCGCGACATCATCGCCTCGAACGGGTTCTCCTCGGACAGGAAACGGTCCTTGTCCGGACGCATGATGTTGTGATTGGTCGGCAAGAGCAGGTCGGGTGCCATGGGGATCGGTCGTTGGGCCGGCGCCTGCCGGCGTGGTGGAGCCGTTGTGCGTCTATCGGGAGGCCAGCCGGGCCAGCAACGCCTCGAACGCGTCGCTTCCCTCCTCCACGACGACACGCTGAGAAAGATACCACAACGGCGGCGCTTGGCGAGGCCATATCGGGCCCAGCTTCACCGCGTCTTTCAGCGTACAGATCACCCGCGTCTTTCCCTCCGCGCGAGCGGCGATCCGGCCCACGTCGTCAGGGGAAAACCGATGGTGGTCCGGATAGTGTGCGCTCTCGACACGCGCGCCGCACGACCGCAACTGCGACTCGAACGCGCGAGGGTCGCCGATCGCCGACACGGCGAGCACCGGCGCGTCGCGCAGTTGCGTGATCGTCACCGTCTGCCCGCTCGCGACGTCGACGATCGAGTCGTTCGCGAGATGCACGATGGCCCCCGACGCCTCGGGCGCGAAACGCAGCGCGTGCTGCAGCAACTCTCGCGCCCGCAGCTTCGACGCGCTCTTGCGCGTCACGACCACGAATCCCGCCCGGCGAAGCGCCGAAAGCGGCTCCCGCCACGGCCCGGCGGGGAGCGGACGGACGGGTCCGAACCGATCGGCCGAGAGGAGCACGATATCGACGTCGCGGAACGCCCGGCGGTGCTGGAAACCGTCGTCCAGCACGGCGACGGTCGCCCCGCCCTCCTTCGCGCGGGCGATGCCCTCGACGCGGTTCGCGCCGACGATCACGGGCACCCCGGGATTGAGCCGGGCGTGCACGAGCGGCTCGTCGCCCCCGTAGCCGCGCAGCACGATCGCCGGGCGCACGGCCCGGTCGCGCAGCTGCCCCACGAGCCAGGCCGACACGGGGGTCTTGCCCGTGCCACCGACAGTCAGGTTACCCACCGAGACCGTGCGGAGGGCCACCGGATGCACCCGCAGCCACCCCCGGTCGTAGGCGACGTTGCGCAGTGTCACCACGCCGCCGTACAGCCAGCCGAACGGCGTCAGCAGCGCGCGGGCCAGGCGCGCCGGGAACCGCCCCGACTCCCAGATCTGGTCGAGGAGCCGCTCAGCCACCGGCCCGCTCCAGCGTCGCGGCCATCAGCGCCTCGAACCGGGGGACGTCGCCGGCGGCCTCCTTCGTACCGCCTTCCACGACGTACGTCGGCTCGGAGTACTGTACCGTGAGCCGCGCGAACGGCTTGGGGATCGTGAAACGGTCCCAGCTCTTCAGGCGCCAGGCGCGGTCGACGTGCAGCGTCATAGAAACGACGGGCGCGCCCGCGCGCTGCGCCGCGACGAGCGCCCCCGGCTGGAAGACCATCGCCGGGCCGCGCGGGCCGTCGGGCGTGATCGCGAGCGTGTGGCCGTCGTTGAGTTCCTTGATGAGGCCGAGCAGGGCGCGGCCGCCACCGCGCGTCGTCGAGCCGCGCACCATCCGGCAACCGAGGCGTTCGAGGATGCGCGTGATCACCTCGCCGTCGCGGTGCTCGCTCACGAGCACGACGAGTCCGCGGCCGCGCTGCACCCAGGCGAGCGGCAGGAGCTGGCCATGCCAGAGCGCATACACCCACGGCTTGCCCGACGCCTTGAGCGCGCGCCAGCCGTCGGCGCCGCGCTCTTCGATGCGCCACGTCACGCCGAGCGCGCGGATGAGGAAGAGACCGCACGGCACGCCGAACCGCACCTTCCAGTGGAGCCGCTCCTGCGTCGGCGCCACCGCGCTCACCGCGCCATCTCCGCCGCGAGCGCCGCGACCCGCGCCGACGCGCCGGGCGTGCCGAGCCGCGCGCGCACCTCGGCGAGGCCGGCGAGCATCGCGCGGCGCGCCGGCGAGGCGTCGTCGAAGAGCGGCGCGAGCGCGTCGGCGACGCGCACCGGCTCGAACGCGTCCTGCACGAATTCCGGCGCCACCTCGCGTCCCGCGACGATGTTCAGCAACCCGATGTGTTCGATCTTCACGAGCCGCTTCGCGATCGCGTAGCTCAGCGCGCTCGTGCGGTAGACGATCGCGCACGGGCAGCCCGCCACCGCGGCCTCGAGCGTCGTCGTGCCGCTCTTGCAGAGCGCCACGTCGGCGGCGCGGAGCACGTCGAACGACGCCGACTGCACGAGCGGATACGGCACGCGTGACCGGTCGAGCGTGATCGTCGGCGCGACGCTCACCACGACGCGCAATCCCGGGCGCCGCCGCTCGAGCTCGCGCGCGACCGCGAGGAAGTCGTCGAGATGGCGCGCGATCTCCTGCGGCCGGCTCCCCGGAAAGAGCGCGAGGAGTTCGCCGTCGGGCGGGAGGCCGAGCTTCGCGCGCGCCTCGGCGCGGCTCGGCATGTCCTGCGCCCGGTCGAGCAACGGGTGGCCGACGAACGTCGCGTCCACGCCGTGCGCGCGGAGCAGCTCCTCCTCGAACGGGAGGATCACGGCGGCCTTCGTGATGATCCGGGCCATCGTCGCGAGCCGGCCGGCGCGCCAGGCCCAGACCTGCGGCGTGATGTAGTAGAGCACCGGCACCCCCGCCCCATGCGCGTAATCGGCGACGCGCATGTTGAAGCCGGGATAATCGATGAGGATCACGAGCGCGACGTTGCCGCTGCGCAGGCGCGCCTGCACGCGCTTGAGCAGGCGCCAGTGCGCCGGGATGTGCCGCAGCACCTCGACGAACCCGACGACGCCCTCGGCGCGCTCCATGAGCGCGACGCCCGCGGCCGCCATGCGGTCGCCTCCCGTGCCCGCGAGCGCGAGGTCGGGACGCGCCGCGCGCAGCCGCTCCGCGAGCTTCGCGCCGTGCAGATCGCCCGACGCTTCGCCCGCGAGGATCAGGATCTCACGCACTGGCCGGCGCGCCGCTCCGAAGCGCCGCCGCGGCGGGGAGCCCGCGCTCGATGTCGCGCACGATGCGCAGCGCCACCGCAAGCGCCTCGCGTCCCGCGTCGCCCGTGACGATCACCGGCGCGTCGCCCCGCAGCGCGGCGGCGAAGCTCTCGAGCTCGAGCCGGAGCGGTTCCCCCTCGGGCGCCTCGAGCGCGACGCGCTCCACGAACGCCTCGAGCGGCTGCGCCGACATCGCGAGCTGCGCGAGGTCGACGTCGCCGCGCATGCGGTAGAGCTCGCCACTCCCCGTCGCGAGGTCGAGCGAGAGATAGCCGTTCCGCTGGAAGATGCGGAGCTTGCGCATGCGGTCCTTCGACACGCGGCTCGCCGTGATCGTCGCCACGGCGCCGTTCTCGAACGTCAGCCGCGCGTTCGCGATGTCGATCGACGGCGTCAGCACCGGGATCCCCGCCGCCGAGGTCTCCTTCACCTTCGCGCCCGTGAGCGTGAGGAGAAGGTCGATGTCGTGGATCATGAGGTCGAGCACCACGGCCACGTCCGATCCGCGCGGGTTGAACGGCGCGAGGCGGTCGCTGTCGATGAACAGCGGATGGTCGACGTGCGGGAGCGCGCCGCGGATCGCGCGGTTGAAGCGCTCGATGTGCCCGATCTGCACGAGGCAGCCGTTCCGCTTCGCGATCGCAAGGAGTTCGTCGGCCTCCTCGATCGTGCGGGTGATCGGCTTTTCGATGAGGACGTGTTTGCCGGCCTCGAGCGCCGCCTTGGCGACGGCGAAGTGCGCCGGCGTCGGCACGACGATCGACACTGCCTGCACCGCGTCGAGGAGCGCCTCGAGCGTCGGGAAGGCCGTCAGCCCGAGTTCCGCCGACACCTTCGCCGCGCGCTCGGCGTTCGCTTCGTAGAACCCCTGCATCACGACGCCCGGCACGTCGCGGAGGATGCGCGCATGATGGAAGCCGAGGCTTCCCGTTCCCGCGACGCCGATCGTGATGGGGGCGGTCATATCGTGGTGCCTCTCCCGCTGGACTCGATGAACGCCACGAGGTCCTGCACCTCGGGGAACGGCTGCAACTCCGAGCGCGCCTGGTCGAGCGCCTGGCGCACGTTCAGTTCCGAGCGGAAGAAGAGGCGGTACGCCTTCTTCAGCTCGGAGACGACCTCCTCGCTGAATCCGCGGCGCTGCAGGCCCACGCTGTTCAGTCCGTAGAGCTTGATCGGGTTGCCGACGGCCTTCACGAACGGCGGCACGTCCTTCGCGACGCGCGACATCCCGCCGATGAACGAGTGCCGGCCGACCTTCGAGAACTGGTGCACCGCGCAGAGGCCCGAGATGATCGCCCACTCCTCGATCGTCACGTGCCCGGCGAGCTGCGTGCCGTTCGACATGATCACGTGGTCGCCCACGTGGCAATCGTGCGCGAGATGCACATATGACATGATGAAGCAGTGCTGCCCCACCGTCGTCTTCCACGACTGGCTCGTGGCGCGGTTGATCGTCGCGTACTCGCGGATCACCGTGTGGTCGCCGACCTCGACGAACGTCTCCTCGCCCTTCCACTTGAGGTCCTGCGGCTTGCCGCCGAGCACGCTCCCGATGCCCACCGTCACGTGGGCGCCGATCGTCACGTTCTCCTCGAGCACGCACCGCGCCTGCAGCACGCTCCCCGCGCCCACCTCGCAGTTCGGGCCGACGATGGCCCACGGACCGATCTGCGCGTCCTCGGCGATCCGCGCCGTCGCGTCGACGAGTGCCGTCGGATGGATGGTCGGGGTCACTTGTCGCGCACCATCGCGGCCATCTCGCCTTCGCAGACGACCACGCCGTCGACCTTCGCCACGCCGCGAATGCGGCACGACATGCCGCGCACCTGGATCATCTCGACCTCGAACCGGATCTGGTCGCCGGGCCGTACCGGCTTGCGGAATTTCACGTTGTCGAGCGACATGAAGTAGACGACCTTCTTCTCCGGGTCGTCGACCGTGCCCATGAGCAGCATGCCGCCCACCTGCGCCATCGCCTCGACGATCAGCACGCCCGGCATCACCGGATGTCCCGGGAAATGCCCCTGGAAGAACGGCTCGTTGACGGTGACGTTCTTGATCCCCACGATGCGCTTGTTCTCCTCGACCTCGAGGATCCGGTCGACGAGCAGGAACGGATAGCGATGGGGAAGAACCTTCATGATGTCTTCAATGCCGAGCACTTGCCCCTCCCGGTGTGCGTGCGCGAGCAGTTCGCGCACGAGCGTCACGGTACCACGATGACTGGGTTTGGTGGCGACGATGCGCGCCTTCACGCGGCGGCCGGCGAGCGCGAGGTCGCCGATGCAATCGAGCGCCTTGTGCCGCACGAACTCGTCGGGCCACCGCAACGTCGTGCCGACGACACCGGCGTCGTCGAGGACCACGGCGTTCTCCGTCGAAGCCCCCTGGATCAGGCCCCGCGCGCGCAGCATCTCCACTTCGTGCACGAAGCCGAACGTGCGCGCGCCCGCGAGCTCGGCGGCGAACGTCGCCGGCGTCACCGTCCACGTGCCGCGCTGCTCGCCGATCGCGGCGTGCGCGAAGTCGATCGTGACGTCCAGCTCGAGCGCGTCCGACGGGTAGGCCACGTACACCGACTCGCCGTCGACGACGCGCACCGGCGTCTTGATGCGCAGCTCCCGCACGCGCCCGCCGTGCTCCACGGTCCCCGCGCCCTGCAGCGCCTCGAGGAACGGCCGCGCGCTCCCGTCGAGGATCGGCGGCTCGGCCGCGCTCATCTCGACGAGGATATCGTCGATCTCGAGGCCGGCGATCGCCGCCAGCACGTGCTCCACCGTGTGCAGCCCGCCGTCACCGTCGCCGAGTTGCGTGCGCCGCTCGGTGAGGATCGCGTGCTCGACGAGCGCCGTCGTCTCGGGCGCCCCCTCGAGGTCGGTGCGGCGGAAGCGGATCCCCGCGCCCGGCGCGGCCGGCGCGAACGAGAGCTGGCACGCGCGCCCGAGGTGCAGGCCGACGCCGGCCAGCGTCACCCGCTCGCGGATCGTGCGGCGGCCGCTCACAGTCCTTCCTTCGTGAGGAGCCGCTCGATGCGCTTGAGGAGGTCCGGCAACTTGATCAGCGCCGCCGACGAGCGGAGCGCGTCGCGGTGCCGGCGCGCCGGATACCCGCCCCACGTCTCGCCCGGCGGCACGTCGCTGATCACGCCACCCTGCGCGGCGATCCGCGCGCCCTTGCCGATCGTCACGTGGCCCGCCACGCCGACCTGCCCGGCGAGCATCACGCCGTCTTCGACGCGGCTGCTCCCGGCGATCCCCACCTGCGCCATGATGATGCACAGGCGCCCGATGCGCACGTTGTGCCCGATGTGCGCCATGTTGTCGATCTTCGTGCCGTCGCCGATGGTCGTGTCGTCGATCGACCCGCGATCGATCGTCACGTTCGCGCCGATCTCGACGTCGTTGCCGATCACGACCGACCCGACCTGCGGCACCTTCTGATGGGCGCCGTCGCGGTAGACATACCCGAACCCGTCGCCCCCGACGCGCGTGCCGCTGTGCAGGATCGTGCGCGAGCCGACCGTGACGCCGTCGTAGAGCGTGACCTGCGGAAACAACCGCACGTCGTCGCCGAGCGTCACGCCCGCGCCGACCACGCCGTGCGCGCCGATCCAGGCCCGCGCGCCGACCACCGCGCCGGCGCCGATGATCGCGTACGGCTCGATGCGCGCGTCGGCCGGCACCTGTGCCGTCGGATCGACGATCGCCGTCGGGTGCACGCCCGGCTCGCGTGGCGTCGCCACGTAGAGCAGCGGGAGCAGCGACGCGAGCGCCTCGTTGGGCTTCTCCACGACGATGCGCGCCGCGCACTGCCCCTGCAGGTCCGCGAGATCCGGCGCGACGAGCACCACGCCGGCGCGCGATGCGGCGAAGATCCCGGTGTACTTCGACGTGCCGAAGAAACTCACGTCGCCCGGGCCGGCGCGATCGAGCGCGCCGACCCGCGTCACGACGACGCTCCCGTCACCGACGAGCGTGCCGCGCACCGCCGCGGCCATCGCCGCGGCGGTGATCCCGTGTTTCGGTCCGGTGCTCATGCGGTGGGTGGACCGCAGGGTCAGCCGGCGCGCGGCGGGCGGCTTACCGGCCTTCCGGCTTCTTCGTCGGCGCCGACGTGGCGGGCGGCTTCACGCCCGTCGGGGCCGCGACCGGCGCGCCCGCGGGCTTCGCGGGAGCCTTCGAGGCGTCGCCCTTCGGCGCGATCTTCGGCGTCGGCATCGTGCGGAGGCGCGCGATCACGCGGTCCGAGATGTCCAGATTCTTGTCCGCCGCGACGATGCCCGAACCGCCGGCCACGTCGAAGATCATCGTGTAGCCGCCTTCCACGCGGATGTCCTCGAGCGCGAGCTTGATCTGGTCGAGCAACGGCTGCATCAGCTCCTGCTCACGACGCTGCGCGCCCTGCTCCATCTCGTTCGAGCGCGCCTGCGCCTCGGCCTGCTTCTCCTGCAACGTCTTCGTGCGCGCGTCCTTCTGCGCCTGCGTGAGCGTCGCCTGCACCTTCTGGAACTCGCTGAACGAGGCGAGGAGCGCGTCGTTCATCTTCTTCGCCGAATCCTGCAGCACGGCGAGCTCCTTCTGGAACTGCGAATCGATCGGCGCGCGCCCGGGGGCGGCGTTCATGATCGCGGCGCTGTTCACGTACGCGAACTTCGGCATGGCGGCCGGAGCCCCCTGCGCGACGAGCGACGGCGCGACAGCCAGCGAGACGAGCGAGACGGCGCCGAGCGCCCGAACGAACGAAGACATTGAAACTCCGGAGGATTAGTAGAAGAACTGCCCAAGACGGAAATGCAGCTGCCACTTCGGATCTTTCTGACCGAACTCGTTGGTGCGGTCGAAACCATAGGCCCAGTCGATGCCCAGCGGACCGAGCGGGGAGATCACGGACGCGCCGATGCCCGCGCCGCGGAAGAGCCGCGTGGGATTGAAGTCCCGCGGGCGCAACCAGAGGTTGCCGGCGTCGTAGAAGACGTCGGCGTAGAACTGCTCGCTGAAGCGCACGCCGACTTCGGCCGTCGCGCTGAAAAAGGTGTTGCCGAACGATTGCCGCGTCGCATTCGAGGTGCTGGTTCCTGCGTTGAAACCGTAGGGCGTGATCGAGAACTCGGGGTAGCCGCGCAGCGGCTCGCCGTACTGCACGCCGCCGAGCGAGAAGCTCTGCGACGAGAAGAACGGCCCCGGATCGCCGAAGAGGAAGCCCGCCCGCTGCGCGACGCCGGCGACGATCTTCACCGGCGAGGTGCCCGGCTTGTCGCCGCCGAACCGCGCGAGCGTGGTATACGACTTGAACTCCGTCGTGTAGCGCTGGAACGACGCCGAGCCGCCCAGCGGGCCGCCGTTGAACTGCGCGTTCACCGTCTGCAGCGTGCCGTCGGTCGGGAACGGGAGCTCGATGCGCGTGTCGTGCGTGATGTCGGCACCGATGGTGGACCGCAGACAGCCCGCGCACTGGTTCGTCGTCACCGTGCCGAGGAGGCCGGTCGTGCCGTACCGGATGCCCTCGATGCCGTACGTCAGGCCGACGCGCGTCCAGCGCGACGACATGAACGGGAAGGCCACGCGCACCGACGCGCCGGTTCGCGTCGTCTGCCCGAGGTCGGCGATCGTATAGCGCGACATCGAGTGATACGCCGTCACCGTCAACGAGATCAGCGACTGCTTCACCGCCGGATCCGTGTACGAGAGCTGGAAGTCGTTGATGTACTGCCCGTACTGCCAGTTGAGCGACCCCTTCTTGCAGGTGCCGAACAGGTTGGGCTGGTCGAGACCGATGAAGCCGCCCAGGCCCGTCCCCTGCCCCATCGACGCGCCGAAATTCACGTTGCCGGTGCGCTTCTCTTTCACCTTGAAGATGATGTCGACGTCGCCCTGGTCGTTCGCCTGCCGCGTCTCGGGCGGCTGCATCTGCTCGAAGAAGCCGAGGTTCTGGATGCTCCGCCAGCTCCGGATGAGCGCTTCCTGGTTGAACACGCCGCCCGGGATGATCACGAGCTGGTCGCGGATGCAGTTCTCGTGCGTGTAATCGTTGCCGATGATCTCGATGCGGTTCACGATCGCCGGCGTCCCTTCCTGCACGTCCCAGCGGAGGTTCACCCGGTCGCCGTCGGCGCCGTGCTGCCGGTCGATGATCGGCCGCACCTGGGCGTAGATGTAGCCCTCGGTCGCGTACGCCTGCCGCACCTTCGCCGTGGCGTCGTCCCACTCGGCCTGGTCGAACACGTTCTTGATGACCGGCTTCCGCTTGAGCAGCGACTTGATGCGCTCCTGAAGCGTCGGCGACGTGTTGTTGAACGGATAGAACCGCGTGATGTCGGCGCTCGAGAAGCGCCGGCTCCCCGTCACTTCGAACGATCCGACCTTGTACTGTTTCCCTTCGTTCACCGTGAGGTCGATCAGCCCCTTCCCGCGCTGCCGGTCCACGATGATCGTGTCCTTCACCAGCTGGAAATCGACGTAGCCGCGGTTCATGAACATCGCCGGGATGCTGTCGCCCACGTCGCGCGCGTACTTGTCTTGGTCGAACTCGCCTTTCTGCCAGAAGAAGAACCCTTCCGGCTTCGTCTGCATCGCGCCGGCGATCGCCTTCGCGTCGACCACCGTGTTGCCGTGCACGCGGATCCCGGAGATCGCGAGCCGGCGCCCTTCGTCGATCTTGAACACCAGCGACGCATGGTTGTCGGCGACGAACGTCGTCTCCGGCACGATGCGCGCGAGCGTGTAGCCGTTGCCCTGATAGATCGAGTCGATGCGCTGCACCGTGCGCGCCACGATCGACGGGTCGATCGGCCGGCCGATGAGGAGGTCGACCACGCCGCGCACGTCGCTCGCCGAGACGTTCTTCGTCCCGGTCACGTCGACGAAGTCGAGCATCGGACGCTCACGCACCTTGATCGTGAACATCGCCATCGGCGGCGTCCCCTCGGTCACCGTGCAGGTGATCGCCACGTCGCCCTCGAACTGGCCGCTCGCGAACACGTTCTTGATCGCGCGCTGCAGCGACGGCGCCGTCTGCGTCGTGTGCGCGGCGATCCCCGCGTCCTGCAGGATCGTCTGCGCGCTGACGCGCTTGTTCCCCGACACGGCGATCGAGTCGGGACTCACGCAACGCCCGACGGGGTCGTCCTGCGCGGCAAGCGGCGATACCGCAAACGCCAGGGCGAGTGCGGCCAGCAAGGGTTTCTGCATAGCTTGGAAATATAACATGAGGAAGGGCCGAAAGGGTGTAACCCCTTCCGGCCCCTCTAGTTCCGGCAATTCCGGCCGTTACGCCTTGGGCGTGCTCGCCGGCGTCCGGAAGTCCAGCTTCTCCCCACCCTCGGCCACATCCACGTCGATCTCGTCGCCGCGGCTGAATTCGGCCAGCAGGATCTTCTCCGAGAGCGGATCCTCGATGTACTTCTGGATCGCCCGCTTGAGCGGCCGCGCCCCGTAGCTCTCGTCGTACCCGTGCGTCGCCAGGAAGTCGACCGCGGCATCCGAGAGCTTGAGCGTCAGCTCCTCCTCCGTCAGGCGCTTCTGCACGTCCCGCAGCAGGATCGACACGATCTGCCCGATGTGCGCCTTCGAGAGCGGGTGAAAGACGATCACGTCGTCGAGGCGGTTCAGGAACTCCGGGTTGAACGTGTGCTGGAGCTCCTCCTTCACCTTCTCCGCCATCTTGTCGAACGAGCCGCGCGAATCGCTCGTGCCGAAGCCGAGCGTGCGGTTCTTCGTGATGTCCTTTGCGCCCACGTTCGACGTCATGATCACGACCGTGTTCTTGAAGTCGATCACGCGGCCGTAGTTGTCCGTCAGGTGGCCCTCGTCGAGCACCTGCAGCAGGATGTTGAAGACGTCCGGGTGCGCCTTCTCGATCTCGTCGAGGAGCACCACGCTGTACGGCTTGCGGCGAACGGCCTTGGTGAGCGTCCCCGAGTCCTCGTAGCCGACGTACCCCGGCGGCGCGCCGATGAGACGGCTCACCGAGAACTTCTCCATGTACTCGCTCATGTCGACGCGGATCAGCGCCGAGGCGTCGGCGAACAGGAACTTCGCCAGCGCGCGCGCCAGCTCCGTCTTGCCCACGCCCGTCGGGCCGCAGAAGATGAACGAACCGATCGGACGCTTGGGGTCCTTGAGCCCCGCGCGGCTGCGACGGATCGACCGGGCGATCGCCTTGATCGCGTCTTCCTGCGCCACCACCTGCTGGTGGATCTCCTCCTCCATTCGCAGCAGGCGCGCCGTCTCGGCTTCCTGCAGGCGCGTCACGGGGATCCCCGTCCAGCGGCTCACGATGAAGGCGATCTCCTCCTCGCCGAGCACCGGGCGGAACGACTGCCGGCGCGTCTCCCACTCTTCCTGTCGCGCGCGGATGTCGCCCTGCAGCTCGCGCTCGGTGTCGCGGAGCGCCGCGGCGCGTTCGAAGTTCTGGTCGCGCACCGCCGCGTCCTTCTCGGCGTTCACGCCTTCGAGCTTCGCCTTGAGTTCCGCGACTTCCGGCGGCGGCACCTGCGCGCCGAGGCGGGCGCGGGCGCCGGCCTCGTCGATCACGTCGATCGCCTTGTCGGGGAGGAACCGGTCGGTGATGTACCGCTCCGAGAGCTTCGCCGCGATCGCGAGCGTCTCGTCGGGGATCGTCACGCGATGGTGGTCCTCGTACTTCTTGCGGAGGCCCTTGAGGATCTCGACCGTCTCCTCGATCGAAGGCGGCTCGACGACCACCGTCTGGAAGCGGCGCTCGAGCGCCCCGTCCTTCTCGATGTACTTGCGGTATTCGTTGAGCGTCGACGCGCCGACGCACTGCAGCTCGCCGCGCGCGAGCGCCGGCTTGAGCATGTTGCTCGCGTCGATCGCGCCCTCGGCCGCGCCCGCGCCGACGAGCGTATGCAGCTCGTCGATGAAGAGCACGACGTTCTTGTTCTGCGCGATCTCGTTCATGACGGCCTTGAGCCGCTCCTCGAACTGGCCGCGGTACTTCGTGCCCGCGATCACCGCCGCCATGTCGAGCGAGAGGACGCGATTGTCACGGAGCGAGTCCGGGCACGTGCCGTTCGCGATGAGCTGCGCGAGCCCCTCGACGATCGCCGTCTTGCCGACGCCGGGTTCGCCGATGAGCACCGGGTTGTTCTTCTTGCGGCGCGTCAGCACTTCCATCACGCGCTCGATCTCCTTCGCGCGCCCGATCGTCGGGTCGAGCTGACCCTCCGAGGCGAGCTGCGTGAGGTCGCGGCAGAAATGGTCGAGCGCGGGCGTCTTGGATTTCTTCTCGCCCTTGGCCGGCGTCGGCGCGGCCGTGGCGCCGGGGCCCGAGGTGCCGGGCGCGGTGCCCCCCTGCGGGAGCTCCGACGTGCCGAGGAGCCGCAGCGTCTCGGAACGCGCCGCATCGAGGTTCACGCCGGCATCGGTCAGCACCTGCGCCGCGATCCCCTTCTCCTCGCGGAGGAGGCCGAGGAGCAGGTGCTCGGTGCCGACGTAGCTGTGATTGAGTTCGCGCGCTTCGCCCATCGCGAGTTCGAGCACCTTCTTGGCGCGCGACGTGTACGGGAGATCGGGGCCGGTGGCCTGCGCCGCCTTCCCCTTCTTCACCGTCTCCTCGATCTTCTGCTGGATCTCGTCCAGGTCGACGCTGAGGTTCTGCAGCACCGCCGCCGCGACGCCCTCGCCCTCACGGATCAGCCCGAGCAGGATATGCTCGGTGCCGACGTATTCGTGATGGAGGCGCGCTGCTTCCTCGCGCGCCATGGCGAGCACTTTCCGGACGCGTTCCGTGAAGTTGTAGCCGCTCATCGATTCCCCGCTCCGTGGTACTCCCGGCGTCAGCCGGCGAGCCCTGCTTCATTCGCGAGCGCCTCGCGCACATAGCGGGCGCGCGCCAGGTTCGTCTCGCTCTCTGTCAGCGGCCGCCCGGCGTCGAATGCCAGGTGCGCCGACTGCGTAAAAATCAGGAGCTTGTTGAGAGTATATACACTCAGACCGGGCAGCAGTTGCAGTCCGGCGGCCAGCCGCACACCACTCAACAGGTTCATGGCCTCATCCGCCGGGAGGCTGCGGGCGTGCCGCAGCGTGCCGTAGGCGCGCCAGAGCTTGTCCTCGATAATATAACCAGCGTCCCGAAGGAGAACACGGCGCGCCTCCATCTCCTGCTCGATCACGCGCTTCACCACGCGCGCAAGGTGCTCGGCGAGTTCCTCCTCCGTGCGGCCCAGGGTCGTCTGGTTCGAGATCTGGAAGAAATTCCCGACCACCTCGCTCCCCTCTCCGTACAGCCCCCGATACGTCAGCCCCATCTGCTGCAGGCCCTGCAGCACCTTCGCGATCTCCTGCGTCAGCACGAGCCCGGGCAGGTGGATCAGCACCGAGGCCCGCATCCCCGTGCCCGTGTTCGTGGGGCACGAGGTCAGGAAGCCGAACTCGGGATGGAAGGCATAGGGCACTTGGGCGCCGAGTTCCCTGTCGAGCCGCTGCGCGGCGGCGAAGGCACCGGCCACGTCGAACCCCGAGCGGAACACCTGCAGCCGCAGGTGGTCCTCCTCGTTCACCATCACCCCGGCCTCGTGCGACACGAGCACGGCCGCGCCGCTGCGCGCTTCGCCCGGCGCCTCGAGCCCGGCCAGTTCCTTGCTCACGAGATGGCGCTCGTGCAGCACCTGCCGCTCGACGAGCGTCAGCGCGTCGAGCCGTACCGCGACGCTCTCGGCGAGACTCCGCACGCGGGGCACCGCCGCGCGCACCTGCGCGAGCACGCGCAGCCGCTCGCCGTCGGGCGACCGCGTGCCGAACGCATAGCCGGCGACGTTGCGCGCGAGGCGGATGCGCGACGAGAGTACGATGTCGGCATGGTCGCCGCTCGCCACGAGCCACGGCACGCCCCCTTCGGGAAGGAGCGAGAGGTCGAGCGTCATTCGAGGGTCCGGATCTGGTCGCGCAGCGTCGCCGCCGTCTCGAACTCCTCGCTGCGGATCGCGGCCTGTAACCGGTTCCGCAGTTCGTCGAGCGCGGTGTCGCGGTCGGGAGGCGTCCCCGCCGGCGGGCGGTATTGCAGGCCCACGTGCTTCGAACTGCCGTGCACGCGCCGCAGCAGGTCGCGCAGACTGTGCTCGAACGCGCCGTAGCACTGCGCGCAGCCGAGCCGGCCGCTGGCGCGGAAGTCACGCAGCGAGGTGCCGCAGAAGGAGCAGCGCGCCGCGTCGCCGGCGATCTGCGCCGCCTGCTGCTGCGCCGCCTGCAGGAAATCGCCAAGCGCCGTCTTGGGCATCGAGACGGTCGTCTCGATCCCCCGCTCCGCGGCGCACTTCTCGCACAGATGGAGCTGCGTCACCGCATTCTCCACGATCTGCGTGAGGTTGAGCACCGCGTCCCGTTCCCGGCACTGGTCGCACAGCATTCAGACGGCTCCTTCGCTATTCGAATTATCGCCCAGGAGCCCGTTTTCCAATAGCAGTACACGCCCCGCGCGCGCCGCGAGCGAGCGATTGTGCGTCACCACGACCAGGCCGAGGCGCATCTCCCCGGCGAGTTCGGCGAAGAGATCGTGCAGCGACACCGCGTGGTGGTGGTCGAGGTTCCCCGACGGCTCGTCCGCGAGCAGGAGCATCGGCCGCATCGCGAGCGCGCGCGCCACGGCGGTGCGCTGCTGCTCGCCGCCCGAGAGCTCGGCCGGCCGGTGATGCCGGCGGTGCGAGAGCCCCACCCGGGCGAGCAGCGTCTCGGCCCGCTCGCGCGCTTCGGGCACCGGCGTGCCGCCGATGCGCATCGGCATCATCACGTTCTCGAGCGCCGAGAATTCCTTGAGCAGGTGATGGAACTGGAAGACGAAGCCGACGTTCCGGTTGCGCAGCGCGGCGAGCGTCTCGTCGGGGAGCGTCGCGACGTTCGTGCCGGAGAGGAGCACCTCGCCGCTCGTCGGGCGCTCGAGCGCGCCCATCACGTGCAGGAGCGTGCTCTTCCCCGCGCCGCTCGTGCCGATGATCGCCACCATCTCGCCGCGCGCGACCGTGAGGTGCGCCCCCTCGAGCACGCGCACTTCGCTCCCATCCCCGCCGTGATACGTCTTCACGACGGCGCGCGCCTCGAGCACGGGCAGGGTCGCGTCGCTCATTCGCTGCGGATCGCGTCGATCGGAAAGAGGCCCGCCGCCTGCGACGCCGGGTGCAGCGTCGCGAGCGTCGCGATGCCGACCCCGAGCACGCCGATGAGCACCGTGTCGAGGAGCTGCAGGTGCACGGGGAGGTGATCGATGAAATAGATCGCCGGGTCGAGCGAGATCAGGCGGTAGTGGTCGAGGAGCGTCCCCGCCGTCACGCCGACGGCGAGCCCGATGCCCGTGCCCACGACGCCGATCACGAGCCCCTGCACGAGGAACACCCGCCGCACGCTCGCCGACGGGAGCCCCATCGCCTTGAGGATGCCGATCTCGCGCGTCTTGTCGCGCACCACCATCGTGAGAGTGCTCACCACGTTGAACGCCGCGACCATGATGATGAGCGAGAGGATCACGCTCATGCCGAGCTTCTCGAGCTTGAGCGCGCGGAAGAGCGCGTTGTTCTGCTCCACCCACGTCATCGTGTGATACGGGTAGCCCAGCGCGACGCCGATCGAGTCGGCGATCTCGGGCGCGGCGTCACGGCTCACGGTGCGCACCTCGAGGCCCGTCACCGCGGTGTCGAGCCCCTGCACCTGCTGCGCGAGCGCGAGGTCGACGAAGACGTACTTGTCGTCGTACTCGTACATCCCCGTCTCGAAGATCCCCGTCACTTCCGCCTGGAACACCGAGGGGAGGAAGCCGCCGGTGACGGCGTTCGCCTGCATGCCCCCCGCCGAGATCAGCGTCAACTGCGACCCGGGCACGATGCTCATCCGCTCGGCGAGCGTCTTGCCCACGACGGCGCCGCGCCGGCGGCCGTCGGCCGTGGCGAAGCGGAAATCCCCTTCGATGGCGTGGTCGCGGATCGTCGTCACCACCGGGAGGCGCGCGCCCGTCGGTTCGATGCCGGCGATCTGCGCCCCCTCGGTGTAGCTGCTCCCGGCGCGCACGAGCGCCTGCGTGAGCACGAACGGCGCGACGGCCACCACCCCGGGCTGCCGTTTCACCTTCTCCATCGCCGCACGCCACCCGGGCACCCGCAACTCGTTGCCGAACGTCAGCACGCGCACGTCGGGGCTCGCCACGAGGATCTTCTCGCGCAGGTCCGACTGCAGCCCGTTCATCACCCCGAGGATCACGATCAGCGCGCTGATCCCCACCGCGATCCCGCCGATGGCGATCACGCTGATGAACGAGAGCAGCCGCGAGCCGCGACGGCTGCGCAGGTAGCGCCAGGCGATCGCGAGCTCGAGGCGGTTCATCACTCCGGCCGCATCGTCGGGAAGAGGATCGCGTCGCGGATGTGCTGCGTGTCGGTGAGGTACATGAACAGGCGGTCGAGTCCGATGCCGACGCCGCCCGTCGGCGGCATGCCGTACTCCATCGCGCGGAGATAGTCCTCGTCCACGGTCGTCGCTTCTTCATCTCCCGCCGCCTTGAGGCGCGCCTGCGCCTCGAAGCGCGCCCGCTGGTCGATCGGGTCGTTCAGTTCGCTGAACGCGTTCGCGAGTTCGCGGCCCCGCGCGAAGAGTTCGAATCGCTCGGTGAGCGCGGGGTTGCCGCGCTTCGGCTTCGCCAGTGGAGAGAGTTCCTTCGGATAGTCGATGACGAACGTCGGCCGGTCGATCTTGCTCTCGACGTGCGCCTGGAACAGTTCGTCCATCAGCTTCGGCCGCGACAGCCCGCCGATGTTGTGCACCCCCGCGCGCTCGGCCGCGGCACGCAGTTCGGCGTCGCTCATCGCCGTCACGTCCGCCACGCCGAGCGCCTGCGAGAGCGACGGCAGCCATTCGATGCGCGGGAACGGCCCCGCGAGCACCGCCTGGTCGCGCGCCGGGATCGCGTCGCTCACGTCGGCGCCGGCGAGCGCGTCGCGCACCGCCGTCGCCGCCGCGATCAGCAGCGACTCCACGAGCGTCATCATGTCGCCGTAGTCCGCGTACGCCTGGTAGAACTCGAGCATCGTGAACTCGGGGTTGTGCGTCCGGTCGATGCCCTCGTTCCGGAAGTCGTGCCCGATCTCGTACACGCGGTCGAAGCCGCCCACGATCAGCCGCTTGAGGTACAGCTCGTCCGCGATGCGCAGGTAGAGCGGCATGTCGAGCGCGTTGTGGTGCGTCACGAACGGTTTCGCCGCGGCGCCGCCGTAGAGCGGCTGCAGCACCGGCGTCTCCACCTCGAGGAACTCGTGTCCCTCGAGGAACGTGCGGATGGCGCCCGTCATCTTCGAACGCGCGCGGAAGATCGCCCGCACCTCCGGATGCACCGCGAGGTCCGCGTACCGCTGCCGCGACCGCATCTCGCCGTCGCTGAACGCCGAGTGGCGCACGACCTTCCCGTCGATCACCTCTTCCTTGCCGAACGGCAGGGGGCGCAGCGCCTTCGCGAGCATCTCCACCGCCTCCACGCGCACCGTCACTTCACCCGTGCGCGTGCGGAAGAGCGGACCGCGCACGCCGACGATGTCGCCGAGGTCGAAGTGGTCGAGGACGGCGTACGACGCCTCGCCGAGCCCGTCCTTGCGGAAGTACAGCTGCATGCGCCCGCTCGCGTCGGCGAGGTGCGCGAAGGTCGTCTTGCCGTGCGCGCGCCAGGCGACGAGGCGCCCCGCGAGGCGCACCGTCGGCCCTTCGGCGTCCGCCCCCTCGGGCATCAGCGCCACCGCGTCGGCGGCGAGGTGCGAGCGGTCGAACGTGTACGCGAACGGCGCCACGCCCAGCGCCACGAGCGCGTCGAGTTTGTCGCGACGCGCCTGCATCACGAAGTTCAGGTCGTCCCGCGTCTCGTCCGTCACGCCGTCGCTCCCTTGCCGCTGCCGAACTGCTTGAGGTACTCCTCGATGAACGGATCGATCGCGCCGTCCATGACCTTCTGCACGTCGGTGATCTTCAGCTCGGTGCGATGGTCGTTCACCATCGTGTACGGCTGGAACACGTAGCTGCGGATCTGGCTCCCGAACGAGACGTCCTGCTTGTTCGCGTCCATCTTCGCCTTCACCGCCGCCTGCTTCTCGGCCTCGAGTTGGTACAGACGGTTCTTCAGCTGCTTCATCGCCGTCGCGCGGTTCTTTCCCTGGCTCCGCTCCTGCTGGCACGTGACGACGATGCCCGACGGGATGTGCGTGAGCCGCACCGCCGAACTCGTCTTGTTCACGTGCTGCCCGCCGGCCCCCGACGCGCGGAAGACGTCCATCTTGATGTCGTCGTCCTTGATCTCGATGTTGATCTCGTTGTCCACCACGGGATACACGAAGATCGACGCGAAACTCGTGTGCCGCCGCGCCTGCGAGTCGAACGGCGAGATGCGCACCAGCCGGTGCACCCCCGCCTCGGGGCGGAGGAAGCCGTACGAGTACAGCCCCTTGATCTCGAGCACCGCGCCCTTGATCCCCGCTTCCTCGCCTTCGCTGAGGTCGAGGATCTCGACGGAGTAGCCGCGCCGTTCGGCCCAGCGCGTGTACATGCGCATCAGCATCTGCGCCCAGTCCTGCGCCTCGGTGCCGCCGGCGCCGGCCGAGATCTCGACCTGCGCGTCGCGCCAGTCGTCGCGTCCCTGCAACAGCGACTTGAGCTTGAACGCGTCGGTCTCCTCGCGGATCGCGTTCGCCTCGCGCTCGACCTCGGCGATCATCTCGGGGTCGGGGTCGGCCTCGAGCATCTCGTCCATCTCGAGCGCGCCCTGCGCGCGCGACGAGAGCTTGTCGAACGGCTCGATCCACGTCTTGAGGCCCTTCACCTGCCCCACCACCTCGCGGGCGCGTTCCTGGTGGTTCCAGAACGCGCCGTCGGCCATCTCCGCCTCCAGCGCCGTCAGCGCCGTGCGCTTGCCATCGAGGTCAAAGGAACCTCCGCAGCTCCGTGAGCCGCGACAGGTCGTTCTTGAGGGACTTGGTGCGATCGGATTCGGCCATCGGAGGTCGTCGGGGAGGGTACGCAACGAGCCGTCCTCCGCCAATCGGAGAAACGGCCCGCGGACACAGGGAAAGCTAGCGGAGTGCGGAGGTTCGCTCTAGTGCGGAACGCGCCCTGCCGGCGCGCGCCCCGCGGCGCCCGCCCCCGGCGTCAGAACATCTTCTTGCCGCCGGCGAGCACGTCGTTGAGCGCGTCCTGGAAGTGCGTCGTGCTCTCCGCGAACTCCTTCCCCACCTGCTCGATGTACTCCTCGTAGCTCTTCTTGATCTCCTCGCGGAAGAGCTGCTTGAGCGTCCCGTTCTTCACGCCTTCCTCCCGCTTCTGCGGGAGGTAGGTGACCATGTCCGAGACGAGCGCCCGCGCGAGCCGCTTCGCCTTCTGGTTGGGATCGTTCGCCAGGAATGGATTGATGATGCGCTTCGTCGGCGTCGCTGGCGTCGCACCCGCGGCGGGCGTCGCACCGATCGCCGGCGTTGCGGCCGACGGGCGGGCGACCGGCGCAGGAGGCGCTACCGGCGTGGGCATCGAGGGACGAGGCGCCATCGGCCCCGTCACCGCGGGTGTCGCGGCGCTCGGCCGCGGCGCGACCGGCGCCGTGACCTGCGGCGTCGGCACGCTGGGCCGCGGTGCGACCGGTGCGGTGACCTGCGGCGTCGGCACACTGGGCCTCGGTGCGACCGGTGCCGTGACCTGCGGCGTCGGCGCGCTCGGCCGCGGCGGCGCGACGGGAGGCATCGCGGCCGCCGCGGGCGTCGGCACCGACGGACGCGGCGCGGTCGGCGCCTCGGGCGGCGGCGCCGGGCGGAAACTCGGCGGAGTCAACGGCGGCGCTACGCGCGGCTGCGTGGCACGCGGCGCCGGCGCCTCTGCCGTCGGCGGAACGGCCGGTGTCGGTGCGGCGGGGCGCGTCGGCGGCGCGAACGTCGGGCGCGCGATCGGCGGCTGCGTGGCCGACGGCGTCGGCGGAATGAGCGGCGGCCGCGACGGCGTCGATCCCCCCTTCGGCGAGATCGGCCGCGGCGCGGTCGAGGCGCCCGGGATCGGCGGAGGAAGCGGCGGCACGACTGGGCGCGCCATCGGCTGCGGGGTCACGCGCGCCGCCGGCGGCATGAACGACGGCGTCGGCGCACGCGGAGCCATCGGCGGAGGCGCGGCCGGCGTAGGCGGCACCGCCGCCATCGGAGGCGCGGTCGGTCGCCGCATCGGCGGCTCTGGCGCGACCGCGGCCGGCGACGTCAACGACTCGAGCGACGCCTCCTCGAAATCCTCCGGCTCGGGCGCGGCCTCGGCCTCGGACTCGTCGGCGATCGCCTGCATGTCGGCGTGCGACGTGCGTGGCGGCGCGGCGGGGGGCGCGAACGATGGAGCGGATGCCACCGGTGCGGGCGCAGCCGGGAACGCCGGCGCCGATTCGGCGCCCACGCCCGCGAGCGCTCCCTCGGGTTCCGCGACCGGGATGACGCCGCCGCACACGGAGCACCGTGCGCGCACGCCTCCGATCGGCACCTTCGCCGGATCGACGCGGAACACCGACCGACAGTCAGGACACGTGACGTTCACTTACCCTCCCCCACGCCTGCGGCATTCGATTTGTGCACTTGCGGCAATGTGTCGTCGTGTGCGTCGCCGCGCCGGTCGATCGTGAACACCGACCCCGGCAGCGTCTTCGCGTAGCTCTTCATTTCCGTCGCCAGTTCGCTCACCTGCGCCGCGTGCGCGAACTTGCGACGCTCGTTCGTGACCACGCCGATCGACACGGTCATGAGCGGCACCTTGTGCAACTGGCCGCGGCGATCCTTCCCGAAGTAATAGCCCGCGCGCCGGTCCTGCTCGGAATACTGGAACGGCACCAGCGCGTCGAACGTCTGCACGATCTCCGAACAGGTCTCCGCCACCTGCTCCACCGGCATGACGAAGATGAAGTCGTCGCCGCCGATGTGCCCCACGAAGCCCGCCTCGCCGCACATCCCCTTCACGACGTCGTGCAGAATCTTCGAGAGGATGCGGATGACGCGATCGCCGTCGTAGTAGCTGTACCGGTCGTTGTATTCCTTGAAGTGATCGAGGTCGGCGTAGCAGACCGCGAAGTGCGTTCCCACTTCGAGACGCCGCGCGATGTCGAGCTCGATCTCCATCGCGCCGGGAAGGCGCGTCGACGGGTGCACGAACGTGTCGCGATCCGAACGCCGGAGCAACGCATCGAGACGAAGCGGCACTTCCGCCGGCATGATGTTGGCGCGCAGCACTTCGTCGGCCCCCGCGTCGAACGCCGCGGCGAACGCGATGTCCTCCACGCGCGAACAGAGGCACACCGGCACGATCCCCGTGAAGGAGTCGGTCTTGATGCGGCGGCACGCGTTCAACGCCTCGCCCGACAGCTCGCGCGCGTCGATCAACACCATGCGCGGACGGCTGCGGAGGGCGATCGACATCAGCTCGTCCGCCGTCGCCACCTGGAGCATGGGCAGACGCCGAGCTTCCAGCCAGCTCCGCACGAATTCAGGGAGCGGTCGGCCCTCGGGCGCGAGAACGATCGCGGTCGCTTGTGCCACGTGCTCCGTCGAAAGGGACATCGGCAAGATAGAGCCGGCCTACACGAGGTGTCAAAGGCTGGCCCCACTTGAACTTGCGAGGGGCGTCACCTCGACCGAGGACGCCCGAACGGCGCCCAGGGCAACGTCGCCACGAAACCGGTCTCGTCCGAGTTGGCCCCGAGCCGCCCCGAAAGCCGGAGCGTGACGAAGGCGTCGAGCATCGACAGCAGGTGGTTCGCCGCCATCATCCGGACGTTCGCCATGGCATCGCGGTTCGCCTGG